>Ga0326728_10002349_pt1 | contig 63448 bp, 53 predicted proteins | sample MB3enrmetagenome_FD_207602 | JGI IMG/M metagenome (GOLD analysis project Ga0326728, IMG submission 207602) | Lab enriched peat soil microbial communities from McLean, Ithaca, NY, United States - MB31MN | ecosystem: Environmental > Terrestrial > Soil > Wetlands > Peat | place: USA: New York...
TGAAGAAAGCGATCGAAACTCGCGATCTTGCGTCGCTCGCCGCGCCCGAGAACTGGGGCAAGCCCCTGGCGGCACTCGCCCACCCCACCCTCGAACATTACGTGCCGCTGCTCTATTGCCTGGGGAGTACCAACGAACATGACGCGGTGAGCTATCCCTACGAAGGTTTCGAGTACGGCAGCCTCTCCATGCGCATGGTGTTGTTCGGGGATGCGGGTGAATGAACCGGTTGCGAATGGGTGGCAGGTGCACGACGCAGGCGTGAGTGGGCTCACGCCTGCACCCTGTGCGCGCGGCGTTCCCAGAAGCCTTCGAAGCGACCGCTGAGTTTGTAACAGCGCAGCGGGGTAGCGCAGACGTATCCGTCAGCCGACGAATTCGTCTGCGACTCTTCCTTTGTCCATGGCATTTCATGTTTAGATACTAAGATCACAGTTGATGTTTCCATATTGAGAACTGTGGAGGAAGCCCAAGAGCGGCTACCTCCGCCCTACCCGCTGCATGGCATGAGCGGCGTAGTGTCAGGCGTGACGGTGACGCTGGGTTGTGCCCAGTCGGAAGTGTAAGCCGCGTTCAGCCGGGCGAGGATGGCGGGCTCGGTGACGATGATCCCGCACTCGCGGTTCTTGCTCAGCGAAACGCAGGAAAAGTTTTCCGAACCGATAAAGGCCTGCGCATTCGGCGTCCCGTAATCGGCCAGGGTCATCTTGGCGTGGATATAGAGGAACGACTTGCAAACGGCATTCACTCCTCCGGCTTGCAGGGTGGTGACGCCGCGCGCGTTGCCGTTCACCTTGCCTTCCCCGCTCAGCACGGCGGCAATGAAGCGCACCTTCACGCCCCGCTTGGCAGCCGCCACCATCGCCCCCAGGGTTCCGGGATCCTCGGCTTCTTCGCAGTAGATATCAAGAGTGGTTTTGGCGCTGTTGATGAGCGCCGTCAGCTTGGCACTGGAGTTGACCGGACTCCACACCAGCGAGGGCACCTTGGGCGCAATCGCGGCGCCCGACCAATCGGCCTGGAACACGGCGGCGATTTCCGCCACCTCGGCCGGCGCGGTGGTGACGATGCCGAAGTCGCGCGTGGTGCCGAAGTATTCGGCTGTGAGGTTGAAGCTCATCACGATGGCGGTGGAGCCGTCGATGACGAAGGCCTTCTCATGCGTCACCTCGAAGGTGCGCGGCGCCTGTTTGCACTGGATCCCCGCCTTGGTGAGTTGCTGAATCGCGGGGGTGATGTCCGTCTGCTGCATCCGGGGGGTGAAAGAGTACCAGTTGTAGAGCACGCGCACCGCGACCTTCCGCGCCTGGGCCGCCTCCAGGGCCGACATGATCTGCGGATCGCTGAGCTCGTAGATGGTAAGGTCGATACTCTTCGTCGCCGCGTTTAAAGCCTGGAGTACCAGGCCGCGACCGTCATCGGGCTGGACAATCAAGGTGTGAGTGGAAGCCATGATATTTCTCCTATGGTTCACCTCGCCCCGGCAGTTAGCGTCCCGCGGCGAGGGCCCTGTGAACAAATCCGTGGACAACGAGTTGCCACGCTGCCGCCACATGTGTAAGCGGGGCAGTGCCGACGTATCCGTCAGCCGACGGATTCGTCTGCGGATCTTCATCCGTCCATGGCATTTCATGTTGGGATAATAATATCACAGTTGCTGTCTCCATTTTAAGAACCGGGGAGGAAGCCCAAATGCAGCTACCTCTACGCTACCTGGTTCCCGCCCCACGTTCTGCGGGTCGTGGGGGGTGAGGGGTCGCTTCGCCAGCCAATCACCATTGGGTTGCGGCTTTGCCGCGTTGCGCTGCCTCGCTCGAATTCTTGGGATGGCTAGGCCGGCCACGGACGCTCCGAATGCCCTTGCGTGATGCATGGCGGGCGCAGACCTGATTTGCAGGCCTGCGGGTCGTCTCGTTTGGCCGCAAAAAGCGCCGCCCTTTAATCCCTCCGATTTCTGCAGCCCATAGACTGCCTCGGAATCCGCTTCGTGCGGCGAGTTATGCGCTTACGTCGCAGCCCCCATCCAAGACTTCCCGCACCTTTCGGGCCAGCGATGCCGGCGTAAAGGGCTTCTGGAGAAAGGCAGTGTTCGCTTCCAGCACGCCGTGGCGGACCACGGAGTCATCCGTATAGCCGGACATGTAGAGCACCTTCATGCCCGGCCGAAAGAAAGCGAGATGCTCCGCCACGTTGCGGCCGCTCATCCCGGGCAGCACCACATCGGTCAGCAGCAGGTCGATCGTTTCCTTGTGCTGCTCGCCGATCTGGATGGCATCCGTGGGGGTTGCGCCCTGCAAAACCTTATAGCCATGTTCTTGCAGAATCCTCGCTGCCAGGGCTCGCACCGCTCCTTCGTCTTCCACCAGCAGGATGGTTTCCGAGCCGCCCAAGGGGCGGGCGCGCGCTTCCGGGGCCTGGCCCGATTCGTCAATTTCCTCAGCCCTGGGCAGGTAAATTTTGAATGTCGTGCCCCGCCCCGGCTCACTGTAGACCCAGACGTGCCCGCCACTCTGCTTGACGATTCCATACACCGTGGCCAGACCCAGCCCGGTGCCCTTCTCCTTCTCCTTCCGGGTAAAGAACGGCTCGAAGATATGAGCCTGGGTTTCCGCATCCATCCCGGTGCCGGTGTCGCTCACCGCCAGCATTACATAACGGCCGGGATGGGCCCCCCGGTGGCGGCCCGCATAGGAGCTGTCCAATTCCACGTTGGCGGTTTCGATGACGAGATTGCCACCCTCCGGCATGGCATCCCGGGCGTTGACGGCCAGGTTCATGAGGATCTGCCCGATTTGCCCCGGATCGGCTTTCACCCCCCACAGCGCGGGGCCCCGAACTATCGCCATCTCGATATCTTCACCGATCAGCCGTCGTAACATTTTCTCCACGTCAGCGACGAGGTCGTTCAAGTCCAGAACCCGTGGCGCCAGCACTTGCTGTCGGCTGAAGGCCAGCAGTTGGCGCGTCAGTAAAGCTGCCCGGCTGCCGGCGTTCTTGATCTCCTCGAGGTGACTTCGTATGGGGTCGCTGGGCTCAAGATGGCGCAGCACCAGGTCGCTATACCCGTTGATGATGGTCAGCAGGTTGTTGAAATCGTGAGCCACGCCTCCTGCCAACCTGCCCACCGCCTCAATCTTCGCCGCCTGCCGAACCTGTTCTTCCAGGGTCTTGCGCTCCGTCACATCCTGTTTGGTGGCAATGAAGTTGATGACTTCGCCGCGCGCCCCCCGCACCGGGGCGATGGTCATTTCCTCGGTGTAAAGCTTCCCGTCTTTTCGCCGGTTAATGATTTCGCCGTGCCAGATTTTTCCTTTGAGAATGTCCGTCCAAAGCTGATGGTAGAGCGCTGGATCCTGTTTGCCCGATTTCAGTATTCTGGGGTTCTGTCCCAGAACCTCCTCGCGACTATACCCGGTAATACGAGTGAAGGCAGGGTTAACGTACTCGATATCACCGGCGGCATTGGTAATCACCACGGCTTCCGCCGATTGCTCAATGGCTGTTACCAAGCGGGCGTGCTCAGCTTCCGCCCGCTTGTGCTCGGTGATGTCTTCCAAAGTGCCTTCATAGTAGAGGGTTTTGCCGGAAGCATCGCGGATGGCCAGGGCATTTTCCCGCACGTAGAGAACCTCGCCATTCTTTTTGTGCCAAGCGCACTCCAACCCGGTGACTCTTCCCTGTTTCTCCATCAGTTCCACGAAATGGCTCCGCGTGTACTCGGGCCCGGGGCCGCTTTTATTCAAATCGCGCCCGGCCAATTGATCGAAGGAGGAATAGCCGAACATCTTCACCAGAGCCGAGTTCGCCGCCAGAACGCGCCCGTCGGGAGTGGTGCGGTAGATTCCCACGGGAGAGTTTTCGAATAAAGTCCGGTAGTGCTCCTCGCTTTCCAGGAGGACGGTTTCAATGCGCTTGCGCTCGGTAATGTCCTCGAGGATGGCGAGAGAGAACTGCGGAATGCTCTCGGTGCCGGGAACCAGCGATACGTGCATGTTCACCCAGATCAGGCTGCCATCCTTGCGCCGGTAACGCTTCTCCATCGAGAAAGATTGCCGCGTTCCCTCCAAAAGCTCAGAGATATGCTGCCGGTTGGGCTCACGATCGTCTTCATGCGTAATATCCATAAATGAAAACGCTCGCAGCTCTTCTTCCGTGTAACCCATCATATTCTGAAAGGCGGAATTCGCACCCTGGATGCGGTAACTGATGCAGTCCGCCAAAGCTATGCCCACGGAGGAATTGTCGAAAACCGCGCGCCAGCGCTTCTCACTGTTGCGCAGCGCCTCCTCCGCTTGTTTACGCTCGGTAATGCTGCGAGAGATGCCAAACGTTCCGATGATGTTCCCGTCGGCGTCACGCAGGGGCATCTTCGTGGTCGAGACCCAGGTTTCATGGCCCTGCGGCCAGGTTTCCTTCTCCTCCTTTCCCACCGCCGGCTGGCCTGTCCGCATGATCTCCTGCTCGTCGGCAAAGGCCTGCTGGGCATGTTCATCGGTAAAGAAGTCGAAGTCGGTCTTGCCAATCGCTTGGGCGGGGCCGCCCAGCCCAAAGAGTCTCGCGCCTGCCTTATTGAGCCGGGTGAAGCGGCTCTCGCGATTCTTGAAGTAGATCAGGTCGGGGAGATTGTCCATGAGGGTGTAGAGCAGATGTTTTTCCTCAATTAGCGCCTCTTCGGCCCGCTTGCGCTCGGTGATGTCGCGGATCACGGAAGCGCGGACCGACCTATCCTTCCAGGGCACAGCCGCCCCCCGAACCTCCACGGGGAAGATGGAGCCATCCTTCCTTCGCGCCATATGCTCGTAGGGTTCTTCTAACCCGGAGCGTATGTGCGCCTCAACAGCCTCCAACGACTCCGCGGCGACAAACTCCGTGGCCTTTGCCCCGATCAAATCCTGCAGCTCGCAACCCAGCATTTCAGCGAGCCGGCGATTAGCGTCGATTACCTTGTCGGCCTCGGTGAAGCCAATGCCTTCGAACGAGGCTTCCGACAGCCGACGGAACCGCTCCTCGCTATCTCGCAAAGCCTCTTCCGTCCGCTGGCGCTCGGCCCTTGTGCGCAGTGCTTGGATGCCATACGCCAGGTCGTTGCTCAACTCCGTGAGAAGCTGCACCTCCTGGGGATCAAAGGCATCCGGCTCCTCCGCGTAAATTGACAGGGCGCCGAAAACCTGGCCATTCAAAAGGAGCGGCAGGGCAATGTTGGAACCATAACCCCGCTTGAGCGCTTCTTCCCGCCACGGGGCAAAACTGGCCTCAGTCTGAACGTCATGAGCTGCCACAACTTTCCCTGTGCGGATCGCCGTCCCTGTGGGCCCTTGTCCGCGTTCCGTATCCGCCCAAGTGACGTGCGTTCCTTGCACATACCCGTCGTCAGACCCGGCATGGGCGACGGGGCGTACGGACTTGCCTTCGTCGTGTTCAAGAAAACCCACCCAGGACATGCGGTAACCGCCCACACGGACCAAGACCCCGCAAATATCCTCCAATAAATGAGATTCTTCCGTGGCGCGCACGATGACCTGAGCGCACGCGCTGAGGGTTCGGAGAGCGCGGTTCACCCGGCGCAGTTCCTGCTCCGCCCGTTGGCGTTCAGCGACATCGCCGATCACCTTTTTGGCGCGTTTGCCACCTGCAGAAACAGCCTTCCTTGGCCTTTTGGATCGATTCATGCGCACACCGCGTCAGACTGAGGAGAATTGCAGGATTCGCCTCTAACCAAAACCTGCCGAGCGATCCCGTCTGCCGTCACCAACGCGTCGGTGCATGCGACGGGCCGGCTGGCGGCAACGAGGCGGGCAATTCCCCAGGATGAGGAGTAAATGGGGATAACGGTTTCATGCAAAGACACTGCAGTTCGTCCCTTTCCCCAATCCGAATTGGCCATCATTATCCTCCTAACGGAAATGCTAAGCAATGACTCGTTACGCGTTTCCCGCCGCCGGGCCCGCGTCCTCGAACGATTGGCGGCGAGGTTTCCTTCCTCGAACAGATGCTGAATTCCGGGGAGTTTTTTGGGAAACTCCTGCAAGAATGGCAGGAAAGTGGCGGGACGGCTCCCTTGATATTAAGAAAACCGCTCTCTTACTGGTGTTCTTGAACTGTTGGTGCCGAAGAGAGGAGAATTCAGCGGTGTCATCTACGCCTTATATCTCTGTGGCTTACGAGAAGTTTCACTATGCTTGTGATGCTTTAGCCATGCGGTTGGTACTAGTGGAAATGGTGGCGGCAACCGATTCGACAGTGCTCTTGTTAGGAGAGACGGGCACCGGCAAGGAACTTATCGCGCGCGCCCTTCACAATTGCAGCCGCCGGAAGGACCGGGCTTTTGTCAAAGTCAACTGCGCTGCCATTCCCGACGGTCTGCTCGAAAGCGAACTTTTTGGCCAAGAACGCGGTGCCTTCACCGGTGCCATCACTCAGAAGGCAGGCCGCCTTGAGCTCGCTGACCAGGGTTCGCTGTTTCTGGATGAAATTGGCGATATTCCGCTGGAGCTTCAACCGAAACTCCTTCGCGTTTTGCAGGAGCGAGAATTCGAGCGCTTGGGCAGCACGCGGACGCAGAAAGTTGACGTTCGGGTGGTCGCCGCGACCCATCGTGCCCTGGAAGAGATGATCGTCGAGAAGCAGTTTCGCCTGGATTGGTACTACCGCCTGAATGTTTTCCCCATAAACATTCCCCCCTTGCGCGAACGCCCGGAAGACATTCCGCTGCTCGTGCGGCATTTCGTCCGGCAATTCGCCCAGCAGATGCACAAGACGATTGAGTCGATTTCCGCCGAAACCATGGAGGCGCTGACGTGATATCCCTGGCCCGGAAACATCCGTGAGCTGCAAAACGTCATCGAACGGTCGGTGATTGTCCACGAAGAGGGGAACCTTTCGATCAAGCAGAGCTGGCTCGATGGGGAATGCTTCCGCACCCAACCGGCAATACCCCAGCTCTTTCGAAAATCGCCGATGGAGGAGCGAGAGATGATCGGCGCTGCCTTGGCGAAAACGCGCGAACGAGTGTCCGGACCGATGGGTGCGGCCGCCAAGCCCGGCATTCCACCTTCGACTCTGGAATCGAAGATCCGAGCGATGAATATCAACAAGTATGATTTCAAAGCCGACTAGTTCTGGGGTGTTGGGAGGCGTCCCGCTCGGGTGTAGGGCCAGCGGCGCTGCCCCGGACCCAACGATGGCTGCGGCGTCCCCTATCAAGCCAGCCCACCCGAGCCGGCCTGGCGTTCAGGTCCACGGCATCAACCGTTTCCTCAATCGCCTCCTGCAAGCCTCCAAGACCCGTCACTCTATTCTGCATCTTTCAATGGGTTTTCACGAAACTCGCGAATTCGCGAAGAGGCGACTGTTCTGCGGGTGCGCGAGCCCTTGTGTTTTGAAGAACTTGCCCATTGGCGCTTGCCTTGCATTTATGAGACCGAAGACCTGACGGAGGGAGAGAAGGCGTGACGTCTGCCGAATCCACCACGACTCGTGATTTAAGCATCGGCGTGTCCGATAGCAAGGCAGGCACCGTCGTTTGCCTGAGTGGCCGTGTTTCTGTCGACTCTTCGCCAGACCTCAGAGACCAGTTGCTTGCAACACTCGGGCGGCCGTCGCTGCCAACACTCACGATCGATATGTCGAAGTTGACCTATATCGACTGCTCCGGGATTGCTACGCTGGTCGAAGCACTCCGGATCGCCCATAAGCGCAAAACCGTATTGCAGTTGAGGGGGTTGCACGATGGCCCTCATCATTTGCTTGAGGTCACTGGGCTCTTGCATCTCTTCGACCTAAATGGGGAGACGGATCTTTCCTCGGTCCCCAAGGTGCTTTGATGGCGAAATTCATCGAAAGCGTCGGAAGAGACACGCTCAAACGCCTGGAATATGTCGGAGGCCTAAGTATTGGATTGTGGGCCGCGGTTCGCGCGCTGCGCACCACCCTGCCGGTCATCGGAAACCGCTACCGATGGAAAGCTTCGATCGTTCAAATGTTTCAGATCGGCGTCGAGGCGACCCCCATGGTGGGACTCATGGCATTGTGCTGCGGCTTCATCCTCGCCATGCAAGGGGGCTCGGAGCTGCGCCGGTATGGCGCCTTGAGCCTGGTGATCGACCTCGTGGCCATCGGTTTCACGCGAGAAATGGGCCCGCTCCTCACGGCCATTGCGGTCAGCGGGAGGTCGGGTTCCGCCATCTCCGCCGAGATCGGGACCATGGTGGTGACCGAAGAGATCGACACCCTCAAAGTGATGGCCTTTGAACCGATCGAATTCGTGGTGGCGCCCAAGCTGCTGGGCGCGCTCATCGCCGTGCCTTGTCTTACTGTTGTCTGCAACGTCTGCGGCATTTTTGCGGGTTGGATCTACATGTTCTTCAGCACCCATCTGGGTCTGAAGCTCTATGTGCGTGAAGTACTCGACTCGTTGGTTTTACGCGATGTGGTGAGCGGGCTCATCAAAAGCATTGCGTTCGCCGCCATCATCGTCCTCGTAGGTTGCTTGGAAGGATTCCGCGTGCGAGGGGGGCCGGAAGCGGTGGGCCGGTCCACAACCGCCGCGGTGGTGAAGTCGACCTTCCTGGTAATTGTCGCCGATATGTTCTTCACCGCGATTTTCTACTTTACCGAGAAACACTGATGTCGATTATTTCGGTTCGCAATCTCGTGGTGGAGTACGGCGGACGCCGGGTATTGGACGGGCTGAACCTGGACGTCGAGGAAGGCGAAACGATGGTTTTGCTGGGTGGCAGCGGCGCGGGCAAGACCACGCTGTTGCGTAACCTGTTGGGGCTCGAGCGCCCGCAATCGGGCAGCGTGGTTATTAAGGGGGTGGATATCACGCGCTGTTCGAAGGCGGAACTCAAGCGCCTGCGGCGCTCCATTGGAGTCTCCTTTCAGAGCGCGGCATTGTTTAACTCCCTGACGGTTGAGGAGAACGTCGCGTTGGCTCTGCGCGAGCATACCTCGCTTGCCCCTGCCATCATCGAGATGGACGTCTGGATGAAGTTGGCCGCGGTGGGACTGGCAGGTTTTGGGAAGCTCTACCCGCAGGAACTGTCCGGCGGCATGAGAAAGCGCGCATCGGTGGCGCGTGCCCTGGCCCTCGATCCTGAAATCCTGGTGTTTGATGAACCCTCCGCCGGCCTCGATCCGATTGTGGCGGCGGAGCTGGATGACCTTATTCTCTTCTCGAGGCGGGTGTTCCAGATGACCGTGGTGGTGGTGACCCACGAGCTGGCAAGCGCTTTTCGTATCGCCGACCGCATTGCGATGCTCTACCAGGGGTCGTTTCTCGCTGTCGGCACTAAGGATGAGATCAGGGCGAGTCAAAATCCCCACATCCGGCAGTTTCTGGATCGCGTACCCGACAACATCGCGACCACCCACGTGGTGGAATCCTTCTTTCAAAAGTACTTGAGCTCCCCGGAGGTGACGCCGTGACCACAGAAGCCAAGGTCGGAATCTTCGTTCTCGCTTCTCTGGCGCTCATGGCGTATACGCTTATCCATTTGGTGAACGCGGAGTTCCGCGGCGGGGGCGTGCCCTATCGCACGTACTTGAACTATGCCGGGGGACTTGAAGCCGGTAACGATGTGATGTTCGCAGGCATCACGGCGGGCAAAGTCACGGCGGTGAGGCCCTGGGCGGAGGATCCGACCCGTATCGAGATTCTTTTGCAACTCAAGAAGGAAATACCCGTGAACGAGAAGTCCGTAGCGAAGCTCGGCTCCATCAGCTTGATGAGCGACCCGGCCCTGATGATTAGCCCCGGTAGCAATAATGCACCCCGGCTCCACGCTGGAGCCGTCATCCCCTCGGCGGAGTCGCCCAGCATGGATGAACTCACCGGCGAAATAGCTACCGTGGCGGACAACGCCAATGGCCTGATTACGCAGGCCAAGGGGGAGCTGGGCGGAATCAGCACCGACGCCCGGACCCTCCTGGGCAATCTGAACTCCATGACCGGCCAGACCAATCAAAAACAAGTCGCCACGTTATTGCAGCAAACCAACGGACTGCTGGCCGACGAGCGGCCAAAGATCGACCACATTGCCGACCAGTTGTTGGCGCTGACGCAGCATGCGGACGTGTTGATGGGGAAGGCAGCCCCCCTGGTCGATCATGCCGACGGCGCCATCCAGAACGTGAACGGCACGGTGAGCGATCTGCACGAGCCCCTCCGCAAAGATCTTCAGGAGCTTCAGAGCACGTTGAACGAGGCGAGGAGCCTGCTCGCAAGCATGCAGGTTATCGTTAGGGCCAACGATTATAAGCTCGACGACACGATTGAAAACCTGCGAATTGCCACTGACAACCTGGACCAGTTGACAGATTCGCTCAAGCAGCGGCCGTGGAGCCTGATCCGCATTAAGCAGGACAAGGACCGTAAAGTGCCTCAATAGGAGAAGCGAGATATGACTAGCCGTTTGACCGCAACTCTTGCCACGCTCACAATGTCCGCCTGCCTGATGGGCTGCGTCAGGGGGGCCAGGTTTCCCGCCTATTACACATTGCATGTGCCTCCGACCCTTGACGTGCCGATCGCGGGAGGAACCCGCTCATCCCTTGCGGTACGTGAATTCCGTTCGCCGGCGTACCTCCGCCAAGGTGCCATTGTTTACCGGACCTCGCCCGAACAGGTCGGTTTCTATCAGTATCACCGCTGGGCAGTTGACCCGCGCGAGTTTCTGACCAACGCAATCATCGAGCGCCTGCGTGCGACCGGCAGATTCGCTGAGGTGAGGGCGTATGACGGGCGTGCGGACGTAGATTTCGTCCTCAGCGGGGGCCTGGAAAAGCTCGAGGAGGTGGACTACGAAGGCGGCGTCAGGGTCGAAGTTGCGCTTTCCGCCGAAATCACTGATCCTCGTGCCGATAAAACAGTTTGGACCAACACCGCTTCAGAGAGCGTGAGCGTAGACAAGCGAAACGTACCTGCTGTAGTAGCCGAGATGAGTCAGGCAACGGACCACGCGATCCAGAAGCTCCTGGCATCCCTAACAGTTCCCACTACTTCCAGCCTTAATTCTTCCCTCCAGAAATGACCCTCCACCCGGCCCGCTCCGGTCGCCAAAGCGCCGCAGCGGGCTCCCCTCTCCCTACGGCAAAGGCTGAAAACCCAGGCGGTGGTCTCCGATTGGGCAGCTTAGGAAGAGGTTGGCAGGCATAGGGAGCCGAGTGAGTGCTTCCCCTTGATTTCTAATGGCTGCGGCCCACCCGTTGGGCGGCAGGCTTTCACGAACTTCGCGAATTCGCGAAGGAATTGTCCCTCTGCAATACGCAAGTCCATGCGTTTTGAAGGGGTTACCGATTGGTGATTCCATTGCATTGAAGAGGCCGAGAACCTGCTGAGGAGAGGGCAGAAAAGGAATAGGAGCAAAGCCATGGATAGGATGTTGGTCGTTGTCTTTGACTCGGAACCCAAAGCATCCGAAGGAAAGAAGGCGCTGCAGGAATTGGAGAGCCTGGGGAGTATTGTGATCTACTCCGACGCCGTGGTGGGCAGGAACGCAGATGGCACCACAACGGTGGGGCAAAGGGATGACCTTGGATACACAGGGATTTTGGTCGGAACCTCACTGGGGGCCCTCATCGGTCTTCTCGCTGGGCCGCCCGGCTCGGTGCTTGGCGCTCTTGCGGGTTTGGCTGCCGGCGGCACGGTGGACCTGAACAACGCCAGGATCGGGGAGGACTTCATTGATGACGTAAGACAGCAACTGCTGCCGAACAAGTTCGCAGTTGTCGCGGAGATTCAGGAAGACTGGACGACTCCTGTGGATGCCCGCATGGAAGCGATCGGCGGAAAGGTATTCCGGCGGGCGCTGTCAGAAGTTAAGCATACGGTTAACGAAGAAGACATCGCCGCCATAAAAGCCGACCTCGCGCAATTGAAGGCAGAGCACGCCATGGCTCACGCCGAACGGAAGGTCAGGCTCCAGGAAAAGATCAACCAGCTTGACTCCAAGCTACAGGCACAACTGGAAAAATCCAAGCAGCGGCGCCTGGCATCGGAGGCGCAGACAAAGGCCAAGGTCGAGATCCTTAAGGCCAAGGCCGCTGTTTTGAAGGCCAAGGCGACAGGGGCCCACACTTATTAACGCCCCACGTGCTATGGAACTGAGGATTCAACCGGGGTGGGCGGACTCGCTCCGGTCAAAGATCCAACTTGGGTTTTCACGAACTTCGCGAATTCGCGAAGGTATTCCGAATCTGAGATGTGCTAATCAACCTGTTCTAAAGGGCTTACTAATTGGTTCTTGCATTGCAATGATGAAACCGAAGCCCTGCTACGACAAGAGGACAAAATGAAAAGGAGCAAAGCCATGGACAGAATGCTGGTGGTTGTTTTCGACACGGAACCCAAAGCGTACGAAGGAAGGAAGGCGCTTATTCAATTGGAAGGCGAAGGCAGCATCGTAGTCTACGCCTATGCAGTAGTTGGCAGGAATGCTGATGGCACCACAATAGTTAGGCAAAGTGATGACCCGGGACCGCTCGGGACTCTAGTGGGAACATCGTTGGGAGCCCTCATCGGTCTCCTCGGCGGGCCGGTCGGCGGCGCGATTGGCGCGGCTGCGGGGTTAGCTGTCGGCGGTACGATCGACATCGACAACGCCAGGGTTGGTTATGACTTCATTGATGACGTGAAACAGCAACTCCAACCAAACAAGTTCGCCCTGGTGGCGGAGATTCAAGAAGACTGGACGACTCCGGTGGACACTCGCATGGAAGCGATCGGGGGAACGGTAATCCGGCGTGCCCTGTCAGAAGTGGAGCAAACGGTTGACAACGAAGACGTCGCCGCCATGAAAGCCGACCTGGCGCAATTGAAGGCCGAGCAAGTCAAAGCTCAAGCCGACCGGAAGGCCAAACTCAACGAAAAGATCAATCAGCTTGACTCCAAGATCCAGGCGCAGATCGAAAAATCCAAGCAGCAGCGTCAGGCAGCGGAGGCCCAGGCGAAGGCCAAAGTCGAGGTCCTTAAGGCCAAGGCCGCGGCATTGAAGGCCAAGGCGATCGAGACGCACAACTAGTACCCGGTGCAGGGGAATCAAACCATGAATGCGCGTGGGCCGGCTCGAAGAGCGCTTTTGTGTGCTTCCGCTGCGGTGTTGTGTCTCGGAGGGTTGGGGGGCAGCGGGACCTCTTTACCGGCTCAAGGGCGAAATCAAGACGAGGAACTAGAGATGGGCCAAGAGATTTTCAATGAACTGAAGGCGAAGGGTGAAATCGTGGAATCCTCACCTCTAAACGATCAATTGAGACCTATTGCCGGCGCCATTACCCGCGCGGCGCAACCGCAATACGATCATCCGTTCAAGTTCTACTTGCTTCATGAAGATCTGCCAGATGCGTTCGCAGCGCCGGGTGGCAATGTGTATGTGGTCGATTCGCTCCTCTATTTCGTCAGGAATGCTGACGAGCTCGCCGGAACGCTGTGCCACGAGGTCTCCCATACTATCCATCACGACACCGTGGCGGTGATGCAGGAGGAGCTGAAGATCACGGAACGGGAGATCCGAGCTGCCAGGGTTCTGGGGGCCGATCGCGCCCGAATGTTGGGTATTCCTTTGATCGGGAAACTCCATTCTCTCGGCTACTCGCGGTACGTGGAGTCACGAGCGGACCTGACCGGTTCCGATATTTGCGCCGCGGCGGGATACAACCCGTGGGGATTGGTATGGCTCTTCCAGGACTTCGAGAATTCCGATCTGGAAGAACTACCACAGTTATTGTCCGACCATCCCGGCTTTCAGCATCGCGTCGACTTACTCGAATGGCATTTCTACGCGCATCCATGGGTCTTTGGGAAGTTCAGCTCTGATCCAAAATCGGCCAGGCCGATTTCAGTTTCGAAAAACGCCTCCGAGGTGTTTTTGCACTGAGGTTCGTAGAGCACCACCTCATAGTCAGAGCTGCCGGTAGGAAAAGGCACGATCGAAAATATTCCGTATGTGAAAGGAGCAAGAAAATGACGAAACTTTCTGATGTGTTCATGGCGGGGATTGAGGAAGTTAGAAAATCTTGGGGCTGGTTCCTGGTGTTAGGCATCCTGCTGATAATCCTTGGCGCCACCTGTGTTGTCAAAGCGCATACCGCAACCACGTTCTCGATCCTGGCGTTGGGCTGGGTGCTGGCGATCAGCGCGGTGTTCTGGTTTATCGGTTCGTTCCGGACATGGGGCTGGAGCGGGTTCTTCATCTACCTGCTCAACGCGCTCATGAGCGGAGTGGTGGGATACCTCCTGATTCGTCACCCGAACGCCGGCGCGGAAGGAGTGACCATGCTGCTCGCGGTACTTTTCATCGTGGGCGGGGTGTTCCGCATAACCGGGGGGGGAGTTATTCAGTTCCCCTATTGGGGGTGGATGGTCTTTTCGGGACTTGTCGCGGTCGGTCTCGGCGTCTTCCTGTTGGCCACCTTCGCGACCTCGACGACTTACTTCCTGGGTATTGCGATCGGCGTGGACCTCATCTTTGATGGCGGAGCCCTGGTAGCTTTCGGCGCCGCCATTCGTAGCCTGCCCTAAGCGCAACCCTGCAACCGGCCGGATTGCCCGGGGCACTACGACCGCAAGACAGGGGATAGCACAGAGGGCGGACTTTGAGAGTGGAGCAGCATGTTCAGAATCGACGATCGTGCCGGCAATATCGTCACTACTGTGGCGCTCTTCGTGATCGCGGCGACGATCCTCTACATCGCGCGCGGGGCTTTCCTCGTCTTGCTGCTCTCCCTGCTCTTTGCCTACTTGCTCGAACCGACGGTCACGTGGCTCCAACGGCATTCGCGGCTCGGTCAGAATAACCGCACTTGGGCGATAGCCCAGGTCTACTTGATCGGGATTCTCGTGTTGGGCAGCGGGGGGTACAAGTTAGGGCCGCACGTTGCGGCGCAAATAAGGAACCTGAATGCGGCTATGCCCGAAATCTTGCAAGATCTTTCCAGTGGAAAGCCCCCCGCTGCTCTGGGGGGCAGGCACGGCTTGACCGACACCCAGCAACAACGAATACAAGACTTACTGGCTCGTAATCGTGACTTCATCGCCCATGCTTTCGAGCGCGGCGCGGCGTCCCTGGGGTATATCGCCGCCAGTGCGGTTTGGCTTTTCCCCATCCCGATTCTGGCCGCCTTCATCCTGCGAGACGGGCGGCAGATGGCCGAGACAATGATGGAAGCCGTTGACCCGGGGCGGGACACGTTGCTCAAACGAATCCTGCGGCGGGTTGATGCGATGCTGGGCAAATTCATGCGCGCCCAGTTCGCCCTGGCGGGCCTCTCCTTCGGCTTCTATAGCGTCGCGATGCTGATTCTGAGATTTCCCTATGCGATTGCGCTGGGCCTCCTGGGAGGCGCTCTGGAATTCCTGCCCACGTTCGGATGGCTGATTTCTGCTGCGGTTATTCTAACGGTTGGCTTTCTGACCCACGCCCACTGGATCTGGATGGCGGGATTAGTGGTGGCGTGGAGGCTGGTGCAGGATTATGTGAACTCGCCGCGCATCATGGGTAACAGCTTGGAGCTACAGCCCCTCACTGTTGTGTTTGCGCTCATGGTAGGAGGTCAGGTAGGTGGAATTGTAGGCGTGTACCTCTCGGTGCCTGCCGCCGCAGTGCTCCGGATTGTGTGGCTGGAATATGTTGCGACCAGAAAGTCCTCGACGGCCGTCGCCGATCGGCCGCTCATGCAGGTGAAGGCGTGAATTGCTGTAAGCGCCGGAGCGGCCTTGCCTTGGCAGCCGCGCAGCGTTTAAGGAACTAACGTGATAACCGTTACTCTATTGGGTCCTGACAAAGCGCAGTCCACAGTGGAGATAAGTAAGGACACAACCGTGCGTGACGTTGCGACTTCCCAGTACCACCTGTTTTGGCGGGCCACTAAAAGAAACGGCTTAAGCGTTGTTTCTTTTACGACAGAAGTTGTGGACGGCGATACTGTGACCGTGGAAAACGAGTGATGCGAGGGTTGGTTTGACGGTGTGCTTGACGGTCGCAGCACGCCGCGTCTACAAAAAGTCGATGTGATCTTCTCGACCATGGGCCGAAATACGGGTTGACGACGCGAATCCTGCAAGCCGCTTTCGTCAATCTTCAGGTCTAGCAGGACGGGCTGTCAAAGCGTTAGCATAAGCACCCATCCCACCGATGCCAAGCACCTATTTTTAACGAGGTTCGCGAATTCGCGAAGAGATTACGAGTTTTTGATTCGCGGGCCGAAGTGTTTTCAAGGGCTTAGGTTTGGCCTTCGCATTGCCCAACCCTACGGAGAGATCGAGGAGAAGAGTCACCGGGGTGATGAAAACTCACGATCAAATCAAAGGGCAAGCAGTCCAAAGGAGGACTTATGGCAGACAAATCGAACAAAACGGTTTTTGTCTACGTTGCGAGTTACGCGAATCTCGATGACGCGAAGGCAGACTATGGGGGGGTGAAGCAGCTTTATTTTGACGGCGTCATTGGCGTGTATGATGCGGCAGTGATCAGCAAAGACGCGACCGGTCAGGTGAAGGTCAACAAGACCGAAATGCCGACGCAATACGGGGCATGGGGTGGTTTGGCAGTGGGAGCGCTCGTTGGTATCTTCTTCCCGCCCTACCTGGTGTGGGAACTCGCGGCCGGCGCCGCTGCGGGGTCTTTGATTGGACACTTTTGGGCGGGAATGTCGCGTTCTGACCTGAAGCAGATCGGGGATACGCTTCAGGCAAGCACGGCAGCCCTAGTCGTGATCGGCCGGTCGAAGCTGCAAGAGGCTTTGGCGGACGCTACCAAGCACGCCGTGAAGCAGTTTGAGAAGGAACTGCGGACCGACGTCGACGCTTTTGACAGAGAGTTGACGGATGCCATCAACAAGTCGCTGAAGGCCGCCGCTTAATGAATGGCCTTGGGTGACTCAGCCGCCTCGGAACACTCCGAGAGGCCGGCATACAGGACCCTGGGGAGCTGATTCCGGTCTTCTTTCCTGCTCGGCTTCAGGGCCGGGGTTCGCAGTTTGGGGGAAAGCGCAGCGTGCTAGCGTGAGAGCCAAGCGGAAGTTACTACGGCTGATTAGCGGCCTCGAGACTGTGGCCTCCGCCGCTCTCGCGCAGGGCACAAAAAGCAGCGGGATTGCATTTGAAATCAAATGAATAAGACGAAAGACCGTCATGGACAGAATGCTGGTAGTAGTTTTTGATAACGAGAGCACGGCCTATGAAGGAATCAAGGTGCTTCAGCAACTGGATGGCGAGGGCAGCATCAGTGTTTACGGCCACGCACTAATGGTGAAGAATCCAGATGGCACCACCACAGTGAGGCAAAGTGATGACCGGGGACCGCTCGGGACCCTGGTCGGAACCCTACTGGGAAGCCTGATCGGTCTACTTGGCGGGCCGACCGGCTTCGCCATGGGCGCTGCCGTGGGGTTTGTTGGCGGCGCTACGGCGGATCTGAACAAATCCAGGATTGATGATGACTTTATTGTTGATGTGGCCAAGGCCCTGGTGCCGAACAGGGCGGCAGTAGTGGCGGAGATTGAAGAAGACTCGACTACGGCTTTGGACGCCCGTATGGAGGCGATCGGCGGCATTATATTCCGCTGGGCCGTCTCAGAAATTAAACACGCGATCCACGAAGAGAACATTGCCGCGGTCAAGGCCGACCTTGCTCAGATGACGGCGGAGGATGCCAAGGCCGATGCGAGCCGAAAAGCCAAGCTCCAGGAAAACATCAACCAGCTTGAATCCAGGCTACAAGCGTGGCTGGAGGAAGACAAAGAGCGACGTCAGGCGGCGGAGCGCGAGGCCCACGCTAAAGTCGAGATACTCAAGGCGAAGGCAGCAATCGCCAAGGCCAGGGCGGCTGAGACACACATTTAGTTGTATCGGTTCTACTGGGGAGGCTGCGGATGCAATCTAACATCAAACTGGGAAGAGTTTCTGGAATCGAGATCGGGCTCCACTATAGCTGGTTTATCATCGCCGCCCTGATCGTGTTCTCCCTCGGCGAACACTTCCGTCAGGTCTATCGGACCTGGAGTACAAGCCAGATCTGGTTCACTGCGCTGTTCACCGCGGTCCTGTTTTTTGTCAGCTTGCTGTTACATGAGCTCTCCCATTCCCTGGTGGCCCAGGCCCGCGGATTGAAAGTACGGGCGATCACCCTGTTCGCGCTCGGCGGAGTTTCTCAAATCCAGGACGATGCTACTGACGCGAAGACAGAATTCTGGATAGCGATCGCTGGGCCGATTGCCAGCCTGATCATTGGGGTTGGCTGCCTAACACTCGCGGTCAGCCTGAGCTGGCACCGCGGGGTCGAACCGCAGACCGGGATGAGCGCGGTCCTTGTCTGGCTGGGATATATCAACGTGGCTCTCGCGTTTTTCAATATGATTCCTGGATTTCCACTCGATGGCGGCCGCGTGCTGCGCGCGATCGTGTGGGCGATTACCAAGAACGCGGAGCGCTCCACCCGCATCGCTGCGCGCGTCGGCCAAGTCGTGGCCTTTCTGTTCATTCTCGATGGGATATGGCAGTTCTTTTCCGGCGCCGGTTTTGGGGGGTTGTGGATCGCATTCATCGGCTGGTTTCTGATGGATGCAGCCAAAGCCAGTTACGGACAGGCGGAGATCACAGCCGCATTTCAGGGCGTGCGAGTCTCCTCGGTGATGTCGCGAGACTGCGTCACGGTGAACCGCGCCATGAGCCTGCAGGAGTTTGTTGATACTTACCTGTTGCAAGCCAGCCAACGCTGCTACGCCGTGGAGGACCAGGGTCGCCTGGTGGGCCTCATTACCCCGCGCGATGTGGGCGCTATTCCGCGCGAGTTGTGGAACAGGACCACTGTGCGCGAGGCCATGCGCCCGCTGGAAAAGTTGCATGTCGTCACCCCTGACACGCAGGTTCTGGATGCGCTAAAGCTCATGGCCGGCAACGACGTCAACCAGCTCCCGGTAGTGGCGAAGGGTACTTTGCAAGGGGTTGTCTCCCGTTCGCAACTCATGCAACTATTGCAGGCTCGGTCGGAGTTGCATCTCCCAGCCGCACATCGTCCACCCATTACCGCGCATGGGTAGACGCATTGTTATTCGTTTGTCCAAGGAGACCGGTGAAAGAATCCAAGAGGCAAGAGACCGAATCAAAGAATGCGAACACGAATTGGATACGGCACAAAAATAGCTCGTGGCGCCGCCCTCTTGTGGTGGTTCGCAATTTTCATCGCCATCTTCTTCGCGTCGAATCTTGTGGCATCGGCCCAATCCCTCCCGTCTGACCTCGCCATGGGTCCCCGTCCATCATCGCCCTCGCGCCCTCATCATAAGTTCAAAGGTCCAAGTCTCCCCGCGCTTTTGACGCCGCTGAAACCGCAGCCTCTGGAGGCGCCTTATCACCCATTCACACCCCGGGACAGTCTCCGCTGGTTCAGTACCACCACTCTCGACCCGGCGAATCTGGTGGGTGGGATTTTCGATTCCGCCTTTGGCACGTCAGTTAATCGGCCGAAGGAATACGGACCGCATTGGGGAGGGTTTGCCAACCGCTATGGAATGGGGATGACACGGAGTGTCGCGTCTAATGCCTTTACCGCTAGTTCTGCCCATTTTCTCCGGGAAGATCCACGCTATTTTCGCGTGCCGGACAGGCCCTTCAAGGCTCGCGTCGGAAATGTCGTAAAACTGGCGTTTACGGCGCGGGGAGGCAACGGCAGCTTCGGGCCCGCCTATGCCCGTTACATAGCGTTTTTCGGAGACAACTTCCTTTCCAACTCCTGGCGTGTTCACAGCGAAGCCAATTCGCACGACGCGCTCCTGCGCGCTTCGGAAGGCTTCGGCGGCCTCCTGGCCGGCAATGCCTTTGAGGAATTCTGGCCCGATGTCAAGAAGCGCGTATTCCACAAATATCGCTAATATTGGCGCTACCAGCACAGGTTTTTTACGAGATTCGCGAATTCGCGAAGAGACTGCAACTTCATGGTTGGTATATCGAAGTGTTTTCAAGAGTTTAGGTTTGGTCTTCGTATTGCCCAAACCCAAGGGAGAGACCGAGGAGGGAAGTCGCAGGCTCACAAAAACTCGCGATCAAGGCAATTCTCATAAGAGTGAAAGGAGAACCATCATGGCAGAATTCGAACAGAACGTCAGCGCGCAGTTGGAGAAAAGTAAGTCGCAGATAAAAGAGATCGAAACTCTTGCCAAAGGAAAGGCCTCACAAGCGGAGATCGATGCAATCAACAGTCTCAAGAGTAAGAGGCGAGAGATCAGCCAAAAGCTCCAGGACCTGAAGACCTCGGTCGACACCAAGGCCAAGGCTGTGATCGAGGCAGACCTGACCAAACTCAACGACTCGCTGGGACAAGTCGCCACGAAGCTGAAGAGCAACGCGGCCTCGAAATAAGTGAAACTCCGGGTCAAACGAAATAGGGAGAAGCAAGCTGTCCTGAACTAGCGTCGGGTCCCGGATTAGCGACCGCCCGCAGAATGAATATACCCATCGCCCTAGCGGCTCGAATCCTCTCGCGGTGGGAGGGGATTTCCCGGGCGGTTGCCTTCCGGTCTGCACCGCGAAAGAGATGGCTATGAAAGGGATTCTCAGGCTCGCCTACAAGCTCCTGGTCAATGACAGGGCAAAGTTTTCGGCTTTGCTGGTCGGCATTACGTTTGCCGTTTATCTCATGATGTTTGTAACCTCGATGTTCAGCGGGGTCATGGTGCACGCGTCCGCCAATATCATCAACATTGGAGCGCCCCTATGGGTCATGGACCCGTTCGTTGAGACCGTGTCCAACTCGGTCGGCATGCCCGCTTACGTCCTGGATGCGGTTCGAAGCATGCAAGGCGTGAAATATGCCGTGCCTCTTTATTCGGGAGGGGCGCTGGTCAAGCTTTCCGACGGCAACTATCAAACCGTCACCGTCATCGGGTTGGATGACACCAGCCTGTATGGCCGACCTGAACTCCTGGAGGGAAAGATCCAGGATATTTATGCGGAGAATGGATTCATCGTGGTGAAAGATGCGGAGTATTCCAAGCTCGAGAATCCCCACCTCGGTTCGGAGTTCGAGCTGAATGATAATCGTGGGGTCATCGTGGGGATCGCCCAAGTGCAGACTTCCGGCTTGTACGGCATCCCAACCCTCTACACGACCTACGAGCGAGCCATCCAATACATTCCCAATCCCCGGTTCACGATTTCGTATGTATTGGTTGAACCGAAGAGCACCAGCGATATCCCCCGAATCAAACAGCAGGTCGAGGCGCTCGGCTACCGCGCACGAACCAAGGAAGAGTTTATGAAGAATACCGAGGACTTCTTCTTGTACAAGACCGGCGGTGGCACCAACCTGCTCATTATGATGCTGATCAGCTTCACGGTCGGGCTGTCGCTTTCGGGTCAGACCTTTTACACGTTCATCCTGGAGAACCTGGAACGGTTCGGAGCGCTGAAGGCCATCGGGGCCAAGAACCGCGACCTTGTGGCGATGATTCTATTTCAGGCTACCTTTACGGCATTCACCGGTTTTGGCCTGGGGATCGCGCTGTGTGTGATGTTGATCCTGCTTGCCAAGGCTCGGCTTCCCAGCTACGCGGCCATGGTGACCTTCGGCAATCTGGGGATTTCTTTTGGCATGGTGGTGGTGATCGCCGCGGTTTCCAGTTATTTCGGGATCCGGCGGGTTCTCAAAATTGAGCCATTCGAGATTTTCCGAGGATGAGATGCCCAAAATAGCCATTCAAGCAACCGGGCTAGTCAAATGGTTCGGCGAAGGTGAGGCCAAGACGACGGCGCTCAATGACGTCAGCCTGGAAGCGCAATTCGGGGAGATGGTTTACGTCGTGGGACCCTCGGGCAGCGGAAAAACGACTTTGCTCAGTGTTCTCACCGGCATCCTCAAACCGAATGCGGGGAAGGTCTTGCTGGAGGGATCCGACATTTGGGGCCTCGATTCCGACCAGCTTGCGGACTTCCGGTTGGGTAAAATCGGTTTCGTATTTCAGGACTACCACCTCTTTCCTCGCTTGACAACCGCGGAGAACGCAGCGATTCCGCTGATCCTCAGGAGAAAGCCATGGAATGAAGCCCTTCAGGAAGCGGAGAAGTACCTTGACGTCGTTGGGCTGAAGAACCGTGCCAACTTGCCTCCCGTCAAGTTGAGCGGAGGAGAACAGCAGCGCGTGGCCATTGCCCGGGCCATGAGCAGCCAGCCGGATATTCTGATTATGGATGAACCGACAGCCTCGCTGGATGGAGACACCGGCGTGGCGATTTTGAGTTTCGTACAGAAGAATCTCCTCAACCAAGATCGCTGCATTATCGTCGTGACCCACGATGACCGGATTTATCCGTTCGCGACGCGTATCTTGATTATGGAAGACGGCCGTCTTAAGGGGTCAGAAAAGAGCAAAGCATGAAAAACAAGATGGTTTTCATCATTTCCTTTATAGGAGCCCTCAGTGGGATTGCGGCTGCCATCGTTTCCGGCATTACCCAGCCGCCACTGCCACCAGCCTATAATCCCGCGGCGAGTCCCTATTCGAATGCGATTTATGCCGAAGGCATGGTGGAAAGCGCACAGAGCAGCGGGGAGAACATCAACATCTATCCGGAAGTGCCGGGCACGGTCAAAGAAATCCTCGTTTCTGAAGGTCAGCAAGTTAAAGCGGGCCAGCCGCTCCTTCAAATTGATGATTCGGTCCAAAGAGCCACGGCGGAACAGCAGGGTTCATCGGCCGAGGCTGCCGCGGCGCTTTTGCGAGAGCTGAAAGCCGAGCCGAGAAAAGAAACCCTCGATGTCGCCGATGCCCAAGTAGTTGCCGCCCAAGCCTCCTTGAAAACCGCCCAGGACACGTTGCAGAAAGACCAGGCGGCTTACGAGATCGATCCGCGATCGGTGAGCAAGGATGCGTTGGACAGCGCCCTCAATGCCGCCGCGGTAGCGAAAGCAAATCTCATCGTTGCCCAAAAGCAGGACGATTTGACCAAGGCGGGAGCTTGGATCTACGACATTCAAAACCAGGAACGACAGCAGCACGCGTTGGCAAAGGCCTATGCGGCCTCCAGTGCGTTGCTTGCCAAATATACGCTGCGAGCACCGCGGGATGGCGTTGTGCTCGCCATCAACACCATCGTCGGGAACTATGTGTCCCCGCAGGGAGCTTATGACCCCTATACACAGGGCGCTGATCCCGTCCTTACCTTGGGGAGTTTGCCGTCCTCCCTCAACGTTCGCTGCTACATCGATGAAATCCTGGTCCCACGATTGCACTTGGGGTCCAAAATGATCGCGCAGATGTCCATCCGAGGGTCGGATGTCAAGATTCCGTTGGCATACGTCCGGGTGCAGCCGTACGTTTCCCCGAAAATCGAGCTCTCGGATCAACGCCAGGAGCGCGTAGACGTCCGCGTTCTGCCGGTGATTTTCAGGATCGAGCGGAGCGCGAATGAGAATCTCTATCCCGGTGAACTGGTCGATGTGTACATCAGCGAATGAGAAGGCACAAGACTGCGGCCGAGTCCCTGCTTGGAACGTCAAGGCCGGACGGCCGGGGGCGAAGGCCGAACCTTCCCGTCAAGAAACGGATCGAGAGGATTGCTCCATGGAACGCTACATCAGGATGGGCCGGACCGTTTGGTTCGCCGGGCTCGCCACGATTCTCCTGCTGGTTACGGGTTGCACCGTTGGACCTAAATATGTGCGTCCATCGATTCCGAGCCCGCCAACCTACAAGGAGATTCCACCGGCCGCGGCGCAGGGAGCGGAGATTTGGCGCACAACCCAGCCCCGAGATGGCACCAGCCGCGGGAACTGGTGGAAGGTCTTCAACGATCCGCAATTGAGCGAACTGGAAGAGAAGGCAAGTTCTTCCAGCCAGCAAATTGCGGCGGCGGCGGATAACTTTCTGGCGGCGCGGGCCCTGGTTCGTGAAGCTCGCTCGCAGTTTTTCCCGAGCGTCACGACTAGTCCCAGCATTGTCAATTCCCGCCCGTCGCCAGCGCAATTCGGCGGTCTGCAAGCGGGAAGCGCCTCGGCGGCCGGATTGAGCGTCAAATCGTACACTGAATACTCCCTGCCTTTTGATGCTTCATGGGAACCCGATTTCTGGGGACACATTCGCAGTACGGTGAGGGCTAATATCTATGCTGCGCAAGCCAGCGCTGCCGATCTTGAGAACGTCCGCCTGAGCGTCCAAGCGGAGCTCGCCGCCGATTACTTTGAGCTGCGCGCGCAGGACTCCCTGAAAGCGCTGTTTGACTCCACGGTCACCGCATACCAGGATGCTCTTAGTCTCACGCGCGCCCAATACCGGGCCGGCCTCACCTCCGATGAAGCGGTGGCGCAAGCTGAGGCGCAGCTAAAATCTGCACAAGCTCAGGACACGAACCTGGGTATCCTGCGCGCCCAGTATGAGCACGCCATCGCGGTCCTAATTGGCCAACCCGCCTCGTCATTCTCCCTGGGATCAAACGCTTTGGCGGCAAATCCTCCTGCCATCCCAGTGGGCATACCGTCCGAGCTTCTCGAGAGGCGCCCGGACATTGCGGCGGCGGAGCGTTCCATGGCTCAGGCGAACGCGCAAATTGGGGTGGCTAAAGCCGCGTATTTCCCGACAATCCTCCTCAGCGCCTCGGGCGGATTTGGGAATTCGTCGGCCTCAAACTGGTTTACCTGGCCAAGCCGTTTTTGGTCGGTAGGTCCCAGCCTTGCCGAAACCATTTTTGAGGCCGGTTTGCGCAAGGCGACCGTCCAACAATACCGCGCGACGTACGACCAAACCGTAGCCAACTACCAGCAAACCGCACTCACGGCGTTTCAGCAGGTCGAGGACAATCTCGCGGCCCTGCGAATCTTGTCGCAGGATATCGATCAACAGGATGCTGCTGTGCAAGCGGCTGCGCGGAGCCTCCAGGAAGCCGAGGTACGGTACAAGGCCGGCCTCGATCCTTACCTGAATGTAATCACGGCCCAAACCGTTTTGCTGACCGACCAGCAAGCGTCGGTAAACTTTCGAATGCAACAAATGGTAGCGAGCGTTCAGTTGATCAAAGCGCTGGGTGGAGGATGGGATTCCTCGCGGATCCCCTCCGAGAAAGAAGTGGCAACCAAAACCTTGGCCGGACCGAATGCCCAACGCTGAACTGTGTGTTGGAGAAAAAACCGGAGCGCGAATTGAACGCCTCGTATGTCCGGTCAGCTTTTCGGAATTCTCTTTGAACGCTCATCGCGAAGCGCGATCAATGGGTTGCCATTGCCGTAGGAATGAGGAATGCCCTGCGTTTTCTGAAGATTCTGCCACTGACTTTCATTGCCCTGCCCCTGCTGCTTGCTCGGATGGCTGGTATCAGCAGAACAAGTCCGAAAAACACCTTCGGATCCAAAACTCGAGCAGCAACGCCAATCGCGTGCGCCAGGCCGATGCCGCCAGAGGGAATTCCAAGACCGAGGCCAGGGGCCGGGAACACCCCGAACGACGGCTCCTTGGGGGGGACGCGGAGGCCATTGAGTTTCTGGCTGTCGCAAGTCATTTTCACGAACTTCGCGAATTCGTGAAGGAATCACGGCACGAGAGTGTATTTAGTCAAACGTTTTCAATGGTTTAGCTGTGGCCTTTGCATTGCACTACCACGGGATGTAGTTGCAAAACAATCGGCAAGAAAGCAAATGGAATACCTAAGGAGAACCATATGAGCGTCGTTACGAACGTGGCAAGGCAGGCAATCCGCGACAAGGTCGTGTCCGAAATCAACACCGTTGTGGCGAAGCTGGAGACATTAAAAGCAGAGGCCGAGGCCGCGAAGGCAGACTTCGAGATTAAGGCCATTACCGAACTACTGGCCAAGCAGCATGAGGTCCTCCACAAGCTGCGGGAACCGAGGTAGTAGGGCGGAGCCCGCGGAAGCTGGGGAACGCTGATCTCGAATCTCGGCATAGCTTGCTGTTCAGTGGAATCACCGTCCCATGAATTGGAAGGCATCATGAACATGAAGATTTCTGAATTTGCGTCACGGATCGCCATGCTGGAAGGGGAACTGGAACGTCAAATCGAGCTGGACATTGAGGAGAAGCGTCGCAAACTCCAATACACCATCGAGAAGGGTAAGATTACGTTTGCGTCCGAGGCATCCGCGCTCCACAAGAAGCTGCATCAGGGCGTGGTGGCCTTTCTTTGGGAAGCGCCCCTGGCGAGCTTACTGGTTGCCCCGATGATTTATTCGCTAACAATCCCACTTGTCCTGCTGGACCTCTGGGTCCAGTTGTACCAAGCGGTGTGCTTCCCTGTATACGGGATTGCCAAGGTGGACCGCTCTCGTTACGTGTTGCTTGACCGGGGTCATCTCCAGTACCTCAACTGGATCGAGCGGCTCAACTGCAACTACTGCGGCTACGCCAACGGATTGGTCGCTTACGCACGGGAGATCGCCGCCCGCACGGAACAGTACTTTTGCCCGATCAAACACGCCTTCCGTTGTTCAGGAGCGCACTTACACTACGACGAGTTTTTCGACTTCGGCGATGCTCGCGCCTACAAGGAGGATTTGGCCAAACTCCGAGCGGAGTTGCGGCCTGAAGAGGTAGGCTGCACGAAGGCCTGAGCGTTCGGGAACTCCACAAGCTGGCAGGTAAGTTACTCATTAGTGCTCAGTAGCCGTCTTGTTGTAAATCCGGCCAATGCCACAGCTTCTCGATTGGCCGAAACTGGGGAGCCGCCCAGAATTGACGAAAGGAGAGCTGAAAATGTTAGGTCAAATCGATGTGCTGGTAATTCAAGTTACCCAGGAGATGATTCATCACTGGGGATGGTTCCTGGCGTTTGGCATCGTGTTGATGGTGTTTGGCATCGCCGCAGTTGTTCGATCCATCACCGCCACGGTGGCCTCGATGCTATTTTTCGGATGGCTGATGGTGTTTGCAAGCATCATCGACCTTGTCAATGCGTTCATGGTGGGGAAATGGGCAGGGTTCTTCCTGCACCTGCTGCTCGCGATTCTCTTCGGAATAGCCGGAGTAATGTTCATTAAGAACCCGGCGATAAGCGCTGAAGTTGCGACTTTGGTGATGTCCATATTCTTTCTGATCGCCGGATCGTATCAGTTGGTAGTGGCACTCTGGACTCACCTGCCGGGCTATGGCTGGCACGTCGCGGACGGAGTCATCACCTTCCTTCTCGGCGGTCTGCTTCTGGCGCAATGGCCGCTGTCGGGGCTTTACGCGATCGGTCTTTTTGTGGGGATTGACCTGATTCTTTACGGTTGGGTTTGGGCCGCGCTGGCGCTTGACCTGCGCAAAATGTGAGCGCAAAGAATGACGGTGGCCGGGGGAAAATGAGCAAAAGTCCGACCGGCCACAATCCAAGAATCCAAACACCGAAGGAGAACCTCAATGCCAGGAAAACAAAAAGATGAACCGCATACAGAGAAGGTCAGCGCACAACCTTATTTTCATCAAACGGCGCGGGAGATTCAGCCGTACGGAACGGTAAGCCACCTAATACCACTCGGACTGGAGGAGCCTGTACGTCTGGAAATGACCGAGCAGCTCAATCTTTTGCTCGCCGATACCATGACCCTCCGCGACCTGTACAAGAAATCCCATTGGCAAGTGGCGGGTCCCACTTTCTATCAGCTCCATTTACTATTCGACAAGCACTACGGCGAGCAAGCGGAACTTGTCGACGCCATTGCTGAGCGGATTCAGTTACTTGGGGGCGTCAGCATTGCCATTGCTGCCGACGTAGCGGAGACCACCCGCATCCCGCGCCCTCCCCGCGGCCGGGAAGAAGTGCCTGTGCAACTATCCCGGTTGCTGGATGCGCATGAGGCCATCATTCTTGCAACTCGGAAACTGGCGCGGCGCGCCAGTCAACTTGGGGACGATGGCAGCAATGATTTCCTGGTTAGCGAGGTCCTGCGCACCAACGAGTTGCAGGTTTGGTTTCTCAGCGAACACCTCGTGAAGGAACCACTGGTCGATGTAAAGGAACCCTCGTCAGTCGCCCATGCAGCCAAGTGAGCGAGCGGCACAAGGATTCCGAACGGGAGCTAAGCTCCCGTTCCTGGAAGGATGAGTTGGGGAGAAAGATATATGGGAATTGCGTGTATGGAAATGTCGCAAGCGGGCCCATCTAATACTGTGCCCATGGTCGGCCCTCCGCCCTTCATAAAGCTGCGAAGCGGAAGGCCGGGGAGGATTGACTCACGGGCCTCAGGGCGGTCGAACTCTGACGGCATTGCCGCTCCGCGGGGCACGGGCAAAGAGTGGGCCGTCGTCCGGCAAGCCATCGCCGGGAATGCTCGGGCGCAGGAGCAACTGTTTGCCCGCCCCGCGCGCAAGCTCTATCGGGCTGTCTTCGCCGTGCTTCAGAACAAAGAGGACGCGGAGGATGCACTTCAGGACGGCTTGTGCAAGGCGTTCACCAGCCTGCGCACATTTCAAGGGCGGTCGTCATTTTCCACCTGGATTACGCGCATCGTCATAAACTCGGCGCTGATGGCCCGCCGCAGGAAACTCGCCCATCCGGAAGCTTCCTTGGACGAGATGCTGGACAATCAGCCCGTACAGTTGCCGCGCGGAGTCGTCGATGCGCGGCCCGACCCGGAAAAACTCTACGCCGAGACCGAGCTTATCGCACGGGTTGAAGACCACGTCAGCCAACTCCCGCCGGCACTGCAAGCACCATTTCGACTCTATGCGATAGAAGGTATCTCCGGCCCGGAGTCAAGCAAGGCGCTTGGCATTTCGCCGAGCGCGTTTAAATCGCGAGTCTTTCGGGCGCGATTGAAATTGGCATGCGGTGGCAATGATTGATCGAGGTGATTCTGCTCGCATTATAGGAGGTGGACCATGAACGATCCGGAACCGGCACCCAAAAAACACGACCGCGACGATGAAAAGAAGCGCCAGGACCAGAGTCGGCGTCAGATTCATTTCGCCATCAGTTACTTGATCAGTAGCCTGATTGCCTTGTGGCTATTCCAGGTATTCGTCGTAACTCCTCTGACCCGGAAGACAGAGATTCCTTACAGCGAATTCAAGAAAAAACTAGCTGGTGCTCAAATCGTACAGGTAACCATCGGCGAAAAGGGCATCGTTGGGGAGATGAAAAATCCCAAATCGGATGGAACTCCTCCGGTCATCCCCTTCAATACCGTGCCCGCACCCACCGGCGACCCCAAGCTGATTGAAGATTTACAAAGCGCCAATGTAACCTACCAATTCGAGCACCCGCCGAGCCCCCTGGGTGGCATTTTGCTGAACCTTGTGCCGCTCCTGCTCCTCGGAGCTTTCTGGTATATGGCTTACCAGCGAGCGGGAGGGGACGCTGGGATGGCCGGCATCTTTGGGGTCAGCAAGAGCAAAGCCATCGAAGTCAAGCCCGAGGATGTTACGGTCACCTACAAAGATGTGGGCGGAGCGGATGAGGCCATTGCCGACCTCCAGGAGATCATTCAGTTCCTGAAGGCGCCCGAGCAATTCGCGCAACTTGGCGGGCATATTCCCAAGGGCGTGTTGCTCGTCGGGCCCCCGGGCACCGGCAAGACTCTGCTGGCAAAAGCCACAGCCGGGGAGGCCCACGTATCATTCTTTGAGACCAGCGGCTCCGAATTTGTCGAGATGTTTGTGGGCGTGGGCGCCGCTCGCGTGCGCGACCTGTTCGAGCAGGCGCGCAAGGCGGCTCCGGCGATCATTTTCATTGACGAGATTGATGCCATCGGTCAAAGCCGGGGAGGCGCGATGCGCATGGGCGGCAACGACGAGCGTGAGCAGACCCTCAACCAGTTGCTGGCGGAAATTGACGGATTCAAAACTGACACCAGCGCCCCAGTGATCATCATGGCTGCCACCAACCGTCCGGAGGTGCTCGACCCGGCACTTCTGCGCGCGGGCCGCTTCGATCGGCAGGTCGCCATCGGCAATCCGGATCTCATTGGCCGGGCGCAGATCCTGCGGATTCATAGCAAGGGCATAAAACTGGCCGCAGATTTTGACATGGACCAGGCCGCCCGGATGACGGCAGGCTTCAGCGGCGCTGATCTGGAGAATGCCATGAATGAGGCGGCATTAGGCGCTGCCCGGCGCAAGGCCACGGCAGTCACCCTGAACGATTTCGAGACTGCGATTGAACGGGTGATTGCGGGTTCCGAGAAAAAGAGCCGGGTAATGAACCCGCAGGAAAGGACTACGGTTGCCTACCACGAGGCCGGCCATGCGCTGGTGGCGGAACTGGTGCCGCATGGTGAACCTGTCACCAAGATCAGCATCGTTCCACACAGCCGTGGCGCCTTGGGCTACACTATTCAAACGCCAACCGAAGACCGCTACCTGCTCTCGGTCGACGAACTAAAGGACAGGATCGCTGTCATGTTGGGCGGGCGGGCCGGCGAAATGGTACAATTCGGGACCATCAGCACCGGGGCAAGTGACGACATTCAGCGGGCAACTGACTTGGCCCGCCGTATGGTCACGGAATTTGGCATGAGTGAAAAGCTCGGCTCGGTGCGCTACGCAGGTCAACAGCTTCAATACCTGGGGGGATCGGTCGAAGACAATAGCCAGCTCAGTCCCGAGACTCGTCAAGTGATCGACGCGGAAGTGCAGCGCCTCGTGACCGAACAGTACGTGCGTGCTCAGGCACTGCTGAAGGAGCACGGGGCGGCCCATAAAACCCTGGCCCAGCAACTGCTGAAACAAGAGACGGTGAGCGGCAGTAATGTGAAAGAGGCTTTGGGAAACGGAGGAAGCTAACATGGGTGGAATGATCCCATTATCGGACGCGTCTCGACGAACCGCAAGTTTCCCCATAGCCACCGCGGGAATCATCGTCGTGAACGTGATTGTCTTCGGGATGGAACTGATGGGGGGTGACGCTTTTGTAATGAAATGGTCAGAGATCCCCGCCAATATTGTTGCCGGCCATCACTGGATCACCATCTTGACGGCGATGTTCATGCACGGTGGCTGGATGCACATTATCGGCAACATGGTATTCCTCTGGGCATTCGGTCCGCAAATCGAAGACTCCATGGGGGTGCCAAAGTACCTGGCGTTCTACCTGCTTAGCGGTCTGGCGGCTTCGCTGGCTCAGACCGCCATCGCGCCCCATTCCACCGTCCCCAATCTGGGCGCCAGCGGTGCGATTGCAGGCGTGATGGGCGCTTTTTTGGTCACCTACCCTCATGATGAGATACGCACAGTGCTTTTGTTGGGCTGGTTCAGCCGCATTACTTTTATTCCCGCGGTGCTCCTGATCGGACTCTGGTTTCTGATTCAGCTTTTCAGTCAAGTCGGCGCCGTGGCCGATGTGCAGGGTGGTGGAGGTGTCGCCTATGCGGCGCACGTGGGCGGCTTCATCTTTGGGGTAGTTACCGCTCGCCTGTTTGAGAGTTCCGGGGGTGCCTCCGATTAGGGAACATTGCTATGTCGCCCCATGCGGCTGAAAGCCCGGTCCCGATTATCGGCTTGACAGCACAGGAAGCTGCGGCCCGGCTCGACCAGTTCGGGCCCAATGAGCCTGCGGCCACAAAGCACCACTCTTTTCTCACCGATCTCCTGCATGTGTTTATGAATCCGCTGACTTTGATTCTGCTGATTGCCGCCATCGTGTCGGCATTCACGGGCGACAAGGTGGATGCGGGAATCATCGGCGTTATAGTTCTGCTGAGTGGGGCTATCGACTTAAGTCAGACGTATCGTTCCCAGCGCGCCGTCGAAGAACTACGCGATCAGGTTGCCCCGACAGCCACCGTCCTCCGCGGCGGGGAGTGGAAAGAAATGCCGCGGCGTGACGTGGTGCCGGGAGACATCATCCGGCTTTCCGCGGGAGATTTGGTTCCCGCTGACGCCCGACTCTTGATTGCGCGCGACATCTATGTCCAGCAGGGAATGCTGACCGGCGAATCGCTCCCCGTCGATAAAGAAGCGACCGGAGAGCCCCCCTCGACCAAAGCGGATGCACGCCACATGGTTTTCCTCGGCACCTCCATCGTGAGCGGAACCGCAACCGCCGAGGTCGTCGCCACGGGCGCGCGGACCGCCTTTGGCGATATCGCCGCTCGCCTGGCCGCTCGCCCGGAAGAGACAGCCTTCGATAAGGGCTTGAAAACTTTCAGCCATCTCATTGCGCGAACGGTATTCTTTCTCGTTCTCTTCCTCCTTGTCACCAGCATCCTTCGCCACCGTGATCCGCTTCAATCCCTGATGTTTGCAGTTTCACTAGCCGTGGGCTTGACCCCCGAGTTCCTGCCCATGATTACGTCGGTGACGCTTTCGAAAGGCGCCGTCGCCATGGCCCATAAGAAGGTCATCGTCAAGCATCTGTCCTCGATTCAGAACCTCGGCAGTGTGGATGTGCTTTGCAGTGATAAAACCGGAACGCTCACCGTGGGAACCATGACGCTCGACCGCTCGCTTGATCCCTTCGGGAATCCATCCCTCCGCGCGCTGGAACTCGCCTATCTCAACAGCAAGTTCGAGACCGGTATCCGCAGTCCGCTGGATGATGTCATCCTTCATCAGTCTCCGTCCAAGATTGACGACTACACCAAGTGCGACGAGATCCCGTTCGATTTCGAGCGGCGGCGGCTTTCGGTGGTGGTGGAGCGGCAGGCCCTGAGGGTTCTCATCGCGAAAGGTGCTCTGGAAGGAATTCTCCCACTACTCTCCGGTTGCGAGGTCGAAGGCAAAACAGAACCCATCAGCAAGGACGCTGCCCAGCGCATCCAACAGACGAGCGATGAGCTGAATAGCCAGGGATTCCGCTCTCTGGCGGTGGCTTACGTGGAAGTTCCTGCGCGCCCGGACTACACCGTTGCGGACGAGCGCAATCTCATCCTGGCGGGCTTTTTGAGCTTTGCTGACCCGCCGTTGCCCGACGCCGCCCAGGTTCTGGCTTCTCTAAAGCAGGATGGGGTTGAGGTTAAGGTCATCTCCGGTGACAACGACCGCGTCACTGCCCATGTTTGCGCGCAGGTGGGAATCGAACCCGGCCACGTCGTCACGGGCGACGAATTGGACCACACGACGGACCCGGCGCTGGCGCACCTCGCCGCTGAAACGCGGGCCTTCGCGCGCATTTCCCCGGTGCAGAAGAACCGCATCCTCTTGGCTCTCAAACACAACGGCCACGCCGTGGGGTTCATGGGCGATGGCATCAATGACGCGCCATCGTTGCACGCGGCTGATGTAGGCATATCCGTGTCCAGCGCTGCGGACGTGGCTCGCGAGTCTGCCGACGTCATTCTCATTGAGCCTGGCCTGCGGGTTCTGCATGATGGCATCATCGAGGGGCGCAAAGCCTTTGGCAACGTGATGAAGTATTTGCTGATGGGCACCAGCTCGAACTTTGGAAATATGCTCAGCATGGCCGGGGCTTCGGTCTTCCTCCCGTTCTTGCCCATGCTGCCGACGCAAATCCTGCTGAATAACCTTCTTTACGACGTAGGCCAACTCACCATTCCCACGGATAATGTTGACGAGACTTACCTCGCTAAGCCCCAACGATGGGATATCAGCCTGATTCGCAATTTCATGGTGTTCATCGGGCCGATCAGTTCCATTTTCGACTTCCTAACTTTCTATGTGTTGTTGCATTACTTCCATGCCAGCGAAGCACAGTTTCATACCGGTTGGTTTGTCGAATCACTGGCAACCCAGACGCTGGTGCTGTTCGTCATCCGTACATCGAAGAATCCGTTCCGCAGCCGACCGAGCGCTCCCTTGCTGGCAACATGCCTTGGAGTTGTGACCATCGGGCTTTATTTGCCGTTCAGCCCGGTGGCCGGCTTGCTCGGCTTCACGCCCTTGCCCGGGTCATATTTTGCTTTTGTGGCTGTCGCGACGGGAGTCTATCTCTTGCTGGTGGAAGGCGGAAAACGGGTCCTTCTCCATGGGACAGATCAGAAGAATGCGGTCAAGCGTTGAGATGCCTTGGCGGTCGCCCAACCAGTGTTCCGATGGGCGCTCCGAGAGCGATGTGGCGGAAGGGGGGGTAAAGTAGCCATGATGCGAAAAGTCATGCATGCTGCCGGGTTGCTGGCCATGATGGCTGTGGCTGCATTGCCCGGCTTTTCCCGGTCGAATCCTGACCTTGAGACATTCTTTCGGCAGAGAATTGGACTGAGTGAGGATCAAATCGCCGCCATCCGAAAAGGAAATCCGGTCGCGAAGGCACTTCCGCCCCGCGTGCCGGCCGAGGTCCTGTTGTTCGGCGCGGTCTTCATCCATGCTGCTCCCGAGGCCTACTTTCAGTTGGCCCGCAATTTCGACAGCCTTCGCAAGGTTCCCGGCTTTTTGGCGCTTGTAGTATTCACCGATCCTCCGCAGCTTACTGACTTGCGCGGTTTCGCATTCGACAGCAATGAAATCAAGGCCTTGAAAAGTTGCCAACCCGGCGACTGTGGGATTCAGATGCCTGCGACCTCCATCGAAGATCTCCATCGGTCCGTCGATTGGTCTGCCGACGATGTGGGTGAACAAGTCAATCAACTCCTGCAGAAGAGGGCATTAGAACTTCTGCTTGCCTATCAGCGCGAGGGCAATCAGGCCCTGGGGATTTATAACGATAAACGTGACCCGACGGCGGTTCCCGAGCAGTTCGCATACCTGCTCAGCTACGGCAACGCCTTGTCAGAGCGTGAGCCGGATTTGTACCGTTACCTTCTCGTCTACCCCCGTGCGAAGCCCGCGAACTACGAGGAGACATTCTATTGGACAAGGGTGCAATTCGGACTAAAGCCGACGTTGCGCATTGTGCACATGGTGAGCATGCGTGGGAGCCCCAGCGACCCTATAGCATGTGCCATCGCCCAAAAGCAGCTCTATTCGAGCCATTACTTCCAGACCGCGTTGGACCTTTCCATCTGCGTCCGCGAAGGTGGCGACCCGAAGCGATCCGGCTTCTATCTGATCAAGGCCTTGGGTTCTGAGCAGGCGGGCCTAAGCGGCGCCAAGGGGTCGATGGTTCGAAAGGCTGCGGTGGGCCGGGCGGTTTCAAATCTCCAAAACAGCCTCGCGGTTATCAGGGACACGCTCCGAGGTAACCAGTAGGCCTCAGAAGATCGGCCAGAACGCAATCATCTCGGAAGGTAACAGGCCGGATTGGTGTTGATATGCCAGTAGCTCACTGAGAGGTGAATGATGAATCCGCGGGAGACCAAGAGCCACGTTTCACCGAAGAAGATTTTGTTGGCCACAGATTTCTCCCCTGCGTCGGAGGCGGCGCTGCCTTACGCATTGACGGTCGCCCGCCACTATGGCTCAGAGGTTTTCGTTGCCCACGTGATCCCCCCGGAGTTTGCAGAACTCATGGCACCTGAGTTGATACCGAGGATCCGCCAGGAGGCCCAGCGATTTGCACAACAATACATGGATCGTTTACTCAGTGCCGGACGGCAACGGGGCGTTTCGTGCCACGCCTTGATCGGGGAGGGTGCGATCTGGGATGTTCTTCAGGATATGATCCAACAAAACGGCCTCGATTTGATTGTTTTGGGGACTCACGGGCGTCGAGGACTGCGCAAGTTGCTGCTCGGCTCCGTGGCGGAGGAGGTCTTTCGCATGGCGCCGTGTCCGGTACTCACCGTAGGCCCGAAAACCTCGGAGATACGGTCGTTGGATGTTCATCTGGACCACATACTTTACCCGCTCGAGTTCGTCCCTGACACCAGCGATGCCGCGGCATACGCTGTGTCATTAGCCGAGGAATACCATGCCGAGCTGACCTTCATGAAGATCTTTGAGGAGATGGTTCCGTCCCCAGAGGTGAAAGCTGAGGTCGAGGAACCCGTCAGGCACTGGATGGATGATCATATCCCGATGGAATCAGATCTGCGCCAGCGCACAAGCTTTGCACCCGGGTTCGGTCCGGCGGCAGAAGCAATTCTCAAGTTTGCCGGTGATCGCGCCGTGGACTTAGTCGTGATGGGAGTGCGACGTTTGGACCCCAGCATGGCTGGTCACCTTCCCAAACCTGACACTGCCTACGAAGTGGTTTGCACGGCGCACTGTCCGGTGCTCACGGTGCGCTGACATTTGCTCCACAGATGGAATGGCAAGGGTTTGACCCTATCCTGGCATTTTTGCTTGACAACCAGTCATACCCCTTTAAAAGGGCTTATAGTCGCAATAACTTGGCTGAGAGGCTCGCCAACTTATTGATTGCAATATACTTAACCGTAACAAGCACTTCTCGCAACTTCTATTCAATAACTTACCAAGCTAGATCTTCATTTTTGCACTCTTTCTGGCACCTTCCCAACCCAAGGCGAGCCAGGAGCACGCAGTTTCTGCCTAACGGCCCTCGACAAGCACCGCTCCCCCATCAAGCAACCTGGGTTTTCGCGAACTTCGTGAATTCGCGAGAATCATGCGCCGATGAGATGTGCTAAACCACTCGTTTTGAAGGGGTTGCAATTGGCGCTTGCATTGCACTGATGGAGATCAGGAACTGCTGGAAAGCTATGAAGGAGGAGAACACCGATGAAAAATCAGTCAGCTACATTAATGCAGCCGGAAAAGGCTTCTGTGCCGATCAAGTTACTACCCGGCAGCGATTTGCTCGATCGAGTCCAGGATATCTCCAACTCGGTCGCCCGCCGCGCCTTCGAGATCTTTGAAGATCGCGGGCGCGCCTTCGGACACGATCTGGAAGATTGGCTCCGGGCGGAGTCCGAGCTCCTACATCCGATTCATCTCGACATCGCAGAATCGGACGACGCGGTGACGGTCCGGGCCGAGGTTCCCGGATTCAGCGCCAAAGAACTCGAGGTTGGCGTGGAACCCCGTCGTCTTACCATTAGTGGTAAGCGTGAAGCCAACGAAGAAGGCAAAGGCAAAAAGACCATCCACACAGAGCATTGTGTGAATCACATCTTTCGAACCATTGATTTGCCTGCGCAGGTTGACTCGTCAAATGTCAAGGCCACACTCAAGAATGGAGTGCTGGAACTCTCGATGCCGAAAGCCGCCGTGGCGCGGAAGGTCCGGGTGGAACAAGAGGCGGCGTAAGGTCCCCTCGCCCCAAGGGGCGCCGGGGACAAGGTAGCTGATCAAACGCCGCGCGCTTCCAAAAGCAGGGAAGAAAACCGATGGCAGGTGAAAGTGCGAGGGGTATGGCCGACCTGTCGCCGGGAACAAAATAAATGGGCCACCAACCGATTGCCGTAAGCAGAAAGAAGGACCGTTCCATGCCTCAAAGACACGTTGATGATAACGCCGTGTTTCACTTGGTGGGAGGTGGAATCGCCTCGCTCGCGGCCGCGGCCTTCCTGATTCGTGACGGAGGCGTCCGTGGCCAAAGCATCATGATCCTGGAGGAATCAGGAAAGATGGGTGGGAGCCTTGACGGCGCCGGAACTCCTCGATATGGCTACGTTATTCGTGGCGGGCGAATGCTGGAGAGCAAGTATCTCTGCACCTTCGACCTCTTTTCATCGATTCCCACTCTTGATGGCAGCAAGACGGTTACGCAGGAGATTTTCGAGTTCCATGAGCTCCTGAAAACTTCATCAAAATCCCGCCTTTTCCGTGCTGGACACCGGGTTGACGCTCCCAAGTACGGTCTCAGCGAAAAACATATTCTGACCCTCGAGCGCCTGGGACTCGAGCCGGAGGCAGCGCTCGGACGAAGCAGCATCGCCGACCAGTTCGACCCGTCGTTCTTTGAGACAGACTTCTGGTTAATGTGGTGTACCACCTTTGCGTTTCAGCCCTGGCATAGCGCCGTGGAGTTTAAGCGCTACCTGGTGCGCTTCATGCATATGGTCGCGGGTTTCAACACCCTCACGGGGATCATGCGAACCGTCTACAACCAATACGACTCCATGGTGCGGCCGCTACAGAAGTGGCTGGCGGAGCGTGGGGTAAGGTTTGCGCTGAACACCCGCGTCAGCGATCTGGCTTTCTCGCATAAGGGTGAAGACTACACGGTGGAGCGGATTATATGTGACCGGAGTGGCCGCCGGGATGAGATCACAGTACGTCCGCAGGATTTTGTAATCGTCACCCTGGGATCGATGGTCGAGGCTTCCAGTCTGGGTTCGATGGACTCGGCTCCCGTCCTGAATGGCAAAGGTGATGGCGGCGCCTGGACTCTCTGGAAAAAGATCGCCGCCCACCAGTCGCAATTTGGCCACCCCGCTAACTTCACCGACCATATCGGGGAATCAAAGTGGGTGTCCTTCACCACAACTTTCCGCGACCCGGCCTTCTTCCGGCTGGTTAGGGATCTTACGGGCAATGTCCCGGGAGAGGGCGGCCTCATTACCTTTCCGGAATCCGGCTGGCTGGCGTCCATCGTCTTACCTCACCAGCCCCATTTCATTGGGCAACCCGCGGATGTCCAGGTGCTTTGGGGCTATGGCCTCTTCGTTGATAAACCGGGCAACTTCGTGACGAAACCGATGTCGGCATGCACAGGGCGGGAGATCATGCGGGAGATCATAGGCCACCTGGGCATTGGGGAGTATACGCACGAGATACTCGAAACCTGCACCTGCATTCCGTGCATGATGCCCTTCATTACCAGTCAGTTTCTGCGTCGGGCCAAGGGCGACCGCCCCCAGGTCGTGCCGGAGCACTCGAAGAATCTCGCCTTCACCGGGCAATTCTGCGAGCTCCCGGAAGACGTGGTTTTTACAGTGGAATACTCGGTCCGGTCCGCGCAAACGGCGGTCTACTCTTTTCTGGGGATGAGCCGGACACCACCCCCTGTGTACAAAGGGCGCTACGATCCACGCGTTCTTCTCCAGGCTTTCCTGACGTTACATGACGTGCACGCTCAGGCTTAAGGGCGGTGGTTGCTTAGCGCGGGATCGATAGAACAAAACAGAATTGATTGCAGGCGGGGGTTTTATGAAAACGCTGACGAGGCAGCTCGTCTAACGCGGTGCGCTCATACGAGCAAAAGAGAAAAGCCATGAAAAATGACAGGGAATTACAAACCTATGTTCTTGATGAACTCCGATGGGAGCCGGGTGTGAATGCCGCAGACATTGGGGCCAAGGTCAAGGACGGCGTGGTGACGCTCGAGGGTACAGTGGAAAGCCTCGCGGAAAAGTGGGCTGCCGAGAAGGCCGTGAAACGGTTACCGGGTGTTAAAGCGCTGGCCGTCGAGCTCAAAGTGGAACTTCCCGACTCCAGCGAGCGGACCGACGCGGACATCGCCCAGGCCGCAGAACACGCATTTAAATGGAATATCTCCGTACCGGGAAACCGGGTTCGAGTAATCGTGGAGAACGGCCGCATTACGCTGGAAGGTGAGGTTGACTGGCAATTCCAGAAGTCAGCCGCCGAGGAGGCGGTGCTTCACCTGACGGGTGTAAAGGGAGTGACCAACCTGATCACCGTCAAGCCGAAGGTGGCCCCCAACGAGGTCAAGGAGAAGATTGAAGCCGCACTTAAGCGCAACGCGATGCTAGACGCGAACCAGATCAAGGTGCAGGTCGACGGGGGCAAGGTTACGCTGACGGGGAGCGTGCACTCCTGGGCGGCGTGCGAAGCGGCTGAGCGCGCCGCATGGGCTGCTCCGGGAGTGGCGGAAGTTAAGAGCGACATTACGGTTTCGTATTGAGGCAGCGCTGCGGCACTGATGACGCGCTTTGGTGACTTTTTCCATGTCCGTGATTCGGCAACGCCACGGTTCGAGCCGGTACACCTCTTGGAGGTGGTCGAGATTGAAGGGGGAGTTGAAAAACCATGCTGCAAATTGAACGCATCCTTTGTCCCATTGATTTCTCAGAGTTCTCGGAGAAGGCTTATGACTATGCCCAGTCGCTGGCTTGGCATTACAAGGCAACTGTGTTCTTGCAGCATGTGATAGATTCGCTGAGCCCTCCCTTTGATAGAAACCCTTTTCCCGATTCCTACAACGAGATCTGCCAGACCCTTCGTGCCGGCGCCCAGAGGCAACTTCAGGAGTTTGCGGAAAAACACGCCCGGCCCGGGATCGTCCCCAATTGCCACGTGAGTGATGGCGTCGCGACAGACTTGATTCTCGGTTTTGCCGAAGCCCACGCAGTGAATCTGATCGTGATGGGAACTCACGGTCTGCGGGGGCTTGACCGGCTGGCGCTGGGATCGGTCACAGAAAAAGTATTGCGCAAGGCCACCTGTCCGGTGTTGGCCGTACGCAAGCCTGCCCACGACTTTGTCACCCCTGGGGAAGGGCCGGACCCTGTGCATTTACACCGGATACTTTATTGCACAGATTTTTCCGATAATTCCGAGCAGGCCTTTGACCATGCCGTCTCCCTCGCCGCAGAGTACAAGGCCGAGCTCACCCTGCTCCATGTGTTGGAGGGGATTGCGGATTCAGCCGACATTCAAAATGAGATTGCGAAAGTGATGGAGAGCCTGGAGAAACGCATTTCCCCTGAAACCAGTAAGAAGTGCAAGACGAACGCGGTGGTGCGGATCGGCAAAGCCTATCAGCAGATCATTGAGCTGGCTTTGGAGTCGAAAACCGACCTGATCATCATGGGCGTGCGAGGGCGGGATGCGGTGGATCTCGCGTTATTTGGTTCCACAACCTACCGCGTGGTGCAGTTAGGGCCCTGTCCGGTCCTGGTCGTCCACATTTGAAGGTGCAACTCATGCCGGGTGGAGCAGACATGTTACGGATTGAGCGAATTCTTTGCCCTGTGGATTTTTCGGAATACTCGGCAAGAGCGTTTGACTCCGCGCAGTCGCTGGCCCGGTATTATCGCGCCAGGCTGTTTCTGCAACACGTCGTCGATTTCACTCTACCCTCCTATGCGTATTACGCTGATGCGGTCTACATCACCGAACTCTTCGAGACGCTTCGTGACGGGGCGCGAAAGCGGTTGCGAGATTTCGCGAATTCGCACACGAGGACCGGCATGCGGCCGGAGTGCTTCGTGTACGAAGGCAGCGTGACGGATTCGATCCTCTCCTTCGCGGCAGCGCAAAAGGTGGACCTCATCGTGATGGGGGCGCACGGGCGCAAAGGAGTTGACCGTGCCACCCTGGGGTCCGCGGCGGAAAAGGTGCTGCGGAAGGCCCGCTGCCCCGTGCTGGTGAGCCGGAAGCCGGCGGGCGCCGCTGCCCCCGATGAAGCACAGGGTTCGATTCGGTTGCACCAGGTCATTTATTGCACGGATTTTTCCGACCCTGCGCGCCGGGCTTGGGAGTATGCGCTTTCGGTAGCAGCGGAGTATGATGCCGAGATCACACTGCTCCATGTGTTGGAGGACGTCCAGAGTTTGGCCAACATCAACGAGGCCGTCGTCACGGCGACAAGGAAAATCAATAAAATGATTCCACAGGAGGGCATGAAAGCCGCAAGGATTAAAACCGCGGTGCGAATCGGCAGAGCTTACGAACAGATTGTTCAGTATGCCTCGGAGATTCAAGCCGACTTGCTGATCATGGCAGTGCGTGGGCGCAATGCCTTGGACCTTGCGGTTTTTGGTTCCACAACTTATCGGGCGGTCCAGTTAGGATCTTGCTCGGTGTTAGCGGTTAATGTCTGAAGGCGCTGCGCACCGGGTGGGCAGGTAGCGCCTTCTCATGTCCATTTCTGGGATTCCCCCCAAGCCCTAGGATGTCCAGCTCGTCGCAACATTTGGAAAGAACCCGCGGCAACGGGCAAACTCAAACCAGAGGCAAGGATAAATGATAAGTATCAAACAAATCGGCGCCATGGGCCGCACCTATCGGTATGCCCAACGATACAAGGAGATACTCCAGGTTCTCATCAAATACGGCTTTGGCGACCTGGTTGATGCTCTGAACATAAGACAGCATATCGACATTGCCATAGAAAAGATTTCCGGAAAACAGCCGGAGCAAATTGAGAAACTGTCCCGTCCGGAGCGGGTAAGGTTGACTTTGGAAGAGCTGGGGCCGACCTTTGTCAAGCTTGGCCAGATCCTTTCCACCCGGCCTGATCTGATTCCCTTGGCCTATGTGCAGGAACTTTCCAAGCTCCAGGACAATGTACCACCCTTTCCTTATGACGAGGTAAGGGCGGCCGTAAAGGCGGAGACCGGCAAGTTCCCGGAGGACATTTTCCACTCTATCCACAAAAAACCCATTGCCGCCGCCTCCATCGGACAAGTCCATAAGGCAACCTTGAAGGGAAGCGAAGAGGAAGTGGCGATTAAGGTTCAACGTCCCAACATCCAACAGACAGTCGCGGTTGACCTGGAGATCATGCTTCATCTGGCTTCCCTGATGGAGCGGCACGTGACGGAAATGGAAGTGCTCCACCCCACAGCGGTGGTCAACGAATTCGCCCGCAGCATGGAAGACGAGTTGGATTACACGGTGGAGGCTTCACATATTGAGCACTTTGCCCGGCAGTTCCTTGACGACGAGACCATTTACGTCCCCAAGGTCTATCGTGACTTGAGCACGCAACGTATTTTGGTGATGGAATTCATCGACGGCATAAAAGCCTCCGAATTAGATCGTCTTGTCAAGGGGGGCTACGAGCTGCAAGAGGTTGCGAGCCGCGGCGCAGACTCGATTCTGAAACAGATTTGTGTTTACGGCTTCTACCATGCTGACCCACATCCGGGAAACATCTTTATTCTTCCCCATAACGTCATATGTTTTATTGACTTTGGCATGATGGGAAGGATCGGCCAGCAGGAGCGTGAAGACTTCGCCGTTTTTGTGGAGCTGTTACTTAAGAAGGACGAAAGTAAGATAGTAGACGCTCTACTGAAGCTGACTAATCTCACCCAGGATCCCAATCGAAGCGAGCTGCAAAGAGACCTGATGGAGTTCATTGACCGGTACGCCTTCCTTCCTCTAAAGGAATTGGAAATCGCGAAAATGCTCCAGAGTGTTTTGGAGATTCTGACCAAGCAAGGCATGAGTCTAAAAGCGGAATTGTATCTGATGGTCAAGGCACTGAGTACCGCGGAAGGACTAGGCAGATCTTTGGACCCGGAGTTTGAGATTGCCAAACACGCCGAACCTTTTTTCCGGAAAATCAAAGCCTCCCGCTATACTCCCAAGAGAATTGCCGGCGACTTGGTGGAATCAGGAACGGAGTTGCTGCATCTTTGCAAAGAGATTCCCGGTGAGTTGCGCGAAGTTCTCAAGAATGTCCGCGATGGTAAACTGAAAATAGAAATTGAGTACCCGGCCTTGGACCGGACTCTCTTCCGGCTTGACCTCATCAGTGACCGCATCGCGTCAGCGATCGTGCTCGCATCTTTGATCGTTGGTTCGTCCATTATCATTCTCTCTCGTACTCCTCCGAGGTGGCACGATATGCCGGTTATCGGGCTTGCGGGTTTTCTCATTGCGGCCGTTATGGGGTTCGGGCTTTTGACGTCGATACTTCGGCGTGGAAGAGTGATGAAAAACGATTAGCCTTCGGATGGCAAGGCCGGGCCGCTCGATCACTCACAAGAGGCTTTAAACCTGCCGCTCGTGGGCAGTCCGGCGTTCGCACGCCAAAAGGCCGGCCGATAGTGAGCCCGTGGGACCGGGGGCCCTCAATTCTCCGGCAATGCGGCAAGTCCCTCTTGTAGACCGCGTCCCGATAAATGGCTGTTGTTTTGACGCCAAAGAAGAGCGAGAATTGTGGCGTTTCGGCGGCGTTATGGGTAATACTCTGGTCCAATTCAACCCCAAGGAAGGCGGAGAGATCCTGTTGGTGCTCTTCCTTTCCTTTCTGATCGGCTTGGAGCGCGAAGAAGAGAAGGTGGCATCGGCGCGCTACCGATTTGGCGGGGTTCGCACATTTCCGCTTCTCGGCCTGCTCGGCTATGCGCTCGGCCTGTTTTCGCAAGGGAATTCCCTGCTACCCGCAGTGGGCCTCGCCGTGGTGGGAGCGTTTCTTTGGCAATCCTTCCGCTACAAGCTTGAGCATGAGGCGGTGCCGGGGATGACCACAGAGCTCTCCGGCCTCCTGACCTACGTCATCGGAGCGCTCATTTCGCGCGAACAGTTTTGGGTCGCGACCACGATTGCCGTGCTCGGCGTGGCATTGCTGGAGCTGAAGGCGGCTCTGGAAGGTTTCACCAAGCGGGTGCCGGGCAATGAAATCCTGACGTTTACGAAGTTCCTCCTGCTGTCGGCGGTAATCCTTCCCATTGTGCCGAACCGGACCTATGGCAACTTTGGGTTCAACCCTTTCAAAACGTGGTTGGTGGTTGTCGCGGTCAGCGCCATTTCTTATGGTAGCTACCTCCTACAGGTGTGGACGCAAGGACGTGGCGGTGTTCTGGTTGCTGCTTTGTTGGGTGGCGCGTATTCCTCGACCCTCACGACCGTGGTGCTCGCCAAGCGAGCCCGCGAGCAATCACACCCGCATCTATACTCCGGTGCGATGCTGGTGGCTTCCGGTGTCATGTACCTGCGCCTGCTTGCCCTTCTGGGCTTCTTTAATCGCCAACTGTTCCAGCGGCTTGCCTTGCCGTTCCTGCTGCTTGCCGCCGCGGCTCTTCTAGGTGGTTGCCTTTGGATGCGTAGGCCGGATCAAGGCGGCACAAATGCCGAGCAATACGTGCAGCCGAAAAATCCCCTGGAGTTGGGTGCGGCGTTCTTGTTCGCAGGGCTGTTTGTGGGGATGCTTTTCATCACGCATCTTGCGCTGATCTATCTAGGTCGTGCAGGACTTTACGCGCTGGCGGCGGTGATGGGAGTGACGGATGTCGATCCCTTCATTTTGAGCCTCGCGGAGTCTTCCACGTCTCTGACGCCTGTCGCCATCGCCGGGGGAGCCATCGTCATTGCCGCCGCGAGCAACAACTTGATTAAGGGCGTGTACGCATACGGTTTCGGAGACCGCCGCACCGGCACGCAGGGGCTCGCTCTCCTCACTCTGTTAGGGCTGCTCGGATTATTGCCTCTGTTCCTCTGACGCACAATCTCGGTCAACTCGCTGCTCCAGATACTTGAAAAAGTGCCCCCCAGCCGGTTTGATTGTGGTTAAACCACAAATCCCCACCAAATCCCGAAGAATGAGGGTTGAAGACCCATCCTCTAGTGGTAGCCAATAAGACATCATGTCCGCAAATGTCGGACATAATATCAGTGTGGCCGTGATTGGCTACCTCCCACCGGGTGTAAACTTCACGGACATTTCGACCGATTCCGCCACCGATTCCGCGTCCATCCTCCGTTCACCCCCTGGCAACGTCGGTGGCCGGCGGTAGTCAATTTCTGAGCCATCCTCTTGTACCTGCAGTCCGCACCCAAGTCTTCCTCGAGGCGGGACCATTTTCAAAAGTCGATTCGGAGCGCCAATTGAATCTGTCGGGAACACGTAAGGGTGTAGGCAATTACGCCGGCGGAAGGGTTCGCAGTGCCACTAGCGGCCAGCGCGGTGGTGCTAGAAAGGCCAAGATCTGCATGATTCAGAACATTGAGCATCTTGAACCGAAACGTCGCATTGGCGGTTTCGGCCAGTTTAAAGCTTTTCTCCAGCACGAGGTCCACATCCGAAAGGCCCGGGCCGATAACCGTATTTCTTTCCAAGTTTCCATAGGTTCCAGCCAACGGGAAAGAGCAGGCACAGGGATCATACCAGTTATTGGCATTTCCCAAGGCGTTCGCGGTACTTCGCATAATTCTTGCCGAGAATGGTTGAATCTGATGGTATTCTGCGGCGCCGAATCTACCCGTTAGCCGACGGTCCCCAAACCGTCAATGAGCCGGGATGTTCAGAAAATCAGCCTGGCGGCCAGTTGGATGATCCGGCTCCCGCTGCCCGAAAAGGTCTTCCCGAAATTGGGAGTGGCAACACCGCCATCGCGTATGTCCCCCAGAGTCAAGCCTGGGCTGAGGGCAGGATTAGCAAGGTTGAAGTGGTTGAACGCATCGAACCAGTCGGCTCGGATTTGCATTCTGAGGGATTCCTTGAGGGCAAAGGTCTTCATCAAGCTCATGTCCCAATTCTCCGATCCCGGACCCCAAATGACATTGCGGGGAGCGTCACCGTAAGTCCACTTTTGGGGAGGCGCGAAAGCGGCAGGATTGAACCACTGCACCCCGTCAACAATGTCATGCGAATGTTGCCGGCCGGCATAAAGCGGCACGCCGGCAACCCGGTCCGGGCGTCCCCCCCACCAGCCAATGATGTTTGTGGGCACAGTGAAGGTGAGTTGAGATGCTCCGGTGGTGGGAATTCCGGCGGAATAGGTGGTGATGCCTGCGATCTCCCAGCCACCCAGCACGGCATTAGCCACGCCCTTCTGGTTCAGCCAGTGCCGGCCCTCCCCAACAGGCAACTCGTAAAGATAATCAAACACCAGACGCTGAGGAGTCTGGTAGTCGGAGGGGCCATAGTCGCAACGATAGCACCAGGGATTATTGTAACTGGCGGCGACGGGCACGTCGTCCAGGCTACGTGTCCAGTTGTACTCTGCCTGCATGCTCAAGCCATTGGAAAAGTGCTTAATGAGCTCCAGTTGTAACTGGTTGAAGTTTTGTATACCCGAGGGAGCACCGTTGTAATTAATGGCTCCCCAAGGTTGGAACGGGCGCTGCTTCTGCAGGACAACGTTGGGTTGCTGCACGGGTGGTTGGTTAATATTGTCGGCGTACAAATAAAGGTGCTGACCTTGCTCGCCCAGGGGCGGTTCGCGCCTCCCTGCTTGCTGATAGCTGGCCGCTGGAAGTGGATAGCAGACTGTTTCCTGATGTAAAATGATGCCTCGATGGAACTCGCGGGCAAACACGGACGAGCCGTTATCGCGCTGGGCCTTCTCCTGGCGTGTTGCCGTTGTGCTTTCGCTTTAGACCCTTCTCTTGACGTCAATCAATACGCGCACACGGCATGGAAAATCCGCGAGGGCTTTGCCAAAGGCACAATTCACAGAATTGTTCAGACCCCGGACGGCTATCTGTGGCTGGCCACCGAATCCGGCTTGCTGCGCTTCGACGGGGTCCGCACCGTTCCTTGGGAGCCGCCGCCGGGTGAGGATCTCCCCAGCAACGATATACGCGGCCTGACCGCCGCGCGGGATGGGACTCTTTGGATCGGCACGGCGAAAGGCCTGGTAAGCTGGAAGGACGGCAAGCTTACTCACTATCCGCAGCTCGATCATCATGACGTTGCCGCGCTGCTCGAGGACCATGAGGGAACCGTGTGGGCCGCCGGAGTCATGTGGGAGACGGCGTTCTCCGGTCCAGGAAAGCTGTGCGCAGTGAAAGGCGGCGAGATTCAGTGTTATGGAAGTGACGGGAGTTTTGGCTTCGGCGTGACGGCGCTCTATGAGGACAGCCGCGGCAATCTCTGGCTGGGAGCAGGAAATGGACTATGGCGCTGGAGGCCCGGTCCTCCAATTCACTACATGCCACAAGAACTGAATCAGCTTGCGAATCCGGGCCTGGTCTTCCCCTGGGAGGGGTTCGCGGAAGGCGATCATGGGGCGCTCTTGATTGGCGGGCGCCATGGAGTCAAGCAGTTTGTGGACGGAAAACTCAAAGACTATCCGCTGCCCTTTGGCGCATTGCCGTTGAATAACTGGGCATCGCTGTTGCGGGATCGCGACGGCGGCTTGTGGATCGGAACCCAGGACGCGGGGCTTCTGCATGTGCACCAGGGCCGGATGGATGTGTTTGCGCAGCCGGACGGTCTCTCGAGTAATAACGTTCAAAGCCTATTCGAGGACCGTGAAGGGAGTATCTGGATAGCGACAACGAACGGAGCCGACCGTTTTCGCGAGTATGCGATCCCGACCATCACCGTCAAGCAAGGGCTCTCCAGTTCTTTCGTGGTGTGCATCCTGGCCGCCAAGGATGGCAGCGTCTGGCTGGGAACCTCCGATGGTTTGAACCGATGGAAAGAAGGATGGATGACCGTTTATCGCAAGCCCAGCGGAATGGCAATTCGGCAACGGACGGATACAGCGGATACGCGAGCCGGACGCGAGGAGGCCGCCGGGGGCGCGTCGGCAAACCACCCGATGGCAAGGGCTCATGAGATCCTCTCGAGCGAGCTGCCAGACAATTATGTGAGTTCCTTGTTTCAGGACGCTCAGGGAGGAATTTGGGTCTCTACCCTTCGGGGGCTGGCCTATTTCGAGAATGACACATTCGTCCGCTTGAAGGGTGCGCAAGTTACCTCGTTGAGCCCGATCACCGGAGACAGCAAGGGAAATCTCTGGGTCACCAACAGCGCTGATGGCCTTTACCGCCTGAGCGGAGGGCGCGTGACTGAACACTTCCCCTGGGCCAAGCTGGGGATTCGAGGATCATATTCTGCTCCTCTTGCCACGGATCCCGTAGACGGGGGCTTGTGGTTAGGATCTTGGAGCGGGGGCGTGATCTATTTCAAGGATAGCCAAGTCCGCGCCTCCTATGGGCCCGCCGAGGGGTTGGGCGCGGGGCGCGTCAATTCTGTGCAACTCGATGGTGACGGCGAGGTTTGGGCGGCTACAGATGGTGGACTGAGCCGGATCAAGAACGGCCACGTGATGACCCTGACCAGCGAGAACGGCTTGCCGTGCGATACCGCCCACGACCTTCTGGAAGATGACGCACATTCGTTGTGGCTATACTCGGCCTGTGGGCTGGTACGGGTTGCCCGGCCAGAGCTGGACGCGTGGGCCGCCGATCCACAACGTAGAATTCAAGCCACGGTTTTCGACCCCTCCGATGGAGTGAGGAGTCATGCGGGCGTTTACGAATTCGGCCCCCGCGTCGCAAAAACCGCAGACGGCAAATTGTGGTTTTTGCCTCTCGACGGCGTTATGATTGTTGATCCCCGGCACCTGCCCTCGAACAAGCTGCCGCCACCAGTGCACATCGAACAGATCACCGCGGATGGAAAACCGTACGCGCCCGCCAGCGGTTTGCGGCTGCCAGCCCGAGTTCGTAACGTCACGATCGACTATACGGCGCTGAGCCTGGTTGCACCGGAAAAGATTCACTTCCGCTTCAAACTGGAGGGGCAGGACCCGGACTGGAGGGAGGCCGCAAACGACCGCGAGGTGCAGTATTCGAATCTTGCCCCCGGCAGCTACCGCTTCCGCGTGGCCGCCTGCAACAACAGCGGGGTGTGGAATGAGGCGGGCGATACCCTGGAGTTCTCCATCGCTCCGGCGTACTACCAGACGCTCTGGTTTCGCCTCGTGTGCGTGGCCGCGTTCCTGGCATTGGTCTGGGCGCTTTATAAACTCCGCCTCCGCAGCATCGAGGAGCGTTCCGAGCAACTGGCATTGATGAACGCGAAATTGGAGGTGGAAATCGCCGAACGCCAGCGGGCCGAAGAGGCCCTGCGGCGGAGCCAGGCCTATTTAACCGAAGCGCAGTTACTAAGCCGCACGGGCAGCTTCGGCTGGAAGCCTTCCACCCGCGAAATTCAGTGGTCAGAGGAAACTCACCGCATCTTTCAATACGACCCCACGACGACACCGACTGTCGAACTTGTTCTCGAACGAGTTCATCCGGAGGACCGGGCGCTCACGCAACAGACCATCCAGCGCGCCTCCCAAGAGGAGAAGGATTTTGAACACGAGTATCGATTGCTCATGCCGGATGGCTCCGTCAAATATCTCCATATTATGGCCCATGCTTTACGTGATGAATCGGGCAGCATCGAGTTTGTCGGCGCGGCCATGGACGTCACCGCGGCCAACCAAGCCGAGGATAGGGTGCGGCAAAGCGAGTCGGAGCTTCGGCAGCTTGTCGACGCGATTCCCCAGCAAGTCTTTGTTTTCGATGCGAATTGGAACCCGCTTTTTGCAAATCAGCGGGAACGGGAATACACCGGCCTTACTCCGGAAGAGGCGCAGTCAAAAGATGCCATCGCCAAAATCGTTCATCCGGACGATTTGAAGAACTTAGAGGCCCTCCGTCAGCGCATGTTTCGAGAGAATGTCCCTTCTGAGAGTGAGGCACGCATCCGGGGAAAAGACGGGCAGTATCGCTGGTTTCTGATCCGCGACAATCCGCTGCGGGATGAGCAGGGACGCGTCCTGCGGTGGTACGGCACGCGGACCGACATCGAGGAACGCAAGCAGGCCGAAGAAGCATTGCGCCAAGCGCAGACCGAGCTCGCGCACGTCTCGCGGATTATGACCATGGGAGAGCTGGCGGCCTCCATCGCTCACGAAGTCAACCAGCCGCTTTCGGGCGTCGTGGTCAACGCCAACGCTTGCTTGCGTTGGCTGGCGGGGGATCCTCCCAATCTTGACGAAGCCCGGGAGACGGTCCGGCGTATCGTCCGCGACGGGAAGCGGGCGGGAGACGTGATCACCCGGATTCGGGCCCTGGCGACGAAAACCGCCACTGCCAAGGAACCGCTGGATGTGAACGAAGCCATTCGGGAGGTCATGGCTCTTGCCGGGGACGAACTGCGCAAAAACAGCGTGGCCGTTCGGACGGAATTAGCGCCTGATTTCTTACCGGTGTTGGGGGATCGAGTGCAGCTTCAGCAGGTGGTCCTGAACCTGGTGATGAACGGCATCGAAGCCATGAGCAGTGTGGAAGAGCGTCCGCGAGAACTGATCGTCAGAACGCAAAACGAGGATGCCGGCCAGGTGCGGGTTACCGTCCAGGATTCGGGGATCGGCCTTGATCCGCAGAGCATGGAACGGATGTTTGATGCTTTCTACACCACCAAGCACGGGGGCATGGGCATGGGGCTCTCGATTAGCCGTTCCATTATCGAGAATCACGGGGGCAAGCTCTGGGCAGTGGCCAATGACGGGCCAGGCATCAGCGTTCAATTTACTATTCCGAAGTACCAACAATAGGAGTCCGCATTGACTTGGCTCGCGGCGCAAGTTCTTTTTTCACACTGCCCAGCGAAGGCGAGGGTGCTCGATGAAGAATAAACAGACCTCTGGACCCTGGCGCACAGCCTGGGAATGCCTATTGGCCAGCTTGGCGCTGGCAGGGTTGACCTTGCTCAGCTTTCGTCTTCATGCCGGTCCTGCCATGGCCGCCCTCCTCTTCTTCTTCTTGGTCATATTGATTTCCCTGTGGGCAGGATTTCTTTCGACGGCCTTTGCCTGCGCCGTGGCGGCTTTATGCTTTGTCTACTTCTTTACACAACCGATTTACCATCTTTGGATGAGCGAGCCGGTGGAAATTGCCGCGACGATTGCGTTCTCGAGTACGGCCTTAATCATCAGCCGACTGTTGTCGAGAATAAGAGAGCGGACCGCTGAGGTCCAGCAGAGCAACGAGCAGTTGCAGGCGGAAATCGCCGAGCGCAAGCGGGCGGAGGAATCGCTGCACCGCCTCAGCCGCGAACTGCGAGCCATCAGCAACTGCAACCAGACCCTCCTGCGAGCCACTGACGAGCAGAGCTTGCTGGAAGAAATCTGCCGGATCGTCTGCGCGGAGGCCGGTTACCGCGTGGCGTGGGTGGGCTATGCCCAACACGACGCGGCCAAAAGCGTGCGCCCGGTCGCGTGGACCGGAACCGAGGGGGGAGATGTCGCCAACCTCGGCATCACTTGGGCCGACACGGAGCGTGGGCGCGGAATCATCGGCACGGCCATCCGCACCGGGAAAACCTGCTGCATTAAAGATTACACAACGGATCCGGAAGTCGCGCCGTGGCGGGAGAGCGCTTTGCAGCACGGTTTCCGTTCCGCCATCGCCCTGCCGCTCAAAGACGAACATGCCAACATCTTCGGCACTCTTAATATTTATTCCGCCCAGCCCAACGCTTTTGCCTCGGAAGAGACTCGGCTGCTGGAGGAACTGGCTGGCGACTTGGCGTTCGGCATCGTCACCCTGCGTTCGCGGGCGGCACGCGAAAGGGCCGAGCAGAAAGTCCGGCAGCAGGAGATGGAGCTGCGGCAGGTCCTGGATTTCGCGCCGCAGTTAGTTGCGGTTTTTGGGCAGGACCGGAAACGACTTTATGCCAACCGGCCCACGCTCGATTACTTCGGCGTAACCCTGGAGGAATGGCAGAGTATCTCCGATCGTTTCTGGTTTTATCATCCGGATGACCGGGAACGCGTAGCGAGGGATGTGTACACCGAGCCGGCAAGCGACGTTCCGCACGAGTTCGAGGCACGGCTGCGGAGAAAGGATGGAGCGTACCGGTGGTTCTTGTTCCGTGATAATCCTCTGCGCGACGAACAGGGACTCATCCTGCGCTGGTATTTCACGGCGACCGATATCGAAGAGCGCAAGCGGGCCGAGGAGGAGCGGCGGGCGCGGGTCTGGTTCCTGGAAGGCATGGACCGGGTCAACCGGGCCATGGGGGGGACGAATGACCTCGAGCAGATGACCGGCGATGTCATCGATGCCATGCTGTCCATTTTCCAGAGCGACCGGGCCTTTCTGTACTACCCGTGCGATCCGGATGCCCCTTCCTTTGAGGCGTTCATGGAGCGGACGCGGCCGGGATATGCGGGAGCAAGAGGCGTGATTCCCATGACTCCGGAGACGGCCAGAGGCTTTCAAATCGTTCGTGCGTCCAGCGGAGTTGTAACCTTTGGTCCCGGATGCGACTACCCGCTGATCGGAGACTTTGCGAAGCGTTTCGGCCACCAGTCCTCCATTGGCATCGCGTTATATCCGAAAACCGGCCAGCCCTGGGTGTTGGCGATGCAGCAGTGCGCTTATCCGCGCGCTTGGACGGCGGAGGAAAGGAAGCTGCTGGAGGAGATCGCCCGGCGGCTGACCGACTCGCTCACCAGCCTGCTGATGCTCCGCAGCCTGCGTGAAAGCGAGGAGGCTCTGCGGCGGAGTGAGGCTTATCTGGCGGAATCGCAGAGGCTGACCTTAACCGGCAGTTGGGCCAGCGATGGCACGACCCGGCCCTTGTATTGGTCCCAGGAACTGTTCCGAATTTTCGGCTTCGATCCGCAGCAGGGATTACCGACGCGGGAACAGCCGCTCGAGCGAATCCACCCGGAAGACCTGGACAAGTTCCTCCAGGCTTTCGATAGGGCGATCCATGGGAAAGTAGATTCCGAAGTCGAATACAGAATCGTGCTACCGAATGGAACAGTCAAATACGCCCATGGCATAGGCCGTCCCGTTTTGAATGCCCATGGGGAGCTTGTTGAACTGATGGGCACGGTGGTTGATATCACCGAGCGCAAGCGGGCCGAGGAAGCGCTGCGGGCGCAGGCAGCTCTGCTCGATCTTACCCACGACACCGTTTTTGTGATGGATATGCAGGGGGTGATCAAGTACTGGAATCGGGGCGCCGAGGAGCGCTACGGTTGGACCGCCGAACACGCCTTAGGCAGAGTTGTTCATGACCTGCTGAAGACCGTCTTCCCGGGGCCGCGGGAGGAGATTCGAGCGGAAGTAAGCCGTACCGGCCGCTGGGAAGGCGAGATTCTGCACACCAAGAAGGACGGAACCCAGGTGGTGGTGGCGAGCCGTTGGGCTTTGCAGCGGGACGAGCAGGGCGCACCCCTGGCCATCCTGGAGACCAATAACGACATCACCCTGCGCAAGCGGGCCGAGGAAGCCTTGCGGCTGTCCAATGCTTATAACCGCAGCCTCATCGAAGCCAGCGTCGATCCGCTGGTGACGATCGGGCCGGACGGCAAGATCACGGACGTCAATGCCGCCACCGAGGCGGCCACGGGCCGCTCCCGCGGCGAACTGGTCGGCGCCGATTTCTGCGACTACTTCACCGATCCGGCCAAGGCCCGTGCCGGTTACGAGCAGGTGTTCCGGGAAGGGATGGTGCGGGATTATCCCTTGGAGTTGCGGCATCGGGACGGAGGCGTGATGTCAGTGTTGTACAACGCTTCGGTCTATCGGGACGAGTCGGGCGGGGTCACGGGTGTGTTCGCCGCCGCTCGCGACGTCACCCTGCGCAAGCGGGCCGAGGAAGCGCTGCGCGAGAGCGAGACGCGCTTCCGCACCTTTGTGGACCACGCCGCCGACGCTCTCTTCATTTACGACTGCGAGCAAGGGACGATTGTGGAGGTGAACCGGCAGGCCTGCGAGAGCCTTGGTTGCACGCGCCAGGAACTGATTGGGACGACGGCGCTTGCCTTCCACTCGGATTCAGACCGAATGCAGATGGAATCAGTCACGCAGCGGGCGGCGGCGGGTGAGACCGTTATCGATACGCACTGGCATCAGCGCAAGGATGGGACGCTGTTCCCTGTCGAAGCACACACCAGCCAGTATTGGTATGGCGGCCGCCGCTTCCTGCTGAAGATTGCCCGGGACATCACTGAGCGCTTGCAGGCCGAAGAACAGCGCGAGAGACTGCGCCAACTCGAGGCGGATCTCGCCCACATCAACCGGGTAAGCATGATGGGGGAACTGGCCGCCTCCATCGCCCACGAAGTCAACCAGCCGCTTTCCGGCGTTGTGGTCAACGCCAATGCCTGCTTGCGGTGGCTGGCGGGGGATTCGCCCAATCTTGACGAAGCCCGGGAAGCGGTCCGGCGTATCGTCCGCGACGGGAAAAGAGCCGGTGAAGTGATCGGCCGGATTCGCGCCTTAACCAAACGGGCCGCGCTGCCCAAAGAAGAGTTGGACCTGAATGACGCGATTCGCGAAGTTCTGGCCCTCGTGGGGGACGAAGCGAAAAAGAGGGGGGCGTTGATCCACACGCATTTTGCCGACGACCTTGCACCCGTTTCCGGCGATCGCGTTCAGATGCAGCAGGTGGTGCTTAACCTGGTCATGAATGCCATCGAAGCGATGAGCAGTATCGGCGAGCGGGCACGGGAACTGACCATCACGACTCGGTCCATCGATATTGACCATGTGCAGGTAACGGTTCAAGACTGCGGGCCAGGACTCGACCCGAACACAATCGGACGCATCTTTGAGCCTTTCTACACCACCAAGCCCGGCGGCATGGGCATGGGGCTCTCGATTAGCCGCTCCATTATCGAGAATCACGGGGGCAAGCTCTGGGCGGTGGCGAATGATGGGCCGGGCATCAGCGTGCAGTTCACTATTCCCAAGCACCAATAGGAGTCCCCTTTGCCGGAGCCTGATGCAATCGTCTTTGTCGTGGACGACGACGTGTCGGTGCGCGAGGCTTTGCAAGGTCTGATTCGGTCCGCGGGATTGAAGGTCCAGACCTTTCGCTCGGCGCAGGAGTTTCTGGCTCGCGAGCGGCCCGACTTGCCAAGCTGCCTGGTATTGGACGTGCGGCTGCCCGGGCTGAGCGGGCTCGACCTCCAGAAGCGCATGGCTGAGGCCAACCTGGAGATTCCGATTATTTTTATTACCGGCCATGGCAACGTTCCCGCCGCGGTGCAGGCCATGAAAGCGGGCGCGCTGGAGTTTCTGACCAAGCCCTTCACCGACGGGGACCTATTGGGCGCGATCGAGCAGGCGATAAAACGCGATCGCGCGGCGCGCCGGCATCAGGCGGAGATGCGTGAGTTGCGCGGTCGGTATGAATCGTTAACCCCGCGCGAACGCGAGGTTATGGAGCTGGTGGTTTCAGGGCTGCTGAACAAGCAAGTGGCCGCTGAACTGGGGACCAGCGTGATTACGGTTAAAATTCAGCGCGGCCAGGTTATGCGCAAGATGCGGGCTGACTCGCTGGCGGACCTGGTGAGAATGTCGCAGAGCCTGGGGATACAGCGCGGGAAGAAATTGTAGGTCCGGACCGCCCTCCTCCCCCCAGGCAAACCTCTAATACCAAGGTGTGATAGACAAGGCCACCCGTCACGGTGCTAAATGGACGTGTATGGCGAAGGTTCCCCTGATTTCGATTGTCGATGATGATGAGTCCGTCCGCGAATCCCTGGACGGCTTATTCCGGTCTGTGGGATTTGCCGTGAAGGTATTTGCTTCGGCGGAAGAGTTTTTGAGTTCCAATCATCTGCGTGACATCAACTGCCTGTTGCTGGATGTGCGTCTGCCGGGGATGAACGGTATCGAACTCCACCGTCAGCTGGTGGCCAATCATTGTGAAATACCCGTTGTCTTCATCACGGCCCATGGATCTGAACAAGCGGTGCGCTCCCAAGCTATGCAGAACGGCGCGGTGGATTACCTGATCAAACCACTCAGTGAGGATACGGTATTGAATGCGGTCCAGAAGGCTCTGAGCACGGAACGACATACCCAGGGGCAACCATAACTCAAGGATCCGTAACCACAAGTCATTGCGGGATCGATAAAACGCAGTGAGGTTTTCCTCTCAAAACCATCGGACCATCTAAAGGAGGTGTTCCCATGAGTGATAGAGGCGCTCCGATCTATCTGGTAGATGACGATGTTTCAGTGCGGGAATCGGTGGGAAGTCTGATTCGCTCCGCCGGATTCAGGGCGAAAACGTTTACGTCGGCGCAGGAGTGTTTAGCCGGCCTGCAAGCGGAACAGCCGAGCTGTTTGGTATTGGATGTGCAGCTTCCCGGGTTAAGCGGACTCGATCTTCAACAACAGCTTGCCCAGGCGGATGTGCAACTCCCGATTATTTTCCTCACCGGCCACGGCGACATTCCCATGTCCGTGCGCGCCATCAAAGCCGGCGCACTGGAGTTCTTGACCAAGCCCTGTGACGGTGAAGATCTATTGAATGCGATCCGCCAGGGAATTGACCGCCATCAGAGGGCCCGGCAACAAGGCCAAGAATCGACGCCGCCCGGTTTTGACGGCATCCTCGGTGCGAGCGCAGAATCAAGCGATAAACTCGCGCCGGAGGATCTCTACCTGGGGGAAGAAATCCGTCGGGGGGCGAACTTCGAAGGAATTGTGGGACAGAGTCCAGCCCTCCGCGAGGTGCTGGAGCTTGTCGATGTGGTGGCGGCAAGCGATTCCACCGTGCTGGTGTTGGGCGAGACGGGCACCGGCAAGGAACTCATTGCTCGCGCCATTCACAATCGCAGCCAGCGCAAGCAACGAGGGTTTGTCAAGCTCAACTGCGCCGCGGTGCCCAGCGGCTTGCTCGAGAGTGAACTGTTTGGCCACGAGCGCGGCGCCTTCACCGGCGCAATCACGCAAAGGGCCGGGCGGCTCGAAGTTGCAGATCAGGGTACGCTGTTCCTGGATGAGGTCGGGGACATCCCATTGGAAATCCAGCCGAAGCTGCTGCGTGTATTGCAGGAGCGGGAATTCGAGCGCTTGGGCAGTACGCGGACGAAGAAAGTTGACGTTCGGGTGGTGGCTGCAACCCATCGTGCCCTGGAAGAAATGATCGTGGAGAAGCAGTTTCGCCTGGATCTCTACTACCGTCTGAATGTCTTTCCCATTAATATTCCACCCTTGCGCGAACGTACGGAAGACATTCCGCTGCTCGTGCATCATTTCGTCCAGCAATTCGCCCAGCAAATGAACAAGACCATCGAGGGGATTTCTCCCGAAACGATGGAGGCGCTGATGCGACACTCCTGGCCGGGGAACATCCGGGAGCTGCAAAATGTTATCGAACGATCGGTGATTGTCCACGCTAAGGGGAACCTCTCAGTCAAGCAGAGCTGGCTTGCTCACGAATGCCTCGCCACCGAATCGGCAACAGCGTCGTCCTTCAGAAAGTCGGTGATGGAGGAGCGGGAAATTATTGGCGCGGCCTTGGCCAAAACGCGCGGTCGAGTGTCGGGACCGTCGGGTGCGGCCGCCAAGCTGGGTATTCCGCCCTCTACCCTGGAATCGAAGATCCGATCGCTGAACATCAACAAGTACAGCTTCAAGGCATCCAGTGCCGTTCCAACCTCATGAGGCCGTCCAATATGGCCGTGGTGAATGACGCCAATCGATTCCCCTGGGCGTGCGATGCGTCTGCCCGAAACGGTCGCCTTGCATAAAGAAGGGTTGGCGAGGTGGCGTGGGGAGCATAGGGCAGGCGCTCGCACCCGGGCGAGCGGCGTTCACGGAGAGGCGAATGTGACTAAGGGCGGAAGAGCTTTGGTGGCAATATCCGACCGCGAAAACCGGGAATCCCTTGTTCGGGTTCTTACAGCATGCGGTGTGGAGCCGATTTTTTGTTCAACCGCCGGCGAGGTCCGGGAGGCCATGGAATTGGACGCGCCCGATGTACTGTTTTGTGACCCGGCGTTTGCCGACGGCAGCTTCGACGACCTTCCTCGTGCCTTTGATTCGGGGAGGCTGATTACCCCGGTGATTGTGTGCTCACGGCTCTACGATCCGGCCGTTTATTTGGACGTCATGAATCGCGGGGCGTTTGACTTTATTGTCTACCCGTATCGGAGCGAGGACGTGAAGTGGATTCTCGCCGCCGCGTTCCGCAGAGGTCCTGAGCCCGCACAGAAACCCAAGGCAAATTCGGCACTCGCAATTGCTGCCTAATCGAGTTTCTGAAGAGATTTGACACTCGCCAAACTTCATTCCCTCCAGCACGCCAACCCTAGGTTTTCGCGAAGTTCGCGAATTCGCGAAGAAACTGTAGCACCGGATTGCGTCAAGTCATTTGTTCTGAGGAACTTACTAAATGGCGCTTGCATTGCGTTAATGAAGCCGAAGGACTGCTGTGGAGAGAAGGTAAAACGAAAAAGGAGCGAAACCATGGACAGAATGCTGGTAGTCATTTTTGACGCGGAAAGCAAAGCGTTTGAAGGGAAAAAGGCTCTTCATGAATTGGATAGGGAGGACGTCATCACAGTCTACGACCAAGCCGTGGTTGCCCGGAATGCAGATGGTTCCGCAACGGTAAGGCAAAGTGATGACCCGACACCGATTGGGACTCTGGCCGGAACCACGCTGGGAGCCCTCATCGGTCTTCTTGGCGGGCCGGTCGGCGCCGCGCTTGGCGCTGCTGCGGGCTTAGCTGTCGGCGCCACGGTGGACGTCGATAGGGCCAGGATTTGTGAAGACTTCGTTGAGGACGTGAGACAGAAACTGACACCGGAAAAGTTCGCGCTTGTGGCGGAGATCGAAGAAGATACCACGACGCCCGTGGACCTGCGCATGGAAGCGCTTGGGGGGACAGTTTTCCGGCGGGCGCTTTCAGAAGTGAAACACACGGTGCACGACGAAAACGTCGCGGCCATGAAAGCCGATCTCGCGCAAATGAAGGCAGAACACGCCCAGGCTCACGCCGACCGGAAAGCCAAGCTCCAGGAGAAAATCAACCAGCTCGACTCCAAGATACAAGCGCAGCTCGAAAAATCCAAGGAGCAGCGCCAGGCAGCGGAGGCCCGGGAAAAGGCCAAGGTCGAGTTCCTGAAGATCAAGGCCGAGGATTTGAAAGCCAAGGCGGCAGGGACTGACAATTAGTGTCTGATACGCTGTTGATCTTTGGATGAAACGAATGCTGGTGAAAAGGCGCGGGGTGCTCCTCGTGCTTGCCTATGAGAATCCTCTGCCTATTTGTAATTGCCGACTCCGTGTGGAAATGGATTCGCCGGCTGGGAGGGCCTGGATTGATCCTGCTGGGCCTTGCCGACAGCGCCCCTTTCATCTCTGCCCCGCCGGGAAGCACGGACGTCTTCGTCATCCTGCTTTCGGCGCACCACCATGAATCGTGGGCCTATTACGCCTTCATGGCGACAGTGGGGGAGGTGCTGGGGGGCTACGTGACTTACCGCCTGGCCGAAAAAGGCGGCCAGCAGACCCTGGAAAAGAAAGTGGGAAAACCACGCGCAGGAAAAATCTACAGACAATTTGAGAAACGCGGGTGGATGACGGTGTTCACCGGTGCGATCCTACCGCCCCCGTTTCCTTTCTCTTACGTCCCGATGGCCGCCGGGGTCATGCAGTATCCGGGCAAGAAATTCTTGTCCGCGCTGACGGCGGGGCGCGCCGTGCGTTTTTTCGTCATTGCCTATTTGGGCAGGATCTATGGCCGGCAAATGATCAGCTTCTTCTCGCGGCACTATCGGCAGTCGCTGTATGTCCTGATCGCGCTGGCGGTGATGGCGGGCATCGCCGCCTTGGTCTACTTCCAATGGTACCGACCCAGGAGGCAACATCAGGAAGGCGGAGTAAAGCAATTCGAGCATCAATAGGTTGAACTTATGAGTTCCGCCGATTCGAGGGCACTGATCTACGGAAATATACGCCACCCTTTACCTGGAGGTCACTTGTCACCCTCCCACGATTGCACAGAGCTCAAGCAGGCCGAGGAGGTATGCCAGCAAAGGGCGGAGATCTTCGGTCTGCTGGTCGCCGCCGTTAAGGACTACGCCATTATTATGCTGGGCCCCGACGGGCAGGTGACGAGTTGGAATCCAGGCGCGGAGCGGATCAAGGGTTATCGGGCCGAAGAAATCATGGGCCAGCATTTTTGCTGCTTCTATACCGATGAAGATATCGAACTCGGCAAGCCTGAGAAGGATTTGACTATCGCCGCGACCCAAGGCCGACTTGAGGACGAAGGCTGGCGCGTGCGGAAGGATGGGTCCCGGTTCTGGGCTAAGGTGATTATCGTTGCCCTAAGGGACGCGGCGGGCGGGTTACGCGGCTTTGCCAAAGTCACGCGCGACCTCACCGAGCACCGGCGGGCGGAAGAGTCTCTGCTGTCGGAAATTACGAAGGTGCTCGTCTCGGATCTCGACATCCGCAGGCTCCTATCCGCGATTTCCGCCAGCATACGTCGGATCATGCCCCATGACTACGCCAGTCTTGAGCTTTACGACGAGAAGAGCGGAGAGTTGCGACGGCAGAGCCTCGACGATCCCTACACAGAGGAGCTGATACCTGCAGGCATGCATCTGCCGGTGGAGGGCTCGTCCTCCGGATGGGCATTCACCAACCGTGAACCGTTGGTGCGGAACCGGTTGGAGCTCGATGACTACGTTCCCGAGGTCAGGCGACGTTTGACCGGACTAGGCTTGAAATCAGCGTGCTGGTTGCCGCTGATCGCCCGCGACCATGTGCTCGGGACATTGAGTGTCGGAGTCCGCCGCGAGGGTGCATTTACCGAGAGGGACGTTCATCTCTTGAAAGAGGTGGCAAACCAAATCGCCATTGCCATCGATAACGTTCTGACAGTCCGGAACATCACGGAACTGAAGGACAGACTGGCAAAAGAGAAGCTCTATCTCGAAGAGGAAGTCCAGACCGCGTACAACTTTGAGGAGATTATCGGCGAGAATCCGGGTTTGAAGCGCGTCTTGAAGCAGGCCGAAACGGTGGCGCCCACGGATGCGACGGTGCTGATCCTGGGGGAAACCGGAACGGGAAAGGAACTGGTCGCCCGCGCCATCCACAACATGAGCACCCGCCGCGAGCGCACCTTTGTGAAGTTGAATTGTGCGGCAATCCCCACGGGCCTGCTGGAAAGCGAACTATTCGGCCACGAAAAAGGCGCGTTCACCGGCGCCATCGCGCAGAAAATCGGCCGAGCGGAATTAGCTCATCAGGGAACCTTGTTCCTTGACGAAGTTGGAGACATCCCGCTGGAACTCCAACCCAAGCTCCTCCGGGTTTTGCAGGAGAAGGAATTCGAAAGATTGGGGAGCACGCGGACGATCTCCGTTGATACGCGCTTGATTGCAGCCACCAACCGTGACCTTGGCCAAATGGTGGCTGAGCAGCGATTTCGAAGCGACCTATACTACCGGCTGAACGTTTTTCCCATCGTCCTGCCACCCTTGCGAGAGCGCCCCGAGGATATTCCCACCTTGGCGAGTTACTTTGTTCAGAAATACGCCCCGCGGATGAATAAGCGAATTCAGACCATTCCCACCGAAACCATGGAGGCCCTGACACGCTGGCGTTGGCCAGGAAACATTCGCGAACTGGAGAACTTTGTTGAAAGAGCTGTAATACTTTCCCGAGGGCCGATCCTCCATGCTCCTTTGGGCGAGCTAAAGGCCCCGAGAGAAGAGGTTAAGACGACGCGCGAAACCTCTCTGGAAGCGGCAGAACGGGAGCACATTATCCGCGTGCTTCGGGAGGCGGGAGGGGTCATTGGTGGTCCCCGTGGCGCCGCCGCCCGTCTCGGAGTCAAAAGAACTACGTTGAACGGCATGATGCGTCGCCTGGGCATATTGCGAAAGGATCTGTAACCGCGACCGGCGCCCAGGTCCGCTACGGTCCCCCGCCGAAAATCGAAACTCGAAATGCGAAACTCGCCACCATACCTCAAAAGGATCAGTGTTCGCTGCAATGCGAAACCGCATGCCTCGCGGTGATTTGCGACCGTATATGACCACTGACCCTGGTTTCGTGACCGAATGAGGTCACCACGCGCCTTCAAAGTTCCATCAAGCAAAATCCATAGCTGCCCAAACTCAATGCTGGTAAGGGGTTTCGTGCATTCCCACAACTCGAGTGATCTGGCAGCAAGAGTGCAATTACCTTTGTGAAACGGGAGGGTCGGTCATGAGTCGTGGCGCTCCTCAAGGGAGTTGTGCAATTGCTCATCGACAACGTTACCCCAGTCCTCTATGCGCACGCTTATGGGCGGATGATTCGGGTGTTGTCCGATGCCGCCGGACTGGCTGATAAAAGGAGAGAATCAAATGAAAAACGACGTGGATTTGCAAAGAGATGTTTTCGACGAACTTAAGTGGGAACCGGCTGTCCACTCGACGGACATCGGTGTGATTGTTAAGGACGGCGTAGTGACGCTCGAGGGTGTTGTGGACAGCTATCCCGAGAAGTGGGCCGCAGAGCGTGCCGCCAAGCGCGTCTCTGGTGTGAAGGCGTTGGCACTCGAACTGGAAGTCAAGCTTCCCGGCTTCGGTAAGCAGACCGATGCCGACACCGCCGAAGCCGCGGAGAACGCATTGAAGTGGGATGTCTTAGTACCCCAGGATCGAATTAAGGTGACGGTGGAGAAAGGCTTCCTGACTCTGGAAGGCCAGGTTGACTGGGAATTCCAGAGGTCGGCCGCAAAGCGGGCAGTCCAATACCTGACGGGAGTAAAGGGAGTCGCAAACGAAATCACCGTCAAGCCGAACGTGGCGCCAACCGACGTCAAGGCAAAGATCGAAGCCGCGCTCAAGCGGAACGCAATATTGGACGCGCAGCAGATCAAGGTGCAGGCCGACGGGGGCAAGGTGACCTTGCGCGGAAACGTGCGCTCCTGGGCGGAAAGGGACGAGGCGGAGGCTGCTGCCTGGGCGGCGCCAGGGGTAAATGAAGTGACGGATTTCATCGCGGTCACATACTGAGCGTGATCAAGGGCTGATCGAGGGGAGGGCGGGGACGGCGCCAACGATTCCCCATGGCCGTCGAATCTGTGCCGGGCGTGCCCGGTGCTCGGTGTTGATGGTGCGGACCCCGCTGAGCCCTTGAGAGGTATTCAATTCAAGAGACAGGCCCTCCCTCTGAGCCCGCAATTCGAAGCTGGTTTTGGGTGGATCGCCCGATCGCGCTGACCGGCATATCAGGTTGTCGCCATGCCGAGAGATTCAAGAATCCAATATGGGCTTTCTCGAACTTCGCGAATTCGCGAAGAAAGTAATCTCTGTGGTGCGCCAACCCGCGTGTTTTGAAAGGCATACCATTGGCGTTCGGATTGCTTTACCTACCATTGGGACGATCGTCTTGATGCCATCGTCAAAGGCGATCGAACGTGGAAACGAAACATGGCAGACCCATTACTTTCGGTTCGAAATCTCGGAGTTGCTTTCGGGGATCGTGTTGTTCTTCGGCAGTTGAGTTTCGAAGTGCATTCGGGGGACTGTCTTGCGATCATTGGACCGAATGGGGCTGGAAAGACCGTATTGCTCAAGGCCCTGCAGCACCTGATCCCGTACCAG
>Ga0326728_10002350_pt1 | contig 63445 bp, 45 predicted proteins | sample MB3enrmetagenome_FD_207602 | JGI IMG/M metagenome (GOLD analysis project Ga0326728, IMG submission 207602) | Lab enriched peat soil microbial communities from McLean, Ithaca, NY, United States - MB31MN | ecosystem: Environmental > Terrestrial > Soil > Wetlands > Peat | place: USA: New York...
TCACATGTTCACGATTGCGATTAAAGAGTGGGGGGTTGGATTGCCGGCGAATCCGGTGACAAACATCCGCCGACCTGCGCCAGGACCGGGACGCAATCGACGCCTCACAGAAAAAGAAGAAACTGCTCAACTTATCCAACGACATTATGAGTTTTCCAGACAAAAACATCGCAATAAACTATCGTCTAAATGACGGAAAACTCCTCCAGATTACGTTGTATTACTGAAATGTACGGTTCATTTCGTATCGTGCTATGAGACGCGCGTCATGTGAGCGGGTCGCGGATGGAAAGCGACAGTTCGTTTCCACGCTCAAATGCGTGATGCAGACGCGAAATCGGAGCGGTCGGGTCTGCATCGACGGCGAGCATGATGAGTCGGCGCAACTGAGCCGAGTGTTCGGCCTGTTCCGCAAAAGCGACTGCATCGCTGGCGACTTCCGGTGCCTCCCGCCATTCGAGTTGCAGATTGTTTTTGCGGGCGAGCTCCGTGGCGAATTCTTCGATGGCGAGGTCATTGCCGGTAAGAAACGGATGGAGCGAGCGAAGCTCTTCGGTGTAGTCAGTGGCTCGGCGCATCCACTCGCCCTTGTCGAGGCCCTTCAGGAGATTCTCGCGGCTCAAGCGGTCGAAGGTGCGATTTAGGGAGCCTTCAAGAGACGATGCGGGCGCGCCTCCTTTCTCGATGCGCCGCAACTCGCCTGCCCAGTCAAAGACATCTTGATAGAGGTAGCGGTGAATCTCCTGAAGGTGCAAAGCATCGAAGCCGCCGCGAATCGGTGATGCCTGAAGTTCGGCAAGGCGGCGCGCGGTACACTCCGACACTGCTGCGGAAAGTGCATCCGAATTTGTGATGCCGAGTTTGTTCTTCAGAGTGGCTGTGCCTGGTAATTGGAAGTCCTCTGCGTCGATCATCTTTACTTCTCCGGGGTGGATTGGGGTAGGCTGGGAAGACGACGGAGGGCCGCAAGAACCCTCTGAACGTATCCGTTATCAAAGCCGCGAGCAGTGCTGCCGGTGTTGTAACGCGAGAGCGCGTGTTGCAAGGCCGTCTGGCCTGGACCGTAGGTGGCGACCTCAATTCGGTATGCGTCTTCGAGGATCTGCCAACCTGCTCGCAGATTGGTGCAGGGATCGAGCAGCGATTCAGGATCAATCTTGCGGCGCTTTGCTTCGTAGCTGCTGACCTGCATCAGGCCAAGATCGACATAGATTCCATAGGTCTGGAAGTAGCGGAGCCATGCGAGTGCCTCCTGCACATTCGCGGGCTGGCGTTTGAGCGCGACGGTTCCGGCTGGAAGATGCCATCGTTTGAGCAGCATCTTCGGAAAGTCGATTTGCATGGCGCTCAGATTGCCGCCGGATTCGACGCGCACGATGGCGTTGAGCGTCGAGAGTGGGGCTTCGGGTACGCATTTCCGGCCGAGCGCGGCAATGTCCACCGTTTGTGCGTGGCCATCCATATTGGACGGTCCACGACAGGAGTAAAATATCGCTCATGCCAGCTTATCGGTCTCGAACCTCGACGCATGGACGGAATATGGCCGGAGCGCGCAGTCTATGGCGCGCCACCGGGATGCAGGACGGCGATTTCGGCAAGCCCATCATCGCCATTGCCAACTCCTTTACGCAGTTTGTTCCCGGTCACGTTCACCTGAGGGACCTGGGGCGGCTTGTCGCCGAAGAGATTGCGCGCGCCGGCGGTGTTGCGAAGGAATTCAACACCATCGCCATCGACGACGGCATTGCGATGGGACACGACGGAATGCTCTACAGCCTTCCCTCGCGCGACCTGATCGCCGACTCGGTCGAGTACATGGTGAATGCCCATTGCGCCGATGCGCTGGTGTGCATCTCAAACTGCGACAAGATCACGCCCGGAATGCTGATGGCCTCGATGCGGCTGAACATTCCGACAGTCTTTGTCTCCGGCGGGCCGATGGAAGCGGGCAAGGTTCAGTGGGGCAATGTGGTCAAGGCCGTGGATCTGATCGACGCCATGATTGTGGCGGGCGATCCCAACGTGAGCGATGCGGAAGTGGAAGAGTACGAGCACTCCGCCTGTCCCACGTGCGGTTCCTGTTCCGGCATGTTTACCGCCAACTCGATGAACTGCTTGACTGAGGCCTTAGGGTTGGCTCTTCCCGGCAATGGAACCATCGTGGCCACCCACACCGACCGGAAAGAGCTATTCCTTCAGGCGGGCAGAACCATCGTCGATCTGGCCAAGCGCTATTACGAACAGGACGACGCCACGGCGCTTCCGCGCGGCATTGCAACCTTCGAGGCCTTCGAGAATGCGATGACGCTCGATATTGCCATGGGCGGTTCCACGAATACCGTTCTGCACCTGCTGGCCGTGGCGCAGGAGGGCGAAGTGCCCTTCACCATGGCCGATATCGACCGCCTCTCGCGCCGCGTACCAAACCTGTGCAAGGTGGCTCCATCCGCGCACGATGTGCATGTCGAGGACGTCCATCGCGCCGGCGGAATCTTCGGCATTCTCGCCGAGCTCGACCGCGGCGGACTGATCCATCGCAAGACGAACACTGTGCATTCGGCAACATTGGGCGAGGCCATCGACAAGCTGGACGTGAAGGGTTCGGTTGCTCCAGCGGTCAAGGAGTTCTATCGCGCCGCGCCGGGCGGAGTGCGCACGACAGAGGCGTTCAGCCAGAGCGCGCGTTATGCGGAGCTGGACCTGGATCGCGAGAAGGGCGTGATTCGCGACAAGGCGCACGCCTTCAGCGCGGACGGCGGGCTGGCGGTTCTCTTTGGAAATATCGCCGAGGACGGCTGCATCGTGAAGACGGCGGGCGTCGATCAGGCCCTGCTGACCTTCGCGGGTCCGGCACGCATCTTCGAGAGCCAGGACTCGGCGGTTGATGCCATTCTGGGCGACAAGGTTGTTCCCGGCGACGTGGTGCTGATCCGCTATGAAGGGCCGAAGGGCGGTCCTGGAATGCAGGAGATGCTCTATCCGACCAGCTATCTCAAGTCAAAGGGACTGGGCAAGGTCTGCGCGCTGATTACGGATGGACGCTTCTCCGGCGGGTCCTCCGGACTTTGTATCGGTCATATTTCACCGGAAGCAGCGGAAGGCGGCTCGCTGGCGCTGGTGGAAGAAGGCAACGTCATCGAGATCGATATTCCAAAGCGCGTGCTCCGCGTGGCTCTATCCGACACGGAAATAGACAACCGGCGCAAGGCTGTGGAAGCGAAGGGCGCTGCCGCATGGAAGCCTGCAACGCGCAACCGCAAGGTCTCCAAGGCTTTGCAGGCTTATGCCGCAACGACCACGAGCGCGGCGCGAGGCGCAGTGCGCGACGTGACTCAAATCATGAAGTGATTGGTTCGGGCAGCAGCATTTCGCGGCAATTTGAGAGATTTCAGGATGCGGTGGGCGGATTGGACAAGCGCAATCCGTCCCTCCTGCTCGTCTTGCGGCGCCGCATCTCCTGCTGGTCCCGTCCTCGGAAAACGACCGAAACGGCCGCTCGATCTGCTGCGTTGACGGTCACATCGCATCAAATGCGGGCGCACTATAATAAAAGCAATTTGTCGAATCGTTCTTGTTCCAAGGTGTTTCATGGCGGCAGAGCGGCCAGCGGCAAGAAGCCCTGCCAGCTCTCGAACGGGCCATGTCATGCGGCAACTCCAAGGCGCCGTGGAGCTTGATGAAACGCCAGTTCATAACCAAACCTAACAAAGGAGCGCAACTCCAGATGCATACGCATGAAATCGAACAGATGTGTATAGTTGCCAAGGGCCCGAATCATGGCCCGGCGCCTATTCCACAAGAAGGCCGTTGGACCAAGGTAAAGGAAGTAACCGACGTCTCGGGCCTGACCCACGGTGTGGGTTGGTGTGCTCCCCAACAAGGGGCATGCAAGCTTACGTTGAACGTCAAGAACGGCATCATCGAGGAAGCGCTGATTGAGACGATTGGCTGCTCCGGAATGACGCATTCTGCCGCGATGGCCGCAGAAATCCTCCCTGGCAAGACCATTCTTGAAGCCATGAATACCGACTTGGTATGCGATGCGATCAACGTGGCGATGCGCGAACTGTTTCTGCAGATCGTCTACGGCCGCACCCAAACGGCGTTTTCAGAGGATGGACTTCCCATCGGCGCCGGCCTTGAAGATCTCGGCAAGGGCCTGACCAGCGTGACCGGCACCATGTACGGCACCAGCGAAAAGGGCGCGCGCTATCTCCAGTTGGCTGAAGGCTACGTCACCGAAATCGCTCTCGACGCGGACAGCGAAATCATCGGTTACAAGTTTGTTCGTCTTGGCGTGATGATGGACTCCATTGCCAAAGGTGTGGATGCACAGACCGCGCTGAACAAGGCAACCGGTACCTATGGTCGTTTTGCCGACGCCGTCAAAACCATCAACCCGCGCAAGGAGTAAGGAGAAGATTATGGCTTTGTTTGAAGGATACGAAAGACGCATCGCGCAGATCACTCCCTTCCTTGCCGCTGCCGGCATTGAATCGCTTGAAAAAGCGGAGAAGATCTGCCTGGACAAGGGTGTCGATGTACGCAAGATCGTAAAGTCGATTCAGAACATTTCTTTTGAAAACGCCGGCTGGGCTTATTTGATTGGCGCGGCAGTTGCCATCCAGAAGAAACAAACCGTGGCTGCAGAGATTGCCGAAACCCTCGGCACTGGCCTGCAGGCTTTCTGTATTCCGGGCTCCGTTGCCGATGACCGCAAGGTCGGCATCGGCCATGGAAATCTAGCCGCGATGCTGCTGCGCGAAGAGACCGGATGCTTCGCTTTCTGCGCGGGGCACGAATCGTTTGCAGCGGCAGAGGGCGCAATCGGCCTGGCCCGCTCGGCGAACAATGCACGCAAGACTCCCTTGCGCGTCATTCTCAACGGCCTGGGCAAGGACGCAGCGATGATTATCTCGCGCGTGAACGGCTTCACCTATGTCCAGACTGAATTCGACTATAAGACAGGCAAACTGAACATCGTCAAGGAAAAGGCATATTCCAAGGGCGAGCGGGCCGCGGTTCGCTGCTACGGCGCCGACGATGTACGCGAGGGTGTTGCGATCATGCACCTTGAGCAGGTCGATGTCGCCATCACCGGCAACTCCACCAACCCCACCCGGTTCCAACATCCGGTGATGGGCGTCTACAAGAAGGAGAGGCTGCTTGAAGGAAAGAAGTTCTTCTCAGTCGCTTCCGGCGGTGGCACGGGCAGAACGCTTCATCCCGATAACATGGCCGCGGGTCCGGCTTCCTATGGCATGACCGACACCATGGGCCGCATGCACTCCGATGCACAGTTTGCCGGGTCGTCCTCTGTGCCTGCGCACGTGGAGATGATGGGCCTGATCGGCATGGGCAACAACCCGATGGTTGGCGCGTCGGTTGCTGTCGCGGTTGCAATCGAACAGGCGATGAAGCAGTAGCGCGCAATTCCTGGCCGATTCCGGTCTTGGGGCTGTTCCGCATCTGTCTGCTGGCGTCCTCCCCGGCAATGCCCGGCGAGGACGCCAGCAGATTCAAATCCGCCAATCGCCTTCGCTCGAATTGCATTGGATTTACGATTCGGCGGGGAATCCGCCTTCAAGCGCTTTCCGAAATGGAAGGGATGACGACTCCTGCGGTAACGTGGGAGTCTTTTTTTGCTCATGCGTACTTTCAGAGTAGGGGCTCAACCTTCCACGGAGGTTTTGTGGTTTTGCGGCTGGAAACCGGCAAAGATGGAAGGGAAACGGGAAGAATAAGTTTTGCTAAATCGTTGATTTAATTGGTGCACATAATCATTCGCAAAAGAGTTTCCCAGCCACAGCGACAGATAGTTGATGGTCAGCATCAGTTCCCTCTCTTGGAAATGTGACCGCTGTCACTGTTCCTGAAATAGTCTCGCGGTATATTTTGGATAAATGGTTATCGATATAAATTTATCGAGTTGATTGCCTGCGAAAGAAGCAGCAGCGCCAACCATTTCACAGGTGAGCCTGAGGACACTGCCTCAGTAGCGCCATTTCAACTGACCGCCTATTTTTCCCGGTTGGGGAAGGCAGGCGCGGGATGACGAGGAGCATATGACAAATTTCGAGGAATTTCTTTCCGCAAACCAAGAGCACCGGCAACCAGTCGCCACCAAGGAAGAACTGGACGCCCTTGTTGAACGCGTAAAAGCAGCTCAACTGAAATTCGCCAGCTTCTCGCAAAAGCAGGTCGATCATATCTTCCGCTGCGCGGCGCTGGCCGCCGCCGATGCCCGCATTCCCCTGGCCCAGTTAGCCGTGGAAGAGACGGGAATGGGCGTAGTAGAAGATAAGGTCATCAAGAATCACTTCGCGTCCGAGTATATCTATAACAGTTACAAGGACGAGAAGACCTGCGGCATTCTGAGCCAGGACGACGAGGCCGGCACGATCACCATCGCCGAGCCCGTGGGCCTGATCTGCGGCATCATTCCGACCACCAACCCGACTTCGACGGCGATCTTCAAGACGCTGATCAGCCTGAAGACGCGCAACGGCATCATCATCAGCCCGCATCCGCGCGCGCGCAAGTGCACATGCATCGCCGCCCGCCTTGTGCTTGAGGCTGCCGTGGCCGCCGGTGCTCCCGAGGACATTATCGGGTGGATCGACGAGCCGACTGTCGAACTGTCCAACCAACTGATGCGCCACCCAGCGGTGAAGCTGATTCTGGCTACGGGCGGTCCAGGCATGGTTCATGCCGCGTATTCTTCCGGCACGCCGGCCATCGGCGTCGGCGCCGGCAACACGCCGGTGGTGATCGACGAGACGGCCGACCAGACGCGCGCCGTGGCTTCCATCCTGATGTCGAAGACCTTCGATAACGGCGTGATCTGCGCCTCCGAGCAGGCAGTGATTGCCGTGGATGCGATCTACGACTCCATCCGCGACCGGTTCTCCCGCCACGGCGGCTACATTCTGAACGAGAAGGAACGGGAAGCGGTAGGCGGCATCATTCTGGTCAGCAACGGCGGAGTGAATCCGAAGATCGTGGGCCAGGCTGCGCCCAAGATTGCGGAACTGGCGGGCATCAGCGTACCGGCCACTACCAAAGTGCTCATCGGCGAAGTGACGGATGCGTCCAAAGCGGAGCCCTTCGCGCATGAGAAGCTTTCCACCATCCTCGGCCTCTATCGCGCCAAGGACTTCAAGGACGCCGTCGCGATTGCCGCCAGACTGGTAGCGCTGGGCGGCATCGGGCACACTTCCGTGCTCTACACCGACCAGGATCAGCAGAAGGAGCGCGTGAACTACTTTGGCGCACAGATGAAGACCTCTCGCATCCTGATCAACACGCCGTCCTCTCACGGCGGCATTGGAGATCTTTACAACTTCAGTCTGTCGCCGAGCCTGACGCTGGGCTGCGGAAGCTGGGGAGGAAATTCAGTTTCAGAGAATGTGGGGCCGAAGCACTTGTTGAATAAGAAGATCGTCGCCAAGCGTGCGGAGAATATGTTGTGGCATAAGCTGCCGAGTTCCATCTACTTCCGTCGCGGATGCGTGCCTGAAGCGTTGAAGGAGATCGCCGGCAAGAAGCGCGCCCTGATTGTGACCGACGACTATCTTTTCCGCAATGGCTATGCGGACGATTTGATCGACACGCTCAAGAAGCTGGGCCTGGAAGTGGAGAGCTTCTTCCAGGTGAAGGCCGATCCGAATCTGACCACGGTGCGCAAGTGCGTTGAAGTGGCGAATGCATTTCAGCCGGATGTAATTGTTGCCCTGGGCGGCGGTTCGCCGATGGATGCGGCCAAGATTGCCTGGGTGATGTACGAGCATCCTGAAGTAGATTTCGAGGATCTGGCTCTGCGCTTCATGGACATCCGCAAGCGCATCTACAAGTTCCCGAAGATGGGCATCAAAGCCAAGCTGATTGCCATCCCGACCACCTCCGGCACCGGATCCGAGGTAACGCCGTTCGCCGTGGTGACCGACGACGCAACCGGCAAGAAGTATCCCATCGCCGACTATGAACTGACGCCGAACATCGCCATCATCGACGCCAATCTGGTGATGAACCTGCCCAAGTCTCTGACCGCTGCCGGCGGCATCGACGCGGTGGTTCATGCCCTGGAAGCGTACGTCTCGATCATGGCCAACGAGTTCTCCGACGGGCAGGCACTGCAATCGCTGAAGATTCTCAAGAAGTACCTGCCCTCGTCCTACAAGAACGGCGCCAAGGATCCAGTGGCCCGCGAGAAGGTGCACAACGCGGCAACCCTGGCCGGCATCGCCTTCGCCAACGCGTTCCTGGGCGCCTGCCACTCCATGGCGCACAAGATCGGCGCGGCGTTCCACCTGCCTCACGGGCTGGCGAACGCGCTGCTCATCAGCAACGTGATCCGCTACAACGCCAACGACAACCCCACCAAGCAGGCTGCCTTCTCGCAGTACGACCGGCCGAAGGCCAAGTGCCGTTACGCCGAGATTGCCGAATGCCTGGGACTGGGCGGAGCCACCAAGGATGAGAAGGTGGAGAACCTGATTCAGTGGGTTGAGGAACTGAAGAAGGAACTGGAGATTCCCGCATCGATTCAGGAAGCTGGAGTCAGCGAGGCCGATTTCTTGGCCAAGCTGGATGCGGTGGCCGTCGATGCCTTTGACGACCAGTGCACGGGCGCCAATCCCCGCTACCCGCTCATCAGCGAGCTGAAGGCAATTCTGCTCGACAGCTTCTACGGCCGGCCGTTTGTGGAACTGACGGATCGCATCGATCTGGGTGTTCCGGTGGAGAAGCCGGTCCCGGCTCACAAAGCAAAGGCCGCCAGCGGCAAGCTCGCTGCCAAGGCCGAAGAGGCGGTTGTTTCCAAGTAAGTCCCTGCCAGGAATGGGAAGCAGGCTGGCCCATCACGGCCAGCTTGCCTCCTCACGGCGGAGTGGAAACTGCCCAGAGCGAAGTACTCTCTCCGGGCAGTGGTGAGTTTTATACCCTATCGTGCGCGTTCTCCCGGACCAGGTGATTGAGCCGCGCTGTTTCAAAAAAGCACATTGCGCAAGGAACAGCGCAGTGAAGGGAAACAATGAGATTTTCGTCCGAAGTTCTGGTGCTATTGGCCCTGTTGCCTTTGTTAGCGGGCATCGTCCTGGAGCTTCTTGGTTCGCGCCTTCTATCTTCCCGCGCCAAAGGCGTGCTGGCGCTGGCTTGCTGCCTGCCGAGTTGTGCGGCGGTGGCGGCCACGTTCGCGCGTGTCTGGCAGAGCGGCCCGATAGACTTCATGGCTTTGCCGTGGGATGGGCCCCTGGCGCTGGTCTTCCACGTGGATGCTCTGAGCCTGATGTTTGCGCTGATGGGTACGGTCCTGGGCTCGGTGGTGCTGCTTTACTCGATCGACTACATGGCCGAGGATCGCAGCGCCACGCGCTTTTACTGCATCATGCTCACCTTTATCTGCGGCATGGTAGGCCTGGTCTACAGCGCCAACCTGTTCAGCCTGTATCTGTGCTGGGAAGCGATGGGGCTCTGCTCTTTCAGCCTGGTGGGTTTCTGGTACAAGCAGAAAGAAGCGGTTGCGGGGGCGCGCAAGGTTTTGCTGATGACGCACCTTGCGGGCTACGGGCTGCTGGCGGGCATTCTGCTGATTTATGCGCGCACGGGCAGCGCGCTGTGGACCGACCCTGCGGTGGCCCAAGCCTTTACGGGCGGAGTTTTTGTGCTGATGCTGGTGGCGCTGCTGGCCAAGTCAGTGCAGTTTCCACTGCATACCTGGATACCCGAGGCCATGAATGCGCCCACGCCGGTGAGCGCGCTGCTTCATGCGGCCTGCTACGTGAAGGCCGGAGTTTACCTGGCCGCCCGCATGCATTGCTTCAATCAGTGGCCGTACTCCTGGGGCCTCATCCTGATGTGGGCGGGAACGGTGACCATGGTGGTGGGCGTGGTGTATGCCATGGTGCAGCACGATCTGAAGCGCATGCTTGCCTACCACACCGTGAGCCAGATCGGCTACATCATGACCGGACTCGGGATCGGAACGCCGCTGGCCATTGCGGCAGCCTTGCTGCACTGCCTGAATCACAGCCTGTTCAAGGGCGGTCTGTTTCTGGCGGCCGGCTCCGTGCAGCACTCGACCGGAACCCGCGACATGAACAAGCTGGGCGGCCTGGCCAACCGCATGCCGCACACCACGATTGTGTGGCTGATCAGCGTGGGCAGCATGATGGGCGTGCCCTTCATGAGCGGCTTCGCAAGCAAGTGGCTGCTCTATACGGCGGCGCTGCAGGCGGGACAGGTGGTACCGGCGCTGGCCGCCTGGCTGGTGAGCGTGGGCACCATATTCTCCTGCGTCAAAGCCACAAGTTCCGTGTTTCTGGGGCCGACGACGCCGCAGACAAAAGACGCGCACGAGTCGCCGCGCACCATGGTATGGGCACTGGGCCTGTTTGGCCTGGGCAGCGTGGTGCTGGGGCTGGCGCCGCAACTGGCTGTTAATTACATTATCAATCCCATCCTGCCAGTTCTTGGCCTGGCCACCGTGCAAGTTTCCTGGTTTGGGCTGGCGCCCGATGCCGGCACATGGTGGACCACAGGCGGCCTGGTGCTGGCAGTTGTGTCAGCGGGTCTGGGTGCTCTGATCTACGCGATGGCGGGTATGTCGAGGTCGAGAACAGGCGCCCTGGCGATGGAAGGCGGGGTTTTGCTGGGCGGCGGCATGACGGGCGGCGGTGGGGCAAGCGTTTTTACCGGCGGCGAGCCGATTCGTGGATCAGGCCGTCTGCCCGCGGGCGAATTCTCGGTGATGTTGAAGGCACTGTGGGCGCCGTTTTATGGCAACACCGACGTGGATCGCCTTTATCTGGGCGTGTGGCATGGCTTGCAGGCGGTTTCTGCCGCGCTGGGCCGGGCCATGGCCTGGGCCGAGAGATATGCGATTGCCTGGACAGCGGGCTTTACGATTGCGCTGGTGTGCGCGCTACGCTGGCTCATGCCTGCAACCGCCGGAACGGGCAGCGCGCAGGGCATGGAACAGATGCCGGTTCTGTTGGGAGCGGGATGCGCTATAGCGCTGGTGGCACTGCTGGTGGCTGCCGGGGTACAGAAAGCATGGAGCGCGCTGTTTCCGCTACTTTCAGTGACCGGGACATTTGCAGTGGCCGCACTGTGGACGCCGGAACCTCTCCAGCGTTCGGCTCTTCTGGAGATAGCCAGCGCTCTGGCTCTGGTGCTTGTATGGCGTATAGCCACGCGCCGTACGGCATGGATCTACGCCGCTGTGGTGGCGCTGTCTGCCGTCAGTTTGTTCGCCGGCCAAGTTGCGTTGCAATTGGGCGATACAGCCTGGGCGCGCGCGCTTCTGCTGGGCGGCCTGGTTCTGAAGCTGGCGATTGTGCCCCTGCTCCTGTGGTTGCCCGCATTAGCGGAGGCAGTGCCGGCGGTGGCGATTGGAGTCATCATCGCCGTGGTCGACATGGGCGCATTCGGCGAGCTTTATCTGGCAGCACAGGCGCATCCTGAGTTTCTTGAGCCGCGTGGAGTCTGGCTTGCAGCCGCCCTGGCATCCTCGCTTCTGGCTTCGCTGCTGATGCTCACGGAACGCAATCTCAAGCGCTTGCTTGCCCTTTCGAGCATCGAGGACATGGGCTTCCTGCTGCTGGGCGTCTCGTCGGCCAGTGAACCGGGAATGCGCGGCGCGCTCCTGGGGGCCACTGTGCACTCACTGGCCAAGGCGCTGCTGTTCATTTCGCTGAGCGCTCCTGAAGCGGATGGGGCGCTTACCGACGGCGCTCGAGGACTGGCTTCGCGGTACCCGGTCAGCGCGGCAGGTTTTCTGGCCGGAATGCTGGCCATGCTGGGCGTGCCGCCGCTGCTTGGCTTTTCCGGGCGCTGGCGTCTCTACCAGACGGCAGCCGCAACCAATCATTGGCTGCTGGCCGGCTTTATTCTCTCGTCGATGTTCTCGCTGCTGGCTTACGTCTTGTGCCTGACCCGCTGCTGGTGGGGACCGCGCGACGAGGAGCGGGTTACAGCCCAGGCTGAAACCCTACCGTTGCGGCTTGCCGTGGTGGGCCTGATTGTTGTTCTGCTGGCTGGCGGCCTATGGCCCAACGCGCTGCTGGCGCTGACGGGGGGAATCCAATGAATTTGTTCAAGCGATTTATGCACAGATGCCGCCGGAAGAGTCCGTCCCTATTCCATCTCAATACCGGCAGTTGCAACGGCTGCGATATCGAAATGGTGACCTGTCTTTCGCCCCGCTACGACGTTGAGCAGTTGGGGATTCACCTGGAGGGCAGCCCGCGCCACGCGGATATCCTTTGCATCACCGGCCCGGTCACGCGCAACACATTGGAGGCAGTAAAGACGGTCTACTCGCAGGTGTGCGAGCCCAAGGCAGTGGTTGCGCTGGGATCGTGCCCTGGATCGTGCAATGTTTTTGCGGGCAGTCCGGTGATTGAGGGACCGCTCAGCAAGTACATTCCGGTGGATGTGTATGTGCCCGGCTGCCCGCCCCATCCGGACGCCATCGTTGCGGGCATTGCGCGCGCCGCGGAGATCATGGCCGACCGTGGAGTGCCGGAGAAGGCGAAAGGAGAGCCGCAAAGATGAATGCGACGCTCTTGATTCAGTTTTTCTTGTTCCCAGGGCTGCTGTTTGCGGTTCCGGCTGGCTGGTTCTATGTTTGGGGCGAGCGCAAGGCCATAGCACGCATGCAGCGGCGCATTGGACCGCCTCTGCTGCAGCCCCTTTACGATTTTGTGAAACTGTGCGGCAAGCGTACGCCCTCGCGGCGCGGGATTGAGGCGAACCTGCTGCGGCTATGGCCGGCGCTGTCGGTTCTTTCCATGGCGGGCGCGATAGCCCTGCTGCCCGTCTTTCCGGGAGGACACGGCTTTGCCGGCGATGCCGTCGTGCTGGTGACCCTGCTCGAGATCCCCTCGATCTGTTTCATCCTGACTGGATTTACATCGGGCTCCATCTTTGGAGAGATCGGCGCTATTCGCGAAGCGATTCTGAATGTTGCATGCAACGCTGTCTTTCTTCTGTCCATTGTGACCATTGCGGTGACGGCGAAAACCTTCCGCCTGTCGGATATTGCCGGTGTGTCGTGGAATCCCGGCCACTGGATCGGCGTGTTCGGCATCCTGTTGTGCATTCCCGCCAAACTGCGGCTCAATCCCTTCTCCACGTCCAGCGCGGAGCAGGAGATTTATTCCGGTCCGCTAACCGAGTATGCCGGCGCGGCGCTGGCGATGTGGGAGCTGGCTCACGGTCTGGAGTGGGTGGCGCTGACCGGATTGGTGGCTACGCTGGTGATGCCAGCGGGCGGCGCGGGTTGGCTTCATGCAACTCTGTTCGTGGCGATTTCCTTTGCCGAGGTGCTGCTGCTATCCACCCTTGCGGCAGCCACGGGACGCCTGACTCTGGAACGGTCCATCCGATTTTATTGGCGGTGGGCAGCAATCCTGGCGGTTCTCGCCATTTCCGCAACTTTCTACGCGAGGTTCGTTTCATGAGTATTCTTCATCTGCTCTTCCAGAACCTTCGCCACGGCACAGTGTCCTATTCCCTGCCGCACAAGCACGAGTGCACCAGCGATCAATATCGCGGCCTGATCGTCAACGATGCCGCGCGCTGCGTGGGCTGCGGGCAATGCGCTTATGTTTGCCCGTCGGACGCCATCGAAGTGACGCGCAGCGGCGATAACTACAGCTGGTCTTACGATCCCGGCAAGTGCGCCTTCTGCGGGAGCTGCATCGACCGGTGCAAGCCGCAGACGCTGACGATGGAGTCGAAGCTTCCGCCACTCTACAGCACGCAGAGCGAATTGAAGCAGGTGCTGAACATGGTGCGCAAGAGGCCCGTGCGTCCGGCGGCGGTGCCTGCGGCCGTGGCGGCAAAGTCAGCAGTTGCGCCCGCCGCAGTCGAGGCGGATGCCCAGGCGGCGTCCATAGCGGAGAGTGCGAAACCTGCGGAGCAGACGGCAAGGAGTCCGCGGAAAGAGGATTTGGAATGAAAACGGCACCGGAGAATTTCGTTCAGTATCTTCAGGAATCGGGCCTTGGCGGCGATTGGGAATGGAAGCACGGTTCCTGGTGGAGGACGCCGGAGGCGATGGACGTGCGCGCAACGGCCGCGAAGATGGTTTCACTGGAAGCGCGTTTTGTAGCCATTACCGCGACTGAGCGCCCCGACAAGGAGATACGTCTCGACTACCAATGGGATCTGAATGGCCAACTGCTCAGTTTGATTACCGCGACCGTGGAGCAGCGGATCGCCAGCATCACCGATCTGTGCCCGGCGGCCGATTGGGTGGAGCGCGAGACGCGCGAATACTTTGCTGTCGAGTTCACCGGGCGCGAGGACACCAAGCCATTGATGACCAGGGACGGCGACCCGATCGGCATCAACCTGCACAAGGAGGTTGTGAAGTGAGCTATCGCATTCCCATCGGACCCTACCACCCCGCGCTCGAAGAGCCCTACAAGCTGGAGCTTGTCTGCGACGGCGAAACGGTGCGCGACGCGGTGATGAACGTGGGCTTCAACTTCCGCGGCGTCGAGTATCTGGCCGAGCGCCGCAACTATTTGCAAGGCATCACCCTGGTGGAGCGCGTCTGCGGCATCTGCTCCAACGTTCATGCGCTCTCGTATTGCATGGCGGTGGAGCAATTGACCGGAGCTGAGCCTCCGGAGCGCGCGCTTTATATTCGCGTGGTCCTCGCCGAGCTGGAGCGGCTTCATTCGCATCTTCTCTGGTCCGGAGTAGCGGCCAAGCTGATGGGCTTCAAGACCGTCTTCATGGCTTGCTTCACGCTGCGCGAAAAAGTCATGGACGCGCTCTCCGCCATCTCCGGCAATCGCGTCAACTACGGGATGAATTGTGTTGGAGGAGTCAACCGCGACATTGCCGATCCGCCGGCCGTTCTGAGTATTCTGGATGAGCTGGAGCGCGACATCACGCGCATCATCTTCCCCATCTTTCTCAAGGACAAGACGGTGGAATCGCGTTGCAAGGGAGTCGGCATTCTGACCCGGGAGCAAGCCCAGGCCATGGGCGCCGTGGGTCCGCTGGCGCGCGCCTCCGGCATTGGCCAGGATATCCGGCGCGCGGCGCCTTATTGCGCGTATGACCACTTTGAATTCAATGTGCCGGTGGAATCCACCGGGGACGTGCGCGCGCGCCTGGTGGTTCACGCGCTGGAGATGGTGGAGAGTTGCCACATCCTTCGCCAGGCGCTTAGTACGCTGCCGGAGGGACCGATCCACACAAAGACACCGGCCGGGGCTCGCTTCAAGGTTCCGGCTGGGATCGCCATCAGCCGCGTCGAAGCGCCCCGCGGCGAGGTGCTCTACCAGATCACTGCCAATGGAACAGATATTCCCGAGCGCGTCCGTGTTCGCACACCCACGTTCATGAATATGGCCACGGTCCGCTTTACGGTACTGGGGCAGCAACTTGCCGATTCGCCCCTGATTCAGGCATCGTGCGATCCGTGTTACTCCTGCACCGACCGCTGAAGCGCTATCCGGTCATCGAGAATCATGGACGCCCGCGCCCTCATCCATTTGGATGCGGGCGCGGGGCACATGATCGAGCCGATTCTCAGAGATACTCAACAACAACCCGCTTCATATACTTGTTCTCCAGCAAGCGCGCAATTTGCTTGACGATATTGCGCCGCAGGTCGAGTTCGACAGGGAAACTGGGATCGTGATGCGCTAAATTGATGCTGGTGCCTACGGCGAACTTCACAATATCGCTATCGAGCAGCATGTTCACCAGCCGCACGGCTGCATTGGGTTTCATGACTTCGGGGACGAATTCCATTTCAAGCAGACGAAGCACTTCGCACAAGGTCAGCGCGCCTTCGGTCACCAGATCGAAGCCCTTCATCATGGAAAACAATGGAACTTTCGAATCTGCCGGCTGTTCAATATCGTTCTTGATTGAGCGCTTCAGCAGCCTGGAAATGATATTGGCGGTCGTTCCCCCGCAGATGACTTTGTGACCAGGAGTGCCTTCGGCCATCGTAGCGAAATACTGGTCGCGTGCGCGGCTGAACGGGGGGCCGGTCAGCACCAACAGTTCGCGTGGGCTGCGGAAATAGACAACGCCGCAGGTAATATCGTCGTTCGCGGCGAGGCCATCGATTTCTACCGCTCTGGCGACCAGAAGGCGCGACAACTCACGGGCTGAAATAGATGGAGTTTTGCAAATCTGTTCGCGAACAAATATTTCAATATTCTCCAAACCCCACTCGCAAGGAGTGCGGCGCATGCCTGTGCCCGCATGAGTCATTCCATCGGAAAAGAAGATAATGCGATCTTCGCGCTTGACGTTGAAGGAGGAGTAGTTGATTACGCGATCCCGCCAGCGCCTGGGAAGAAGCGCTGTTTTCTGGACACTCACCTGACAGCCGGGACGAACCAGCAAGAAGGAAGGATTACCATGCTCAACGATGCGGGTCTCGCCCGTGCTGGCCATATCGACGATGGTGAAGGTCGAATAGCTGGCTTTCCGCACATTGCTGACGGGCAGGGTGCCCATGATAACTTCGGCCGAACTGCGAATGTCCATTGTGCTGGCCATGAAGTTCAAGGCCATGGTTGCCGTCATGGTGGCCAGCACGCTGGCCTTTACGCCGCTGCCCATGCCATCGGAAAGAACCGAGACAATACGGCCATCCTCTTTAACTTTCTCGGAAAGAAAGACGTCCCCCGATATCGATTGGCCATGCTTGGCCCGCTGGCAGGAATCGACCTCGATGAAGCTCTCGACGCTCATTACCGCTGTTCCCCGGCATCGTCCTCTTCAACTTCTTCCGGGCTGAAGGAGCGCACGATGGAGTTGAGAATGATCTCCGAATCGGCTGCATTCTTGCCGAGCAGGTAGGCAATCTGCTGCGTGGTCTTCAGATTCTTCTGGATTACCTGGCGGGCGCGCCCGATGATCTGCTCCTTCTGAACAATGGGCGCGGTGATGTCCTGGAAGATTCCGCACATCACGCTATGAGGCTCGATGGTGAAGATGCTGGTGTTCAGGGTGCTCCGCTGGTAGCGAATGTCGTGGCTCACGATATCCTCGCCCGATTCGAGGACGCGGCGGAACAACGAGCAGAAAGGCATTACGGCGCTCAGAGCGCTGCCTTCAAGGTCTTTGGACTGCCCGTCATCGGTTGCGAACATGTGCACAAAATTCAAATTGCACTCAATGATTTTCAGATTTTCATCGACGACAACAACCGCGGACGGCATTTTCTGGAGGAGCGCATTGGCCTTCTTCTGGGCCAGCTCGCGCGTATATGTGGCACACATCATGCGCTCAGCGTCGCGGTCAAGCAGGGCATGCGCAAAATCGCGGCAGGAGTCGTATCCGCAGCCGCCGCAGTTCAGTTCGTCCTCGACGGAATACTTGCCTACGGTGCGCAGCGCTTTCTGCAATTGCAGGCCGCTGTACTCATTGCGCGCGACTGGAGAAGCATCGTAGTGCTGAGCGATTCCAAGCGAGGGCTTGCGCGGAAGCTGAGCAGCGGGTTTTGCGTAGTTGACGATGTCGAAGCGGCGGCGCGCGACCGATGTGTTGCGTGCCGCCTTGGGTCCATTCACGCAGGATCCGGCGCACGCAGTCATCTCAAAGAAGATGCTGTGCTCTGGATGCCACTGAGCAATGCCTTTCATGGCCTGCTCGACGTTTGATATTCCGGAGAAGGACATGAACTGCGAACTATCGACTTCGCGGCTGTTGGTAATGCCCGGAATCATTCCTCCCTCGATGGGATAGAACGCGCCCTCTTCGGCCCGCTCAGGCTGAAAGCGATCATCCGGCGTTTCGGGCAGCTCCGCCAGTTGGATGTTTTCTTCTGACAGCCAACGGTCCAGATCCTCGAAGGTAAGCACAACATCGAGAAGTTCCGGATGCAGTTCAGCCTCCCGCTTCTTGGCAATGCAGGGCCCGATGAAGACGATGGCGATGCCGTCTCCATACTGCGCGCGCAGCATCCTGCAATGGGTTAGCAGGGGCGACAGGACAGGGGAAACATGAGACTGGCATTCCGGACGATACTTGCCGATGAAGTCCACAATTACAGGACACGCGGAGGATATCCATATCTGCTCCGGTTCGCTGCGCATCAGCGAGGAGACGCTCGCCGAGACCTGCTGGGCGCCCAGCGCGGTTTCCGATACGGCAAAGAACCCGAGTTGCTTGAGAGCGTGAATCAACCGGGCCGGAGGGACGCCGGCGAACTCGGCAACAAACGAAGGCGCTAGTGAGGCGATCACCCTGCGCCCGCTTGTCAGCAGAGCTTTGGCGACGGGCAAATCGTCGCGCACCTGCTTTGCGCTGCTGGGGCAGGCCAGTACGCAATTACCGCACATGATGCAAAGTTCAGGCACAACGCGCGCGGATCCGTCCTCGACCCGAATCGCCTTGACCGGACACTCGCGAATGCACTTGTGGCAATCCTGGCACTCGCGCTCCCTGGTGTAGATGGCATTAAGCCGTTGCATGGTCGACTCCATTGGCGCCGGCGACATCCGTACAACCTTCTTCTTCTTGAACGGGAACCCGGAATTGCCTCGACAATTTCCAGGAAAGGGAAGCCAAGGAAGAGTAGAGGTCTTCGTTATGTACAAAAATATGTTCGGGAACTTCCAGCCTTACGGGAGCAAAGTTCCAGATGGCTTCGATGCCCGCCTTCACCATTTGATCCGCCACTGCCTGCGCCACTTCGGCGGGGGTTGTGATGATTCCCAGGTGGATACTCAGCCGTGGGGCCAGATCCCCCAGCTTTTCGAGAGGAAATACCTCCTTCTCGTGGATCCATTGGCCGATCTTGCCGGGGTCGGTATCGAAAGCCGCCACGATCCGCAGGCCGAACTTCGAGAACCGTTCATGGCCGAGGAGCGCTGTGCCCAGATTCCCTGCTCCCACGAGAAACGCCTCGTTCACGTTGTTCCAGCCAAGAAAGGTCTCGATGGCCAAGATGAGCTCGGAGATCAGATAGCCGGTCTTCGGCTTGCCGATGATCCCCGTATATTGCAGATCCTTGCGGACTTGCACCGGGACAAAGTTCAAACCGCGGCCGATTACGCTGCAGGAAACCTGGGTGATTCCCCTAGCCGCAAGATCTACCAGATAATGGTGGTACTGGGGCAGCCGCCTCAGGCTCGCCCGCGTTATAGATAGCGATGCAGTGGGTCTGCCGGGCGTAATATTCGATAAATTGTTATCGATAATCATTTATCCAATGTACGGCAAGGTGATATTTGTGAACGGTGACACTGATCACGTTCCCTTAAGTTCAGGTCGTAATTTCATTATAAGATTCAGTATATGAATAACTTGCATGTAATGTGAGGCGGTTTGGCGCTGCGGTGTCATCAGAGCTACAAAGCGCTGCTGGTGCTGCGCCATGACGGCCGATTTTACATGCTGGAGATTCTGGCCAGAGTGCAAGCAACGGTCAATTCGGTTCACCGCGAGAGTCGGAAGGGTCTCTGCCGAAGTCGCAGCCATGAGAACTGCTGTTGCAAGCTCGGAGTGAGGAGGAAAACGATCGGTGTCTGTATCGGCTCTGGAAGTTGGTTTTGGAAACGTGTTGCAAAAAGCTACCAAGGCAGGGGATAGAGATTCTGCAAGTTGTTGATTATATGGCGGACCTGATCGGGATCGAACCTATGACCTCTTCAATGTCATAGTGGAAACATTAACATAATAAACAACTTACAGCAGATTCCGGGAACTGCCAAACATTTGCAAGTACCTGAAAATATGTTGAGGACAAACAATCTTGGGTTGGGATTTGTGCACTACGTGGGGGCCGAGGGTGAGTGGTGCGAGCGATCCTTCATCTTTTTTGGATAGGATGGGCTGATACCCATTTTTCCGAAGCTTGACTGCGTGAAATCCTGCTCAGGACACATTGCACTCCGAGGGCAGAAAAACGGGCTATTATTTCTTGGGGAAAGGGTTTGCACGGTTCGCCTGCCAGGTGATATAGAGTGTATAGGTTTACTATCTGAATCGGGTTGCGATCAAAATAGGCTTTCTGAGGGAACTTCATGCGATTGTTGCGTTTGCAGGATGAGGTCCTTGAAGCCAATATCGATCTCGTCCGCATGGGCGTTCCTTCCGCAAGCAGGATAGGGATGTAGCTTATAAGCAGAAGTAAACGTTTGCACATGGCAGGCATGTGGTTCGCCCGCCGCAGTCAACTCGCAATGGAAGAGTCGCCCAACGGCGGCGTTTGAGGTTCGAAACCGTGATCGTGAACTGCATGAATCTCTTTAGAGTGCCTGCTTCACCTGACTTCCTTGCTCTCGGCGCCCCTTCACTGGCGCATCTGAAGCCACTCGACATCGCCGTCATCACCATTTACTTCGTGATGGTGATCTGGATCGGCTTCTACCTGAAGAGCAAGGCCAACACCAGCGAAGAGTTTTTCATGGCCGGCCGCCAGATGACCGCATGGATCGCGGGTTTGAGCTTTGTTTCAGCCAACCTCGGCTCGCTGGAGCTGATGGGCTGGGCGGGCTCCGCCTACCAGTACGGCATTCTTGCGGCGCACTGGTACTGGGTGGGCGCCATCCCCGCCATGCTCTTCCTGGGCATGGTGATGATGCCCTTCTACTACGTCTGCAAGACGCACTCCGTGCCCGGATACCTCATGCTGCGGTACGGCGAGGGCGCGCGCACCGTGGCCGCCTTCTCGTTCGCCTTCATGACCGTTCTGATGAGCGGCGTGAACATGTTCGCCATGGCGGAAGTGATGAAGGTCGTGCTGGGCTGGGACATGAACTTCTCCATCATTGTCTCTTCGCTGGCCGTGGCGGCGTATGTGGCTCTGGGCGGCTTGCGCTCGGCCATCTTCAATGAGGTTTTGCAGTTCATGCTCATCTGGGGCGGCGCGCTGCTGGTGCCGATTCTGGGCCTGACCGAAACCGGCGGCTGGAATGGGCTGAAGGCGCGGATTGCGCACAACATCGCCAGCGGCGCCATCGCGCCCGGCGACTATACGCACATGTGGCGCAGCATGGGTCACTTCGCCGACAACCCCATGGGCATTCACTGGACCGGCATTGTCTTCGGTCTCGGTTTCGCCATCAGCTTCGGCTACTGGACCACTGACTTCCTGGTGGTGCAGCGCGTTCTAGCCGCCAAGAATCTGCGCGCGGCGCGCATGGCTCCGGTACTGGGCTCCTTCTTCAAGATGGCCGTGCCGTTCATCGTCATTCTGCCCGGCCTGCTGGGCCTGGTGGTCTTACAGAATTCCGATGGCAGCCTGATGCGTCTGGTGGGCGAGAACATCGTCAAGGCAAATCCGGGAGCCGGCCTGCACAGCTACAACGAAGTGTTGCCGCTGATGATGGTGCGCTACTGCAGCCCCGGCCTGCTGGGCCTGGGCATTACCGCGCTGATTGCCGGATTCATGAGCGGCATGGCGGGCAATGTGAGCGCCTTCTCCGCGGTGTGGACCTACGACATCTATCAGCCGCTGATCAACAAGAAGGCCTCTGACCAGCACTATGTTGCGATTGGACGCTGGGCGACGATTCTGGGCGTGGTGATCTCCATCGGCACGGCCTACATGGTCATGAATGCCAAGGGCATCATGGATTACGTTCAGGCTCTGTTCAGCTTCTTCATTTCGCCGCTGCTGGGTGTGGTGCTGATGGGCATGTTCTGGAAGCGGGCCACCAAGGCTGGCGGCTTCTGGGGCCTGCTGATTGGCACGCTGACCTCGGTCAGCCTGTGGGCCTGGGTCAAGATCGACCCCTCGGCTCTTCGCTTTGTGGCGATCTCGCCAAACGCCAGGGACATGGCGGAGAATATGTACCGCGCGCTCTGGTCGGTGAGCGTCGCGATTATCGTCGTTTTTCTGGTCAGTCTCTTCACCAAGGCTCGTCCGGTGGAGGAGTTGAACGGCCTGGTCTACGGCGCTACTGTCCTGCCTGCGGAAGAGCCTGTCCCGTTCTATAAGAACGAGTGGTTCTGGACGGCGATTGCGATTGTGGGCTTCCTGGCACTCAACATTTACTTCTGGTAGAAAGGTCACGTCATGCGTTCTACAACGACGATTTCGATCTGGTTCTTCATTGGCGTCCTGCTGACCATTTATGGCGCCATGATTTTTGGCTACGGATTGTATGAACTGGCAAGCGGGCACACGGCTAACGTGGTTCTGGCCAACCTGCATGCGCCGGTCTGGTGGGGTGGTTTCATGCTGGCGGTTGGCCTGTTCTACGGGCTGCGCTTTCGCCCGGGCCGCAACGGTTAAGGGATCTGCGGTAACAAGGAGCAAATAAGAAATGACAGCACAAAGAGCAATGACTTTTGGAGTCGTAGTAGGCAACCGCGGTTTTTTCCCCGGCCATCTGGCCAAGACGGGCCGCGATGAAATCATCTCCGTCCTGGAGGCCGCGGGAGCGCGAGCCGTGGTGTTGAGTCCTGAGGAGTCGAGGCACGGCGCGGTGGAAACCTACGCCGAGTCGCAGCTTTGCGCCGAGCTCTTCAAGAAGCACGCCGAAGAGATCGACGGCATCATCATCACCTTGCCCAACTTCGGTGAGGAGCGCGGCATTGTGGATGCCATCCGGCTCTCCGGGCTCCGGGTTCCCGTGCTGGTGCAGGCCACGCCCGACCGCTCCGACGCCATGACTATCGCCACGCGCCGCGACAGTTTCTGCGGCAAGATGAGTGCCTGTAACAACCTGATGCAGTACGGCATTCCCTATTCGCTGACCACGCTGCACACTGAGAGCCTGACCTCAGCCGAGTTCAAGGCCGACCTCGAATGGTTCTCCGCGGTTTGCCGCATCGTCAAGGGGCTCAAGAATCTGCGTATCGGTGCCATCGGCGCGCGTCCCACGGCCTTCAACACCGTGCGCTACTCCGAGCGCATCTTCGAAACCAGCGGCATCTCCATCGAGACGATCGACCTATCCGAGATCTTCGGCCGCATCAATCGCCTGAAGGATACCGACGACGCCGCGCAAGCCAAGCTTGCCGCCATCAAGAGCTATGTCACCACCGCCGGAATATCAGATGAAGCCCTGCTCAAAATGGCCAAGCTGGGCGCGGTCATCGACGGCTGGATGAAGCAGACCCATGTCACCATCAGCGCCGTGCAGTGCTGGACTTCCTTTGAGGAGTTCTTTGGCGTGGTGCCCTGCACAATCATGAGCATGATGAGCAACGACCTGATTCCCTCCGCTTGCGAAGTGGATGTACCCGGCACGCTCAGCATGTATATGATGGCACTGGCCAGCGGCACACCAAGCGCCCTGCTGGACTGGAACAACAACTACGGCAGCCATCCCGACAAGTGCGTCTGCTTCCACTGCTCGAATTTGCCGAAGCACTTCTTCAATGATGTCCGCATGGACTACCAGGAGATCATTGCCGGCACCGTGGGCAAGCAGAACACCTTTGGCACCTGCGTAGGCCGCGTAAAGGCCGGCGCCATGAGCTTTGCCCGCTACTCCACCGACGACCGCCGCGGAGTGGTTCGCGGGTATACCGGCGCGGGGAAATTCACCGACGATCCTCTGGAAACCTTCGGCGGAGCCGGCGTCGCAGAGATCCCGCAGTTGCAGAAGCTGCTCAAGTACATCTGCCGCGAAGGCTTTGAACACCACGTGGCCGCCAACTTCAGCGATGTCTCCAGAGCCGTGCACGAGGCGGCAACGCGCTATCTCGGGTGGGAGTCTTACCTCCACGGGCAGCCGGAAGAGTAGGGCATCTTCCCTGTTCCTGCAATGCGAACTTCGGGATATTCCACCCTGGCCGCAAGAACGAAGACGCGGCGAGGGTGGGGTGCCCAAGTAAAACGAAGACTGGCGCATGTTTCAACAAGACGCTTTGTATCAGGGCCCGCTTTAGTCGTGCCGCTGAGGCCCGGAATGCAAGGGGCTTTAGCCCCTGAGGCAATGCGTCGATGAACGCTTCAACAGCCAGAGAGAGTGAACGGCAATGACTCGCTATGTTATAGGTATCGACGTAGGCACGGGCGGTACGCGCGCGGTTCTGGTCAACGAAAAAGGTGAAGTTACCGCATCGGCTACGCACGAGCACGCGGCGTTTGCGTCGCCACGCAATGGGTGGGCCGAGCAGGATCCGCACGACTGGTGGAATGCGTGCAAGCAGGCGCTCGCGAAACTCTTCAAAGAGAACGCTGTCTCCAAGACGGAGATCGCGGCGATTGGCCTGACCGGGCAAATGCACGGCGCTGTTCTGCTCGACGAGAACGATGAGGTGCTTCGCCCCGCGCTGATCTGGTGTGACCAGCGAACCCAGGAGGAGTGCGACGTACTCAACGAGACTGTCGGCACAGAGCGGATAGTCGAGTTGACTTCGAATCCGGCTCTGACCAACTTTACCCTCACCAAGCTGATGTGGGTTCGCACCCATGAGCCGGAGATTTGGAACCGGTTCCGCTCTTTCCTTCTGCCCAAGGATTATGTCCGTCTGCAAATGACGGGAGTGCGCGCCACGGACGTGTCGGATGCATCCGGCACGCTGTTGCTCGATGTTGCCCACCGCTGCTGGTCGCAGGAGATGCTGAAAGTCACGCATCTGGATGCAAGCTGCCTGCCGCAACTGTTTGAATCGCCGCAGATCACGGGAAGGATCACGGCTCGCGCGGCTCTTGAGACTGGCCTGGCCGAAGGCACGCCGGTTGTCGCCGGCGCCGGAGATCAGGCCGCCGGCGCCATCGGCATGGGCATCGTCAAGGCGGGCGACGTGAGTGTGACGATTGGAACCTCCGGCGTTGTCTTCGCCGCCACAGACCAGCCGTTTCTCGACCCGCATGGGCGCTTGCACACCTTCTGCCATGCAATTCCGGATCGCTGGCATGTGATGGGCGTGACCCAGGCGGCGGGCCTTTCGTTTCGCTGGTTCCGCGACACTTTTGGAGCCCTCGCCGGCTCGACCGGCGATCCGTACGACAGCCTTACACAGGAAGCCGCATCGATTCCCGCGGGAGCCGACGGCGTACTGTGGGCGCCCTACCTGATGGGAGAACGAACCCCGCATCTCGACTCTGAGGTGCGTGGTGCGCTCATTGGACTGGCCGCCAGCCACGGTCGCGGCCATGTCATCCGAGCCATTCTTGAAGGTGTGGCGTTCAGCTTGAAAGATTCGTTAACGATCTTCGCCCAGATCGGCGTGCCCGTGAACGATATCCGCCTCGGCGGAGGCGGTGCGCTCTCGCCCCTCTGGCGTCAGATCCAGGCCGACGTTTACGCAAAGCCCGTCTCGAAGCTCGTGGCCGAACAGGGCGGTGCGCATGGCGCCGCGGTTCTTGCCGGAGTCGGTGCGGGCCTCTGGCCCTCCGTGGATGACGCTTGCGCCCGGTTCGTGAAGATAGCATTGGTTGTCGAACCTGAGAAGCAATCCTCTGAAAAACTTCAGCAGCAATACAGGCTTTATCAGGCGATTTACCCGGCGCTCAAACAGATCAGAGAAACAGCCGCTGCCGGCTCGGTTCTGTCCCGGCAGCAAAGTGGTGAAGAAAAATGAGCACAGCGCACCAGATTCTGGACTCCTCGCAGTCCATTCAGGATGAGATCAAGATCAAGAAGCAACAACTCATCGAGTTCATGGCCCAGAACAACCTCGCCGGCGTCCTACTGAGCAAGCATGAGAACGTCTCCTGGGCCACGGCCGGCCAGGTGGACATGCGGGTCGGCATTCCCGCCGCAACAGGCAGTGCCGCCGTCTTCGTCCGCAAGGATGGAAGCGGCTTCTACATTACGACGAACAATGAAGCGCCAAGAATGCACGATGAAGAGTTCGGCAGGCTGCCGTTTGAGCCGGTCGTCGTGCCCTGGTGCGAGGGGAATTTTGCCAAGTCGGCGCGCGGCTTGGCCGTGGCGGGAACTCTCGGCGCGGACACCCATGAGGCAAACTGCGAGTTCATCGATCTTGCCGGACTGCGCAGCCAGTTGCAGCCAACCGAGATCGAGCGGTATCGCTCCCTGGGCGGCATGACAGCGCGCGTTGTCGAAGATGTGGTCCTGCATCTTGAACCGGGCGTAACTGATTACGCAATGAGCGCAGTGACCTCGTCGCAGCTCATTCAGAAGGCCATTCTTCCTTCAGTTCTACTCATGGCGGTGGACGACCGGATTCTCAAGTACAAACATGCCCTGCCGAGGGGTGGACGCCTTGAGAATTTTGGAATGGTGAATCTGTGTACACGCAAATGGGGACTGGTCATCTCCATGACGCGCTTTGTCCATTTCGGCCCCATGCCGCAGGAGCTTGCCGACGGATTTGAAGCGGCGGCCAAGGTCAATGCCGCATTGCTTCATGCCACTCGCGCAGGCGTCACCGCGCGGCAACTGTACGGGGTTGCGAAGGATGCCTTCGCCGCCGCTGGGTTTCCCGGAGCGGAGGAGTTGCATCATCAGGGCGGAGCCACCGGCTATGGCGAGAGAGAGTGGCTTGCAGCGCCGCGGGGAGCGGAAGTCGTTTTGAACCGGCAGGCCTTCGCGTGGAACCCTTCGTGCCAGGGCGGCAAGGTGGAGGATACAGTCCTGCTGCAGGACGGCGCCATCGAGTATCTGACCGAGACGACTGGGTTCCCGTCCGTTGTCAACGTAGTGGACGGCGAAAACTACCGTTCCTCGGGTGTGCTGCTGCGATAACAGTGCTGAACGAGAATTGAGGAAGTACGCCGCGGGCAGACTCTCAACAGTCTGCCCGTGGTGTTTATGGCGCTATTTAGGAAGCGGCAGGGAGCCGGCGATCGTGAATCCGGCTTCGGATTTGGATTCGGTCTCCTGGGGTTGCGCGCTGCCCAGCGTCAACGAGTATTTGCCTTCGAGAATCATCCGGTTGCCTTTGTCGTCGACGCTCGAAAGGGCGCGGGGATCCAGCGTGAGAGTAACTTCTTTGCTCGCCCCGGCGCCAATGTGGACGCGCTGAAAACCGGCCAGGGAGTGAATGGGTCCGTCTGCCTGCGGGGTCTTCAGATAGGCTTCGACCACTTCATCGCCGGCAACGGCACTGGTGTTGGTAACGGTGACGGTTGCGGTGAGCGGGTCGCCGGCCTTCAGGGTTTCAGCGGAGAGCTTGACCGTGCCGTATTTGAAGGTCGAGTAGCTGAGGCCGTAGCCGAAGCCCCAGAGCGGCTTGCCGGTGAAGTAGCGATAGGTGCGGCCCTTGGTTGCGCTCTGGACGCCGTAGTCGGTAAAGGCGGGCAGGCCGTCGAGCGAAGCGTAGAAGGTGACGGGCAGACGGCCGGCGGGGTTGTTGAGGCCGTCAAGGGTCTCGCGGATGGCTGTTCCGCCCTCGACGCCCGGATACCAGGCTTCAAGGATGGCGTCGGCGTGCTGGTTGGCCCAGTTGAGCGCGACGGCGCTGCCGCTCTGAAGGACGACGACGAGGGGCTTGCCGGTGGCGGAGAGGGCTTCAAGGAGTTTTTGCTGGGGCGCGGGGAGATCGAGGCTGGTGCGGTCGCCGCCGTCAAAGCCGTCGATCTTGATGGGCATCTCCTCGCCTTCAAGCTGCGGCGAGAGGCCGACGAAGGCTACAACAACAGCAGCCTGTTTGGCCTTGGCCACGGCTTCGTCCAGTTGCGCCTGGGCAGGCGCTTCCCACTTGAGGGTGAGGCCGCCGCCGGCTCGGTCGCCGGCGTGCGAGTACTCCAGGCGGAAGTCGTGGGGCTTGGTGTCGGCGAAGTCGACCGCGATGGAGGGCGTTTTAGGAAAGTTCTCGACAGGCGGGGCGGTAGGCGAAGCGCCGGGAGCAGAGTGGAAGTTGCCCATGACAGAAATGTCGTTGCCCTGGCGCAGACTGCCTTCAGAAACCACCTTGCCGTCGAGAATGAAGCGGTAGGTCTCGACGGGCGAATAGGGGAAGCTGTCGCCGGACTCGAGGGTGAAGACGTAGTGGCCGGGAGCGGGTACGGTGAGCGAGCCGCTCCAGCGAACGGAGTAATTGGGCGTATCCAGTTCAGGAACCGGTTTGGCGCTTTCCCAGTCGGTTTGTATCTCCGGCTGCGTATGGATGGCCACCGGGCGGCCCGTCCAGTCGGGGGTGGCAAAGAACTCGGTCTTGAGGCCCTCGTCAAGGCCAAAAGCTGTGCGCGGCACCGGAACGCCCACGCTGCTGGCCAGCGTAGAGCCCTGCGCATAGAGAACAGATGAGCTGCGGAACTGCCGCATCATGCCGTCAAGCGGCGTGACAGGATCGACAGGCGTGCCGACATAATTGCCCAGGACTGACGGCAACAGGTCGGCCGTGGGGCCGATGACGGCAATGGGTCCGGCAGAGGGATTTTTGAGGGGAAGAATGCCGTTGTTTTTGAGCAGAACGATGCTTTCCTCAGCGGCTTTGAGGGCGGTCTTGCGATTGCTTTTGGATGAGGCGGCGGCAATGGAAATGCTGTCCAGCGGGCTGGAGCCTTGCGGGTCGAAGAGGCCAAGCTGGAAGCGTGCCGTATAGAGGCGCTCGGCGGCCTGCGTTACCAGATCTTCGGAGACCAGGCCCTTGTGGACGGCGTCGGCGAGCGTATTAAAGCCGGGGGTCCAGATACTGCACGAGAGGTCGGTTCCGGCCTGGAGAGCAAGCACGGCGGAGTGCATCACGTCGGGGGTCTTCTTGTGGCCCTGATTCACGTCCACTATCGCGCCACAGTCTGAAACGACAAATCCCTTGAAGCCCCAGGCGTCGCGCAGATGCTCCTTGAGCAGCATCTTGTTGGTGCAGGCCGGCCACTCGTCGATGGAGTTGTAAGCGCACATCACCGACTGCACGTGGCCTTCCGTGACAGTGGCGCGGAAAGCGGGCAGATAGGTCTCTTCCAGATCGCGCGGCGTGGGATCGGTGTTGAAGCCGTGGCGCAACTGCTCGGGGCCGCTGTGCACGGCAAAGTGCTTGCTCGTTGCCACGGCCCGCAGGTGGTTCAGGTCGCCGCCCTGCACGCCGCTGATAAAGGCGATGCCCAGCCTGGAGGTGAGGAATGGATCCTCTCCATAGGTCTCCTGGCCGCGTCCCCAGCGTGGATCGCGGAAGATGTTGATGTTGGGCGACCAGAACGTCAGTCCGTAGAAGATGCGGTGGTTGCCTTCCCTTTGGGCCTGGTTGTATTTGGCGCGCGCTTCGGTGGAGACGACGCTGCCCATGCTCTGGACGATCGTCGGGTCCCACGTGGCGGCCATGCCGATGGCCTGAGGGAAGACGGTGGCATAGCCGGCGCGGGCCACGCCGTGCAGGGCCTCGTTCCAGGTCTGATAGTCGGGAATGCCGAGGCGGGGAATCGCCGTGGCCCAGTCTTCAAGCTGGCTGGCCTTTTCGTCGAGCGTCATGCGGCCGACCAGGTCGTGGGCGCGCTCGGCAGGGGAGAGTTTAGGGTCCAGATACGCGGCCTGTTGCGCCTGTGCAACGGAGGCGACAACAACTAAAACAAGCGATAAAGTAAGCCAGCGGCGAAGCAGCATGAGGGCATTCCTCCAGATGTTAATGGCCGCGGACCAACGGGCGCGCAGCCTGACCAGCCTTCCTCCCAGCGATTCTCATGCGTTCAGCAACCATTTGCTGCACACGGGAAATGAAAAGGAAGGCTAAAAGGAACTTTACAGGGCTGGGGGAAAGCTTGGCTAGACCCTCGCATCAAAAAGAGGATCTCTGCCGCTCAGATGCATGAGGCTTGTCCGTCAATTATCATTGCCCCCATGCAAAACAAACTCCGCTGGGGAGTTCTCAGCACCGCCAACATCGGCCTCAAGAAAGTTCTTCCCGCCATGCAGCGGGGCCAGCTTACCAGCATTGCCGCCATTGCATCCCGCGATCTTGCCAGGGCCCGGCAGGCCGCGGCTGCTCTTGGCATTTCCACGGCCTACGGCTCCTATGAGGAACTCCTCGCCGACCCAGGAATCGACGCCATCTACAATCCGCTTCCCAATCATCTCCACGTTCCCTGGACCATCAAGGCCGCGGAAGCCGGCAAGCACGTTCTCTGCGAAAAGCCCCTCAGCCTCACCGTCGCTGAAGCCGAAACTCTGCTCGCCGTCCGCGCCCGCACCGGAGTCAAAGTCGGCGAAGCTTTCATGATCCGCAGCTACCCGCAATGGCTCCGCCTGCGCGAACTGCTCGACCAAGGACGCATCGGCCAACTCCGCTCCATCGTTGGCGTTTTCAGTTACTTCAACAATGACCCGGCCAACATCCGCAACCGCGTCGAATTCGGCGGCGGTGCGCTGATGGACATCGGCTGCTATCTCATCCATGCCTCGCGCTACGCCTTCGCCCAGGAGCCCACGCGCGTCATCGCCTGTATCGACCGCGACCCACAGATGCAGACCGACCGGCTCACCTCGGCGATTCTCGACTTTCCCGCAGGCCAATCCATCTTTACGTGCAGCACGCAGTTAGTCCCCTATCAGCGCCTTCAGTTCCTCGGTACTCATGGGCGCATTGAACTCGAAATCCCCTTCAACGCGCCTCCCGACCGCCCTACCCGCCTCTTAATCGACTCAACCGGCGACCTCTTCGGCGGAGGCATCACCACGGAGGCTTTCCCGGTCTGCGATCAGTACACTCTCCAGGGAGATGCTTTTTCAAAAGCCGTTCTGGAAGACACTGAAGTGCCCGTCCCTATCGAGGATGCCATCAAAAACATGGCCGTCATTGAGGCCATCTTCAACTCAGCCAACTCAGGCCAATGGGAGTCTCTGCCGCGATGAAAGACCTGCCTTTGTCGAAGGTCTACCAGTTGCTCGAACCGGGTCCGGTGGTTCTGCTCACTACCGCCCGCAAGGGCCGCGCAAACATCATGACGATGTCCTGGCACATGATGGTGGAGTTCGAGCCGCCGCGGATTGCCTGTGTCGTCAGCAACGCCAATTACAGCTTTTCCGCACTGCGGGCGTCCAAACAGTGCGTAATCGCAGTTCCGGCGCTGGAACTGGCATCCAAAGTCGTGGGAATCGGCAACTGCTCGGGACAGGACGTAGATAAGTTCAAGAGATTCGGACTAACGCCGGCGCCGGCCGTGCGCGTCACGCCGCCTCTGGTGGGCGAGTGTTTCGCAAACCTTGAATGCCGTGTTGTCGATACCCATCTCGTCAACAGATTCAACCTCTTCGTCCTGGAGGTTCTCAAAGCCTGGATCGATCCGGCGCAAAAACATCCGAAGACAATTCACCATCAGGGTTACGGCAGGTTTGTTGTCGATGGGGAGATAATCAAGCTGAAGTCGAGAATGCCATAGGTATCCACGGCAGTTTTGAAGGTCGTTTGGCTGAAGCGTGCTTCTTGAATCCGCTTTATATGAGGGCACAACTTCAATCGTGCCGGAAAGCCAGGAAAAGCAAAGAGTTATAGCCTCTGAAAGACAACAGCCCAGATCCGTTCCAGACGCTCAAAGCGGAAGATATCCAGGTGAGCAAACCTATCGCTCTACCGAATCCGGCGTTGGCATATGCGCCGCGCCGAACGCGAGCGCCGTGGCGCAAAACCGGTTCATCCAATAAAGATGCCAAGCCACTGAAGACCGGGCTGGCGCGCACGGGGATCTTGCGCCAGCCCATGTCTATGCGGAAGGCGCCTGTTACTTCGCTGTTGCAGCGGCCTTCTGTGCCGCCCAGCGCTTCTTCACAGCCTCGGCAATCCGTTTCCGCCCCTCTGGAGAGAGATTCCTCTTCTTCTTTTTGGCGGCCTTCTTCACGGCGGGTGCTGTTGCCACGGCCTTCTTGGGCGCAACCGCAACTACCTTCTTCGGTCTCCCGGCCTTCTTCTTCGCTGCCGGAACGGGGCTGCCGCTAAGTAATGCTTTTGCCTGTTGCAACTGGGCAATCTCGTGATCGATTGTCGCCAGTATCTCTGATACTCCCATGTATCCTCCCTGATCGATTCTAGGCAACTGATCCAGCCTCTGTGCTTCTAAGTCAAAATACAGCGCAGAGAAAACCCGTTGCTCCATTATTACGATACGCAAATATCAGCTAATTTACAATCAAACGTCATTTCTTGAGGATATTTCTTGTCGATTTTTTTGTTAGCCGGCATGATTTCTTCATCTAGTCCTTTGACGCTGGCTCTATTGGTTGACGCCGCTGGCCAGAAAGCCGCCATCGACGGCCAGGGTCTGTCCGGTCACAAAAGAAGAGCTATCGGAAGCCAGATAGATAGCGGCTCCTACAACTTCCTCGGTTTTGCCAAAGCGGCCAATGGGCGTGCGCATCAGCAGTTCGTGGCCGCGCGGCGTGCCGTCGAGCAGATCAGCGTTCAGGGCAGTCCGAAAGACGCCCGGAGCGATTGCGTTTACCGTAACGCCCCGCTTCGACCACTCCACGGCCAGCGAGCGCGTGAGCGAAACCACGCCGGCCTTGCTGGCCGCGTAGGCAGCTACTTCGCTGAGCGCAACAAAACTATTCAATGAAGCGATGTTGACGATGCGTCCATACCCCCGCTCCAGCATGGGCTTTCCGAATACCTGGCAGGCGCGCAGCGTTCCAGTCAAATTTGTATTGAGTATTTCGCTCCACTCTTCTTCCGGCACAGTCAGCGTGGGCGTGCGCTTGATCTTTCCGGCGCAGTTGATGAGAATATCGACTTTGCCAAAGCGGCCGAGGGTTGCGGCCAGCAGGCGTTCCAAAGAGGCCCGGTCGCATACGTCCGAGGTCAGGCGAAGAGTCTGGCGCCCGCGCGCCTCAATCTCGATGGCGGTTTCGTCCACCTGTTGCTGGCGGCGCGCCGAGGCAATAACATCGGCGCCGGCATCGGCAAGGCCAAGGCTCAGGGCGCGCCCGATTCCCGAGGTCCCTCCGGTTACAACCGCAATTTTTCCTTCAAGGCTAAGAAGCTGAGTCGTCATTTGTCTCTCCATTCCGGTTGTGCGATGAAACCATTGGTAACAAATCTCTCGTTTACCGCTGAATGCGCGCCGATCCACCCTTGGCGAAGGCTCGCACCTGATCCACGGTGGCCATGGTTGTGTCGCCGGGAAACGTGGTCAGCAGCGCGCCATGCGCCCATCCCAGCTTGATCGCCTCCCCGGGCGCTTCGCCTGCAAGCAGGCCATAGATGAAGCCCGCCGCAAAGCCGTCTCCGCCACCCACCCGATCGATCACTTCCAGCTCCGCCGTCGGCGCGGTGAAGGTCTTGCCATCGATCCAGGCAACCGCGCTCCAGCTATGGCGATTGGTGGAGTGCACCTCGCGCAGCGTGGTGGCTACGGCCTTTACCTTGGGATGCTTTTTCGTCACCTTGTCGATCATGCCGAAGAAGACGCTCGGATCGAGCTTCGACTTGGCCGCAACCTCCGGTCCAGGAATGCCAAGCCCTCTCTGCAGATCCTCTTCGTTGCCCACCAGCACGTCCACGTTCTCAACGATCTTGCCGATGGTCTCAACTGCGCGTTCGCTGCCGCCCGAGATCTTCCATAGCTTCTCGCGGAAGTTGAGATCGAACGAAGTCACCGCGCCTGCGGCTTTGGCTTCCTTCATCATCTCCGCGGCCAGAGCCGCCGTCGTCGGCGAAAGCGCAGCAAAGATGCCGCCGCAATGCACCCAGCGCACGCCACCGGCAAAGATCGCCTTCCAGTCGAAATCTCCCGGCTTCAGTTGCGCCGCCGCCTCGTTCGCGCGGTTGTAAAACACCACCGGCGCGCGTAGGCCGTAGCCGCGGTCGCTGTACACGGTGGCCATATTCGGGCCGGTCACGCCGTCGTGCTTGAAGTGCTTGTAGAACGGCTTCACGCCCATGGCGCGCACACGCTCGGCAATCAGGTCGCCGATCGGATAGTCGGACATCGCGCTGGCGATCCCCGTCTTCAGCCCAAAGCAATCCGACAGGTTGGCGGCCACATTGAACTCGCCGCCGCTCACGTGAATCTGGCACTCTGCCGCCTTGCGGAAAGGGATAATCCCCGGATCGAGCCGATGCACCAGTGCTCCCAGCGCCAGAAAATCCAGCTCACCATCCTCGCGGATATTCAATCCATGACTCATAACTCGTTTGCTCCTTCTCCTCTTGTGCTCACAAACTTATCTAAAGTTACTTGGTTAGCCGTTGCGTCCCAGAAAGACGGGAGCAATGTGGCGCCGATAAAGATTCTCCGTCACATTCTTCGCAATCACGGTTTCGTTGGCTTCCAGCAGGTCCAGATAGCGCCGTTCCATCCTGGCGGCAACTTTGAACCCAACGTGCAGCAACTGGCGCAGGCTGCTGTTGTAGGCCGCTGCGCCATGCACATGGCGCAAAGCCGAAGTGTACTCATCGGAAGACCAGCCGCGGACTTCGCTTGGAGAAGGCAGTTCCGCCGAGGCGATATCGATCACTGTCGCGTAAGGCGCGCAGAGCTCTTCGCGGTGTGCAAAGGCCTCGCCGTAAATCTCCTTGGCTAGCTCCAGGCCGTCGCCTCCAGCTTCAGCCAGGCCAATCAACTCCTCCAGCCACGTTGTTCCAGCCGTCTTCAGGTGCACGCCCGCGTCGAACTTCTGCATGGTAGCGTAAATCGCGGGATAAATGGAGAACTTGTCGCTGCCGGAGTGAACGCTGAGCTTGAGATTCTCCGGCAGGCCAAAGTGCTTCACCGCGTAAGCAATGGCCGCTACATCGAGCGCGAACTCGCGATCAAACTGGGCCACATCGCCGATGTAATCCACACCTTTGTTGAATCGCCCGCTGAACTTGGGTGCAATGGTCTGCACCGGGATGCCCTCATCGGCGATGGCCGCAAGAATGAGAAGCAACTCCACCGGACTCTGCGCGCTGTCGGTCTCGTCCATCGAGACCTCTGTAATGAAATTGCCTTCGCCCTTGGCGGCCACAATCGTGCGGTAGACCGCGCCGGCCTTCTTCACTGCGGTCAGATACTTCAGCGCGGTCTGGCGAAGGTTCTCCTGCGTGATCTCGAAGGCTTCGCTGGTTCCTTCAAGCTGGATGCGCCCAAGCAGCGTGGGGTGCCGCTTGATGAAGTTCTCGATGTCTTCAGCCAGCGCCGGCTGGCCAATGAAGTCGGCCACGTCGATGGTGTAAAAATCGCACGCATCGAAGAAGCGGCCGACTGTCTGCAACGTGATATGGTCGGCGTCGCAGAAGTACGGCAGCTTCCAGTCGAGTGCCTTGACGGCGGCATCTGCTGCTTGCCGCGCCGATGCTGGCTCGGAGCCGATGATCGTATGCTCACGGTTCGATTTGTTCCACACAGGAACCACTTCAATGCCACTGGCCAGAGCCTGCATGCAGGCCTGCAACTGGGCTTTGGCCTGATGCGCGAACCGGTCTCCGGTCCCCACGGAATACTTGCTGAGTTTCAAATCTTGCTTCCCCATGATGACTCCCAAGTTATAATCTGCTGCGGTGTGCCCAAAGCCCCAATCCCGGATTTGAGATAAAGAAGACAGTTTCGCCTTTGGCCTCGTTGTAGCCGTGGCGTAGTTTTTGGGGATCGTAGCGCGCAAGCATCGCGCCCAGATCGCCATAGCTGAAACCGGCGTCTTCCACCTCTTCCTTGCTGAGGTGGCCAGGACACCAGGTAATCCTGAAGCGCCCCTCGGACGAGCCGTGGATCAGGTGCGCGGCTGCACTCAGGTCGTTGGCCAAATCTGCGTTGGCATTCACCGCGGCAAGTGTCGCAGGGGTTCCGCGATAGCCGTATCTCCGGATCAGTCCGTCGATCTCCTTGTCTTCGCCGAATTCCTTCACGCCCGGCGCCAGGATGATCAGCTCCGCGCCGTCGGCCAGCGCCATGCGCGTGCGATAGATCGCCTTGTTGCCAATCCAGGTGCTATGAAACTCCCGCGGATCGAGATACACCACCGCCTTCTGGATCGGCTCGTCGACAATCTCGAAATTCACCTTCAGGCTCAGCTCTGCAGCCCGGTGGAAGCATTCAACATCATCGCCGATGAACAGGCCGCGCATCGCCAGCTCTCCGTCTTCGCGCCGCCCGACCACAGTCAGCACATAGACGATGGGCAGATGCCGCAGGAAATGATCGGATGCGTAGTTGAGCACGTTGCGCACGGGGTTCTGCGCGCGGCCCATGATCCGCTCCATTCCGTACACCGCGCCCAGGTAGTGGCTGCGATTGATCCCCTCGCGTCCTCCGGCGCCTACCAGGATGTTCTTGTTGTAATTGGCCATCCCGATCACTTCATGCGGCACAACCTGGCCGATGGAAAGGATCAGGTCAAAGCCGCCTTGCGAAAGGAGCCGGTTGACCTGCGCCGGCCACGCATAGTTCAGCTTGCCTTCCGACTGCTCGCGGATGAACTCTGGCGGAACTTCGCCGAGCGTCTCGACATCGGTTCTCCAGTTGTGAACCCGGAACAGATCCAGCGGCACATCGCCGAACATCTGCGCAATCTGCTCCGGCCGCATGGCAGTGTGCGTGCCCAGGGCGGGAAGAACCGCTTTCAGCCGGTCGCCAAAATACTCCCATGCATAGCCGGTCAACTCACCGGCCCGGGAATGCGCGCGGCTCTGATCCGGCGGCACGGCAAGCACGCGGCTCCGCGTGCCCAGCTTGTTCAAGCTTTCCGCCAGCAGTTCCTTCAACTGCCGCGGAGTTAGATCGGTATCAGTACTTCCTGTTGCGCAGTAGAGACTCATGCGGAAAACTCCACTCTCTTTAATCCAGGAGCGAGCAGGTAAAGGAAAAGCAGGGCTACCAGATAGGCGCTGGCTGCAATGACGAACAGGGTGGCATAGTTGCCTGTCAGTTGCAGAATGTAGCCGGCGTAGGTGGCAAGCAGAAATCCGCCGGCTGCTCCGGCCATGCCGCCGATGCCCGCCACCGAGCCCACTGCGCTGCGAGGAAACATATCTGACGAAGTCGTAAAGAGATTGGCTGACCACCCCTGGTGCGCGCCGGCCGCCAAGCTGAGCAGCGCGATGGCCGCCCACTCCGATTGAAGATAAGTGACCCAAAAGATGGGAACCACCATACAGGCGCACAACAGCATGGCGCCCAGCCGGGCGGAACTCGCCGAAAGTCCCAGGCGGCGGAAAGGCGCAGGCAGCCAGCCGCCGCCGATGCTGCCAATGGCCGAGGCGTTATAAATGACGATCAGCGGAAGCCCAAGATGCGAAAGGTCCAGATGAAATTTCTTGCTGAAGAAATCCGGCATCCAGAAGAGATAGAACCACCAGATCGGATCGGTGAGAAACTTGGCAATCGAGAATCCCCAGGTCTGCCGGTAGCCCAGCAAACGCCTCCAGGGCAGGGAAGGGACCGTCTGCTCAGCCGGTTCCTGATTGATGTGGCGCAACTCGGCCGCGGTAAGCGTCGCGTGGTCGCTGGGTTTGCGGTATTTGAGGAACCACAGCAGAATCCAGGCCGTGCTGAAGGCGCCTGTCACCAGAAAGGCCGCGTGCCATCCATAGCGCAGCGTCACCCAGGGCACGATGATTGGAGCTAGAATCGCTCCCAGATTTGTCCCGGAGTTGAAGATGCCCGTAGCCAGCGAGCGTTCGCTCTGCGGGAACCACTCGGCCACTGTTTTGATTGCCGCGGGAAAGTTGCCGGATTCGCCGAGCCCGAGTGAAAATCGCGCTATGCCGAACTCCAGCACCGTGTTGGCCAGCGCATGGCCCATGGCCGAAATGCTCCAGACGGCCATGATGACCATGTAGCCGATTCGCGTTCCGACCTTATCGACAAACCGTCCGGCAGCCAGCAAGCCAAGGGTGTAAGCGAGTTGAAAGGCATCCACAATGTAGCCGTAGTTCATCTCCGTCATGCCGATGCTGTGTTCGAGCGTGGGCTTGAGGATTGCAATGACCTGCCGGTCCATGTAATTGATCGAAGTAGCGGCAAACAGCATGGCGCAGACCGTCCAGCGCACGCGTCCGAGCCGTGCTCCGGCTGAGGTTTCGTCTTCCATCTCGGCTGTGGATGCCGTATTGCCTGCCATGTCTCTCTCCTTACAGCCGGTACGCTTTTTTTGCCAGTCCATAGGCCAGCTCGTATGCCACTTCAAACGCTTCATCTTCATCCAGCCGGCGCTCGCTGACCAGCTTCGCAAGAAATGCGCAATCTACGCGCCGCGCCACGTCATGCCGCGCCGGAATCGACAGAAAAGCCCGTGTATCGTCGTTGAATCCCACCGTGTTATAAAAGCCTGCCGTCTCCGTCACCTGCTCGCGGAAACGCATCATTCCCTCAGGGCTGTCATTGAACCACCACGCGGGCCCGAGCCGCAAACAAGGGTAATGTCCGGCCAGAGGCGCTAACTCGCGGCTATAAGCCGACTCGTCCAGCGTAAACAAAATGATCGTCAGGCCGCGCTCATTGCCGAAGCGGTCAAGCAGCGGGCGAAGCGCGTCCACGTAATTCGTCGGCCGGGGAATGTCTGCGCCCACGTCACGGCCATACTGCTCATAGACCTTGCGATTGTGATTGCGCACGCTGCCCGGATGAATCTGCATCACCAGGCCGTCTTCCAGGCTCATCCCGGCCATCTCTGTGAGCATCTGGGCCTGGAAGAGAAGTTGTTGCTGCTTGTCGGCTTTGCCGGAGAGGACCTTGCTGAACAATTCCGCGGCCTCGGCGGCGGGCAGGTCGGCGGTTTGCGCGGTCAGGTGCCCGTGGTCGGTTGAGGTGCAGCCGAGCTCTTTGAAGCGAAGCCGCGCTTTGCGCAGGGCGTTCAGATAGCCGGTCCAGGTCAAGCTGTCTTCTCCGGTCTGCTTGCCCAGCGCTGAAATATTTTCCCTGAATCCGGCAAACTCCGGATCGATAACCGGGTCAGGCCGGAAAGCGGGCAGAATTCTCGCCTTCCAATTCGAATCCCGGATAGCCTGGTGATCGGCCAGCGAATCCAGCGGAGAATCTGTCGTCGCCAGGACCTCGATATTGAAGCGCTCAAAAAGAGCGCGCGGAAGGAATTCCGGCGTTCTCAGCTTCACCGAAATGGCGTCAAAATAGAGATCGGCAGTCTTGGCTGAGAATCGCTCTTCCAGCCCGAAGACCTCCTGGAAAACAAAGTCCATCCACATGCGCGTCGGCGTTCCGCGAAACAGATGGTAATGGCTGGCAAAGATGCGCCACACCTTGCGCGCGTCCTTCAGTTCCGCGTGCCCAATCTCAAGATCATCGAGCGATATCCCCTGGCTGTAAAGCATCCTGAAGATATAGTGATCGGGCTGCACCAGAAGCTTGGCCGGGTCGGGAAATGGCTCATTCCTGGAAAACCACGACGCTTGCGTATGACCGTGAGGGCTGAGAATGGGCAACGCTCTTACATGCGCATACAGCGCTTTGGCGATCTTTCGCGCGCCAGCTTCGGCGGGAAACAGACGGTCTTCATGAATCATCATGACTTGGCCTTATCCTTTCGTGGAGAGGCTCTGCTAATTGGCCGCTACCGGCTCTGACAACGTCCGTACCCGATCAGCGACTGCTCGAAAACTCTGCGTGGCTCAAGCGTGGTTTGCGTACCCCATGCCCGCCAGAACGCCTCGCATATACGCAAAGCTCGCTGTGACTCCGGGCATTGGATCGTCGGCGTGGATTTCATATTCAAGATCGACAAACCCCTTGTACCCGGTCGCAATGAGAGCTTCGAAAATCTCCCGTACCGGCATGATCCCTTCTCCCACGGCCACCTGGCTTTCCTTGCTTTGGAAGTTCGTCAAATCCTTCATGTGAACGTTGAACAACCGCGGCCCCACTTCGTGAATGGCCTTCACCACATCCGCGCCTGCGCGCGCTGCGTGCCCCAGATCGATGCAGCATCCCATGCGCGGATCCATCTTCGTTACAGCCTCCAGCACATCCAGCGGCGAGGGCCACAACTTGTCTTCCGGTCCGTGGTTGTGAATGGCGATTCGAATGTCGTACTCTTTCACGAATCTTTCAATGCGGGGAAGAATCTCGGGCGTCGGATTGCCTGCGACGATCACGGAAATACCCGCTCGTTTGCAATACTCGAACTTCCCGCGAATATCGGCATCCTCGTCTTTTGTGAAGCTGATGGTCCCGGCTGCGTGGAGCTTGATGCCCGCCGCCGCATAATCCTCCAGCGCTTTCGCCTCTTCCTGCGGGTCTGCGGGAAGATGATCTTTCACGTCCTTCGCATTCAGCGCGCTGACATTGAGCTGCTTCAGGAAGCCGATCATCTGCGCGCGCGTGAAATTGCGAAGCGTGTAACTGGCCAGCCCCAACTGCACCGGCGCCGCTTTTCCGGCTGCTGGCGCTGCCTGTGCAAAAGAGCGGACGCCATTGGACGCAGCGCACGCGGCCGCAATCAGAGATCCGGATTGAACAAAGCTGCGGCGTGAAATTGTTTGCTTCATACCTGAGAATCTCCTCGAAATATCGGAATGCAAGCGCCTGCCCGGCATTCCTTCCAATGCTATAGCGGTTCTCCAGTTGCTGCAGAGGGAAACCATTGTCGCTGAGTGGCTTTTTCCTCAAGAAAAAGCCACCTTCTTCAATACTGGAAACGCTACGTAAACTGGAGAACCGCTCTAGAGATGCGGCGCCCAGCCGTTCTCGTACTCGCGTCCCCACATCTTCATGGCTTCTGCATCGCCCTGAATCTTCCCGTCTGCCGCATCGATCTTGAGTTCCCGGTTCACTTCCCAGGCGATGTTGGAAAGTTGAAGCATGGTGACGGCGACGTTGCCTGTGGCGACCGGAGCGTTGAGCTTCTCCCCCTTGCGGATCGCCGCGATGAAGTTCGCAAAGTGCGCATCCGTCATAGAATCGCGTCCGGTGAGGTCGGAGGACGAGGTTGTCTTGCCCGTCTCAAAAGCGCTTATCTTGTTTCCCTTGAGGTCGTAGATCTCGTAGCCGTCGCGATCCACAACCACCGCGCCCTCGGTCCCCATGATCTCGGAGCCGCGGTCGCGGTTGTAGTACTTCATCCCATGGCAGCTCTTGTTCTCCCACGCGATCATCTTGTCTTCGTATTCATAGCTGGTGATCAGCGTGTCATAAAACTGCCAGTCATCCTTGAAGTGGTATCTGCCGCCCGACGAGGTGATGCGGCGGGGATAATCCACTCCGAGCGCCCAGCGGCAGACGTCCACCTCATGCGTGCCATTGTTCAGCGTTTCGCCCGTGCCATAAAGCCTCAGCCAATGCCAGTTATAAGGATGGATATTGTCCTTGTATGGCCTGCGCGGCGCCGGACCCTGCCAGAGATCCCAGTCCAGTTGTGGCGGAACGGGTACTTCCTTGCCAATGCCCATCGACTTTCTTGTGTTGCTGTACCAGCATTTTGCAAAGTATGGCCTGCCGATCAGGCCATTGTGAATCTTCTCGACAACCTCGATGGTGTGCGGGGATGAACGCTGCTGGCTGCCCATTTGCGCCAGCTTCCCATACTTCCTTTGCGCCTGCACCAGTATTGCCCCTTCCGCGGGATTGTGGCTGCATGGCTTTTCCACGTAGACGTGCTTGCCCGCCTCCAGACCGGCAATCGCCATCGGGGCGTGCCAGTGGTCCGGAGTGGCGATGGTGATGGCGTCCACGTCCCTCTGCTCAAGAACATTGCGAAAATCCTTGTCTGCCGCCGGAGCATAACCCAGCTCGTGTTCCACGCTGTCTGCAAACTTTTTCAGGATGACGCTGTCCACATCGCAAACATGCGTAATGCGAGCCGTATCCTTGTTCGCCTTGAGCGATGAAAGATGCGCATAGGCGCGGCTATTCAGGCCGATCACCGCAAAGTTGAGGCGGTCGTTGGAGCCGAGTATCTGTCCATAGCTTTTCGCGGTTGCACCCATTGCCAAACCTGCCGCGCCGACTGCAAGCGTATCCAGAAATTCACGTCGCGTTACCATTTGCCTATCTCCATCCAGGGAATAAGGGTTCATGCGGATTGTTACGGCTAAACTCGCAAGGTATTCTAAAGAGCCGATGAATCTTTCAGTGCCTGCCTCATGCCCGCCCAACTGATCCGCGAGCACTCTTCCGGCGAGCCGCCCCCGGTCCAGTGCGTCTCAAGGCTCACCGCCTCGCGATAGCCTGCCTGCTTCAGCGCGCGGAACTGCGCCGTCCAGTCGATGAGCCCCTTGCCAACCGGAGACCATTCGACCTTGCCTTCTGCATTCTTGACGGCATTCTTGCAGTGGCAATGGTGGATACGATTCTTCGGCAGAGCCTCCCAGCCGCCGGGAAAGGCATCCAGTTCGCCGCGCATCACGCCATTGGCAGGGTCCCAGTTAAGCGCCAGATGCGGCGTTTGGATTGCATTCATCGTTCGCGCGGCTTCGCGGCCGGTGGCTGTGTTGCACGCAAACTCATTCTCCAGCACCAGAAGCACGCCCTGGCTGCCCGCAATCTCCGCGGTCGCCCGCAGCTTCTCATCGATCGCCGCGCGGTACGGCGCTACATCGTCCAGACGCCAGAAATCGAAGCAGCGCACTCTGTCGGTCTTGAACTGCCTGGCCAGGGCGATCGTCCGCTCCAGAATCTCATCCTGCTGTTTGAAAGTGGCCTCCGCCGCTCCGTGCAAGTCGCCCTTCGACCCATAAGGCGACCTTGGCGCGCCCGGCCAGTCGGTCTTGAAGAGCGGGCTGGCAATGTCGGTGACTCTCAGGTTGAACTTCTCCAGAATCTTCCGCGCTTCGTCGACCTGCGCCGCGCTCAGGTCGATTGCGCTCTTGCCCCACATGGAGCGGAGTTCGATCCAGCTCATTCCAAAATCGTGCGAGGCAACAAAGCAGGCGTGATCGAAGTCCTGCGAGATCTCATCGTTGATGACGGAAATCCTGAAGGGAGAATGCGATGCCTCAGGCATACTGAAGAGCGGGCGTGCGGCGCAGGCCGCGGTAACTGCTCCTGCCGTGCGAAGAAAGTTTCGTCGCGAACAGCTTTTCATGGTGCTCCTTTTGCTTGCGGGGCCGCACTGCGGTCGATGGAGCTTGCGCAATCACTCATTATATGGCTGGTCACCCCATGCACGCGGAGTCCGGCCGGTGGGCTTGCAGTTAGCGGAACGCGAGCTTCATTCAACCATGCGCAGTCCATCCAAGGCAGTGGCGGCGATCATCCGCGCACGGAGCGATAACGTGGCTATTCGCACCATAAACGGCAGAAGGGAGGCCATAAGCCTCCCTTCTGCCGTTTATGAGATGTGAGAAATGCTAGCTGCACCCGCTCGTCGATCCGCAACTCATGCAGCGGTAGCAACTGCCATTGCGGACCATGATGGCGCCGCAGACCGAGCAACTGGGAGCGTCGCCCATCTCGTACATATCGCGCATGGCGTCGGCGGCGTGGTAGATGCCGCGGTCCGTAAGGCTGGAGCCATAAGATGCGTCGGTTTCGGCTTGCGCCTCGACGGCGGAGCTGCTGACCTGGTTGAGACGGCGGGCAACCTCCTCTGCCAGTTGTGCCATGCGGTTCTGCGAGAAGGAGTCTTCCTCGTGCTCGGCCTCGGGGATCATGCTGGGCGAGGCGGGCAGTTGCGGAGCCTGCGGAGCCAGGCTGGCAAACAGCGACAGTTGCGTGCCGGAGAGGAAGCGCAGATTGAGCCAGCGGAAGATGTAGTCCATCAGGCTCTTGGCGTAGCCGATCTGCTCGTTGCCCGTCCAGCCGGAGGGTTCAAAGCGCGTGTGGGCGAACTTCTCGCACAGCACCTTCAGCGGCACGCCATGCTGCAGGGCGAGCGAGACACAGGTGGCGAAGGAGTCCATCAGGCCGGAGACGGTGGAACCCTCCTTGGCCATCTTGATGAACAGTTCGCCCGGCTGTCCGTTGGGGTAGAGGCCGACGGTAATGTAGCCCTCGTGGCCGGCGATGGAGAACTTGTGCGTTACCGAGGCGCGCTCGTCCTGCAGCCGGTGGCGGATGGCGCGGGGCGGGCCGTTGAGGTCCTGCGCGGCTTCCTGTGCGGTCTCCTGCACGGGCGAGGGCTGAAGCAGGGGAACGGCGGCAGCCTTGGCGATCTCCTCCAGCGCGCCTTGGAAGGCGGCGGCGGCCAGGATGACCGATTTGGCCGTGATCTCCAGCTTCTCAGCGGGCTTGGCTTCCAGGGCCTTCAGGTCGGCGGCTGCCGCAGGCTGTCCGGCTGCCAACTGGGCCAGCACCCGGCTTCCGGCCGCGCTCAGAGGCGAAGGCTCGCGCTTGGCGTCGGTACTCAGGCTCGTATTCAGAGGCTGGGTGCCTTTGGAGCCGTCGCGGTAGATGGCCACGGCCTTGATGCCCTGACGCCAGCTTTCCGCATAGGCCTCGGCAACCTCCTCGACGGTGGCCTCGTGGGGCAGGTTGACGGTCTTCGAGATGGCGCCGGAGAGGAACGGCTGCGTGGCGGCCATCATCTTCACGTGCCCCATGTAGTGGATAGTGCGGGTGCCCTTCAGCGGCTTGAAGCTGCAATCGAAGACCGGCAGGTGCTCGGGATTGATGCCGGGAGCGCCTTCGATGGTGCCCGTCGCATCAATGTAGGCGACGATGGCGTTGACCTCGTCGTCCGAGTAGCCCAGCTTGAAGAGCGCTGCCGGCACGGTGTTGTTCACGATCTTGATATTGCCGCCGCCGACCAGCTTCTTGTACTTGACCAGCGCCAGGTCGGGCTCGATCCCGGTGGTGTCGCAGTCCATCATGAAGCCGATGGTGCCGGTGGGCGCCAGAACCGTGGTCTGGGAGTTGCGGTAGCCGTAACGCTCGCCGTAGACCAGGGCCATGTCCCAGGCTTCGCGGCTGGCGTCGATGAGGGCGTCTAGCTGGGGCACGTTGAAAGGCTCGCCGCTCTGCCGCGATTTGCCGATGTTGTTCACCTCGGCGCGGTGCATCCGGATCACGTCTAGGAAGGGCTCGCGGTTGACGTAGAAGCCGGGGCAGGCGCCGCCCTTGCGATCGGCACTGGCGGTCAGTGAAGTGGCCGAGGCGATCGACGGGCAGTTGGCGGCAATGATGGCCGACTGCAGATAGGCCTGACCGGTCAGGATGGCCGTGAACGCGGCGGCCAGGTCGCGGCCGGCTGCTGAGTCGTAGGGCAGCCCGAAGGCCATCAGCAGCGCGCCCAGGTTGGCGTAACCCAGGCCCAGCGGACGATAGTCGTGCGAGTTGCGGGAGATGGACTCGGTCGGATAGCCGGAGTTGTCCACCAGGATCTCCATGGCGGTGATGAGCACGGAGATCGAGTGCCGGTAAGCGGGAATGTCGAAGTTGCCGGCCGGCGTCACGTACTTCATCAGGTTGAAACTGGCCAGATTGCAGGCCGAGTTGTCCAGGAACATGTACTCCGAGCAGGGATTGGACGCATTGATCCTGCCGCTGTTCTTTGAGGTGTGCCAGCGGTTGATCGTGGTGTCGAACTGCAATCCGGGGTCGCCGCAGAGCCACGTGGCTTCAGCGATCTTGTGCATGATTTCGCGGGCTTTGTAAGTCTTCACCGGTTCGTGGCCCTTGACCGTGTAGGTGGTGAAGTCGCCGTCGGTCTCGTAGGCCTGCATGAACTCGTCGCTCACGCGGACCGAGTTGTTGGCGTTCTGGAAGAAGATGGACGAATAGGCCTCCGAATCCGGGCCTGAGCCGTCGTAGCCGGCTTTGATGAGCGAGAAGGCCTTGGCCTCTTCCTTGGACTTGCACTCGATGAAGTCGATGATGTCGGGGTGGTCCACGTTCATGATCGCCATCTTGGCCGCTCGCCGCGTCTTGCCGCCGGACTTGATCACCCCGGCAAAGGCGTCGAAACCGCGCATGAAGCTGAGCGGTCCGCTCGCCGTGCCGCCTCCCGACACGGATTCCTTGCTGGAACGCAATGAACTGAAGTTCGTTCCCGTCCCCGAACCGTACTTGAACAGCAGCGCTTCAGTCCTCGCCAGCTCCATGATGCCGGCCATCGAATCCTCTACCGAATTGATGAAGCAAGCCGAGCACTGTGGATTGTGGTAGCCGGTGGCCTCGTAGCGCACGCTGCCGGTCGCCGGGTCCCAGTGCCAGTTCTGGCCCTCCGCGTCCGGCTCCAGGCGGTCGCAGCCCACGTTGAACCAGACCGGCGAGTTGAAGGCCGCCTTCTGGGTCAGCAGCATGTGCGCCAGCTCGTCGTGGAAGATAGCCGCATCCTCGGCGGTGGCAAAGTAGCCGTCGGCCATGCCCCAGTCGCGGATGGTCTCCGCCACGCGGCTCACAAGCTGGCGGACGCTGGTTTCCCGCTCCGGCGTACCCAACTTCCCGTGCAGGTACTTCGAGGCCACAATGTTGGTCGCAGTCATCGACCAGTCCACCGGAGCCTCCACGTTCTTCTGTTCAAAGATGGTGTTGCCCTTGGCGTCGGTAATTGACGCGGTGCGCAGCTCCCACTCGATCTCGTCATAGGGAGAGACCCCCTCGGTGGTGAAGCGGCGCGTAAAGATCAGTCCCCGCTGGGAGTGGGGGGCCTGCAAGGCGGTGGCGGAACTCTGAAGTTGGACCTCGTTCATGGAATCCTCTCTATCTGCAAAAGCGGTGAGTCTCTGGCCCCGTCCGGCGCTAGGCAGCCTGGAGGGCGTCAAGTAAAAAAATCCTGGGCAACGAGCGGAAAGCGGGGAATTGGAAACTGCCGCGAATGTTTGGTTCTCAGCGGCCTTCCGGCGGTTTTCAGCCGGCTATCATTAGAATCCATTTACTGCCGCAGATGAAAAAATACCGCTGTCTGTGGTGTCTGTCAACAAAAAACCACAATATCTAGTATTTCGCAGTCATTCCCGGTATCTACTCTCCAAACAAAGGCAAATGCCTGTGGAAAGCTCAATGCATCCTTGCGGGATGCGGGTTTCGGCTGTCCATTCTGCCCCAAATCCGGTGCAACCCCTGAATCTGCGGTTGCCTCCCGCTCCAATCCAAGCCTAGTCCTCGCCGGGACCGGGCACAAGACGCGAAAACAGTGCACTTTGGCAGTCAGGCTGTGCGAGTTGTGGAGATTCGGGGACCGATTCCCGGAGGGAACCACCGGACCAGACTCACCCCCAAAGTCCCGTGCTCCACAATTTGCTTCCTCCCAGCCCCATCCTTTTCCTTTCTTCTGACGAAAGATTGGGAGCCCACGCTTCGACAACAACCAGGAAAATGGACCTGCATCCTCCAGATGGCCGGCGACTCGGAGAGGTTCCGAGGGCAGCGCCGCATCGATTACAATTGCGCCAATGTCTGGCCAACCGTGCTGCACACCCTGTCTGCTGATTTGCCGGATGGGATGGTTGCGCTCGTCGAATCAGGCTTTCGAGAGTGTAAGCGCGACGGACCACCACCTGCGCTGAACCAAAGCCCGAGCCGCCGGCCATCGGCGGGCACAATGAATTGAGGATTGAATGACGGATAAGCCCTATCGCCCGCAGGAAGACATCGTGATCTTGATGAAGCAGTTCAACCAGCAGGTAAAGGAATCTCCTGAGCTTCCTGACCCGGACACGCGCCTGCTTCGCGCGCGGCTGGTCTTTGAAGAAGCGCTTGAATTCGTCAAGGGCTGCGGCTGCACGGTCACCATGGCCGTTGCCGGGTCAAATGGCGAAGAGCAGGCCGCGGTCATTGACGGCATCGCTGTCGTGCTCGACCCCAATGGCACACCTGACTTCACCGAATATGTGGATGGCTGCATCGACCAGCTTGTTGTCACGTATGGGGCGCTCAACGCCGCCGGGGTGAAGGCTCAGCCCGCCTGGGATGAAGTGCAGCGCAGCAACATGAGCAAAGCCTGGCCGCATTGCAGCGTTTGCGACGCTGTTCTCGAGCGGAATGCCGGCCAGGAACTGGTCCATCCGGAAGACGCCAACACCCATCATGGCGATTGGAAGCCGATTCTGAAGATTCATAAGCGCCCGGACGGCAAGGTCATCAAGTCGCCGACCTATTCACCCGCAAATTTGAAGCGCGTGATTGATGAGCAGATCCAGCAGGCAAACGGGTAATCAAACCTGTGCATGAGGAAGAGGGCGGTGTGCGGCCGTTTTTTGGGGGCGCGCAAGCATCCCTCGCAAAGCTCCATGCCCCCATCCTTCTTAAAGCGCGGGAATGATGGGAAGCCCAGCCCCGGCCAGCCCCGGAATGATGCGTATCAACGGAGTTGGCTGTCCATTTTCGGACAGCCATTTCCGAGTTCGGACACCCGGCGGCAAACGGTTTCTGCTTTGAAGTAATAACTTCTTGAAAATAAAAAACATACATCGTGCGTAGTCTGGCTGAACGAGTGCATCCTCATTCCGTTCATTATTGCTACTTGAGGATGCCACCATGCAAAAGCTGATCGAAGACCTGCGCTATGCGACACGCCAGTTACGAAAATCGCCCGGTTTCACTCTTACCGCCGTGTTGACGCTAGCGCTCGGCATTGGAGCGGCCACCGCCATCTTTACGCTGGTGTTCGATGTGTTGCTTCGGCCCTTGCCGTATGCGCATCCAGAGCAGTTGGCCGTGATGGAAGAACAGGTTGCGGAGTTCCGCGACATTTACCCTACGCTGCCGATGAGTGCAAATCATTTCACAACCTGGCAGCAGTCGAGCCATAGCTTCCAGTCGATGGCCGTCATGGAAGAAGACGCCATGCCGCTGGGGTCGGGCGGACAGCCGCAGAAAATAGGCGTGCTGCGCGCGACGCCTGGCATCTTTTCCGTGCTCGATGTTGCTCCACAACTTGGCCGGGGATTCGTGACGCAGGAGGCCCAGCCCGGACACGAGCATGTCGTGGTCTTGATGAATGGCCTTTGGCGGCAGCAGTTCCAAGGCGATCCGGGAATACTCGGAAAGACGGTTACGCTCAATGGATTCCCGTATACCGTCATTGGGGTGATGCCGCAGTCGTTCCATCTGCCCCACACACCATCCTTCACAGGCGCTTCCACCAATCGCCCGCAGGCGGTGGAAGCGCTGCTGCCCATGGCCTTTTCAGCCGAGCAGTTGCAGGAGGCGATGGGCAATTTCAATTATTTTGGCTTGGCGCGCTTGAGGCCTGGGGTCACTGTGGCGCAGGCGAATGCGGAGATCAACGCGCTTCAACATGCGATCACAGCCAGCCTGCCTGCGCAGGAAAGCGCCACACTTTCCGCGGTGCTGACGCCGTTTCAGCAGGCGCTTGTTGGCGACAATCGAAAGCCGCTTCTGATTCTGCTGGCGGCGGTGGCGGGATTGCTGCTGGTCGGCTGCGTCAACATCACCAATCTCCTGCTGGCACGAGCGGCCGGACGCCGCCAGCAGATCGCTGTCGCCGCCGCTCTTGGGGCCAGCCGCTCTGGCATGTTGCGCATGGCAATGCGTGAAACCACGGTGCTGGCGGCGCTGGGTGGGACGCTGGGCGTTCTACTGGCTGCGGTCCTTGTGCCGGCGATGCAGCATTATCTTCCTCCCGCATTGGATTTTCGCGGACCGCTGCATCTGGACTGGGCAGGAGCCAGCTTTGCCCTGCTGCTTGCCCTGCTGGCTGCCTTGCTTGCCGGAGCGGCTCCGGCATGGATGGTTGCGCGCATCGGGCCGCAGGAGGTGCTGCATAGCGAGTCGCGGCTGGCAAGCGAGTCCCGCGGCGCAAAGCGGCTGCGCAGAGTGTTGGTCTCCGTGGAGGTTGCGGTGAGCATGACGCTGGTGTTGATGACCGGGCTGTTGACCACCAGTCTGTTTCGGCTCCTGCACGTCGACCGTGGCTTTCAATCCGCACACACCCTGACAGCGACGATCGATCTGCCCCAGAACTCCTATCCCAGCCGGCAAGCCCGCACGGCATTTTTTAGTGAGACGCTTCGCCGTCTGGCTCAACTTCCGGGCGTGGAGCACGCCGCTGCAACCAGCGTATTGCCATTGGCTGGCGATCGATGGATCGACTCGATTCGTGTCCCCGGCGAAACCCGGCCCTTCATGCAGTTGCCCACAGAACATTTTCGCTGGATCACCCCAGGTTACTTTGAGGCCATTCGCCTGCCGCTTATCGCCGGGCGTTTTCTCAGCGCCAGTGACCAAGGCAAGAACTACGCTAATGTCTCCGAGCTTACTGCCCGGACGCTTTGGCCGGGCAAGGATCCTGTCGGCCAGCAATTCCAACCGGCCGGCGAGAATGAGAATCCCTTTACCGTGATTGGCGTAGTGGGAAACGCACGGACGATCTCGTTGTCCACTCCAGACCCGATGATGGTGTACGTGCCGTATTGGTTTCGCTGTGATTTATCTGCGGGGCTGCTGCTGCGCACCCGGCAGGATCCGGCGGCGATGGCGGACGACTTGCGCAAGACGGTTTGGAGCGTCGATCCTGAGGTGCCTGTCCCTTCGGTGCGCGCGTTTGGCGGCGTGGTCGCTGACTCGCTGGCGAATCAGCGCTTTGAGATGGACCTGCTTCTGCTGTTCGCCATCAGCGCCCTGCTGCTTGCGGGACTGGGCGTCTATGGTGTCGTAAACTACTCCGTCGTGCAGCGGCAGCGGGAGATCGGCCTGCGGTTGGCCCTCGGTGCGCAAAGAGGAAACATCTACCGCTTGATGCTCAAGGATGGTCTAATGCCGGTTCTGACCGGCGCCTCTGTTGGAATCGCGGTGTCGTTTGGCTTTGCGCGCGTGGTGCGCAGCTTGCTGTTCGGGGTCAGTCCCTACAACTCGGCCGTCACCACGGGCGCTCTCAGCGTGCTCGTGGCCGTAGGAGTTGCCGCATGTCTGCTTCCCGCGCGTCACGCCGCATCGATCGACCCCATGCAGGCGCTGCGAAGAGAATGAAAGGCTCCAGGCCAACGGCGATTTCCAGTCCACTGGAAATCTACGGTGATTGGGATAAACCGGGTCTTTCTTATCGCTGGTCCCTGGGCTTCGAAGGATTGAAACCGGAATTCAACGCAGGTTTGACGGCGCTCGCGGGCCTGGCTGGAGAAGGCTGCTGCGGCAGCGCTGGTTTGACCAGAGGCTTGCTCCCTGCGGCTGGCTGCGCGGAGGGCCTGGCGGCCGGTGGCGCCTGCGATTTGCTTGTCCCTCCGGCCGATGCCGAGGTTGTCAACGGCTTGGCGGATGCATTCGCCTTCACGGCCTTGGCAGCCGTGCCGGTCGCCGCTGGTGCCGCCGGCGGTCTTCCAGGGGCGATATTCGCTCCCGGTTTCGCAGGCGCTTCCGCCGCCTTCGGCGGGGCATTGTCCGTTTGATCGGCCAGAAACTTTTCGTCGTCCTTGCCGGCGATAGCCACGCGCATCACGTTCATCCAGATAGGCAGCGCGGCCTTGGCGCCGGTCTCCTTGTCGCCTAGAGACTCGCGGCTGTCGAAGCCCACCCACACGCCGCAAGTCACCGACGGAGAAAAGCCCAGGAACCAGGCGTCGGTATAGTCGCTCGTGGTGCCCGTCTTGCCGCCCAGGGGGTGTTTCAGTTGCGACGCCGCCGCGCCGGTGCCGTGTTGCGTGACGGCCTCGAGCAGCGTCATCATCGTGCGCGCCGTCTGCTGGTCGATCACCTCGTTCACGGCCGGCGGCTCTTCCCACAACGTGATGCCGTCTGCGTTTTCCACCTTGCGAATCAGCCGCGGCGCCACCCGCAGCCCGTCGTTGGGAAAGACCGAGTAGCTGGCCACCTGCTCCTCGAGCGTGATTTCCACCGCGCCGATGGCAATGGGCAGGTAAGCGGGAATGGTGGTGGTGACGCCGAAGCGGTGGGCCAGGTTAATGACCTTGTGGATGCCCACGCGCGCGGCCAGCTTCAGGGCGGGAATGTTACGCGACTCGGCGAATGCGTTCGTCAGGGTCATCGCGCCCTTGTAGTCGTTCTCGTAGTTGTGCGGGGTGTAGCCGCCAAAGCTGACCGGCCCATCGACGATGATGTCGCTGGGCTTGGCGCCGTCCTCTATGGCCGCGGCGTAGTCGTAGATCTTGAAGCTGGAGCCTGTTTGGCGTTCGGACTGGGTGGCGCGATTGAACTGCGAGAGCGCATAGTCGCGCCCGCCCACCATGGCCAGCACGTCGCCGGTGGTGTTGTCGATGGCCATCAGAGAGGCCTGCGCGCCGGAGTCCTGCTCCAGCGTGCCCCTCCATACCGTTTTGCCCGCCGTGCCCTCCATCGCCTCTCCAAGGTGCACGTAGATCACGTCGCCGGGCTTGACCAGAGCGTCGCCGTCGGGCTGCCCGGTCCACTTCCAGTCGTCTGGCATGAGCACAACCTCGGCCTTACCCACTCTGGCATGAATCTCCATCGGCAGCACGCGCGACACAACGGCATGAACGTAGTCGCCAGAGCCTGTTTTCATGGCCCAGTCCGGGTGCGCCCAATCGGCGGCGATACTGCCGGTGGCCAGCACATTTTCCAGCTTCCCCACCCATCCGCGCCGCCGCTCGTAGGTGGCCAGGCCGTCCAGAACGGAGCGATTGGCAGTTTTTTGCAGGTCCAGATCCAGCGTGGTTTCAATCTTCAAACCGGCCTCGTGCACCTGCTCGGTGCCGAAGCGTTTTTCCAGTTCCCGCCTGACCTCCTCCTGAAACCAGGGGGCAACCGACATCTCCGGCTGGGCAATGTGCAGCCCCAGCGGAGCGTTGCGGGCCTGCTCGGCCTGCGCGTGCGAGATCACCCGGTCGGACTCCATCTCGGTCAGCACCAGGTTGCGCCGCCGGATCGCCTTCTCTGGGTTCAGCAGCGGCGAGTAGGCCACCGGCCCCTTGGGCAACCCGGCCAGCAGAGCCGCTTCAGTCAGATTGAGGTCTTTGGCGTGCTTGCTGAAGTAGAACTGCGAGGCAGCCTCAAAGCCGTACATTCCGCTGCCCAGGTAAATCTGGTTGCCGTAGAGCGTGAAGATCTGCTGCTTGGTAAAGGCGCGTTCAATCTGGATGGCCAGGTACGCCTCCTGCACCTTGCGGCCCACAGTGCGCTCAGATGAGAGAAACAGGTTGCGCGCCAACTGCATGGTTAGCGTGGATGCGCCCTGAGCGCGTCCGTGGCTGCGCAGGTCGTGCCACAGCGCCCCGGCGATGCGCAGCACATTGATGCCCCAGTGGGACTCGAAGCTCTTGTCTTCAATCGAGATCACGGCCTGGCGCAGAACCGGCGCAAAGTCGTCGTAGTTGACCACCTCGCGCCGCTCCAGCGCAAAGGATCCGATGATGCGGCCCTTCCGGTCATACAGATCGGTCGTCGTGGAGGGTCTGTACCGCTCCAGATCGTGAATCTGGGGCAAATCGACCGAGTAGACCAGGGTAAGCCCGGCCAGCGAACCGGTAATCACAGCCAGCGTGAGCAGCGCGGCGAGCGTGACCCTGCCAGCCAGCTTGCGCCGCCGCCGCGCAGGCTGCGTCTCCACCTGACGCCGGCGGGGCCGCTCCAGGTCGTGGAATTCAGGGGGCTGGATTGGGGTGACAGCCAAACGATTCAGGCCTCATCGGCATTTCTCTTGCGCACTGCGGAGAAGTGCTTTAGCCCAAGGCTAGCACGGGAACGCTACAGAGGCGCGGACCAGGTGGCCTTTGCGTACCACGCCGTGCAAGGGCAGCAGCAAAGAAATCCAACTGTCTGTATGGCCTGTATCTCAGAAAACTGGGATGACCCGGCTTTTCGTGCCCAGTCGAGTCATCTCAGCCGTATAGGATCAGCCGTTTTTGGCTTTCAGCAGTTCGAGCGCCTTGTTGAGCGGCTCGTCGCTCTTGGGCTGCACTTCCTCGTCTTCCTCATCGAGCGCAACTCCCACCGGCACGGTCGGCATCACGGCCTCGTCCTGGATCTTCTTCCCGCTGGGGGTCTGGTATTTGGCCACGGTCAGCAGCAGCGCGGCGCCGTCGGGCAGCTCGATGGTCTTCTGCACCGAGCCCTGGCCGAATGTGCGCTCACCCACCACTTCGCCGCGCCGGGCATCCCCGATGGCCGCCGCCGTCAACTCGGCAGGGCCATAGGTGCCGCGGTTGATGAGCACGGCCAGCGACGCGTCGGTCAGAAACTTTGCGGGGTCGGCGGTGAACGTCTGGCGGGGAAACTTCTGCCCTTCGAGCACGGCCAGCGTGCCCTGCTTCACAAAGAAGTTGGCCAGCCGCAGACCCTGTTCGGCGTCTCCGCTGGAGGAGTCGCGCAGGTCAAGCACCACCTTGCGGCCCTTGGCCGTTTTCAGGGCGGCTGCGATCTCGTCCACGCGCGAAGCGGTCAGCGCGCCGGGTTTCAGATAGAGAATGGTCGCGCCTTCATACTGTTGCTCGCCGAGCGGGGGCGCGTCGGCGATGGAGCGAGTCAGCGTCAACTTGTCTGGGTCGGGTTTGCGCGGGCGCACCACTGAGAGGGTCACCGCGGTTCCCGGCTTGCCCTCTAGCAGCAGCCGGATAACCGCCAGCGACAGCTCGCGGGTGGACTGCTCGCCGATCGACTCGATCACATCTCCGTCGGAGATGTGATCCTTGTCGGCAGCCGAACCGGGCAGCACGCTCACCACGACGGCATAGCCGAAGCGCTTGGAGACCGTGATGCCGACCTGCGCCACGCCCGTCGACGGACGCTCTTTGTAAATCTTGTACTCGGACGGGGTCAGATAGCTGGAGTCGGCGTCAAGCGACTCCAGAAGGCCGTGCAGCGCTCCCGTGGTCACATCGTTGATGTTGGGCTCGGTCACGTAGTCGGTCTGGACCTTCTTGAGTACCTCGGCGTACACGCTCATCTGGCGGTAGGCGCCGTCCTGCTGGCCGCCGGCATGGACGCCAAACCAACCGAATTCTCCCAGGGCAAAGCCCAAGCCAAGAGCGGCAAATATCGCCACGGAAAGAACAAAGACAAATCGCTGAAAGAATCGAGACACGCACACCGCCGTGACGGCCCTTCGGGGAACCAGGCCGCTCACCCTTTAGACGCAATGATACCGCAAGGGGTGCTCGGCGCGGTTTTTTGTCCCGTTCGGAGGGGTATTAAGGGCATATGAATTGGATAACCGCTCCAGAAGTAGCAATGGACCGGTAGAATTGCTGTGCGTTGAGCCGTTTGAAGAGCCGCTGCGGAGAATTCACGCCTGCGGCTCACATGCATGGCCGGGACATTCCCCCCTTACCGGAAGAAGCTGAACCCCTTTTTCTTCTCCGGCACAGCCGGCTGGCCGGTGATGGCTCTGGTCATCTGCCGGATCGCCCGTGAAAGCTCAGAGTCGTCTTGCATCAGCGAGGTAGCCGTGTTCTGCATCCGCCGCACAGCCGCATAATTGTTGGGAATCTTCCACTCGGCTGGCCTCGTCAGAGCCTTTGTAACAAGCTCATCGGTGATTTCCACGTTGCGAGGGTCGTATCTGTTCAGCACGATCGAGACCTTCGGGTTGCCGCTGGCGGAGAGCCGTGCAATCAGGCGATTCGAGTTGCGCAGCTCGGCAATGCCGACCTGTGTAACCAGATAGATGGCAGAGGATTCATGGAAGAGGTGCGTGCTCTGCAGGTCGAGCTTCGATCCGGCATCGACCACCACATAATCGAACTCCTGGCGGGCGATTTGCAGCAGCCTGTCGACGGCTTCATCGGAGACTTTCGAGGGGGCCAGCTCCGTGGGCGCCGCCAGCACGAATAGCCCGGAGCCGTGCTCCACCAGCATGCTGGAGAGAAAACTCGAATCCAGCCGCTTGAAATCGTCAAGCGCGTTGACCACCGAGTGATCGGCCCTGATTCCGAGGTTGATCGCCACGTCTCCAAGCGGGAGATTGAGATCGATCAACAGGATTCTTTGTCCGGAGTCCTGCGCCAGCGATACGGCAAAACTGCACGCCAGGGTCGTGACTCCGGAACCGCCCTTGGCGCTGAGAAACACCAGCAACTTACCCTCTGTCTTTCTCGCTGGGTGTAATGCCGATCGAAGGGTTGAAGCCCGGCCAAGAGCCTCGGCCATGGCGCCGGGCGCAAAGGGCATGGTCAGAAATTCGCGCGCCCCCGCGCGCATGGATCTGAGCAGCAGCTCCGGATCGGTCTTTGCCGAATAGACCATTACGGTTGCCAGCCCATCGGTGCAGATGCTCTTTACCAGATCGAGGGCGTACTCCAGGTCGGTGTCCAGGTCAACGATGACAACGTCAAATTCGCGGTTCAACGTCCGCGGCACATCGCTGAGGTTGGGAGGATAGGAAGTAAACTCCCGGATTGGGCCGTTCTGGCATTCTTCCAGCGCTCTGATTGCGTCATTGCGGCGTCGCTTGTCCGGGCTGATGACGGCGATGGACAAGCCGCCCGCGCGAACGGGGTGGTGATTGCCGTTTGGCCTGCCATAACGGCCGTTCCTGTCCTGCGCCTCCGGCTGTCCTTGATATGCGGCGCCTCCTTGCGCTGTGGGCGGAATAAACAGGTCCTCGTCGTTCAGTTGGTACGCTTGATTTCCATCGGCGTGCGCCGGCAGCGGCAACCTGTGCGCGTCGGCCGCGATGTACCGCTGGTCTTCTTTCCCGGCCGGATTCGTCTGGGGAGCGTGCTCCCCCGCGCCGTTCTCGGTCGAATAGGACGCATCGGCAATCTTCGCATCCCCGTTTGCGCCGGTCTCGATGCGAATGCCATGCGCAACCAGATGACGGTCCACTGTGCTCAAAATCTGGCTGTCCAGGCCGTGCTCTTCCAACAGATGATGAAAACCGCGGATCGACGCCTCAACGGGCGCGGGCGCCACGCCAAGATCAACGCCAACGAAGCGGCGCAATACAGGCGACTCATAGAGCGCATCTTCCGCCCCGGAATCCGAGAGGTTGAACCAGCGTTGCACAAAGTAAGTCCTGAGCAGGATGGATGGCTCTACCGGAGGCTGATCGCCTGCTGCCGGTAAATCCTGCGGTTCCACCAGCGCCAGCAGCTCTCCCCACGGCATTACCTGCTCCATCCGGTCGAGAAACAGTTCCCGCGCGCTCTTCCGGCCAAACTTCTCGGGGCCCGTCTGTGGTGCCTGTGTTTCCCGCCACATCGCCGTAAACCTCTGCCCGCTATTCTACCCAAGCTGGGCATGAATCGGGACCTGTTCGCACGTTTATTGAAACGCTTTCGTACAGCGAATCTCAGGAGGGCAAAAGCGGGACGGAGACCGCGCCTTCACCGGAAGAAGCTGAATCCCTTTTTCTCTTCCGGAAGAGGCGGCAGGCCGCCGGCTGATCTGCTCATCTGCCGGATCGCCCGCGAAATCAGCGTATCCTCCTGCGTCAGCGGAGTAGCCGTGTTCTGCATGTGCCGCACGGCGGCATAATTGTTGGGAATCTTCCATTCAGCCGTCCTGGTCAGAGCCTTCTTGACCTGCTCCTCGGCTATATCCACGTTGCGGGGATCGTATCTGTTGATCACAATTTCGAGCTTGGGACTGCCGGCGGTGGAGAGCTTTGAAATCAGCCGATTCGAGTTGCGCAGTTCGGGAATGCCGATCTGCATGACCAGGTAGAGGGTGGCGGATTTGTCGAACAGACGGGTATGCTGCAGGTCGAGTCTCGATCCGGCATCGACGACCACATACTCGAATTCCTGGCGGGCGACTTCCACCAGCTTGTCGATGGCGTCATCGGAGAAATGCGCGGTCGTCAATTCACTCGGCGCCGAGAGCACGGACAGCCCGGAGCTGTGCTGCACCAGCAGCGTGGAGAGAAAATTCGCGTCGAGCCTGCTGAAATTCTGAAGCGCGTTGATGGTTGAGTAGCGGGCCTTGATTCCAAGATTGATCGCCGCATCGCCGAGCGGAAAGTTGAGATCGATCAGCAGGGTCTTTTGCCCGGAGTCCTGGGCCAGCGATACCGCATAATTGCAAGCCAGGGTCGTGACTCCGCAACCGCCTTTCGCGCCCAGGAATACCAGCAGCTTGCCGTCGGTCTTCTTTGTGGCCCGAACTGCCGAACGCAGGGCCGAGGCCCGAACCAGAGCCTCGCCCATGGCGCTCGAGGCAAAGGGCAATGTCAGAAACTCGCGAGCCCCCGCGCGCATGCAGCGGAGCAGCAGGTCCGGGTCGGTCTGCGCCGAATAGACCATCGCGGTCGCCGAACCATTTGTGCAGATGTTCTCCACCAGATCCAGAGCGCTCTCTGGATTGCTGTCCAAGTCAACGAGAACGACGTCGAAGCCCAGGATATCCGTCAGATCGCTGAGACCGGGAGGGTAGGAGGCAAATCCCTTAATCTGGCCAGCCTGGCATTCGCCCAAAGCTCTGATCGCGGCGTTGCGGCGTTGGTCGTCCGGGCTGATGACCGCAATCGACAATGCCCCAGCGCTGAGGGTGAGGGTATCGGGAGTTTGAAAAGAGCTCGACATGTCGGAGTTGCGGCTCCCAGTTGCGTGGTCCACTTCTTTAGGTTAACGTGCGCAAGTCAAGTAGTGAAGTCGTGCTCGCCTCTTCTCGTCAATCAGGCTGATCGTTCACCTTTCGCTCGGAAACTGAACAACTGCTCATATAGTTATCGGCAGAAGAGGGATTGCAATTAAGTGCTTCTCAGAGAATCTTTCCGGAAACGGAGATTTTCTGTCGCCGGGGAACCAGGGAGCTGTCACCCTCTGCCGCTCCGGTGCCGGCGTTATTTCCCACAAGCAGAAATCGCGTATCAGAACTTGACATGCCGTCCCAATCCTTGGAGACTAAGAGTGAGTCATCCCGCGAAATGGAGGACCATAATGCGAGATACAGCACCGCAAGGTACTTATAAAGTTCAGGCCCTGGACCGGGCTTTCGCCGTACTGGATCTGCTCGGAGAGAGCGACACGCCGCAGGGTTTGGCGCAAGTTGCCTCGTTGCTTCAGTTGCACAAGAGCACAGCGCACCGCTTTCTGATGGTTCTGGAGAGACACCGCATGGTGGAACGCACCGCCAACGGCAAGTTCCGCCTGGGGCTGAGGCTCTTCGATTTAGGCAACCGCGCCATCGACCAGTACGACTTGCGCGACCGCGCGCAACCGCACCTGCGCCGCCTGGTGGCCGAAACCGAAGAGACGGCCCACCTGTGCATTCTGGAGGGCGCGCACGTAATCTATATCGACAAGATCGAGCCGGCCCGTTCGGTGCGCATGATTACCCGCATCGGCGCCAGCAACTCGGTGCACTGCACCTCGGTGGGCAAGGCGATCATGGCCTTCCTGCCCGAAGATCGGGTCGCCGATATACTCCGCCGCACCCGCTTCGAGCGCTTTACGCACCGGACCATTGCCACGGCCGAGGCCCTGCGCGTGGAGATCGAGAAGACCCGCCGCCGCGGCTATGCCGTGGACGACGAGGAACTGGAAGAGGGCCTGCGCTGCATTGCCGTGCCGCTGCTTGATGCCCAGCGGCAGCCGGTGGCGGCGGTGAGCGTCTCCGGGCCATCGTTTCGCGTAACGGCGCAGAAGTTGCCCTTGATTGCCAACCACCTGCTGCAATGCGTGCGGGGAATCTCTGCGGATATGGGCTTCGTTCCAAGCGGCCGCGGCAATCGCGCGGTCTGGTCGGTCTAGGGAACCCTGGACAGCCCGGCAATTTGAAGGGTACGGACACTTCAGGCTGCGAACAACTCTATCCCAACTCCTGGTTCGTGTCAGGGCACGACTTCAGTCGTGCCGAAAGCCAGCAAAATCAACGGGGGCTTTAGCCCCTGCGAAACGTAGCAAGCCATCTTCCGCGCCATACCGGAAAGCCGATCAGCGCTCGTTCAGGTCCACGCTATAGAGATTGACGGTGGATGTATGGGCGCTCACAACGGGCAGGTCGCCGGGCGCCAGCCCGATCAGGCGGTAGTCGGTTGCGGCAATGGGACGCAGATTGGCAATCGTGGCCACTGTCTTTGCCTCTCCCGCAGGCACGGCGATGCGGTAGATGGGCTTGCCTTCTTCAAGAAAATCCTGAAAGTAAAGAAAATGGCCGTCGTGCGACCAGGCAGGATCGCCGGCGCCGTGTGTCGTGAGGGTGGTCCAGTGCTGCTGCTCCCGGTCATAGAGCAGCAGCGCCTTCTGGTCCAGGCGAATCGCGGCGATGTACCGCCCGTCCGGCGAAAGCCTTGGACTGAAAAGCCCCGTCGAGCCGGGAATCTCCGTCACTTCGTGGGTCTGGATATTCAAAAGGTAGATGGCTTTCGGCTGGCGGCTGTCCATGCGGTCAGGCAGCCTGCCAAAGACAATCCACCGGCCATCGGCCGACCAATCCGGATCGGCTTCATTGCGATCCTCATTGAGCAGGGGAGTGGGCTTTCCGCCTTCCGAGTCGATTAGATAGAGCTTCCAGGGCATCCCCGGCTCCTCTGCCATCAAAGCCAGACGCTTGTTGTCCGGGGACCACTTCATGGTGAAGATGCGCAGAGGCGGCGTGGTCAGCTCGATCCGTTCGCTGCCGTCGATCCGGCTGCGCCACAGGGAACCGTCCGAGGCGTTGAGCCACGCCACCCATTGGCCGTCAGGCGAGTACTCGGCCAGGTCCGCTGCGCTCAGATTCTGGTCCAGGCCTACAAATGCTGAGGTTTTAGGCAACGCGCGCAGCAGCTCATACTGCGTGTTTACGCCGATGAAGCTGATGCGATGGCCCCCCGGCGAAGTGCTTGGCGCTTCATAGGCCAGCGGACCGTTGGTGATCTGCCGGGGTTTGCGGTCTCTCAAGTACCAGGGCCGTTCCCGCAGCGCCCAAATATTGTTATGGCCGTTGTGCCAGGACTGGAAGACAAAATCCTCGCCGTCGGAGGTCCAGCTTCCGCAGCACTCTGAAGCCGGCTGGCTCCAGCCCGGCAGCAGAGGATGAGGATTGCCGCCATCGGCTCCCGTCTCCCACAGCTCTGTGGTTTGGCGCTTGGTGTCGCGGAGGGTAAAGCGCAAACGCTTCCCATCCGGCGACCAGCGCAGCCAAAAGGCCAGGCCGGGCGTGTTGATCAGCTTGTGCGGCTCGCTGCCGTTGGCGTTCACAATCGTCAGTTCGTTGCCGTTCGCAACCAGCAGACGGCGGCCGTCGGGCATCCAGGTTGCATCGTGAGCCAGCACATTGGGTACGCGGTGGGCAGCGCCGCCGAGCGTGGGAACAATCCACAAAGGCTGCTCTGGGTCTGCCTGCAAATGACTGTGAATAATTAGCTTGGATCCATCCGGAGCAAGAGATCCGATCAACGGAGCGCCAATCTCCGAAGGCAGGTTGAAGTGGCTGATTTCGCCGTTGGCGGCCAAAGCCACCGCCAGCACCGGGTTGCCGTTGTCCATCTGCGAAAAGTAGAGGCGCATCCCGTCACTGACGGAACTGGAGAAGCTCTCCACATCCAGATCGTTCAGATTATTGGTCAGCACATGCCCGGAATGGGTGACCTGCTCTACCCGAAAGGGCCTGCGGGTGGGCGGGCGCAGAAACAGAATCAGCCCCAGCGCCAGGCTGCCGCAAGCCAGCGCCCCCGCAAGCCAGCGCCAGTAGAATGCGCCGACGGATAGCGGCCCGGAAGCAGCGCTGGAAAGGGAACCTGTGGCCGGTTGCAGAGAGGGGGTCGTCTCGATCGTCTTGACCGGGGCGATGAAGCGGTAGCCGCGCTTGGCCAGCGTCTCCACAAAGCGCGGATTCTCGGCGCGGTCGCCCAGGGCCTCCCGCAGCTTGTTGACGGCGATCCCCAGGCTGTGGTCGAAGTCGACGGTCGTGTCCGCGCCCCAAAGCAGTTGCTGCAGCGTCTCGTGGGACACGACCTCGCCGGGCTGCTCGAGAAGCGCCACCAGCAACTTGAAGGGTTGGCCTTGGAGCCGGACGCGCACTCCCGAACGGCGCAGTTCACCGCTCTTCAGATCGGCTTCAAACACGCCGAACTGCACCCGTTTGGCGCCGTCGTTGTGTTTTTCTGTTGCCATGACCGCCGGGCGATTCCTTGCTCCGTAGTATACCGGAGAGTGAGAGAAAGGCTCTATCTGCCGGTTGACGGCCCGCTAAACTGCCGATCTCGGGGGAGAAACCCGCTTTCAATTTACAGATAATAAATCGCTTAGATGAAGGAAATCAATTGATGCTGAATTGGCAAGGTGTGAATTGACCGTCGCCACCGCTGGGGAGTGTTGTCGTATTCGGTCACCAGGAAAGGCGCTCCGCCGGCCACAACCCTGGGCCTGAGCTGTCAACGCATTTTGGAGGATAATCTGATGCACCTGCCACTCGAACTGCAAACCTGCAGAAAGCTAATCAGTAGACTTATTCTGCCGCTCGTTGTCTTGGCCCTGTCCCTGTGGGCAATTCCCAACTTGAACGCGCAAACCGATACCGGGCGCGTCCTGGGCACCGTTGTCGATCCCTCTGGCGCCGCCGTCCCAGGAGCCGCCATCTCCCTCACAAATACCGGTACGGGCGCTGTGAGCTCGGCTGTATCCGACGCCCAGGGCGCTTTTTCGGTGCTCTCTCTGGTGCGCGGCGCTTACAGGGCCAAGGTGGTCGCGAGTGGCTTCGAGCAGGAGACCGTCAACTTCGACCTGCAGGTCTCCCAGGTCAAGTCGCTCAACTTTGTGCTCAAGCTCGGCGCCGCCAGCGAAACAGTTGAAGTCACTTCGGCGGCTCCGCTGGTCGATACGGAAACTTCGTCCCTGGGCGAGGTGGTCGAGGGCAAGCAGCTCGCCGAACTGCCTTTGAACGGGCGCAACTTCACGCAGTTGGCTCTGCTTTCGCCCGGCGTCACCAAGGGCGCGTATGGCAGCGTGGCCAGCGGCGTCAGCGGCAACGCGGAAACCTTCCGCAACGGCGAAACCGGCGGCGCGGCCCTCTCGGTCAACGGACTCCCGCCCGAAGCGAACAACTTCATTCTGGACGGCGTGGACAACAACGAGTCGCTGGCCAACTCCATCAACTTCTTCCCACCGGTCGAGGCCATGCAGGAGTTCCGCGTCAACACCAGCGACGCATCCGCTGAGTTCGGCCGCGCCGGCGGCGGTGTCATTCAGGCATCCATCAAGTCCGGCACCAACCAGATTCATGGCTCGGCCTTCTGGTTCATGCGCAGCAACGCGGTCGATGCAAGCCCCAATTACTTTTCCCCCACCACTCCGGCACAAGCCTTCCAGAGGAATCAGTTCGGCGGCACCGTCGGCGGACCCATCCTGAAGGACAAGCTCTTCCTCTTTGCCGATTACCAGGCTTTGAGGCAGAAGGTGCCTGACAACCCGGCCTTCAACACCGTACCCACCGACAAGATGCGCAAGGGCGACTTCAGCGATCTGATTGGTTTCGTAACGTCTGGCACGGGCGCATCTGCCACGGGACTCACCACACTGCCCAATCCCAGCTACTCCGGATGCACCAGCGTCACCCTGGCCAACGGAACCGTAATTCCGAACGATCCCCAGAATAGCAATGTTGGAAAGCTGACCGTCGGCAACGGCGGCATAGGCGCTATCTTCGACCCCACCACCTGCAGCCAGTGGGACTACAACGGCCAACCGAACGTGATTGATCCGGGCCGTCAAAACAGCGCCGCGATGAAGTACATGAATGTCTTCCCGGGTTCCAACTACCACACCGCGACCACCATTGAAAACAACTATGTGAATATCCAGAAGGAGATTCGCAACTTCAACGACTTCGATGGACGCATTGACTGGGCGGCGACCAAAAACGACACCTTCTTTGGCCGTTACAGCTACGGGCAGGACATCTTCACCAAGACCGTGAGCGTCGTGGGTACGCCCATAAGCGCTAAGATAAGAAATCAATCTGCGGCCTCCTCTTCCGGTTTGGTTCTGAGAGCGATGCGGCAATCTGGTTCCATTGTTCCATTACAGCTTGCAACGGAAGAGTTGGCGTAATTGCGCC
>Ga0326728_10002351_pt1 | contig 63399 bp, 53 predicted proteins | sample MB3enrmetagenome_FD_207602 | JGI IMG/M metagenome (GOLD analysis project Ga0326728, IMG submission 207602) | Lab enriched peat soil microbial communities from McLean, Ithaca, NY, United States - MB31MN | ecosystem: Environmental > Terrestrial > Soil > Wetlands > Peat | place: USA: New York...
CAAACGTCGCCGGTAACACGAACAAGCAGACCGGCACGTATTACGGGGTGATCAAGAACACGGCCATCGCAAACTGTGCCGCTTCGGCGGCCATGGCTGGGACCAACTTCAGCTCCAGCGGCTTCCCCCACGGCTGATCGGCTCACTCGCTCCGCGGCCCCACCGGCGCCGGCCCACCGGCCCGGCTTCTTGGCGCTCGACTACTGAATGTGCACGCCAGAGATGGCGCGCGCTATCACGAGGCGCTGGATCTCGCTCGTGCCCTCGAAGATCGTGTAGATCTTCGAGTCCCGGTGCAGTCTCTCGACGGGATTGTCACGCACGTAACCGGCGCCGCCGAGGATCTGGATCGCCTCCTCTGTCACCCAGACGGCCGTCTCGCTGGCAAACAGCTTCGACATCGAACCCTCTCCCGCCGAAAAGGGCTTGCCGGTCATCGCCATCCACGCGGCTCGCATGTAGAGCAAGCGCGAGATGTCGATACGGGTCTTCATGTCCGCCAGCTTGAAGGCGATGGCCTGACGCTCGATGATCGGACGCCCGAAGGTCCTCCGCTCCTTGGCGTACTCGAGCGCGCACTCGTACGCGGCCCGCGCGATCCCGACCGCTTGGGCGGCGATGCCGGGACGGGTGGCCTCGAATGTGGCCAAGGCCGTCGAAGACCTCCCGGACTTGCCTTCGCGGGCACGAGCGATCCGCTCGTCGAGCCTCTCCTTGCCCCCGAGCAGGCAAGCTCCGGGAAGCTCCAGGTCCTGGAGCACGACCTCGGCAGTGTGGGACGCTCGGATCCCCATCTTCTTGTACTTCTGGCCCATCGACAGCCCCGGCGTCTTCGGCGGCACGATGAAGCCCGCCTGGCCGCGGGCTCCGAGATCAGGATCCACGGACGCGACAACGACGTGGATGTCCGCGATGCCGCCATTGGTGATCCACGACTTGGTCCCGTTCAGAGTCCAGGTGTCGCTCGCCGCGTCGTACACGGCACGGGACTTGAGGTTGCTGACGTCCGAGCCGGCGTCGGCTTCGGACACGCAAAACGCTGCGAGCGCAACCTCATCGGGCCGGCCAAAGCATTGTGGGACCCACTCGGCCACCTGCTCGGGCGTGCCGGCGGCGACGATGGCGGCCACGGCGAGATTCGACCCGAGGATCGAAAGGGCGATGCCGGCATCGCCCCAAGCCAGCTCCTCGTTGACGAGAGGGAGCAGGAGACCGGTCGGGTCTGCGTAACAGTTTGCTACGAAGTCGAACGAGTAGAGCCCTATCCTGGCCGCTTCCTCGATGATCGGCCATGGTGTTTCTTCGCGCTCGTCCCACTCATGGGCGGCAGGTCGCATGACACCCTCGGCAAAGTTATGGACCCATTCGAGGACCTGAAGCTGATCCTCGTTCAGATCCATCGAGAAGTCACCCATTGTTCACCTCGGGTCCGGTTCGGGAGTCATGTCCTCGGCGCATCTGTCAGCCGTCGAGGGTAACGGCCGATACCTGCAGTTGGCGGGGAGTGTAGTGACTCTCGGGTAACAACCGGGAGCCAGGGAAACAGCGTCTCTCGGCCGAAGCGTCGCGACCACCCACGGCCAGGCGACAGGGCACGGCGAAGCCTTGACAGGAGTCCGGCCGACGCGACGAGATCAGCTCCGGGGCGCGAAGTTCAAGCGGTTCGACGCGTGGAACCGAACGTTGGACCGGGCCCAGCAAGAACACGGCCTCGGCCATTGCAGGACCCACCGCTAGCGGCGGGCCCACCGGGAGTGCGCGGACTCAGCGCGCCCGAACGTTGGCTGCCTGCAGCCCCTTCTGGCCCTCCTGAACGTCGAACTCGACTTCCTGGCCCTCGGTGAGGGTCCGGTAACCGGACATCTGGATAGACGAGTGGTGGACGAAGACGTCCACGCCATCGGACTGCGAGATGAAGCCGTAGCCCTTCTCGCTGTTGAACCACTTCACTACTCCGGTCGCCACTGTGGCGTTCCCCTTTGTCTCAGATTGCAAATGAAAACGAGAGCGGCCGGGCCGAGAAGACAGGGCATGGGACGACCGATGATCAGGCCGGTCGCCCGACGCCCGGGTTACCGCCCGACTTCTCGGCAACCCCACGTGACAACACGATCCAGTTGCTCTCGACGGACAACGTAGCAGAGCAGGCCAGGCACCTGTTAGCCGAAGCCGGTACGGGTCGGCCAGGGCCTGTTCGGCAACGGTCTCCCAGGCCCGAATTCTGCCCGGGCCACCTTCAACGACGGATCCTCGTGCCCCCGGGAGTGTCCTCCACCACGTAGCCGAGGGCGACGATCTCGGCACGCAACCGGTCGGCAGCGGCAAAGTCACGCCCAGCTCGCGCCTGGTCGCGGCGGTGGCCGAGCTTGAGCACGGACTCCGGAATCTCCGCCACACCCCTGGCCTGAAGCCCGACCGCCCCGAAGCACTCCAGGACCGCGCGGGTCAGCTCGGCGCCCCGTGATGCCTCGCGAGCGTCAAAGGCCACGTTCGCCCGCCGGATGGCGTCGAAAAGGACGGCGGTGGCACGAGGGGTGTCCAGGTCGTCCTGCATTCTCTCGACGAACGCACTCCTCACTTCCGAGTCGGCGGCGTCGCTGTCGAGGACGCCCGCCTCCGCCAGCCGGCCGCTCAGTGCATCAAGGCGCTCCAGGGCCGATTCGGCGTCGCTGAGAGTCGTGGGCGTCACCTCGATCGGCGCCCGGTAGTACGACCGGAGCACGAGCAACCGGTAGGCGCGGGGATCAGGTATCTGCTCGAAGAGGTCGGACAGCAAGAGCACGTTGCCGAGCGACTTCGACATCTTCTCGCCCCCGCGCGCTTCGACCATGCCGTTGTGCATCCAGCGGCGCGCGAACCGCTTGCCGTCTGCGACGGCCTGGGCACGTTCGTTCTCATGGTGGGGGAAGATGAGGTCCTGGCCGCCACCGTGGAGGTCGAAGCCCTCGCCGAGCAGGGCGAGGGACATGACGACGCATTCGGTGTGCCAACCGGGGCGTCCGGGGCCCCACGGCGAGGCCCACCAGGGCTCTGAGGGCTTCGCTTTCTTCCAGAGGGCGAAGTCCAACGGCGAGCGCTTCTCCTCGTTCACCTCGACTCGCGCTCCTGATCGCATCGACTCGAGGCTCTGGTGCGCGAGCAGGCCGTAGTCGGCGACGGTGGAGACCGCGAAGTAGACGCCGTCGCTCGTCTCATAGCCGGAGCCGCGCCCGACGAGCTGGGAGATGAGCTCCACCATCTGCTCGATGAACGCGGTGGCGTGCGGGATCTGCGTCGGGAGGAGGCAGCCCAGCGTGCCCATCGCCTGCCACCATTCGGCCTCGTACTGCTGGGCGATCTCCTCCGGCGGGCGGTGCTCCTCGTTCGCCCGGGTGATGATCTTGTCGTCTATGTCGGTGACGTTCGAGACGTGGTCCACCGCTATCCCGGAGTACTCAAGAAAGCGGCGGAGGATGTCATAGACGAGCGAGAACCGGCCATGACCGATGTGAGGCGGCCCGTACACGGTCGAACCGCAGATGTAGAGACCCGCGCGCCCCGGCTCGCGGGTCTCGAGCTCCTCGATGCGGCCGAGGGCCGTGTCATGAAGGCGCAGCACAGGAGTACCGTACTAGGCCTATGCCGTCTCCCCGCGTGCCTGACCGACCCTCCCTCGAAGGCCTCGAGGACCGTTGGTCCGCGCTCTGGGAAAAGGAGGGCACGTACCGTTTCGACCCGTCTGCGGACCACTCCGCGGTGTACTCGATCGACACCCCGCCGCCGACCGTCTCGGGCTCGCTCCATGTCGGGCACGTGTTCTCCTTCACCCAGACCGACATCGTCGCCCGCTACCAGCGCATGAACGGAAAGGCCGTCTTCTACCCGCTCGGCTGGGACGACAACGGGCTTCCCACCGAGCGCCGGGTGCAGGACTACTTCGGCGTCACCTGCGACCCGTCGCTCCCCTACGACCCTGGGTTCACCCCGCCCGCCTACGAGGCCAAACGCGACAAGAACGCCCGCGCCGTCCCCGTTTCGCGGCCGAACTTCGTCGAACTGTGCAACCTGCTCATAACCGAGGACGAGCGGGCTTTCGAGCACCTGTTCCGCAAGCTGGGCCTCTCGGTCGACTGGACGCAGCACTACACGACCATCGGCGAGGAGTCGCGACGCGCCTCCCAGCGCGGCTTTCTGCGCATGCTCGGGCGTGGTGACGCTTACCGGCAAGAGGCGCCCACGCTGTGGGACGTCGACTTCCGCACCGCGGTCGCGCAGGCCGAGCTCGTCGACAAGGAGGATCCGGGCTTCTACCACCGGCTCGCCTTCGCACGGCGGGCGGGGGACGGCCCTCCGGTCGAGATCGAGACGACCCGACCCGAGCTCGTGCCCGCATGTGTCGCGCTCGTGGCCCATCCGGGCGACGAGCGCTACCGAGCCCTGTTCGGCTCCGAGGTGCTCACCCCTCTCTTCGGCGTCCCCGTCCCGGTCGTCGCCCACGAGCTCGCAGAGCCGGAGAAGGGATCGGGCATCGCCATGATCTGCACCTTCGGCGACCTCACGGACGTGACCTGGTGGCGTGACCTGGACCTGCCGACGCGCTCGGTGGTCGGCCGGGACGGCCGGCTGGGTCCGGCGCCGTTCGGGACGCCCGGTTGGGAATCGGTTGACCCTGAGGCGGCCAGGGCGAGCTACGCCGAGATCGAGGGCCTGACGATAAAGGGGGCCCAGGCACGCATCGTGCAGCTGCTGCGCGCCTCCGGCGAGCTGTTGGGTGAGCCGCGCCCCGTCACCCACGCCGTGAAGTACTACGAACGGGGGAGGCGGCCCCTCGAGATCGTCACGTCCTGGCAGTGGTACGTGCGGACCCTGGAACGGCGCGAGACGCTTCTCGCCCGGGGCCGCCAGCTGCAGTGGCACCCGGAGTTCATGAGGGCCCGTTACGAGGGATGGGTGGAGGGGCTCACCGGAGACTGGAACATCTCCCGGCAACGTTTCTTCGGAGTCCCCTTCCCCGTCTGGTACCGGCTCGACGACGACGGCGAGCTCATCGCCGACGGTCTGCTGCTCGCCTCCGAGGACCGGTTGCCGGTGGACCCCTCGACCGACGTCCCCGACGGGTACAGCGACGAGCAGCGTGGCAAGCCGGGCGGCTTCGTCGGCGACCCCGACGTGATGGACACCTGGGCGACCTCGTCACTCACACCGCAGATCGCCGGCAGGTGGGAGGAGGACCCGGAACTGTTCGCCAAGGTCTTCCCGATGGACCTGCGGCCGCAGGCGCACGAGATCATCCGGACGTGGCTGTTCTCGACGATCGTGCGCTCGGAGCTGGAGCACTCCTGCCTGCCGTGGCGTCACGCGGCCATCTCCGGTTGGATCCTCGACCCCGACCACAAAAAGCTCGGGAAGTCGCTCGGCAACGCCATCACGCCGCTCGAGTACCTGGAGAGGTACAGCACCGACGCCGTCCGCTACTGGACCGGGTCCGCCCGCCTGGGTGCGGACACGGTCTTCAGCGAAGAGCAGATGAAGGTCGGCCGGCGCCTCGCCATCAAGATCCTCAACGTGAGCCGTTTCGTGCTCTCGCGCATCGACAGGTCCGAGCACGCCGAGGAGATCCCTCCCGGCGGGCTCACTGCCCTCGACGCGGCCATGCTCGGACGCCTCGCGGCTGTCGTCGAAGAGGCGACGGCGGAGTTCGACTCCTATGACCATGCGCGGGCCTTGGAGGTCACCGAGTCCTTCTTCTGGTCCTATTGCGACGACTACGTCGAGCTCGTCAAGGCCCGCGCCTACGGGGCGGCTTCCGAGGCCGGCCCGGCTTCGGCCCGCTACGCCCTCGCCCTCAGCTTGTCGGTGATCTTGCGCCTGTTCGCGCCGTTCCTCCCCTACTGCACAGAGGAGGCGTGGTCGTGGTGGCAGACGGGCTCGGTCCACCGCGCCCGGTGGCCCTCCGGCCCGGCGCTGGCGGCGGCGGGCGGTCCCGACGCCCGCCCCGAGCTCCTCGAGGTCCTCGGGGCTGTGCTCGTCGCCCTCCGCCGGGCCAAGACCGAGGCGAAGGGGTCGATGCGCACGCGGGTCTCACGATGCCTTGTGACGGGCCCGCCGGCGCTCCTCGAGCTCACCGCGCTCGCCTCGGCCGATCTGACCGAGGCCGGGGCCATCTCTCAGCTGGACCTCGTGCCCGACTCGGAGGCGTCCACGCTCTCGGTCACGGTCGAGCTCGCCGCCGAGGACAGCCCCGGCCCGGCCGTGCCGAACTGAGTCGAGCCGTGACCCCAGCTCAGCGGAGGCGGGGAAACACGTGGGCGAAGACCAGTCGCGGCGGGATCCGATCGAGGACGACAGTTGCCAGGAGCACCAAGTCGCGTTGACGTATCACGACGATGGCGATCGGGCCCGCTCTTCCTTTCGGTGCCCAGCCCCGTTCGACCTCGGAGACGGTGTAGTGGCCCTTGAAGGCTACGAGGCAGGTCGCGATCTTCCGAGTGTTCTTGTTCTCGAGCGCTTTGGGAACCACGACGTGGTGGATCTCGACGATGAGGGCGCGCGGCGGCAAGTACCGCTCGCCGGCAAGATGCCCACGGTCGTGAACCGCCGCCAGTGCCTCCGGCAGAACCCTGAAACAGGCGTTGTCGTGCGTGCCGAGCACGTTGCGGGGAGCGGCGCAGCCGCCGAGCAACCCGGCCACGGCCAAGACGGCACCGAAGGCCGCAAGCAAGTGTCGCAGGTGACGCCCTCCCCACGGGGCCGGCGCAGGCGCGCAACTCCCGCCATGAGCGGCGCTCCCGCGGCGATGCCCGGCTCGGTGCAAGGCGCGAGTCATTCTGGAAGCACCGCGGTCTGGTCCTGAGCCAGGGCTGGAGCCGGGGCCGGCACATGCCGCAGAGCCGGTGCCTCTGCTGTCAACGAGGCCAGCTTATCGACACGCCGGTTGTGCCACGTAAGGCCGCCCCAGGCGAGCCATCCAACCGGGAGGTAGGCCCAGAAGCTCACGATCCGGTACAACAAGACGGCCGCGACGGTGCTGACGTGGGCACCCCCGAACGCGACGAGGGCGATCACGAGGCTCCCCTCGACGACGCCGAGGCCACCGGGGGTGATGGGCAGGTTCGCCGCCAGCTGCCCGGCGCCGTAGGCGAGAAGGAGACCGCGCCAGGGCACGGCCGCCCCAACGGCAATGTAGGAGAACACGAGACAGCCGCAGTCGAGGGCCCAGTTCGCGATCGACCACGTCAGGGCGATCGCCAAATCCGACTTGTCCAGACTGACGTGGCTCAGGCTGGCGGCAAAGGTCGAGAGGACGTTGTCGTCGGGCCGCCGCGGGTGCCCTATGAGCCGGTGCGAGGCTCTGAGCGTCCATTGGAGGAACCCGACGAGGGCGCGTCTTTCGTACACCGCCGCCGCACCGGCGATCGTGATCACGAGAACCGCGACGATGACGCCTATGAGGTCGAAGGCCGACCCCTGGCGCTCTGACATCACCATGCCCGCCGTCGCTAACAAGGCGAGCCCCAGCGAAGAAAAGACGAAGCTCGCCAGCAACGTCCAAGCCGAGAGGACCTCCGAAGCTCCCAGGCGGCGGAACTGCCGGTAGCCGAAGGCGGTCGCGACAAGCGGCCCCGCTGGCAGTGAGCTCGAGATGGCGCCGGTCGCCAAGGAGATCACCGTGAAGCGCCCGAGGCCGGCGCGGACGTCTCCGCATCTCAACAGTCGCTGATCCAGGCAAGCAAAGGCCACCAGCGACAGGGCTTCTACCGCGATCGCGAGCAGCAGCCAACCCACATCGAGGTGCGAGAGCTCGGACGAAGCACCCGCCAGCTCGCCGCCGTGACCGCTCACGGCCCATAGGGCCACGCCGCCAAGAGCGACACCCACGACGAAACGGACCCACCGCCAGGTCCGCTGGCGCTTTGTGACCGGAGTCGATTGCCCGCCTGGAATCACGGTCAAGGCAAGACGCTACAGCTGAAGGGACTTGATCTCGAGGTACTCCTCGAGTCCGAACCTGCCAAGTTCACGCCCATGGCCAGACTGCCTGAAGCCGCCGAAAGGTGCCAGCGGGTTGAAGCTCCCGCCATTGATGTCGACCTGACCGGTCCGGATGCGACGAGCCACCTCGAGTGCGTGATCGGCATCGGCCGACCACACCGCCCCCGCCAATCCGTAGATCGAGTCGTTCGTGATCTCGATCGCCTCGTCCTCGGTGTCGTAGGGAATGATGGAGAGCACAGGTCCGAAGATCTCCTCCTGAGCAATGGCCATGTCGCGCCGTACATGTGAGAACACCGTCGGGCGCACGAAGAATCCCTTCTCCAGTCCCTCCGGCGGGTCGACGCCCCCCGTGACCAGCTTGGCCCCCTCGTCGATGCCTTTTTGCATGTAGGCGCGCACACGCTCGCGTTGAGCGGCAGAGACGAGTGGGCCCAAACGTGTCGTGTCCTCGAACGGGTTGCCGGGCGTGTACGACTCGAGGCTAGCCGCGGCGATGTGCTCGGCCTCGGCCAGCCGTGCCCGAGGCACCAGCATTCGGCTCAGGGCGCTGCAGGTCTGCCCCGAGTTCAACATGCACATCGTGATCCCCGCCGCGACGGCACGATCGAGGTCTGCGTCCGGCAGGATCACGGTGGCCGACTTGCCACCCAGCTCGAGAGTGACCCGCTTCACCGTCGCCGCGGCCAGTTCCGCGACCCGTCTTCCGGCGCGGGTGGACCCAGTGAAGGACACCAGATCGACTTCCTCGTGGCCCGCGATGGCCTCACCCACAACCGGACCGGTTCCCGAGACAAGGTTGAACACGCCGGGTGGCAGGCCGATCTCGTCCATGACCTCGGCAAGGACGAAGGCGTTCAGAGGTGCGACCTCGCTCGGCTTGAGCACGATGGTGCAGCCGGCGGCCAACGCCGGGGCGACCTTGGCGGCGATCTGGTGAAGGGGGTAGTTCCAGGGCGTTATGGCCCCCACGACGCCGGCCGCCTCGCGGACGACCAGCGAGTTCCCGACAGTCTCCTCCCAGGCGATCTTCCCGACCAGGTCGGCCATCGAGGCGAAGGTCGTCACCGGCAGGCCGACCTGGATCACCATCGAGAGATTGATCGGCATGCCAACCTCGCGGGTGATCAGCTGACTGATCTCGGTCATGCGCCCGCCAAGGACTTCGGCTATGCGCGAGGTGTACTTAGCTCGCTCAGAAGGCGAAGTCCGCGCCCACTTGTCGAAAGCGCCCCGCGCCGCTCGGATCGCGCTGTCAGCGTCGTCGGCGGTTCCGCGCGGGACGGTGGCGATGACAGCCTCGGTCGTCGGGTCGACGACAGCGATCGTGTCGGCGAGTGCAGGTGTGACCCATTCGCCGCCGATGTAGAGCCTGTCCCGGATCTCCATGCCGTTTCCCCCCTAGGCCAGCTCGGAGCCTACTTGTGGGAGCTCAAGGTCCATTGACGACCCCGAACCAATCAGAAGCGCAGTGATCCGGGTTGGCACGCGCCAGTAGGGGCTCCAGCTCGTAACTGGGAACGGGGAGCTTGGCGCCTGAGGTCCCCACGATCTCGATCGTCTCGACACGGCCACCAAGTGCCCCGAGCCCGTTGCGCTGCGTCACCTCCACTGCGGCGAGCTTGCCGACCGACTCGAACGCCTTCTCGACCGCGTGCACCGGCACTAACGCCAGCCATTTGTGGCACGGATTGCAGGTGTAGTAGCCGCTCTTGATGCAGATCGCATCTCCGCTGTCCACGACGCCGGGGAAGGGGCCGCCGCCCGTGTAGCCGCCGGTGGACGCGGAGTAATCGGCGAGGACAGGAACCTCGCGCTGGGCGGGCTGGGCGGGCTGGGCGGGCTGGGCGGGTTGGGCGGGTTGGGCGGGTTGGGCGGGTTGGGCGGGTTGGGCGGGTTGGGCGGGCTGGGCGAGGATCTGCCCCGCGGTGTCTGCGACGGCGGCGTCCAAGTCGGGCCTCTCGTCTGCCATGCCCGCATAGGACTGGCAGTTGGAGTCGCACGTCGTGGCGTACGGTTCCCACCCGCCCGCGGCGAGCTCGGCGGCGGCGTACGAGCGCGTGGCGACTGCCTGCGCCTCGAGCGCCTGGAAGCCCCAGGGCTGGCCCTGCGGAGACCCGTCGCTGCCCCCGAAGAGACCCCACGACCACGACACCTCGCCGGAGATGACGTCAAGCACGTACTCCTCGATCGGGAGGGTGTTCAGGGTCACCGCTCCACTGGGCGCGTCGTAGGCCTCGACCATGCCCCGAACAGCAAGATCGGCACCGCCGTGCTCGCAAATATCGAGGACCTGGCTCGAGGTAGCGGAAGGCCGCAGCGAAGAGGGCGTGGCCACGGGGTTCACCAGTTGCGAGGCGACCTGTGCCCATTTCCTCGAAGAACAACTCGGCGCCTCCGAGAGGGTCCACTCACCAGAGGAAAGGACGGCCCGTGCGGCTTGGCCCCCGAGAAACGAGTACCCGCCGAACGAGAACGCGGAGGCGGAGGTGACGATGACGGGTTGCCCGTCGTTCTCGTCGATGTCCACGGAGATCATCGGGTCCGCCGACGCGACGTTGCCTCCCGAGGAAAGGGTGATCCCGCCGTAGTAGTGAGCGAGTATCCACCGGTAAGGCTCATGGTCGAGGACGGCGTACCCGAAAGCTCCCCACTCGCCCAGTCCGAGTCCCGGACCGTCTCCGTAACCGACGAACTCGATGTGCGAGGCCGGGAACGGCGCGAGCGCTGAAGGCTCCGTCGCAGCGGCGCCTGTGGCGAGGGCGACCGGCCCGGCCACGACGCCGAGCAACGCCCACGCGAGCAAGGCGGCACAGCGCTTGATGTTGCGGATGTGAGACATGTTAGTGCTGAGGTCAGAGATGGGGATGCCTTACTGAAGCCTCGCCATGAATCGGGCAAAGGCGCGTGCGACTCGTACGGGCAACCTGAGCCAGCGTCGCTTCTGGAAGGGCAAGAACAAGAGCTCCCGCAAGCAGTTCCGGTGATCACCGGCACCGCGTTCCAGGGCTCCAAGGGTTCCTGGGCGGGCGGTGCTGGTCGCTTCTCAGACGGCCTCGAGCAAGAACTGCGGTCAGAGGGCAATGATCAATGATCAACTGCTCAAAGACGAAAGAAACGGCCCTCGGTGCAGGAGTGGCGATGGATAGACAGTCATCGGACGGTTCGGCACTCACGAACGGCACAGTGGGACCATGCCAACGTTGCGGCGCGACGCATACGTGGTCGACAGGACGCCCGCCTGAAGCCGTTGAGCCGTCCGAGGAAGAGGTGACCCGACGCGGCGTAGGCTCCTATCATGCGCACTTACCAGGTGATTTGCGTTCAACGGCGGAAGGGGCGGCACTGCATCCGGGCGGTAGGAACCATTCGGCGAAAGCGCTCCAACCCAGAAAAGAATCCGGAGACGCGAGTTACGAAACTGCGGAAGATCAAGAAAGTGCGCAGGATGATCGAAGAGGGTCATGAGTTCTTCGTGTATGGCAGCAAGACAACGACCACCGTAAGAGTATTTGCCTGCAAGTGCGGTTGTAACAAGGAATCCCTGCGAGCGCTGCATGCATTGCCAGATCACGCTACGAAAGACAAACTAGACGACTTGAGGCTATGCAACTTCCGCTAGGCACGGCGCAACTTCCGCTAGGCACGGCGCAACTTCAGCTAGGCACGGCATAGTCGCGTGAGAGCCGGGGGGCGATCGTGACGGCTCTCGCAGGCGCCGCTCGGCGATCTCCAGCGGGGGCGCTCAAGTGGCCTGCAGCACCTGCTCGATCGCCCGGGCGAAGCCGCGTCTCGCACTTTCGGCGCTGAAGGCCCGTGCGCGCTCGAGGCCGGCTCGAACAAGCGCCTCACGAAGCGGGGCGTCGGTCAGCACGCGTTGCACCGCTGTCGCGACGAGCACGGGCGACTTCGAGGCAAGGACGATGCCGGCATCGAGCACCGTCTCGGGAACGGCGGTGACTCCGTAGGCCACCACCGGTAGACGGTGGTGCATCGCCTCGAGCAGCGGTGCGCAGAAGCCCTCGTGGTCCGAACAGCATACGAACACCTCTGAGCTCGCGTAGTAGGCGGAGAGCTCGCCTGAGCTGACCGAACCTGCGAACTCGACCGCTCCGGTCAAGCCGAGCGCGGAGACGTAACGGTGCAACGCGTCGGCGTACGCCGGGCAGCTCTCGCGGCCGATCAGGTGCAGCCGCGCCTCGGGATCGAACATCCTCCGAGCGCACACGAGCGCCTTTATGACGTCTTGATGCGCCTTGTGCGGCAACATCTGGCCGACGAAGAGCCAGTCGTGGCCCCCCCGCGCGCGCGCCGCCGCGAGGCGGTCGACCACCCGTTGATCAGGAGGGCAGGAGAAATTGGTCGTGTCAACCATGAGCGGGGCGACCGTCGTGTCGCGATAGCCGGCCTCGTCCAGCTCCAGGCGATTGAACTCCGAGTCGGCAAAGCCGATCTCGACGATGGGGGCTAGTTCCGCCAACTGCTTGCGCCCGAGCCGGATCTCCTCCCCAAGGTGAGGCAACCAGCGCTCGACGAGCTCCGCCGGACTGATGTTGTGGTAGTCGAGAAGCTTCAGGCCTGGGTGCGAGGCGAACACGTCGGCGGCCGGCGAGCCGATCGAGGCCTGGTAGCAGACCCACTGACGCTCCGGCCGTTCGCGAGGGAGGTCCTCGAGGAGATGAACTCGACCGTGAAGTCCAGGTCCCATGTTGCGTGCATAGATCTCTGAGACGAACCCCATCGAGTGCAGGACCTTCTGGGCCTCCAGCGCGTGGTGGCTCACTGCATCACGCTCGACGATGGAGGGAATGATCTGATCGATCCGGATCGGTCGGGCCCTCATGAAAGGTCGCCACTCACACCGGCGAAGCGGGAAATTGGGCGCCGTGCGGAGACCGCGAAGACGTCCGGCTCGCTCGCGTCAGACGTGCTCGGGTCAGGCTCGAACACCTCCAGTTCGGAAAGCCCGAAGTGGGCCAGGAGGTGGCACCAGGTGACAGGGTGCAGCGGCCGCCCGGGCGCCAGATCGGCGGCCACCGGGTCCATGGCAACCGTGACTTCGGGTCGTGCACTCACGAGCACGACCACTCCTCCGGGGGCCAGGGCACGCGCAGCGAGCTGTGCCAGCGCCCGAGCCGCGCCCGGCCGCAAGCGGTCGACCACGCCGGTTAGCAATATGCCGTCGAAGGTCTCAGCCTGCGTGGCGGCGAGATACTCCAAGGTGCCGGCCGCAACGATCTTGCCGGTGCCCGCCGTCCGGACCGACGAGCGCGGGTCGGCCCCACGGGCATCGAGACCCCGGGCATCGAGCATCTCCACGAACCGTCCGTCACCGCACTCGGCATGCACGACAAGGCCCGGCTTCCCCGGAACCTCCTGCGACTTGGCGACGCTCAGGCGCTCGAGCACCCAGGTCAAGAGAGGACCCTCTAGCGCCGGGTTAGTCGTCGCGGCAACCGAAGCGGCCAGCTCACGGGGCCGGACAGCCGAGAGGACCCGGGAGGCGAGCACGGAGCCGGCTGTGAGCCGTTCCATGCGGTCCAAAGTGACGTGCGCCTGGGTCCAGACCGACTCTCCGGCACGGGCGGCGCCGAGCGCGCTGCGGCGCTCGAGACGGCGAAGCGACGACCCCAGGCGCCGGCGAACGAGCGTCGTCGCCTGCCTGCGAAGCCCGGCCAAGCTCAGGGGGCCTGCCACACCGGCGACCGGGGTGACAGAGCCGGTCTCGCCGACCGAAGGCATCCCTGCGCCAGAAAGGCTCGCCTCTGCGACGTCCTCGAAGCAGGCCTCGAGCTCGTCCTCGAGCCCCGGGGGCACGCACCCGGACGCCCGCAGCTCGCGCGCCTGTGCCTCGATCTCCGCAACGACCTCAGAGGTCATCCTGCAGCCGATACCACCGAACCGGACTGTGTCAATGAGTTCAGCTCGATCCTGAGCGGCAGTCTCACGAAACCCGTGGCCCTGCCGGAGCTCACGATCGTGAAGGTGGTGGCGGGCTCGAGGCGGGCGTGAATGACGCCGCCCCCGGCATCTTGAATCCAGACGTTGATCGTGAAGGTCCCGTCGAGCAGAGGGAGCTGGTCGAAGTCGAACTCCACGCGGTAGCGACCGGGATCGAGATCGTGAACCTGACCGAACTCGGGCATGGCGCTGTCGCAGTTGAGCACGAGAAAGCCGTTGTTCCCGAGCATCTCGCAACCGAAAGCCACGTCAGTGAGCGGCTCGTTCACTTGGAAACTGAGCTCTAGGCGAAGGGAGTCCCCGGGGGCGAGGAAGTCGCGCCCAGGCGGGCCGGAATGGCGGGCGACCGCATCGGTGATGACCACGCGCCGTTCCGGTTGCAGGAAAGGTCCGCCGGCCCCGGACCCGTCCTGCTCCTCGGGCGCTACCGCAGCGGGAACCTCCCCCGCCAGCAGGCAATCGCGGAAGGCCCTGATCGCTTCACCCGGCGGGCCGACCGTGACCATCTTGCCGTTCTCGAGCACCACGACGCGATCGCACACCTGGCGCACCGTGCCGGCCGAGTGCGACACGACCACGATCGTCCGGCCCTCGGTCTGGAACTGGTGAATCCGGTCCAGGCACTTTTCCTGGAAGCGCTCGTCCCCGACGGCGAGCACCTCGTCGATGAGCAGCACGTCGGGCTCGACGTTCACCGCCACGGCGAAGCCGAGGCGGACGTACATGCCCGATGAGTAGAAACGAACCTGGTTGTCGATGAAATCCTCCAGCTCCGCGAAGGCGACGATGTCGTCGAAGCGACGCGCGATGTCGCGGCGCGAGAGTCCCAACAGGGAGGCGTTGAGGTAGATGTTGTCCCTTCCGGACAGCTCGGGTTGAAAGCCGGCGCCGAGCTCGAGCATCGCCGCCAGATGCCCGCGCACGACGATCTGGCCCGAAGTGGGCGTGAGAATTCCGGCAATGCACTTGAGCAAGGTCGACTTGCCCGAGCCGTTCCGGCCGATTATCCCGAACGTCTCACCGGTGTTGACTTTGAATTCCACGTCGCTGAGTGCCCAGAAGTCCTCGTGAGGCACGTGCCCGGCGTGCAGGATGCGCTCTTTCAAGGAGGTGTACTTCTCCTTGTAGAGACGGAAGCGCTTGGAGACGTCCTGGACGTCGATCGCCGTCTGCAGGTGGCTCAGAGCTCCTCGGCGAAGTTGCCCTCGACCCTGCCGAAGATCACCATCGCGCAGAGAAAGAAAATCACGGACACGAGCAGGATGATCGAGAGCATGGCGAAGTACCAGTGCTCGCCATAGGTCGCGATCGGAATCGGATGGTCGTGCGGCGCCACCGTTCCGTAAATGAAGCGCTGAAACGCGAGAACGATGGTGACCAAGGGGTTCAAGAGGTAGACCCACAGGAAGCCCACGCGGGTCAGCTTGGTGGCGACAGTCGTGTACATGTAGACGATCGGCGCGCTGAAGAACCCCGCCACGAGCAAGACCTCGATCAGGTGCTGGACGTCGCGGAGGTAGACCGTGACCGCGGAGAGGAATATGGCGAGCGCTCCCGCGAACACGACGTCACAGAGGAGAGCGAGAAGCATCACGGGCAGGAACTTCCAATCGGGCATGACCGAGAACCCGATGAGGAAGCACACCATGATGCAGGCCTGGAAGAAGAAGTAGCAGATCGAGGTGCCCACCTGGGCGAGGGCGAGAATCTCCCGGGGGAACGAGACCTTCTTCACGATCCCCGCCTGGGCGACGAGCACGCCCGCCGAGCTGAGCAGCGAGTTGTTGAACAGGTTCCAGGGCAGCAGGCCGGCGAACAGGTAGATGGCGAACAGGTCGATGTGGTTCTCCAGGAAGTACTTGAACACCACGTAGTAGACGAGGAGGACCAGCGCCGGGTTCAGGAACGACCAGAGAAAACCGAGGACGCTGTTCTTGTAGCGGACCTTCAGCTCCTTGCGGACAAGGAAGATGACCAGCTCTCGCGCCTGCCAGATCTCGACGAACCGATTGCGCAGGCTGACTTTGCCGGAGACGACCCGCAGCGGGAGGTCCCGGTCCCCCTCCAACCCGGGGTGAAGCAGCGGAGCTGTCGGATTCGGTGCAACTTTCATCACCCGAACCCTAGCCAAGAAAGGCTCTCACGGCCGACGCGGCAGCTCTCCAGGCTCGCGTCCCCCCCTCGGCCCGGGCCACCGGTAAGCTCCGCGAGGAAACGAGGGCACCGAAGGAGACGATTGACCGTGACGTCCATCGGCCGCCGCAGCTGGAGCCAAGCGAAGTCCAGCTTGACGACGAAGTTCGACGACCGCGTCACGCTGCCGCTCGCCGACGTGCTCGAGCGCGTGACCCGGCTGCAGCAGCAGGTCGAGGAGTTGGCCAGCATCATCAAGGTGCAGGCCGACGTGGCCAACCAGACGACCGAGCTGCTCGGGCGACTGCTCGCCACCTCCTCGAACCGTCTCGAAGCGCTCGAGGACTCGCTCCGCCAGCTCGCGCCCGCCGGGACCACGCCCGCCGATCCCCCTGTGCCGGGGGACCCGTCGCAGCACTGAGCCCGGACCCGCAGCGTGAGCAACGGTCCCGTTGTCGTCGACATTCAGGCCCTGCAGAGCCCGGACTTCCGGGGCAGGGGCATTGCCCGCTACGCCTACGAGCTCGCAGTCGCGCTCGAGCGGGGGCATCCCGATCTGATCTGCCGGTACCTGCTGAACCCGGACCTGCCCCCTCCAGGTGATCTCGGGCCGCTGCTGAGCTCGGGGAAGGTCGACTACGTGGGGGTGCCCGACTCCGCCCGGGTGCTGCACGTGCTCTCGCCGTTCGAGCTCGGGGTCCCCATCGACCGTGTGTGGCCCAGATGGGCCCATGAGCGCGGGCTGCGTTTCTGCGCCACCGTCTATGACCTCATCCCGCTCGAGCACCCGCACCCCTACCTGGAAGATGTCCGCCAGCGTCTCACCTACTCGGCCCGGCTCGAGGTGTTGCGGGCGGCCGATGCGCTGGTGACGATCTCCCCGGCGACAAGCCGGTCGCTCGAGAGGAACCTCGGCATCGATGCCCGCAAGCTGCACATGGTCGGAGCCGGAACGGCGCCACGGTTCACGCCGGCCGAGTCCGAGGAGGTCGCCTATTCGCTGGCCCGAGAGGCCGTGCCGGGCCTCGAGCCCCGCTTCGTCCTCTACCCGGCCGGCAGCGACGGCAGGAAGAACGTCGAGGCGCTCGTAGTCGCCTTCGCCCGCCTGCCCGAGGCGTTGCGCAGCGCAGTCCAGCTCGTCGTCGTCGGCCAGCTCCCCCCGTTGATGGCGAACCACTTCTGCCACGTCGCAGCCAGAGAGGGCATAGAGGGCCGTGTCCTGTGCCCAGGGCACGTCTCCGAGGAGGCGATGCTCCGCCTCTACCAGGCGACCGAGCTCTTGTGCTTCCCTTCGCTCATCGAGGGCTACGGTCTGCCCGTCGCAGAGGCGATGGCGTGCGGCGCCGTCGCCATCGTCTCGGACGTGGACCCGTTGCGCGACCTGGTCACACCCGAGGCCCGTTTCGACCCTCACAGCTCGGAGGCGATCAGCAGCGCCATCGAACGGGCGCTCCGCGACGAGAGCTTCCGCCAATCGGCGTGTGAGCACGCCCGCGCCGGCCTCACGAGCTGGGCGGAGGTCGCGGACCGCACCGCCGCGGTCTACGAGGAGCTGCTGGCCCGGCCCGGTCGGCCATGGCGCCGGCGCCGGCGCGTCGCAATCGTCTCACCGTTCCCGCCCCTTCCCTCCGGGATCGCGGACTACAGCTTCCGTCTCGTCGAAGAGCTGGCCGCTCTCGGCGGTCTCGACATCGACTGCTTCGCCGACGGCCTGGACCGCTCACTGCGGCCCCCGATCGTCCCGGCGGGGCTCGCGATCTACGACGCTCGTTTCCTGTCGACCGTGGAAGCCGCCACTGCCGGGTACGACCAGGTCGTCTACGTGCTCGGCAACGGCGAGTTCCACACCGCGGCTCTGGCATCGCTCCGGCGCCGAGGCGGGATCGTCCTGGCCCACGAGGTCCGTTTGAGCGGCCTGTACCGATTCGCGGCGGACTCGAACGCCGCCGTGCCAGATGGGGTCGCCGGGTCGGTCCGGAGGATCTACGGGCCGCTCCTGCCCGAGGGGCTGGCCGCCTCGGGAGAGGTCACCGCCGTCGAGGCGGAGCGATACGGCCTGCTCATGGCACGCGAGGTCATCGCTCTCGCCGACCGGTTCCTCGTCACCTCGGCTGCTGCCGCCCGCCTGGCGCGCCTCGAAGCGGGACCGGAGCTGGCGTCTCGCATCGGCCTCGTCGGCTTCGCCACCGAGATGCCCCGAAGCGCAGGCACCTCACGCTCCCGGCTCGCCGGGCTCGAGCCAGGGGCTCGTGTCCTTGCCAGCTTCGGGATCGTCGACCCGATAAAGCAGCCTCACAAGCTGGTGCGCGCCTTTGCCGCCTTGGCCGCTCAGTACCCGGACCTGCTGCTGGCCCTGGTCGGCCCGGTCAGCACGGCGCTGGCCGACGAGCTTGCAGCCCTCGGCCGGACGCTCGGCCTCGAAGGACGGCTTTTCATCACCGGGCGCGTCGAGACCGAGACCTACCTCGCCTGGTTGCAAAGGGCCGAGGTCTCGGTTCAGCTGCGGGCGTCGTTCTCGGGCGAGGCGTCCGCTGCAGTCGGCGACTGCCTTGCCGCCGGTGTACCCATGATCGTGAGCGACGTCGGCTGGATGGGCGAGCTGCCTGATGATGCCGCCGCGAAGGTCCCAGTTGACGTCAGTGCCGTCGAGCTGGCCGCGGCCTGCAGACGGCTCCTCGACGATCCGGCGGCGCGAAGTGCGCTCTCCAGGGGCGCGCGTGACTACGCCGAGGCGCACAGTTTCCAGGCAGCGGCCCGCGCACTTCTCAACATCCTCCAGGGGACCGGAGCCCTTCAGGCGGTCCGCTCCGGCCGCAGCACGGCGTAGAGCCGGCGACGAGCGAGGCGGACGCCCCTCGAGATCGGGCGGAGCAACCGTCGCCGGTCGGCAGCGGCGAGAGCCAGGCGGGCGAGGTCTTTGGGCTTGGGCGCCGCCTCGGGGCCCAACAGGGCCACGTCCGCCTCGGTCATGGCGATGCCGGGTACGGCCAGCCGGTCCCAACCGGGAAGATGGACCGAGTCGGACGACGCCAGGGCGCGCCTCTCGCGGGCCGCCCTCTTGCGCACGAGCTCGAGCACGTCCTCGGCCGAGGCATCGGACCCCTTGCCCCATCCGCCGGCGTCGGCAGCTTCCTGTTGCGCAGGAGGAGAGCTCACGACGAGACGCTCGGCCTGCTTGCCCACCTCGGCAATGAACTCGGCGCGCTGGTCCTCGCCTCCGACCACGATCCGGTCGGCCCTGCGCCAGACCCGAAGGGCGGCGCGGCCGCTCGGGCCCCCGGGAAGGTCCTCCGGGCGCTCGAGGCGGATGACGACCTGGCGACCACGGCGCAACGCGAACGAGAGCGCGATCAGTGACAGCGCTCGCTCGAGGCGACTGGCCCGCACCCGCACGGGCAGGCCCGGCTGCAGCTGCACGACGACCGAGTCGAAGCCTGAGACCATCGTCCAGAGCTGGACGCATCCCGGTATCCCCGTCGCGCTCAGGTAGCGGTGGGCGGTCGCGACCGGGTCCGGAGCGACGACCTCGACGGTGTGCCCTTCGGCGAGCAGACTCGCCACCTCCTTGCGCAGGGCCTCGGCGCGGGCGCGTTCTGGCGGCGGGAGCGATCCGACGACGAGAACCCTCATGCCCGGCGCCTTTCCTGGCAGCGAGGTTCCTGGCCCAGCGGTGCCCGGCGCCTTTCCTGGCAGCGAGGATCCTGGCGCAGCGGTGCCTGGCGCAGCCCCGACTGCCCGTGCCACCTCACAGGAAGGCCCCGAGCGAACGCTCCATGGCATCGAGCACCGACGGCCACCTGTAGTTGGTGAGCACGTAGTCGCGCCCCTTGCGGGCAAGTTGTGCGGCTTGTCCCGGCGCTTCGGCAACGAAGCGTAGGCACTGGCCGAGCTCGAGCTCGTCGCCGTAGAGAAGACCTCCTCCGGACCGCTCGCAGTGCCAGGTGACGACGTCGCTCTGGCGGTTCGCGATGACGATTGTCTCGGCGAGCCAGGCTTCCATGATCGTGCGCGAGAAGCTCTCGTTGGCGCTCGGCTGCACGAAGGCGTCCGCAGCGGCAAAGGCGTCAGGCACCTCGGCCGGGGCCAGGTAGCCGAGATCGACGATCCGCTGCCTGAGCGACGGCGGCGTCTGCGCGTCGCCGACGCCGATGGTCACGAGATCGAACGGCAGGTAGTGGCGGCGGGTCGCGATCCCAAAACCGACCATGAGCTCCTGCCAGCCCTTCCCACCCTCACGTCTGCCCGCGTAGAGCACGTACGGGCGCTGCAAGTCGTGCCGTTTTCGGAAGCCGTCTCGGTCGTAGCTCTCGGGGATCTTCACCGCCGCGCCGATCACCGAGTGGTGAGCAGCCACCGGCGCGAGCCGGTGAGCCAGTTGATGCTCCGGCTCGGAGAGGAACCAAACGGCTGCGCACGACGCCAGGGCGGCCGCCACGGATCGGAGATAGGCGTACGGCTCATCGTGCAGGCACGGCATGAGGATCGTGCGCTCGGGAGCGATCCCTGCGCAGTACAGGGTCGACCAGAACAGGTAGGGGGAGAAAACGATCGCCGCGTACTGCTCGGCATGGCCCGAGAGATAGAGATAGAGATCGGGGACGCGGAAGCGCCCGTTGATCCACGCCAGCTCCTCGGCCTCGTCCAGCCGGTCCCCCGACAAGAGCCGCTCCTGGACCAAGCCCCAATGGACGCGATCTCGGGACTGGATGGTCTGGAAGCGCCGAACGGTCACTCGCCCGTCGACGGTCGTGCCCGGAGAGAACTCGTTCTCCCAGGTGTAATGGTCCAAGGCACAGGTCGTGAGCACATCGACTTCATAACCACGTTCAGCGAGCCCGTGTGCTGCCTCACGTACCACGGCCTCCGACCCGCCCACGACGGCATCCCCGTAGCGAGGCGTGACAAAGGCGATGCGTCTCTCACCACCAGGTCGAGTAACCACGTTAGGTGGTGTTGTCATCACAGATAGTGGCCGTCCTCTAATATCGCGCTCATGGCATCCTGCCGCATCCGCCATCGTGGCATGAGTCAAAGGCGGACGGCGCATCACCGCCTGCTGTCGAGCCTGGCCCTGTCTCTCAGCGCCGCCCTTACCGTTCCGGCATTCTCAGCGGCCTGCGCCGGGCCACTGACCTCAGGGGCTCACAAGGCGCCCGGGCTGGCGCGCCATCCCCAGGTCGAAGATTTCGGGAGCTCGTCATGGTCCATCAGGAACCTGGGCTCGGTGTGGATGAGCTCACCTGTCATAGCGACCATAGACGGTGTCAAGGCCGTCGTTCTCGCAACGCTTTCCGGGGAGATCTACGTCGTCAATGCGAAGACGGGCGCCGAGCTGCCGGGCTGGCCCCAACACGTGCACATCAACAGCCGGACGTCCACGGCGGTCGACTCCAGTCCGGCGGTCGCTTACCTCGACGGCCCGGACGAGCCGCCCTCGATCATCGTGGGTGCCGGCTCCCTGTGGCGACCGGACCAGCAAGGTGGCCTTGAAGCCTTCTACGCCAACGGGAAGGTGCGTTTCGTCTTTCAGACACGACGAACGTTCAACCCTTGGGGAGCCGGTCCGGACGACTACTCCGACCCGGTCTTTGCGACTCCGGCGGTCGGCGACATCACCGGCACCGGACAGCTCGACATCGTCTTCGGCTCGTACGACCACTACATCTACGCCCTGCAGCCGAACGGGCAGTTGGTGCCGGGCTTCCCGATCAACCGGGCCGACACGATCTGGTCCTCGCCGACCCTGGTGGATACGAGCCACACCGGGCGCGACGACATCATCATGGGTGGCGACGCGAGCGGCCTCGACAGGTGTCATGGCGGCTGGCTCGTCGACTACCGGTACGTGGCCTCCGACCCGAGGCTCGTCTGGCAGCGATGCACGGGCCAGACGATCTGGTCGAGCCCGACGGTCGGGATCCTCAACAGCACAGGGCGGCCGGCCGTTGTCGTCGGGACGAGCTACTACCCGAACTACCAGAGCGCGACCACGGACGAGGTCCTCGCCGTCTACGCCGACAATGGCAGCGACGTACCCGGTTGGCCGGTCACCGCTCGCGGCCCTACCTTCGGCTCGCCGGCCATCGGGCGCATCGACGGCCAGCTGGCCGTGGTGGCGACGTCGTGCGCCCGCTGCCTGAACGGCCCGGCGGTCGTGAGCGCCTGGAACGGCTCGGGCCACCGGATCTGGTCCACGGTCTTCGACGCCCACAACGAAGCCACCTCGTCCCCAGTGCTCGTGGACCTCACCGGTGGCCGAGACGACGGAGACGACGTGCTTGTCGGCGCAGCCTGGGGGCTGTACCTGCTCTCGGGCAGGAACGGGAGCTTCCTTTACAACACCGGTGCGTGGGCGTCCACGCTCGACATGGGCTGCGACTCCCCCGACAGCTCGGCCGTCGCCTACGTGCCAGGAGCCCCTCGGACCGGCTGGATGCTGTACTCCGAATGCGGCGGGCCGACGGAGCCGGCAACGCTTGACGCGTACCCGTTCCCGGTCGCGCCCGCGGCCTCCAATCCCCCGTCGTGGCCCGAATGGAGGGCGAACGCCGATCGCACCGGGATCGCCGACCCGCTCTCGGTCCCCCGGACCTGGTGCGGCCCGACGAGTCGCGACCCGGTCGGGTACCGCCTGGTCACCAGTGACGGCGCCGTGTTCGAACGCGGCAAGCTTCCCTACTGCGGAGGCCTGAACACCTCCGTGCTGCCCTCGCCAGTGGTCTCGATGGCCAGCACCCCCGACGGACGCGGCTACTGGCTCCTTCTCGCCGACGGCTCGGTCTATGCCTTCGGGAACGCCACCTGGTACGGCGACCTTCGCGGTAGTGACTGGCGGGGCGGCCCGGTGCCGCCCGGGGCTCCGGTGGTGGGCATCGCCGCAACGCCGGACGGAAAGGGCTATTTCCTCGTGGCCGCCGACGGGTCCGTCTACGCCTTCGGTGATGCGAGCTATCACGGTTCGCGGGGCGGCCAATGGACCAACGGCCCAGTTGTCGGTATCGCGGTCGATCCGGCGACCGGCGGCTATTGGATCGCCACCTCCCGCGGTGCGGTCTATGGCGAGGACGCCCCGAACTACGGGCCGGCTTCGCGCCACCCGCTGGCTTCTCCCGTGGTCGCCATCGCGGCCGCGCCCGATGGGGCCGGCTACTGGCTTGCTGCGCAGAACGGCCTCGTCTATTCCCGTGGCGTGGCCTCGCACGGATCAGCGGCCCACAAGAACCTCGGCTCACCGGTCGTCGGCATCGCCGCCAGTCCCACCGGGAACGGCTACTGGCTAGCGACGGTCGCCGGCACCATCCTGCGCTTTGGGAAGAGCGGCGCGTACGGCGAAGTGCCCGGAACGGCCCACTCCGAGCCGATCACCGCCTTCAGCTCGTCGTCGTAGGCCCTGTGTTCTCGGAGGGCACGTCGACACCGGCCCAACGCCGGTAGACCTCCTGGCTCCTCAGAGCCCAGCGGCGGCGCAACCGGGCGCGCTGTGCCAGTGCCGCCGGGAAGGCACGCGGCAACACACTTGCGACGCCGTCGTCGCCTCCACCCAACCACTTCCTGCGGACCTCCCGGAGCGCCAGCGGAAGGGGGGCACAACGCAGAAGGGTGAGGATCCGGTTGCGCTCGGCGAGAAACCGCGTGCGTGCCGCCAGCGTGCCGCCGCTCGTCTGGCCGCGGACGTGGCGGACGGTCGAGGCAGGCTCGTACATGATGCGGTAGCCCTGCAGGCGTGCGCGCCAGCACCAGTCGGTGTCCTCGTAGTAGGCGAAATAGCTGCGCTCGAAAGGCCCGACCCGGGACAGCACCGCCGCGGTCGTGACGAGGGCTGTGCCGCTGACGGCGAAGCACTCCCTGGGGAGGCCCCAGCGATCGTCGTCGGGGAGCTCGGCCCCGCAGTCGCCTGCGTAGCCGTCCGTGCGGAGATAGGAACCGGCGCTGTTGACCAGGTCGACAACACGCCGGACCGGTACCGGCTCCCCGTTCAGCACGAGCTCGAGGGCGTCTCCGCAAGGCTGGACGAGATCGCCTTGGCTCTGGTCGCCAAGGTCCGGTCTCTCGGGCAGCGGCACGTAGAAACAGCGCCGCCCTGCGGTCCAGCGCCACCGCTCACCATCGGGTGCCTGCTCCAGGTGGTGCACGCCCGGACCGACCAGAGCGCTCAGCACGTCCTTGCCGTCGAGCGTCGCCGATGTGAGCCGGCGCCCGAGCGCGCGAGCGTCGCCGGGAGCGAAGTTCTCCTCGTCGTCGAGGGCGACTTCGCCGAACGGGCTCGCCAACAGGATCCTCGGAGCAACCGCGGCCACGTCACAGTCCTCGAGCGCGCGTTCCGAGGTCTCCAGCCACGATGGGCAGGCGACAGCGTCATCGTTGAGCAGCGCCACGACGTCTCCACGCGCTGTGGCGACACCCGCGTTCACACCGCTCGCAAAGCCTTCGTTCTCCGCCAAACGGAGGACCTGCACTCCCCGACGCCCGTATGCTGCGACCGATCCGCCCTCCGAGCCGTTGTCCACCAGGATGACTTCGTCAGCCTGGCCGACAACTGAGTCGAGGCACCGCCCCAGCCATTTCGTCGGCCGGAACGAGACGACGACTACCGAGGAGCTCAGGTTGTCGCCTTCAAAGTGGAGCGGTCGATCACGCGGTCGATGAACCCGTACTCCAGGGCCTCTTGAGCGGTGAACCACCGGTCACGGTCGGAGTCGGCCTCGATCCGGTCTATCGGCTGGCCGGTGTGCTGGGAGATCCGCTCGGCCATCATCCGCTTCAAGTAGATGATCTGCTCGGCCTGGATGGCGATGTCCGCGGCCTGGCCCTGCATCTGGCCCGATGGCTGGTGCATGAGGATCCGGCTGTGCGGGAGGGCGTAACGCTTGCCCGGGGCGCCGGCGCACAGCAGGAACTGCCCCATCGACGCGGCAAGCCCGAGGCAGATCGTCGACACGTCGCAGCGGACGTACTGCATCGTGTCATAGATCGCCAGGCCGTCGGTCACAGACCCACCTGGGGAATTGATGTAGAGGGAGATGTCGCGCTCCCTGTCCTCGGCCTCGAGCAAGAGGAGCTGGGCACAGATCAAGTTGGCCGAGGTCTGGTCGACCTGGGTACCGAGAAACACGATCCTTTCCCGCAGGAGGCGCTGGTAGATCTCGCCCGCCCGATCGCCCGGGGCGTACTCGGAGTTGATCGTCACTGCTTTGATCCCTTCGGCTTTGATCCCTTCGGCGATCGGAAAGGACATGTTTCCTCCTTGTCGGGCCCGACGTCGGTCGGACCGCGACCGCAGATTACCGGAGCGGCACGTGCGTGCATGCTCCATTCACGTCTCGGGAGATCCCGGCGGACCCGGGTTCCGTCAGAGGTACGCTCTCGGTGGTCACGCGGGCGTGGCGGAATTGGCAGACGCGCCGGGTTTAGGTCCCGGTCCCTTCGGGGGTGGGGGTTCGAGTCCCTTCGCCCGCACAAAACAGCTGTTAAACTGCGACAATGCTTTTGCATCGATGCTTGTCCGCTGAGGGATTTGGTGGCCGAAACACCCCAATTGCTAACCATTTGCTAACCGACGGTTAGGAGCGGGCATGCTCGGTCACTTCAAGAAACGCGGTGAGAGCTGGTATTTCTGGGTCGAGCTAGAGCGTGGGGCCGACGGTAAGAGGCACCAGCTGTCACGCGGCGGCTTTCGCACCCGCAAGCAAGCCGAGAAGGCCTATGCCGAGGTTCGTGACCAGCTCCGGCAGGACAGCTTCATAACGCCGACGAAGACGACTGTAGAAGCGTTCCTGGTCGACGAGTGGCTCCCGGCAGTTCGGGCGAGCATCCGACCTGGTACTCACGACCACTACTCCAAGATGGTCCACGGCTACGTCGTGCCCCGGATAGGAGGTCTCAAGCTCGGAGAGCTCACTCCGGGACAGCTGAACGCCTTCTATGCGGACCTCCTCGTTGATGGCCGGCTTCAAGGGGGTCCATCACAGCCAGCAGGCCTGAGTCCGAAGACCGTCCGCCACGTTCACACTCTCCTGCACAAGGCTCTCGCCGACGCAGTTCGTTGGGGCAACCTCGGTCGTAACCCCGCGGATCGGGCGGAGCCACCGCGTCCGCGCACCGCCGAGATGAAGGTCTGGGATCTCACCCAGCTGCGGCGATTCCTAACTCGGGTGGAAACCAACCGACTGGGTCCGATCTGGCTGCTCATGGCCACCACCGGTATGCGCCGCGGCGAGGTCCTCGGGCTGAGGTGGGCTGACGTGGACCTCGATGGCGGCCGAATCTCCATCGTGCAGACGCACGTTCTCGTCGATCGTCTGGTCGTCGTTTCGGAACCCAAGACAGCGAAGGGGCGTCGTTCAATCGCGCTCGACCCGACTACGGTTTCAGCGCTGCGGCAATACCGCCGGCTCCAGCGAGAAGAGCGCCTCCGCTACGGCGAGCTCTGGACCGACGTCGGACTTGTCGCAACCCACGAGGACGGAACCGCGATCAACCCACGGCTATTCAGTGCCTGGTTCACTCAACACGCCCGAGCCGCCGACCTGCCGCTAATTCGGCTTCACGACCTACGCCACTCGTACGCGACCGCCGCGCTTTCAGCTGGCATCCCGGCCAAGGTCGTAAGCGAGCGGCTCGGTCATGCGAATATCGCCATCACGCTCGACACGTACTCCCACGTCCTCCCGAACATGCAGGAGCAGGCCGCCGAACAGGTAGCTCAGCTCATTCTCGGCAGCTGACGAACCTACGACTATTTAGGAGTCAACTCCGACGACAAGAGCCGTGGGTTTCGCATCCCTCCTCCAACCACCCCTCCTCCAGCACACCCTCGGCATCCAAGGATTTGGCCGGGTACAGTGAGCTTCACCTGCGCCCGCCGGCAGGTGTTCGTCCCCTGGTAGGGGCCCGTAGTCGTTCCTTCCGACATTCTCAGCCCGTCGCCATGGTAGGTGTTGGTCTCGAGGGCGGTCGCGACGCTCGTTTCACCGCTCAGCGCGGTCGGGACCTGACGTTCGTCGTCGAGCCGGTGCCTTCGACCCCCACTCGTAGACGTGGCCGAACAGATCAAGATCTTCGGCAGTCAGGCTCTGAATAGCGAACCTCTGCCCGAGTGGGCCCTCGCAAGTAAGCCTTGCAGCTGCGAGTAAACTATTTATATGCAGTTATTGCGATCACTTGCTGTTCTCGTCATAGGTTCCGCAGCCGTTTCGCCCATCCTGACATCCGCTGTTGGTGCATCTACCGCGCCAAGCTCCGGCGACGCCCTGATGAAGGCGATCTTGACAGCGGTTGCCCACGAGCGCTCCGTGCACGTCGTAAGCACGACCAATATCAGGAATGCCAGCGGTGAGCACGTCACTGTCACCATAGTCACCGATGCCGGAGCTACTCTTGGAATCCAACACATAAGCTACGAACTGGCCGGTCGAGTCGGAGACGAGATAGTTGAAGAAGTCAAAGGAATCGGCTACTTGTGGGGCGGGGCCTTTATATTGCAGAACTACAATGAGTTTCCGAAGTCGGCTGCGAACAAGTACGCAATGCAGTGGATGTCTGTGATCAGGACGGATTCCGGATTCAGCACCTTAACTGGCGGAATCTTGATGTCAACTATTCCTACGGAGATCGAGATGCCCAGTCCAAAGCTGCTTGCAGGCATTCAAAAGGTGGCGGGGGTCATGGTGAGAGTTCTCCGTACGAGCGTGACAGAAGGATCCTCGTCGACTATTGGGACCCTGTTTGTCAGAGCGAGCGGAGCGCCGCTCCCGATCGAACAGCAATTCACGCATACCGGTGGCGGCAGGGTCTCAGTCAGCTTCAGCAGATGGAATGAGCCAGTACACGTGAGCGCTCCGGACTCGTCAGTGCCTTTGTCGTCCATTGGGTGACAGGATTCGCTTGAAATGATACCTCGGTTAGCAATGCGAATGTCACGAGTTCCGTGCAAAGTCGATGACGGTGGGGCGGTGATGTTTGCATGGGGTCTTCTCCTTATTGCACTTGACCAGTCTCGACGTTCCTGTCGCGTGCAGTGTCGACCGGTGAGAGTGACCGTTTACCTTGTGGAACCGTTTCTCGGTAGTAACTTTCCCCGCCGGGCACCCAGCTAAGCGCCACGTGCCCGGCGCGCCAAGTCACGTTCGCGGTTCACGGCAGATCTCGACCACGAGCTCGATGCGGCCGTGGCGCGAATCCTGCACGATAACATTTCCGACCTTGCCTGTTGGCAAGGCTGCGTCGTCCGCGTGGTCGGAAACCTGCTTTAGCCGCGCTTGCAAGAATCCTGATGACGTCGATATCGACAATGATCGGCCTTGTGTTGTCCAGTCTGTGACCGCGACAGCCGTCGATCATGAGTTGACGAGGGCGAGTTCGGATAAGGTTCCGCCCGCCACCAGCATGAGGAGGGCGTGCTCGGGGACCTTACGGTCGCGGAATCGCGGAGCGCGAGGTGAAGCTGGCAGTCGCCTCGATTCGCTCTTCCGGGGGGTGTAAGGACGCACGCTTGCGACGGCGGCCACCCTCCTTGGGAACGATGTCTCATGCCGCATCGGTCACTCGAACTCGCATAGTCGAAACCCCACACGACGACAAGCCAAGGGCTAGGTCCGGATAGAATACGAAAACTCACGGAACCGCTGCTACCTCGTCGCTGGCGAAAGTAGGCTGCCCGGAAACTCTTGAGGTGCACTCCATGTAGTTCGTGCGTATTCGGACTCTTTTGCGTTTCAGAGGGCAGCGATAATCATGATGACGAGTCCGACACCAGCAATAACAAGTCCATACCAGCGAGCATGAAAGCCAAATAGGACTCGACCTCTTGCCGCAGATGGAGGTTTACTCAACGCAGCGCTGTCCGTCTTTCGCTGGAATCCTGTCAACAAAAAGAACATGAGAGAAAAGGCGAACCCAAAGACTGTGAGGCTTAACCCATGTTTCATTAGAGAGGTTATCGCGAGGATCATCCCGAAAGCTCGATCCCGGAGTCATGAACGGTCTTGGTTCGGTTAGTCAACAAACAGAGCTCGCATTCTCATAACCAGCACCGATCCACGAGTTCCATGGCAGACTTCCGGCGGTCCCAATTACCGTATCGGTAAACTGACCAAATGGCAGATAAACCGATGCGTAACCGAAGGCAGCCTCCCCGGCCTCGATAGCGCAACTCTCATAATCGTTCGAGGCACAATCTATAACCGCCTGCGTTCCACCAGATGCGACACCCACGTACGTTGCCGCTTGCGATGCCTCGGCGGCAGCAGAGGGGACCGACTCCACTGTGACCGTAACAACCGCTGTGTCGCCGTCGTAGACGGTGGTAGCAGTGACGGCGACGTCTGTTGCCGAGTAGACACCCGCTGCCATTCCGCCTGTAGCGACCAGAGAGGTTACCGCTGCCGCAGCACCAGCCAAACTAGCTACGGACTTTATTACCCCACCTACAGATTCCCCTCCGCCACCGTCCGGGCTACCCACCAGGCCTGAAAGGCAGTTCCCTGCGGTCCAGAAGCTGCCACTGAACGGATTGGAGTTGCATAGCCCATTAGGGTCGCTACCATTCACCGGATCGTCTCCGGTATACGCATACGGCTGCCCTGTCTCATCAACCATCGGGTCGACGCTGAGAAACTGGCCGGTCTGCGGGTCGTAGTAGCGATGCGCGAGGTAGTAGAGGTTGATCGCGGCATCAAAGTAAGAGCCCGCGTAAAGGAGTGGCGTCGTAGCGGTGCCGCTCGAGCTCGCGAGAGTGCCGGACGCCGTGAATGTGAATGTGGCCGCAACGGTGCCCGACGACGAGAGAAGGGAACGGGTGCTGCCAAGAGAGTCGTGGAAGAAGTACTGGGGCGACGAAGAGGTGACCTGCTCGATCGGTAGCCCGCCAGGTCCGTAGACGTAGTACTTCGTGCCGTCGTAGAGAAGCTCTGGAGTGGCTCCAGTGACCGGGTCCCAGGTGAAGCTCACTGTGCCCGTAGTCGTTCCTTCCGACATTCTCAGCCCGTCGCCATTGTAGGTGTTGGTCTCGAGGGCGGTCGCGACGCTCGTTTCACCGCTCAGCGCGGTCGGGACCTTGACGTTCGTCGTCGAGCCGGTGCCGAGCTGGTAAGAGGCATTCGACCCCCACTCGTAGACGTGGCCGAACAGGTCGAGGGCGAAAGAGCTGTTGGCAGTGCTTCCGGCGGCAACCGTCGCCATGTACGGCGTGGTGAGCTCGACGGGACTCTCCTCGGTCGTCGTTGTGTTGTTGCCGAGCTGGTAGGAGGAGTTGAGACCCCAGGCATAGACATCGCCGCCGGAGTTCACAGCCAGGGTGTGGTTGGCACCCGCCGCGATCGCGGCGATCCCCGAAACGCTCGTCACCTCGGTCGGCGTCTCCTCATTCGTCGTCGTGCCGAGGCCGAGCTGGCCGTCATTGTTCTCGCCCCAGGCATAGACGTTTCCGCCGGCGGTGAGGGCGACCGAGTGGTCGGCACCAGCGGCGAGGGACACCACACCCGACAGCCCAGAGATCGAGATGGGGCTCTTCTCCGTCGTCGTGTTGCCGTTGCCGAGCTGGCCGTAGGTGTTGAGGCCCCAGGAGTAAACGGCGCCGCTCGATGTGACCGCCAAGGCGTGCGACTGACCGGCAGCCACGCCCACCATGCCCGAGAGCGACGACACCTGAACAGGGCTCTTTTCGGTCGTCGTGGTCCCGTTGCCGAGCTGGCCGTCGTTGTTGTAGCCCCACGAGTAGACCGCACCCGAGGAGGTGACGGCGAGCCCGAAGGCCTGACCGGCCGCGATGGCGACCACGTTCGAGAGGCTCGTCAGCTCCTGCGGGCTCGACTCGTTCGTCGTCGTCCCAAGGCCGAGCTGGCCGTCGTTGTTCTCGCCCCAGGAATAGACGTGGCCCGAGGTGGTGAGGGCGAGGGAGAAGTACTGACCGGCCGCGACCTGGGAAACGCCGGTCGGGCTCGTGAGGGTTACGGGCGTCTTCGCCGTCGTCGTCGTGCCGTTGCCGATCTCGCCATAGGTGTTGGTCCCGAAGGCCGACACTTTGCCGCTCGATGTCACGACGAGGGAGTGGTCAGAGCTCGTCGACACCTTCCCCAAGAGCGGGACCGGTGCTGTCGCCATGGTGAGCTCGTCGGCCTCGTTGTAGCTGTAGTCGGTGACCGCGCCCGTCGGCGAGGTGACCGAGGTGCGGTCACCGATGGCGTCGTATCCGTAGTTCGTCGTCCCCGAACTGGTAGTCGAGCTGGTGAGTTCGTCGCTCGCGTTGAAGTTCTGGGTGGCGCCGCTCACGGTCGTCTTGAGGTTTCCATCGCCGTCGTAGGTGAGGTTCGAGGTGTTCACCGACGAGAGCCGCTCGTTCCCGTCGTAGCCGTAAGTGGTCGTGCCCGCCAGATCCCCCGTGTCCTCCTCTTTCGAGATGAGCCCGGCGTTGTCCAGCGGGTAACTGATCGAAGCGAGTGGGTTCGAGGGATTCGCCGTCGGGGCGACGTCGGTGCCGGTCATCTGGTCGGCGTCGTCGAATGTGGAGGCGACGCTGTCGCTGTCCGGGTAGGCGACCCCGGTGAGGTTGCCGTCCTTGTCGTAGGAAAAGGTCGTCCCGTTCCCGAGCCAGTCCGTCACACTGGCCAGTTCGCCGGCACCGTCATAGGTTCGGTTGACGAGGTCGGTGCCCGAGGTGTTGCCGGAGTCCGCGCAGCTCGTCGTGGCTCCCGGGTAGCCGATGCAGGTGACGTTGTCGTCGTCGTCATAACCGTAGGTCACGGTGACGCCAGCGCCATTCTTCAAGCTCACAAGACGGTCGTCACCGTCGTAGGTGTAGCTCGTAGTGCCGGTCCCGTCGGTCATCGTCGTCCGCTGTCGGTCGGCGTTGTAGGCAAACGACTCATTAGGCGTCACGCCGTCGGAGTAGGCGACCGTCAAGAGGTTGCCATCGCCGTTGTAGGTATAGGACGTCACGCGTCCCTCGGCGTCGGTCGTGCTGAGCACCTTGCCGGCTCCGTCATAGGCGTAAGACGTCACGATCGGGCCTGGACGGGACTCCTCGATCATCTGGTCGGCGGCGTTGTAGTAGTCGACGGTCACCTTGCCGTTCGGGTCCGTCGTCGTGTCGCAGTACTGCACGCCCGTCACCGAGGAGGAACATGCGCCCGTGCCGGGCGAGATGTCGTATGCATAGCTGGTCTCGGCGGGGGTGGAGCCGTTCGAGCCGACGGTCTCGGTCACCAGGCGGTCGTCGGCATCGTAGGTCTGCGAGGTCTGAGCGCCATTCGGGTCGGTCGAGAGAGTGACGTTGCCGTCACCGTCGTAGGAGGTCGAGGCGGTGTCGCCATCGGGGTCAATGAGCGAGGTGACGCGGCCGTCGTTGTCTCGTACATAGCTCGTCGTGTCCGCCACGCGGGGCTGGCCGAAGGCCGGGCAGACGACGCCGGCGGCGGTCCCGTCGGGAGAGGTCTCACAGTAGAGCTGGCCGTTGCTGTCGTACGCGAAGGTGGTCGTGTCGTCGACGCCGCTCGAGGGGGAGACCACTTCGGAGGCGACGTCGCCCGCGGTGTCATAGGTGTAGCTCACGACATGTCCGTCCGGGTCGGTGACCGACGTCGGCTCGGCCGGATGGACCGGGTCGTTGTAGGCGTAGGTGGTAAGCAGGTTCGGCGCCAGGTTCCCCGACACCTGTTCGCCCTCGACCGTCGAAGTCTGCAGGTTGCCGTGCGAGTCGTAGGTGTTGACTGTTTCCGCGCCAAGGGGGGGCGTGTCGGTGAGCATCTCCCCGAAGCCGTTGTAGGTGTAGGTCGTCTCCTTGCCGTTCCCATCCGTCGAGGTCAGCACGTCACCGTCGGCGTCGTAGGTCTTTGTCGTAACCTCGCTGTCGAAGCTGATCGTCCCGGTGGGCAGCAGGGTGTTCGGGTCGTAGGCGAACGACTCGGTCGCCGCCGCCGGCGTGCCGTATGCCTCCGTCTCGAACTCGAGATAGCCCTCGTTATAGACGTACGAGGTCACGCTCCCAGTCCCGTCGGTGACGAGAGCCGTCCCGGTCGCCGTCGACTCGTTCATGGCCGAGTAGTTGAAGCTCGTGGTCAGTCCAGCCGGGTCGGTCTGGGACGTCACCTGCCCTGAGCTGTTGTAGAGGTTCGTCAGCTTGTCACCGGCGTCGGGGCCGCCCGGTTGTCCGTTCGGGTAGGTGATGGTCAACAGGTCGTGCCGCAGGTTGGCGTTCGGGTTGGACTCGTCGTATGTGTAGGTCGTCACATTCTCGTCCGGGTCGGTCACGCCCACGAGGTTGTCGGCGCCGTCATAGGCGTACTGGAAGGCCTCCCCGTTGGGCTCCACCGCCTCGGTCAACTGGCCTGAGCTGTCGAAGGCGACCGTAAGGGATCGACCTCCGGCCGAGGTGACGAGGTCGCAGCTCGCGGCAGAGGCCGGGCACGAACCGGAGCCTGGCGAGGGCGTGCTGTACTGGAAGGTCTCGACCAGCCCGTTGCGGTCGGTGATCGTCGTCAGCTGACCGGTCGAGCTGAACGTGGAGGAGGTCCCGTCGGGGGTCGTCAAGATATAGGTACTGGTCCCGGGCGCGTAGACGAGCGATGCCACGACGTTCGGCAGGGCGCAGTAGCTGTTCGACCCCGACGACCCGTTCGGGAACACGTAATGGGCCGGGCAGGAAGCAGGCTGCCCGGAAGGCGGGACGAAAAGCAGCTCGGCACCGTTGGCCTCGCTGACCGTGATGTCACCGCCCACCGAAGCCCCGTATTCCGAGTTGAGCCAGAGCGACACCGAGAGATCGTCCGACCAGCCGTAGCCGAGCGGGCCCGGGCTGCCGGAAGCGCTCTCGGCTTGCGCGAGGGTCGCGTCGTACGTGCGGGCAAAGTTGAGACTCGGACCGTCTGTCGGGATGGTCACGTCGGTCACCGAGTCGTAGAAGTCCCCCGTCATCGGGTCCACCGGCTCACCTGTTCCGCAGGCGCAGGTGCCCGGCGCGGCCGAACCGCCCCCGCCTCCAAACAGCTGGTAGGGCGTAATGACTCCGCCGACAGGCGCTCCCTGCGACGAGGCTGGAGCCTCGGAGGATCCCCCGTTCTCGCCACTGAAGCACATGGCCGTCGAAGGACACGCGAGGTAAAGGTTCGGGGCCTCCCCGACCCAGCTGAGCCCGCCGTTGGAGGTGGCGACCGTGAAGTCCCCTGTCTCGATACCGATACCGCCGGGACTCCAAGAGATCGTGCCCGTCGCGACACACACGCTCACTGTGGGACACGAGATGCTCAGGACCGACGCCGTCGTACACCCGTAGTCCGCGCACGGGTCACCGTAGTAGGCATTGACGTCGGCGACGATCGCCGGGTCGGCGTCGAGGTCCGTCCATGATACCCCGTTATTGATCGTGAGGTAGACGTCATAGGCTCCACCGAAGCACGTTGACGTCGATGGGCACATGATGGAGGTGGCCGCATAGAAGGCTTCGTTGGTGTTCACCTGCCATGCAGTGCCGTTGTAGGTTGCGTCGTAGTTATAAGAGTCAATTACGCAGTCGGAACCCGATACGCAGGAGATGCCGCCGTAGCCGTAATCAATGGAGCTGGAGGAATACTGAGTTGTGAACGAACCGCCCGGCGAGCCTTCAAGAATGGCAAGAGTCCTGTAGTTATTGTTCTGCGCCGCCGGCACCCAGCACACGCTCCCGACACACGCAATGGTCGTCATCTGCGCGATGTTGGAAGGAAATGAGTCTGTCGTCCAAACGGCACCTCCGTCCGTCGTGGATATGATAATGGCCGCTGTCCCAGTCGAGGCGCCGACGGCGACGCAGTCCTGCACCGACGGGCAGGACACCGCCTCGAGAACGCCCGCGTTGCTCGGAGGCGTTTCCTCAGTCCAGGTCGAGCCGCCATTTGTGGTCTCGACGATGTAGGCAGCGTCGTCACCCTGGTACGGGGTACCGACGCTGACGCACATCTGGGTCGTCGGGCATGAAGTACCAAAGATTTCTCCGCTCCCCTGCGCCGAAGCTACCGGTGTGTTGAGCAGCGCCCCGGCGGGAATGGCGATCGCGAGAACCAAACTGAAGATCCAGATCAAGCGCGTGGCACGACCAGAGCCCTTTAGGAATGGGCGACGAGCAACCTGCGCCAGCAGAAACAATGGGTTGAACCGCCTCCTTCGCGACCAGAACCAGTGTGAGAAGATACTCTCCGGATTCCTCGGCCATGAACCACCCAATGTCACCAAATCATCCGCCATGTCAGTTCTCCTCGTTTCAGCGGCTGATGCCGGCGTAATGTGACTTCTTGATGATCAGTTCTCTCCAATGACACGCGGAACTTTCATGCACCGTTAGACCGTGTTGCACGGCCTTCCCGCGATTCCGGTCCAAGCCGTGCAGAGTTTCGTACCCGCGGGGAACTTTCCTGGATCCGACCAGTTCGCATTGGCTTGTTGTCCCGCGGAGAGACACGTCGAAGAGCTCTCGGCGATGATCGTGTCGTTCTCGAAGTATTCGGCGTAGGTACAGACTGCATTCGGGGCTGTGGTGCTCGTGGCCCAGTTCGTCACGTTCGTGCCTGAGTTCGTGATGACTTGGCACGTATTGCCGTTGCAGGCAGTTAGGGCCATCGGGATGGGCGACGTGATGGTAAACACAACGTGGCCGCTCCTCAGGCTTGCGGAGGCAAGCCCTGCGGTTGCAAGCACGCCAGCGGTCGTGAGCAGCACCAGCACGAGTGTGGTCACTACGGAACGAAACATGCCGCGTCGCATGCGGCCGCCCTTCACCCTAGATGGACTACGGTACTGTAGTCGTTACCTACTACGTGACTGTAGTCGTGAGGTAATGGGAAGTCAACAGCTTCTCGGCGGGCAATGCGCCAGAGGGACCTGCTGCTACCTACCTGGCGGCACGATTCGATGAACGGGCAGCAGCGGCGGCGTCTTGGACGCGCTCGGCACGGCGAAGCCCAAACTGAGAAGGACCGCAAGGGCGACAATGCTCGCGACAAAGCGCCTGCGCCCGATGATGACGCGGGGTTGATCACCTCCGAGCGCTTGGACTCGCTCTCTCATCAGGTCGGACTCCCCGACAGGGCTCACGCCAGCCGGCGCTCTGGAGACCGCCTCGAGCACACTCCTAAGGGCGCGAATCAGATTCGTATTCCCGTATCGGTCCACTGCCGCCGCGTCGGCCTCGAGCTCCGTGGTCACCCGCGCGGCCCTCGCTAGATCCGGTAGCGCCGGGACGAAGAAAAGCCCTCTGATCGCGACGTCGGCCACCATGAGACGCAGTGGATCCCGACGGCGCCGGTGGGAAGCTTCGTGCGCGAGCACCGCTTCGAGCTCGGCTTGGTCCAGCAGCTCGACCAGCCCGGTTGACACCACGATGCGCGGGTGGAGGAGCCCGATGCAAAAGCAAAGGACCTCGTCGGTGGCGACGAATTGCACATGTCGCCAGCCCAAGCGGGCAAGACGGACCGCGACCTCCGCCCTTGGCTCGCCGAGGGATGAGAGAGAGCGCTGCAGCCGATGAAGGCGAAGCAACTGTCGGACGCACTCATAGCTCCCAAGTCCGACCGACGCGACCACGACGGTCCCTATCGGGAGCGCCGGGAGCCACGGTCGCCTTCCCACGAGCGGCACCTCTTGGATGCAGGCGAACATGCCAGCCACGTTCGGGTTCCACCCGGGCACATAACACGACAACTGCACGAGCACCCGTTGCGCAAAAAGGGCCGCGGTCGTCTCGACTCCGAGCGCAACCGTGACGAGGAGCCAGAAGCTACGTCGCACCGGCGCGATGCCGATCAAGAAGATCGTCGAGGCGCTCGAGTATCGCGGGGTCCGTTGCCGCGGCACCTATCAGTCCGGAAAGGGTCGTGTCGTCGCCGTAGCGTTCGAGCAATGCTTTGACCGCCCGCTCGGCATGCCAGGAGACGAACGCGTCCTCAGGCACTACTGCCGTGTAGAGGTAGGTCCTGCCGTCGACGGCATGGGTGAGGTATCCCTTGGCGTCAAGCCTGCTAAGCACGGTGAGGATGGTCCGGTGTGAGAGCGGGACGTCGCGCTTTTCGTTGATCAGGTCAGTCGCCTCGACGCCACTCACACCAGGGTGACGCCAGACGGTCGACATTATCTGCGCCTCTAGAGGGCCGAGCAGGTCTGCCGGCCGGGTCCTCTTCCTTCTGGCCAAGGCCCACGTCCTCCCTCAATTGGCTGAGCATGCAGAAGATTACTGCGTAGTTGTGACGCTTAGGACTGAACTGACTCGAGATCTAAGCCAGCAGTTTCTGGGCGACACCGTCGTGAACAGCTGTGGCCAACATTGACATGAGTTGAACCTCTTGCGGACAATACCCGTCCCTTCCACTATTCGTGCCGGATCGAGAACCCGAGGAACGTCGCACCGACTATGTGGTTCACTCGCTCTTGAGGCGCGTATAAGGCGCGCCCGGAGCACGGTCGCCTCGCGGCTCGCGGGAAAGCCAGATGAAGGCATGGACGCTCGTCACAACAAGGGGCGTCCGGGCATCACACCCTAGGCACAAGGTGCCAGGAGTCGGAGGCTGGTGACAACACCGGGCGCGGACATTCGAGCGTTCGGCACCCACGATCGTACTGTGCTTCGCTGTGCGCAGTCACTGCGCCACCCGGACCCCGAGCCACTTGACGACGTTCACGAGCGGCGCGCCTTCGCGTTGGCGACGTCGGGTTCGGACCGCGTCAAGCCAGCGATGTTCTGAACGTTGTGTCAATGCGTCCTGGGTGCGTCGAGATTCTCCGGGGTCTCAGGCGGACACATTCAGGAACCGTCGAATCGGACATCTCGCGATTGTTATTCCGGCCGGTCTTCTGCCTGGCTCGCCGGTCGGGGCTCGCTTCGATTTCAGACTCGGTCGGCTCGAAGCGGGAGAAGCGGCTACAACTTTGGCGCTTGATGCCTAGCTCTCTTGGCTGGCGGTCGGATTGATTCAACCTTCTCATCGGCGGTGACCGAGGTCGCGTCCTCGGTCAGGAGGTCCATCATGGAGACAGCGACGATGGCGAAGGGGCTCCAGTCATCACCGTGATCAGGGAGACTGAGTCTTTGCATGAGGCGCTTGTCAAAGGCTGCTTCTTGGGCGAAGCCCACGACTGTGGCCGACAATACCGAGGCGAGAAGCCGGAGTTGCCCTTCTTCTGTCTGGCCCTTTCCTACCTTGATCCGCCGTCCAGCCGCTTCGATGAGTGCCTTGTAGAGGATCGCGTATTCGTCGAGAGTCGAGTCTGCCTCAGTGTTCAACCGTTCTGCGAGTCGTGGAGTCGATACCGCTGATAGCAACGCGTAGAGACGTTGATCCTCATTGTGGCGGCCTCCTGGGGCCAGTCGGACAAACTCCCAGTTCGCGAGCCGCCGAACGATCTGCCGCCAGTCTTTCTCTTCACTGAATACGATGGCCGCTTCATCACCAAGTCCTTCGGTGTCGACCGACCGTTCGCAAAGCTCGAGCGCCAGGTCGGTCTTATAGCCATCGAGGCCGTCCGACCATAGATAGTAGATGGGGCCCTTGCTCAGGTGGAGGGACTCTCCAGTTTCGGCCAGGACGGTTCGTCCAGCCTGCTCTTCTACGTGAGCGGCGGTCACTGATCCCAACGGGTCGAGGGAGCCGTCGCGGAATCGTTGACGGACGAGATCAGCGCCTGCCTTGAGCAGGAGCTCCCTCCGCCTCTCCCGCGTCATACGTCGACGGATCCTCGAGGGTGGTTCTGGTTCGGCGGTCATGACTTCAAGAATACACGTTGACAGCGAGTTCCGGACAACGTACAGTGACAGATGTCCGAATATCCATCCGAATGATCGTACGGAACATGGAACCGAGCAGAGCCGTTCCCAAGCGGCGGCTCGAGAAAGGAAGGAAAACGTGTCAATCAAGCACCGTCGGCGAGTGTCGTGCAGCATGCGATGGCCCAAAGCAGTCGTCGCTGCGACTCTCGGAGCCCTCTTCGTCGTCTCTGTCGGACTGGGCATGTCTGCGGCACCGGCCTCCGCAACCGCGCTCGGCTGCAGCTACAACGTGGGTGGAATTCAGACCTACTGCGAATTGGTGAACGGCTCAGGCGATTACGTCGCTTCGGTCGAGGGCAGCTTCGCTTCGACCTCGCCCATCTGCAACTGGGACGTCACCGCCGAGTTCTTCAATTCGAACAACCAGTGGTACCGGACTACCAAGAGTGCCGTGCATTACAACTGCAGCTACGTCAATCACGACTGGGCGCCAGTAGGATTCTGGGCTCAAACTGGATACGTCTGCAGCACCCTGCAGCAGAATGGCTCACGAATCATCAGCCGCTGTGAAGCAATACACCCCTGACCCAACATCAGGCCCAACAGATCTCCCCGCCAGCTCGGCTGGCGGGGAGATCCGCGTTTGCCAATGCGAATACTTCGAACAGATCCTGACCTCGCTGTTCCTCGATGCGGAATGGCTCATCATCGAGGTAGTCAGTCCGAGCCGTGTTACGGTCAAAATACTCAGGCGCTGAACGACTTGGCGTCCCTCTCGGGCGACACCACTGACACGGTGTAACTGCAGTGTGGGGGGTCGCCGACTTCAGTACTCTGCCGAGAGTCGCTGCTACGGCACGAGACGAAGTCCCATTGCATGACCCCGTGGATGGGCCCTGGGTCACTCCCCCTTTGCGCCAGCTCGGTAACCCGCTTACCCGGCCGAGCAAACCTCACCGTCCACGCCCGAGCTGCGCAACACCGCGTAGCCGAGGAACAGACGGTGACTCGCCGCTTCTACCTCGCGCGAGCACCGCGGTCGTCGCCGGATCGAGCAAAGGACCGCCGTTCACGGCCCGAGCATGACCGGTTTCTTCGAGACCGAGGTCGCGTCGCACCGCCACAAGGTTCGCGACGACGCGCCGGCGCCTTCGGCCCTCCCAACCCTCGCTGGGCGGGCCGAGCGCACGCGTCCACGCGTTCGGCGAGTCTGTGCCATCGGTTACGCCAAGCGAGCGGCGCCAGTCCTCGATCTCGATGGTGCCCTGCTGCCACCGCTGGGCGCGGCCTTGATCGGTCGGACGGGGTCCAAGCAGCGCGACAACATACTCGGCTGGCTCCGAGCTCCAAGCCGCGATCTCTCGGCGCCGTAGCGTGGCGAGTGCGGAATCGACGATCTCGAGGCGGTCGAGGGCACTGCACACGTCAGTCCCCAGAGCGGCGCGCACCGACTGTTGAGTAAAGAGCGCGGCATCAGCCGCTTCGCTCAGCTCGGCCGCTTCGGTCACTTCGCGCTCCGCGCTAACAAGTCGGCGCCGCGCCGCTGTGTAGGGACCTTGCAGGTTGCGGCGCTCGATCCCTTCGCTTGTGGCGCTCATCGTCGCGAACACTCCCGCTTCCTCATGCGCCTCGTCGCGCTGGACGAGGGAGATCCCAAGCTCACGGGTAGCGTCGCCTTGGCGCGACGTCAGGTCCACGGCGGGACCGGCGCCGATCAACGAAACGAGCGTGTCGCGCTCGTCGCCGAGCGCTTCCCGGGAAGTTCCGGCGAGGCGGGCGATCTCCGCTCCGGTCTTGAGCTCGTCGAGGGCGAGTCGCTGCTGCTCGCTGCGGCTCCACGCCCGGCCCAGCTCCTCGTCCCCATCGCCTGTGCTCGCCGTCTCGTCCGGCTCGGTGAGCACGAACAGCTCGGTCGAGTCCGTCGCACGACTCGCCGCCACGAGTGCTGCCTCGGCGCTGAGGCCCTCCGCGCCGAAGACGAACGCGCGACCCCTGCGTCGTGTTACTTCGCCCGCGTCGCGCCGCGGCGCTTGGCCGACCGTTTGGCCCTGTCCCTTGTGCAGGGTCCAGGCGTAGCCGTAGTCTGTGGCGCGCTTCACGTAGTCGGCGGGCAGCCGCACACTGCGGCCGTCGCTCGTCACAAGTGTGACCTCTCGCGACTGGCAGTCGATCGCCTGGACGGTGCCGCGTGTGCCGTTGCGCACGCCCTTGCCGGACGGGTCGCGCCCGGCACCGAGGCGCGTCCTGTTCCGCAGGCAGCACAGCTCGTCATCGACCCGATAGGTACGGGGCGCAAGGTCGCCCGGCGCGAACTCCTCGACGGTCAGCTCAGGGCCCGACAGCCGGCCCGCCACCTCGACGTGGCGGCGGGCAAGGCCGTTCAGCACTCTGACCGCATCGCGCGAGTAGGCGTAGAGGACGGCGTCATCGCCCGACTCGCGTGCCGCCCACCACCGGTTAACCATGTCACCGATCAGCTCGGACGGGTTGGTCGAGCGACGGACCCGTCCGTGATGGGAGTAGGCCGCGGCCGCCTCACCGGCACGGCCCTCGCGAAGCGCATCGAGCGCTGATCGCTCCCACTCGGCAACCTGGCGCGCATTGGAGCCGAGCCGGGTCGCGCGGAGCTCGCGGCCGAGCGCGCCGAAGCCGCCGCCCGCCTCGACCGAGGGGAGCTGGCGGTCGTCACCGGTGAGCACGACTTTCGCACCCGCGCGCCCGGCGATCTCCAACAGCCGCACGAGACGGCGGGTGTCGACCATGCTGGCCTCGTCGACGACCACGACGCTGCGGGCATCGAGGCTGCAGTTCGACAGGTGCTGCGGCGCGGCGAGTTCGTAGAGCAGGCGATCGACCGTCACCGAGGAAATTCCCGATCCCGCTTCTAACTGGGCGGCGGCCTCCGCCGCGAGCGCGGCGCCATAGACGCGATATCCGGATGACTGCCACGCCCGCCGGGCCGCGTCGAGGGCGAAGGTCTTGCCCGAGCCGGGCACGCCTACGACGACTTCGACCCCGTTTCCCGAGCTGCACAGCGACCGCACCATCGCCGCCTGTTCGAAAGAGAGGTCCGGCCGTTCGGCGAGCGCCGCCTCGAGGCGCACCGCGTCCACAATCCCGCAGCCTCTCTTGAGCCCCGCACGCCCGAGGGCGAGGAGACGACGCTCGGTGTTCAGCATCTCGATGGTCGAATAGCGAAGCGCACAGGTGAGCGTCGCGATCCCCGAAGCCGGCGCGCGCACGAGGCGGACGATCGTATGGCTGTCACGAGGACGGTCGGTTGTGAGCGGCCTTCCGGTCTCGTCCGCGACGACGAGGGGAACGACGGCGGGATCGGCGAGGGTGTCGTCGGCGAGTCCTTCGAGCTCGCCACGACGAGCGCCCTGGGTGCACCGCTCGGCCCACGCCACGATCACGTCGTCACGGGTGAACGCAGCCTGGGCGCGGGTGAGCCCCGCCGGCCCGACGAGCTCGCTGCGGCCAACTGCTACCTCGGCGGCAGTCGGTGCGACGCGCCGGTCGGTCTGGTCCAATAGCGCGGTCACGCTGTCACGGGTCACCCCGAGCGCGCGGGCACGTTGGGCCCAGGTGTCGCGCAGCTCCACGAGCTCGACGTCTACCTTGTCGCGTCTCGTCTTCAGACACGCCGCCTCGCTCGCCCTCGGCCCCGATCGCCCGGTGCGCTCGAGCTCCGCCTCGATGGCGTTCCTCCGCTGCGAGAAGCTTCGCAGCACCTCGGGCGCGAAGCCGTCGAGCTCGGACAGGCCGCGCCGGTCCGGGACGAGCCACTGGCCACCGAGCTCGGCGACGCGTTCGCGAAGCTCGGCGCGATAGATCGAAGCCGCCGCGCGTCGGTGCAGGTAGATCATGCGGGAGTCGAGCGCGGTCCATCGCCCGTCGCTTCCTTCTACGACGTTGCAGACGATCCCATGTGTGTGAAGCTGCGGATCGAGCTCGCGCGAGGCGGGGTGAACGAAGCAGGCGACGGCGAGTCCCGCATTAACGTGCCCGTCGCGGCCCCCGAACCCGCGCCGTGCCCGGCCGCCCTCGTCCTCGAGGAACGAGAAGGCCGCCTTCACCGCCCCGCGGTGCGCCTCGGCAAGTGCCGCGCGCAGCGGTTCGTCGGCGAGCGCCCAGGCGAGCGATACCGATTTCGGCGCCGAAAGGGTGAAGTCCCAGCCCGGTGTGTGGTCGGTCGCGACCCGTTCCAACAGCCTACCCCCGTCAGGGTGCTCGCCCTTCGCGAGGGCGCGGAACGCCGCCGGGTCGAGCGAACCGACAAGGCCCAGCGACGCGGCGGCTTTTCCGAGCCAGTAGCCCTCCGCGCCGCGCCCGGCGTAGGAGACGTAGTACTCGACGCCCTTTACCCCGAGCTTGTGCGCGCTCAGCACGGCCGGCCGCAGAGGCGACAGAGTTCGATATGGCCTTGGGTGGCCGGGCTCGACATCGCGCGAACAGCAGTCGTGAGCTCGCCTTCGGTCGCTGCGGCAAGCTCCTGGCCGCGCCGTGCCCCGGAGCAGTCCTCGACCGGGTCCTCGAGCCGCCGCTCGGGGTGGGCCCGCACGAGCGACGCGCCGACGTCAGCTGCGAGATCACCGGTGAAGCCCGGCGGCGGATCGGCGCGGGTTGGTTCCTCGTTGCGCATTTTCGTCGCTCCTTTCTTGCGGGACAGCGACGATGTTGCGCCCAAGGACTCACAGCGCTACTCACAGCAACACTCACGGGAGGAGAAAAACTGCGCAGTTTCCTGTGCCCCGGCCTCCCCGACAACCCGATCCATGAGCCGCGACGGTCAACCCCACCCCTCCACTCACAGGGCTGTGACCAGGGCCTGTGAGTGTCGCTGTGAGTAGTCCTGTGAGTGTTGCTGTGAGTTGCCGGAGCGTGCAGACCCTGCCCCGTAGGCCGACGTCGAAGGGCCATCCATCCTTCATCTCTCGCAGCACCGCTGTCCGCGATGGCTACCTACATCGCCTCACCTCGAGCGTTCGTGACACACGGTCTCCAGAAACTCGTCGGGGAGCGACTTTCGGGTTCCCGACCCGAAGACAGGCCCAGACCGACCCGCTGCTCGGATCGGACACCGGCTTGGCATCGTCGCCACTGCGGGTAGCCCCTCGAAGCGGCCGCGGTTGCGCTGCACCCCTCAGAGCTGCTGAACTGCGACGCATGTCGGCATGTGTGATGGTGCTCCGTGCCCGGCGGTCGCCGGGCGCCCCGGGACGATCGAGGTCGTCTCCTCGGGCAGAACTTCCTACGAGCTGATCTCGCAGACCGACTCGTCGCGGAGATCGGCATCGAGCGGGGCGAACGCGTCGTCGATATAGGTGCCGGCTCGGGCGCGCTCGCCCTGGCACTCGCCCGTCGCGGAGCCCAGGTCCTCGCGGTTGAACTCGACCCGGCCTGGGTTGCTCGCCTCCGAGAAAGAGCGGCACGACAAACGACAGGCCAGATCAAGGTGATTCATACCGACTTCCTGTCGTGGCGACCCCCGACCGAGCCGTTTCAGGCAGTCGGCTGCATACCCTTCGGCGCCACGACTGCCATCCTTCGCCGCCTCTTAGACGACCCGTCGCTTCCGCTCAGCCGAGCTGACCTGATCCTGCAGTGGGAGGTAGCTCGCAAGCGAGCGGAGACGCCGCCGTCAACCTTGATCTCGACTACGTGGGCGCCTTGGTGGTCGTTCCAACTCGGTCCTCGGATCCCTGCGCGCCAGTTCCGTCCCGTGCCGAAAGTCGATGGAGGTGTCTTGGTTGCCGCTCGGCGAGACCCAGCCCTGCTCCCGCTCGCCATGGCATCAGAGTTCGCAGCCTTCGTCCGAACTCGCTGGCCGTTCCCGCCCTCCCACTTCCACCCCCCTCACCGCTCCAAGCGCCGCTAAGGGCGGCAGATAGGCTCGGACTGGTGACAACCAACGTGCTCCCGGACGAGTCCACCGACTTCGGCAGACGGGTGCGAGAACGGCTGCGCAACGAGCAAGTCATCTGGGTGACCACGGCGAGTGAGGACGGCACCCCGCAGCCGAACCCTGTCGGGTTCGTGTGGGACGGCGCGGACGGCATTCTCATCTACAACCGAAGGGACGCCCGCCGGCTCACGCACGTCCGCCGGCGGCCCCGCGTGTCGCTGAACTTCGATGGGGACGGCCAGGGTGGCGACATCGTGGTCCTCGCCGGCCATGCCGAAATCGTCGAAGGCCATCCCCTCCTCACCGACGATTCGGAGTACCTGGCTAAGTACGCCGGGGCGGTGCAACAAGTCTTCGGTGACCTAGATCGGTTCGCTCGCCAATACCCAGTGGCGATGCGTGTGCAGATCACTAAAGTCCGCGGGTTCTGACCGGCTACTGGACGCCGGTGCTCGCGGAGTGACCAGCAGCCCTGCCACATCCGAGTTCGAAGCGACGTCCCGGCAGTCGGGCAAAACTGAAGGCATGCCGTATGACACCCAGACGTCGCTTAATTCTGCAGCGCAGGACTTATTCGCCGTGCCTCCCCATCTGGCGACGTTCTGGTCTGGAGCTGGAATCAGCGGCGACCCTCCAACGCAGGGACCCCTCGGTTATGCCCTGACCGATCGGGCAATAGAGCAAGCGTTCGACCGCGATGTCTTCCTCGACAGGCTGCGGGGTGCGTATACCGCTCTGGGTCTGCCACGGGACCGACCCCGACTGGAGTCCGTGCTCGACGCCGCGGCCGCCGAACACGGCATTGAGGTTCTGGACCGCCTCCTCGCCGACTTACGGGAACCGCCGGCGAACGGGAACCATAGGTTCTTCGCAGAGCACACTCGCCACGGCGGGCACCATGTCACTGCCAACTTCGATACGTGCATCGAACGCGCCGGTGGAGAACTCGATCGGACTTTTCACATCCACGGTTCATTCACCGATGCCGGAGGTGTCGAGGCCTTGGGCGCTCGGGTGGGCCGGATTGAAGCAGGCTTTGACAACGATCAGAAGGCGGCGCTCGACAGCCTACTTGGCGGGACGAGCACCTTGATCGTGGTGGGCTACAGCGGTCTGGATTACTTCGATGTCGATCCCTATTGGCGCGAGGCGGCCGCTCGCGATCTGCTCAGGGATCGCAAGGTGGTGTGGATCAACCATTCGGGACACTGGGAACTGAGCAGTGGCGACTCATGTCAGCGCAGGCAACTCCGGACCTTCGCTGACCTGGGCGGCGCCGAGGTGTACCAACTGGACGCCCCCACTCGCGACGTACTGAACCTGGTCGCTGCCGCTTGGGGCTTCGCTCCCATCCCTGACCCCCCGCTCGTTGAGGCTCGCTCCATACCAGCTGTGACACTGCCTGCCGCCGCACGCGAGCGAGCTACCACCCGCTTCTTCGTCATGGCTGGTCTTCGCGGCGTCGCCGGGGAACGGCTAAAGGGCCGCGACCTTGATGCAGAGGAGCACCGATGGGCAGCAGAGTCCGACTGGGCGGCCGGCCGCTATCGTCGCGCCGCCCAACACTGGACCGCTGGTCACTCCGGACCAGGCACCAGCGAAGTGGTCGCGAGGCAAGAGCGCCAAGGAGCATGCCTCTGGCTACGTGGCCAGCTTCGCGCAGCCCGCGAATTGCTGTCCCAGACCCTGACGTACGCCACGGTCGAAGGAGCTGACGTTGAGCAGCGCCTAGTTGTGGCTGAGACGCTCGGTCGCGTTCTGGTCCACATGCGGCGACTGCCCGACACGAGGCTTCTCGTCGATCGCACTTCGATCGACACCGCCTTGGGTGCTTTGTCCGAAACCGAGAAGACGATAACCGAGGCCGCGCTCGGTCGCTCGATGAGCCTTCAGCTCCTCGCTCGCGTTCAATCCGTTCGAGCCGATCTGACCGGGCAACCTTTACCCAATCACCCATTCGACGGCGGACCAATCCGAGACTTCGACGAATCCGAGGCGTTGCTGCCGATGCTCAACTACGAACACGCCCAGCTTCGTGTCCGAGCCGACGCCGCTCGCCGAGGCGAGGGTGGCCGTCCTGAACGTTGGGAATACAAACGCCACCGAAACCGGTTCCTCGCCCTCGGAGCAACCGGAGACGCCGCCAGAGTCCCCCTGCTACCCGGCGCGGCGCGCGCGTTTCCCGTCTCAGAGGTCATCCACGGACTCGCCGCGTGTGACTTCACCACCTACCACCTGGCGCGGCTCACGGTGCTGCATCTGCTGCAGCGGGCCCGCGACCGCTAAGGATCGACCCTCGTGAACAGCACTCGGGAACACCGGCCTGCTTGCAAGGGCAAGGGCCGTTGACCAACGAGGACACCGTCCCGACGGCAGAGCCGCCCTCCCAGCGATCGCTCTCCGATTCTTCGGTCGGCACGGTGAGGGACTCCCGTTTACCGGTAGCCGAGCCGCGACCTCATGCGTTCTTGAGCGACCCATGCGTCATAGCGCACCTTGACCTCATCGAGGCGCTCCGGTGAAGCCGAGAAGAATCCGGAAGCGAGCCAGTGTTTCGCCGCTGGGCCGGTCATGCAGGCCTCGGGATGTGACCATGGAGTGGGCGGACGCTGCCGGTACCACCACCCGGCAGGCTGAAGATAGAGGGGGCCGTCGAGATCGGCGCCCAGCGCTTCGTCGGCCAAGAGCAGTCCAACCGAGTACTCGAACTGATCCAAGGCCACTGTGAGCTGATCGGGTGCCACGAGCCCTTCAGCGAGACCGGAAAGATGCTGCTGCAACCATGACGAGGTCGCAGCAGGTTGAGCTGCTGGAAGGAGCAGCGAAGCGGCGGGCTCGATCGCGTTGCGCGTGCTGCGGAGCAGTTCGTTGTCGAAATGAAGCTCCGATAGGAGGCAGGCAACGATATCAGGGCTACCGCCCGCGATGGCGCCGACTCCGACGGCGTAAAGCCCGAGGAGGCCCGGGTAGTAACGCATCTGATCCCAGATGGTGAAGACCTGACCCGTGGGTTGATCTCCGGCGGCCTCGATCAGTCTCTTCAGACACCGGGACCAGATCCGCACGTGGTCGGGGAGATCGCTGCAATAGGCCCCCATAAAGAGGGGGCGGAGCAGCGGGTCGAGGACGCCTTCGTACCGCTCGACCCGCTCCCGGACGCTTTCCTCGGTCGGCTGTACTCCCATCGGGAAAGCCTCAGGCGTCAGTCGGCCGATGGCCTCGATCGTGACCGCGGAGAAGAACTCCGATAGATCGATGCGTCGCTCATGGCTCGCAAGGAGAAGCTTGAGCGCGTCGAGCGCGTCTTCAGGCATGCCTCTCTCGATCCGGTCCTATCAGTCGTGCTTGAGCGGGAATCCCAGCTTCTTGAGCTGACGCCGCGCCGCAGTGCTGATGAAGTCGCTGCGGTCAATACCGGTTGCCTGCTCAAGGACCTGCTTCACCGGAAACCAGGTGCCACCGACCTGGACCGAATGGCTCCGTACGGGCTCAGGGGCCACACCTACGAGAGCCTTCTCGACCTCGCTTCGGCGCAACTCGAAGAACCGCCCGTCCATGGTGAAGCGCACTACCGGCTCGTCCTGCACCTTGCCTCCGAGGTAGATATTCTTCTTATCACTATTCTTACAGATGGTCTGGCAGGCGACAAGGACCGGAGGCCGCAGGTGCGAGAAAGCAGAGGGCTGTCACTGGACACGATCCGGAGTAGGCGTCTTCCCGGTGTCGGCACTGGTCCTGCTGGCGAGATGGTGCCGCTCTACACCTCGGCGGCCACGGGCCCCGAGGTCACTCACTACCTAGTCTCCATGCTGGACGAGGCGATCGAACTTCTCCGTCGAGCCCGAGGCACAGCCACCTCCGAGATGCAGGCCGAGATCGACAACTACATCGAGCGGGTCTAGATGGGCAAGCGCGTCTTCATCTCTTCGGTAACCGAGGGGCTTCGCCAAGAGCGAACCGCCCTGCCCGGTCTGATCCGTGCTCTGGGGATGGATCCGATCCGGTTCGAAGACTTCACGGCCCTCCCAGAGCCGAGCCGAGACGTATGCCTGCAAGCCGTCGGGACCTCCGACGTGTACCTCCTTCTCCTTGGCGAGCACTACGGCACGCCGTTCCCCGATACGGGCCTGTCCCCAACCCATGAGGAGTACCGCGCCGCCATCAACAAGGGCATACCCCGGCTGGCCTTCCGCCGGCACGGGGTAACCATGGAATCGGCACAGGCCGCGTTCGCCGCCGAGGTGGAGGCCTACGAGACCGGCCTCTTCCGGGGGAGCTGGGAAGAGGTCGGCGACCTCCTCAACGCGGTGTCAGACGCCCTCGCCCAATTGGATACCCTCGGAGAATCGCTGAGCTTCGCCCCGATCGGAACACCGGTAACCGTTGAATGGCTGACGACACCCGATCCGCGCGACCAGTTCGCCGGATTCGGGGAGTCGGCGATCGAGGTGTACCTGACGCCATTGGGGAGAACGCTGCCACGCTCCCGGCTGCGAGATGCCGGCCAGATAGCTCCCAGGCTCCTGCGCGACGGCGGAGGAGTCGGCCAAAACGAAGCCATAGACGTGACCGACAGGTCCGACGGTGGTGCCGTGTCCCGAGTTGTGAGGGATCGACAGGTCCGTTCGTTCAACCAGGACGTGTTCGGGGGAACGGTCGAAGGTGTCTCGGTCAGTCGGACCGGTGAGGTCTGCGCCTGGGCGTCGCTACCCCGAGACATGTTCGGTGCAGTCGTGAACGCGGCATCGCTGAGCGAGTCCGCGACGCTCTTGGTGACTCTGGCGGGCCGGGTCCTCGGCGAGATGACCGGGGACACCTCCATCGCCGTCGTCCCGAGCGTCGCGATCACTCGTGCAGCCAGCGTGTCGATCGGCGATCCTCGAGTCGTCGGGACGCGCAGCTCGTCACAGATCGCGATGCGAGGCCAGAGCGTCATCACCCTGCCCGGCGACGAAAGCGCCGTCCTCTCAGCGGTCATCTCTGGAGCCCGAGACGTCGGAGTCGAACTAGGGACCAGGATTGAGCACGCGCTGCGCACCCGCTAGCGCACATGGATAAGGGTGGTGAGGTCTGCCTCATGCCGCATCAGACTTGACGCCCATGCGGCCTCGTCCGAAGGTCAAGTGTTTGCTGCGACCTTGGGTCTCTGCCGTGACTGATGCACTCGACCGGCCCCCAATGGTTGCAGACGGTGCGGATCGTCGCTGATTGCTGAGGCGGTCAGGAGTGGTCCTGGTTCATCCGGTCGACGAGGTCGTCGAGTTTCCGTCGGGCCCTTATCCACCTGGGCACCGACGCAGCCCGTGCCCGCGCCGACTCGGCTGCCGCGTGGGCTCCGGTGAGATCCTGACGTTGGTCGCCCTCAGGCTCTGCGGCCTCGTACATGCAGCCAGCCTTGCTGGTGTGGTCGAGGTGGCCGAGGCTGTGGGTGCTCAGCACGTACTGGAGCGGACCAGGATCGCCGATCCCCCCTGGGGCGACGCTGAAACTGACGTACTGCGCCAGCAGCGCCGCGGTGACGCTGATCGACAGGGCTGCGACGTTCTGGCCTGAGGGGTTCTGGTCGGGCGCCCCGGCGATGTAGGAGGGGTCGTCGAGGAGGCCTTGTGCGTCGAGGGCCACTTGTCCCATGTCGAGTTGTCGGGTGCAGACCATGCAAGGTCGGCCGGGACGCACAACATGTGACCGCCAGGTGGCGTTGCGCATGGTGCCGTCGGGATGGGTGTCGATGGCGATGCCGCCGTCGATGACGGGGACGAGGTCGGTGTAGGCCAGGCTGTTGAGGACGGCGCGGGGCCAGGGGCGGTCGACGCAGCAGAAGATGAGGTCGTGATCGAGGGCCTCGAGAAGGCCGTCGGGCTCGCAGATGCTCAAGTCCGAGACGCGGATTTGCGGCCTGTCGGCGGTGGCATTGCGGAGTGCCTCGCGGCGAGCCACGTGGACCTTGGTGCGGCGCAGGCTGACATCGTGGCGGGTGGCGCCGACCAGCCGGTCGAGGTTGCGGACTTCGACGAGGTCGAAGTCCATGATGGTGATGTTGACCAGCCCGGACGCGGCGAGGCGGAGGGCGACGTCGAGTCCGACCGAGCCTGCGCCGATCACCAAGACGCGGCGCCGTGCCAGGTCAGCTTGGACGGTTGCTCCCCAGGCACTGACCGTGCGGGTCTGTCGGTGATTCGCCGGGGGCGCGGGCGTAGTCCTGTCGTTCCAGGTGACGGTGAGCCGGTCGCCGATGACGCGTACGTTGGCGCACTCCGTGGGCGCCACGTTCCGACCCACGCCGTGGTCCCAGTGACGGGCGGACCATGACCTGTCGCCTCCGCCCAGGGTCATGCCGACCAGCGGAAGCCCGGTCATCTCTCGCACGAGGTTGGCGTAGGAGGCTTCGGTGTCGCGGTCGGGTCCGCTCATCGCCTGCCACCCTCGCCCGCCGGGATGGCTGTGGAGCAACACGAGTCCGCTCTGCTCGGCGCTCGCCATCTCGGCGCCCCGCATGATGTACTCGCCGGTGACGGTGACGTTGCCGTGCACCACACGCTCGGCATCGTGGGGGGGGAGCGGCCGACCGACGAGCGCGGTGGTGCGACGCTTCCCGGTGGAGGGTCGATACAACGCCAGGCACAGGTCTTCTTGGCCGTCATCGCGGACCAAGAGTTCGCAGATGGCGTCCCGGGCCTGTCCGGTCATGGCGACCGACGTGGCCCGGGTCACGACCGGGCCTCCCCCAGCACTCCGCGGACGTGACTAGCCCACGCCACCCCAGGATCGTCAACGCCCCAGCCGGCGATCTGACGGCTGTGCATCGTCCAACCGGGTCGGGTGGAGGGCCGGCTGTTGGTCCTGGCCAGGGTCACGTCGCCGGGAAGATGGATCCAGTGGGGCGGCACTTGCGGCCACCGGCCGAGTTCGTCGACCGCGACGGCGGTGTCTACGACGGTCCCGGCACGCGCTCCGTCGACTGGCTCGAGGTCGTAGATGACCAGGCCGGCCTCCACTCGCGGGTGGAGGCCGAGCCGGGTCATGTGCTCGACGAACACCTCGTGGCCGACCATCAGGCCACGTCGGCGGCGCAGCGGATCGAAACGAACCGGGAGTTCTGCCGGATGGTGACGATCTCGTCGTCGGTGAACCGTTTGGTCTTGCCGCCGGGTTCGAGCTCGCCCAGGTCGTAGCGGGCAGGATCGAGGCCGACCAGCCTCAACAGTGCCGACGCTGACTGCCGCCGGTCCTTGGTGGCGAACGGCTGCCCGTCGATGGTGAAGTGGATCTCGTGATCCAGAGGGGTGACCTTGGTCTGGTCGCTCATGGCTCTCCTTCAAGGTGTGAAGCTGTCGTCGATGAGAACCGTCGCGAGCCCCGACGAGATAAAAAGTTCTCGGAGCACTTTCTCTGAGGGCATGGGTCGCGACAGGTGACCCAGGATGAGCACGCCGCCCACGCCGAGGCCCGCCGCGAGGCATCCGTTGGAGGCCGACCTGGCTCGCCTGGAGCGCATCGTCGATGTCATGTGGGCGACTATCCACCGGGTGCTGGATCTTCCGGCTCCACGTCGACGCCGCGTCGGTGCGTCCGACATCCTCGGGGAAGCGGTCAGCGACCAACTAACCGGGGGTGGTGTCAGCGCGGAGGATGTTCTGACTGAGGCCCTTGCCGCGTTGCTCCAGACGCCGGAGACCGCAGTGACCACCACCTGGGAGGCCCTGGCGGTCGGCATCGCTCGCAATAAGACCAAAGGTGCTCTTCGTAAAGCTGGGGCGTGGCTGCACGAAACTGAGCACCGTCCGAAGCTCACCGTCGTCTCTGGGGACGCGCCGGGGCGGCCCGGGCCCGAGGGGGACCCTGCCGACCCGCCACTCGAGCTGATCGAGGATCCGACGGACGATCTCGACGACGAGTTCACCAAGACGAGCCAGCAGTTGGAGCTCCTCCGGCTCGCCCAGGAGATTCTCGACGACCGGGACCGTGCCATCTTCCTCGGGATGCATTACGGGACTCGCACGCGGCAGTCCCTTGCCACCGAGTTCGACCTCACCCCTCCAGGGGTTACCCACGTTTATCGCACGACTGCCAAGCGGCTGTACGAGCACCCTCGATTCCAACGGTATGCAGAAGGAGGCGCACCATGACAGAACCACAAGACCCGGTCGATGAACTCCTCGACGCATACTTCGACTATCTCGAAGGCGTCGGCGAGGAACCATCTCTCGATCACTTGACCAGCGAGCAGCGGGCGGAAGCCGAACAGCTCATCTCGTCGCTCAAAGCCGCCCAGGGGATGGATCCCGAAGCCTCACGTCCGTCACTCGCCGCCTTGATGGCGCGTGCTAACGCCAGACAGAACGCGATCTCGGTGGAATCGTTGGGTGCGAATATCCAGACCGCGTTGCGACGGAGCGCCGATCCGCGGGCACGCGTCGCGAGCGACGTTGCTGCGCAGGCCGCAGGGCTCGCCTCGGCACTAGTTATTTACGCACGGGGACTACGCATCAGGGTCCTCGTCGTCGACGAAGGTGCCGACATCGACGCCGCCTACGCTGCCAGCGTCCCCTCCATCGCCGCGGTCTTCGGCGCCTTCCCTGACAGCAACGCCGTGCTCGTAACGAACGTCGATCCGATCCCAATCGGGGTGATTGTCGATCGAGATGACGTCGTCACGGCCATCGAAACGCCATCCGGTCGCGCCCAATCCCCGCGTATTAGCCGGCCAGTGCTGTACTCACCGGACGCCTGCGCGCATTACGTGACCGAAACGATCCCAGCCTTCGAGCCGTTTGAGCATCTGGCGTCTCATCACGCAGCTATGTCGTCGGCCGACGTCGTCGATGTCGACCACATAGCCGCCGGGGCGATTGAGGAGATTGCCACCTCGGGGGCCCGAGCTCGTCTCGCAGCCAAGAAGGATTCGTGGGCATCGCTGGGTGGCCCGGAGGCGGCCCTAATCGCAACTGCTTTGCGCCGCGCTTTGGCAGGCGAGTTCGACGAAGCCTTATTTCGACAGCAAGTCGAAGAGCTGGTCGACGTGGCATGATCCGTCACCTCAGCCTCCGCCATTGGCGCTCGTACGACACGTTGGATCTCGATCTTGGCTCCGGAACCACTTTCGTCGTCGCTCCTAACGGCGTAGGGAAGACTTCACTCGTCCTCGGATTGGCCTGGGCGCTGTACGGCGAGCACGCCAAAATCGACCCGCGATCATGCATTCGGGCGGGTGCCGACGCCGCCGAGGTCGAGGTCACCCTCACGCTGCCCGACGAGCGCCAACTGAAGATCGCTCGCAAGGTCGGCCGGAGGGGGCGGCCGACGGTGAAGGGCTGGCTTGACGACGTCGAGATCGACTCCTCGGCTGTCGACCAAGCGCTCGAAGAAGCCTTCGAAGTGAAGCTGGACGTCGCCGCCAACCTTTCAATGATGCTTGGCGGCGGTCAGCTGGCGTCGGAACAACCGCTCGACCTGAAGTCCCACCTTTACACCGCGTTCGGAGTTAGCCCGCTTCTACGCGCAGCTGAGTCAGCCGAGGCTCTTGCAAAGGGAGCGGAAAAGCAGCGGGCAGCAGTCCGTGCGAGCGATCAGAGGAGACTTGCTGATCGCAGCGATGTCGAGTCACGAGTCGGCAGACTGCAAAGCGAACTGCTTGAGCTCGAAGAACAGCGGGAGCGCCTTCAAGGAGCCGTGCGGGAAGCTGATCGGGATCGCACGAGAGCAAGGCAAATCGACGCCTACCAGGAAGACCTCCGCCGCTACGAGGACACTGTGACGGAGATTGTGTCTCGTGCCGCAGAGTACGTAGGTGCTGAGCTGGAGGTAGAAACCCTCTCGCTCAGGCTGCAAGCCGAGCGCGAGCAGGCCGAACGCGAAGCTGACCTCGCCGCCGAAGCGTACGCATCCGACCGCGGCTCAATCGCCGCGGCCACCGAGGCGATCGAGGCGCTGACTGGCGTGGATGCGTACTGCCCTACCTGCCTTCGCCCGATCGGCGCCTCTGAAGTGTTGGCCGCTACGGCCGAACACGAGCACCGTTTGCACGCAGCAACTGAGGCCAGCGGCCTTCACGCTCGCGAACAGTCGGAACGTCGAACCCGAGGGCAGGCCCTCGCCAACCTGCTCACCCAGCTCGACGCTCTCCGCAGGCCCGCTTCACCGGACATGACGATCGACATCGCCACTGCGGAGGTCCAACACGCAGCCGCTCTTCAAGCACTGGAAGTTCACAGCGAGAAGATCGGCGGAGTGCAGTCCCAGCTTCGGCAGCTAACCGCGCAGTTGGCAGAAGACGACAGGACCGCGGAGAGCGACCGAGCCCTTTATCGCGCCTACCGGCGGGAGGCCATTACGAGCGCTGCGACGGCGACCTTCCGCCGGGCAGCGACCGAGCTGACTGAAAGTCTGATTGAGCCGGTTGCGACCGAGATCACGTGGCGGTGGAAGCGCCTGTTCCCCAGCGGTGGGCTAACGCTTCGCTCAGATGGGACGATCGTTCGCGAAGAGCAGGGCGAAGCGCTCGGATGGAGCACGCTCAGCGGCGGGGAACGAATCTGGGCGCGGATCATCACGCACCTTCTCGTCATCGCCGCATCCACTCGCCTCCCCTTCGTCTGGTTCGACGAGCCGCTCGAACACCTCGACCCGCAGCTACGCCATGCCGTAGCTGCCACGCTGGCCACGGCCACTGCCGCCGAGAGCGGAAGCCCCAGGCAACTCCTTGTTACGACGTACGAGCATGCGATCGCCCGTCAGTTGGCTGACGACACCCCAAACGCCACGCTGATCAATGTGCGGTCGGGACGGCACGAAGCGCCGCAGGACGACCCGGCCACTACCGACACGGTGGCTTCTGCGCCCAGGCGTACTAGGGCATAGGGTCCAAAGACCCTAGGTCGCGATCGGCCCAGATCTCAGACGAGGGATCTGAAAGCCTCCCAGTGGCTGCGATGGAGCACTTATGCCACCGCGCACATCCCGGAGTAGCTCCGGGACAGGCCCCTCGCCCTCGACAGCAGCAACGTTGAGAGGGAGTGAATGTGCGGTGTCAACACCAGCCCAAAGCTGACCCCTTTCCACCGGCTGAAAAGTGACCCCCTGCCGGCAATCAGGACACCCATTTGCTAACCAATTGCTAACCAAAATGCACGGACGGACCCGAATGGACAGGGACGGCTACGGACGCGAGCTCACAAATGCCCAGTACGCGAGGACTTTCTCGAACCTGGACGGACATCCCCGGACGCTTGCCTGCGGGTTTAGGTCCCGGTCCCTTCGGGGGTGGGGGTTCGAGTCCCTTCGCCCGCACACTGTGATGTCGCGAGACATCGCGCGCACCTGTCTCGAGACATAGTTCACATAATCCGGGATTCGCCTGGTAGTCCCTCGTCGGGTCCAAGGTGAGCTCGCGAACAAGCTCGCCGTCCTCGGTGATGATCCTGACGGAGAGATCCTGGACGAGGAGCAGGATCTTCGTCCCTGCCCAGCGGCGACCGAGGCCGATGTGGTGCAGCTTGGAGTTGTGCCGCAAGGTGACCTTGCCGGCGGTGTCGACGACGTCACGCCGGGTGCGGAAGTGCCCGATCGCGAGGGGCCCGTCGTGAGGGACGGCCCTCGGTCTGGCGACAAAGGCCGACTGTGGGGTCTTGCGGCCGACAGCACGGTGGGGCCATTCGCGGGGGCCAGCCCTGGCCCCCGCGCTGCCAGGACCATACACCCCGACATCGGATCGCGCTCGGAAGCAATCCAGGATCTCCGTTTCGAGGAGAAGCCCCGTCAAGATCCAACTCGGAGAGCGAGGCCAGAGGCGGTACTCTTCACGACGATTGGCTCCATTGAACAGAGCCTCTTGGCTCAATTAAGAGAGAGCCTTTTCACCGAGAAGATTCACTTGCTCGAACCTCAACCTTCCTGCGAGATCCGGCGGACAATTGGCTTCACAGCCGCCCGATGTCGCGGAGTTGTAACGACATTTCTTGCTGACGAACTCGAGCACATCCACGTCGACCATCGCCGCTAACGCCGCCGATGTCGAGGCGTGCGGCGGCCGTTTCCTCCAATGCCCGGTGTCCGGCGAGCTCCTGCACACCGCCATCCGTGAATTCCCCCAGGGTCTGCAGGCAGACGAGGTTCTCGAGCTTGGCTACATGTTGCAGCACCTGATCGTTGAAGTCGGTACCGCTCGTCGGTCATGTTGGGAACGGAAAGGGTTCGCTCCCAATGCCGCGTCTACGTTCCTCAAATAGCGCGGCAATAGATCGAGCATTGTCCGTAAGCGGAGAGACAAAACTTCGTAATGTTTCATCGATGAGATCAGGTAGCCAGGCAGTTCGGCCAAGTGGCCTGGAGAGCTGTTCGACGCGGACGCGTGTCTCCTGATCAATCGAGGCGCCAGCCCAAGGTAACCGCTGGACCGGATCTACCTCGTAGCTTCTGGAAGCTCTACCCGAGTATCACGACCCGAAAACGGGGGTTTGTTTTCTGCTATTCAAGGCGTAGACTCTTGATCGACCGGGGGGGACCAATGTGGCCTATCCTCGAGGAGCGGGGGCAATCGGGGGTGGTTGTGTGATCGCGCAGCACTTTGATCGATGGAGGCTGCATCCGGGCGAAGACTTCAGTTGCTCGTCGTGTAACCGCGTGCTAGTGCCACTAGCTCTCGCGGCCCGGCACCGAGCGGAGGAAGCGATCCTGATATCGGCTTGCGGCAACAGGTCGGTGACGTCATGAGTCTGAACCAGTTCGAGCAGCTGAGCCCGCGGGAACAAGAAGTCTTGTTGTCGATGATGCGGGGAAGGACGGCCCGAGACATCTGCAAACAGGCCTATGTCTCCCTGCCAACGGTCCGGAGCCAGATCCACTCGATCCTGTCGAAGCTCGGGGTCAGCTCGCAGTTGGCTGCCGTTGCTCTCGCTTACCAGAGCGGCTGGCCCCCAGACAAGGATCGTCTCTCAGAAGATCCCTCACCTATCAGGCCTGATGAGTCGTTTTTGGAGTTTGGTTGACAGGTCGGAAGCGATCCAGGAGCTCCGTTTGGGAATGGGCTCCGAGCTTGCGGAATATGGCCTTGAGGTGGTTGCGGACGGTGTGTTCACTCAAGTAGAGCGAACGGGCGATAGAAGAGACCCGTCTACCGTCTAAGAGCAGCCATAGCACATCCTCTTCACGCTTGGTCAAGGCTTCCGTCCAAGGTGGCATGGCGCTCGCCGACCTGGGCTCGAGATCTACGTCTCTCAGCTCGGAAGCGTTGAGCTCCCCGCCATGCTCTGAGAGCTCACCCCCCGAGACACCCGGCAACGCGGGTTCAAACTTGAGCAGCCAGACGGTGAACCGACTTCCCTTGGGGTTGGTGAAGGAGCTAATGGTGAGCCCCGCCCGGATCCTGCCTCGGGAGATGGTGGACAGCTCCAACCACGTGGAGGCCGTTCCGGACCCGTCCGCTGCAAGAAGCGAAGACATGCCGTGGAGTATCCGGCTGAACTTTTGTCGCTGATCCAAGGGCACGTACGGCGGCGGCGCAGGGGTCCCGAGGGGCAGGCAAGCGTTGAAGCCGACCAGATCATTGAGGGTGGCGTTCGAGTAGACGCGATGACCGGCGGCGTTGACCACGAGAACGCCGTCGCTGGAGTCGTCGAAGAGCGCCTTGAGTGCTGGGTCGAAAGACCTCTGGGTTCCCTGCCTCGGAGACGAGGCATGTCCCAGAGAAGAGAACTGCGGGGAGACGCTGGTCGATCTCTTTGAGCCACCTTTGTCAAATGGTCCTGACGGACCCTTTGAGGTGTCGCTTGGAGTCGCCACTTCATGGCCCTCGAACCTGGCCACTCGGCGAGGGTTCCCCCCGGGCGTGGGCCCTTCGGCCGTGCGCCCCTCCCCGGGCGTGGGCTCCCCCGGGAGAGTGGGCTCGTAGCTGTCTGGGCGCGCCGTAATTGTCGTACCTGGTAGTGCGTCTGAAACGCTTCGAGCGGCGCGAGCGACGCGAGATGCGCCACATCAGGGCCAAGGCCAGCAGCACGATTGCTGCCCCACCGGCGATGGGATAGAGGATCGGGAACGGCGGGCTGCTCAGCCGGAACGACAGACTGAGCGAATTGCTCTGGGCACCGGCGAAGTTACCCACACCGGTGACGCGGTACAGACCGCCCTGGGACAGCGCGACGATCAGCGTGGCGATGCCGCGCCCGCCAGGAGCGAGCAGTACCTGGTAAGAGGTCACTCCCCGGAGCAGGACGCCGTTGCGGTAGAGCTGGCCCACGAAGGTGGAGTCTGCTTGAACGGCCCCCGTGTTGACCAGTGAGGCGCCTACATAAGCGGCGGAGCCGACCTTGGGGTGGTTGAGCAGCTCCAGGGCCAACAGTCGGCCACTGCGGTGCAAGTAGCCATAGGGATCGAGCTGAAAATTCAGCTCGCGCGTTCCCAGCGAGAGACCGGGGAACGACACGTTCAGCTGCGCCTGGTAAGTCCCGAGAACCTGCGACCGGGTATCTGCCCCGGGCCAGTCCACCTGGAGCGTGCTAAGCGACCCGGGAATCATCCATTCGCCGGTAGATGTCTTGTCGTAGACGAGGGCGGCACCGCGGGTGATCTTCAGACGGAAAACTGGCGCCAAGATGACATTGCTCAAGTTCCTGATCAGGCTAAAGACGGTCAGAGGATCACCGACCTCGATCGCCGGGTAGGACCTGACGTCGATCAAGGCGCCGGCGATGACCTGGGTGCCGGTGACCTGCGCATTTACCTTTATCTGGACACCGACGCTCACAGGGCTGGCCCCCTTGGAGTAGGAGCCCTTGAGGGGTTGCCCGACCACGTTCAAAGCGCCGGTGTAGGCGCCCTCGGCCGTGTGAGGGGGGACCTCCAGGCGGAGTTGGACGGTGGTGGTGCCTGGTGGGGCAGTCACTGTGGACAGCCGCACCGAAGGATCGCTGGGGTAGACGACGGCCAACCACGGTGCCAGAGGCCCCTGCAGGGAGAAGCGGAACACCCGGGGCGCGGAGGACCCGTTGATGACCCCTATTGTCTGTAGGTACTCGCCCCCCCGCAAGGCCTTGGTGAAGCTGACGTTCGTGGGATAGATACCCACCCCATTGCCGGACGGGTCGGTGGCACCGGAGGCACCCGCTGGGCCAAGCCCGCCGAGAACCAACAAGCCGCCAAACACCGTGATGATGACACCGGTGGCCAGGCGAGTGAGCACCGCTGCGGTGCTTCTCACGTTGCAAAGGATGGCTTGGGCGTTGCACGGCTTCAACATCAAAAATGATGAACGTGCCATCCGGTCGAGCATGGGACGCGAGACAGGAGGGAGCGGCTTCGCCCCCTCCTGTCCTCTGCTCACCGCCAGCTCAGGGTGGCTGGTTTGAGTCGCCCCTGAACTGGCGGTGTTCTGGATGTTTTGCCTACTAGCGGTTACGTCAGCTCCTGCTCAGGCCCTGACCAGCGGCGCGGTGTCGCCGAGGCCCAGGCTCTGGAACTGGCTTACCCCCCCTACGGTGACGAGGTACGGTGCATTATTGTCCGTCGGGCAGCCATACGTGGTGTTTACGTCCGCCCTAGCCGACACCGTGAGAGTGCCCGTGTAGCTACCCGAGGCAAAGGAGCCAGAGGCGGGAGGCTCGAGCGACAGGTCAAGCTTGGCAGCATCGTTCGGGCACACGATCCCGGAACCCGGGCTCCCGGCCGCGACGGGTGTGGACGTGTTGTCGGGGAGCCAGTAGGTCGTGCCAGCGGGGAAGGTAGGTTCGGAGGATCCCTCGGTGGAGGGGTTGTAGCCGACCTTGCCGTCGAACGAAGTGATCGTCTGAGGGCTCCCCGTGACCGTTTGGGTAAGGGTGCTGAAGTCGAGCCCGATCTGCTCGCCCTCGTTGCCCAGCTCTGTCACGGCCGGGGCTGTCGAGGTCCCTGCTGCGCTCCAGGTGTCGTTACCAGACAGCAAGCACGGCGCGTTGACGGTCGTGCAGGTGAAGGCCACCGAGGTGAAGTCAAGAGACAGGTAGAGCTCCGGCAACACTGTGAAGCTCCACCAGGTGTCGGTTGTGTTCCCGTTGTAGATGGCCACGGTCTCCACGTACCAGGTGCCCGAGGGCTCGTCCTTCGAGATGGTGAAGGCGTTGTCGTAGAGGGTCTTGGAACCCTGGATGCACTTGTCGACGATGCCGTTGGTGCCGTTGGTAATGGCAGTCGCGCCTATCTCGTTGTATTCACCTGCCGTGGTGAACATGCTCGTAAGCGCGGCGTTCGCTGTGCCCGTGCCAAAGCCGCCGCATAGCGATTGGGGTACCGGAATGCCTGCCACCGCTGTGTCCTCTTTTCCGTCGGGGTAGTAGACGTTCCAGGAGACCTGGTTGACATTGGCTACGCTGGGCTCGATGTCCACAGCGGACCAGAGCCCGATCCGAACGGGAGCCGGGGAGTCACCCGGGTTCGGAGACACCGCGAACAGGGGCCCCGCACCGGGTGTGACGGTAACGACACCGCCACTTGAAGTGGCCGAGCCCTGAGCTTGTGCAGCCTCGCCCGTGGTGGCATTAAGCGCGCACGGAGCCGACTTCAGGACTGGGTTGCCGTCTGCAGTGTCAAGCCCGTAGCTGAAGGCGTACGCCGCGGTGCCCGTGTTGCCTGGCGTCCCTGACGGCGCGGCAGGCGCATGGGTGTTGCCGGCAGCGCCGTTGGCCTGGGTGTAGTCCGTATAGGACAAACTATCCGCGGCCGTGTTGATGTTGGCTGAGATCGCCTGGCTGTACTGAGTGGTCTCGGTACCACCCGCGGTGTTGAGGTCCGGGAATCCCCAGGAGCACTCGACGTTGGGACCGGCACCACTGCTACCACCACCGAGGGTGGCGGTGACGGGGAGCCCTGTCGACGACGAGTTCCCAGGCGGCGACGCCGACGCAGTCCCCGCTCCGACGACCGCCATCCCGGTCAGGGTGGCGGCGGCGATCAGCAGCTTGCCACGCGCCGCCCACCTTCCATGCATTTGCTTCGTCTTCACTGTTGGTCCTCCCTCTCTTGGCTAATGCTGATGAGAGGGCGGGCGAACCAGAAAAGAAAGACACGGACTTCGCCTGCCCGCCCTCGCTGGCCGGCACGTCGCCGAACCTAAAGAGCCAGCAATCAGCCCGCAAGGGCCGCGACCGCAATTGACCAACGATGGGTCGCAGATTCATCGTAAGTGACTAGCTCGAAATGGGCTATAGCCCAGCCGCCCAGGATAGGCAGCAAGGGCGGGGTGACGAGGCTGAAACAGCAGATGGGTCGCGAAGTATGACCTGAAGTTGGCAACCCGCGTTGAGGTGATCAGGACCCGGAATGGCCAACCATTTGCCAACCGCCACTGGAACCCGCCCGTGCGCGGTCATTTCAAAAACGCTTGTACTAACCACTCAGCTCATCCTCTGACGAGAGGCAGCGGGCCGGCCGAGTCCTCCCAACAGGAGGACCACTTACTGGAGCTGGGACCCGAATGCGTCCCTACCGGGACGAAAGGCGCTCGGCACGATGCTTGTTCGGGTCATATTCGACCTCTACGGCAGGACGTCACCTCAGGTGTAGTTGGTGACATTCCCGCCGGTGGTGATCCGCCCGATCGAGTTGTTGGCCGAGTTGGTGAACCACAGGGCCCCGTCCGGTCCGACGGTTATCCCCACCGGGGCATCGATGCCGGTACCGGTGTAGTTGGTGACCTTCCCACTGGTGGTGATCCGCCCGATCGAGTTGTTGGCGTAGTTGGTGAACCATAGGGCCCCGTCCGGTCCGGTCGTGATCGAGTCGGGCTCGTCGATGCCCGCGCCGGTAAAGAACCTGCCCTGCCCGCTGGTGGTGATCCGCCCGATGGAGTTGCCGCGGTAGTTGGTAAACCAGATCGCCTTGTCAGGCCCGGTCGTGATCCCAAAGGGCTCCTCAAGGCCGTTATTTGTGTAAACCGTGATCCTCCCGTCGGGATTGAGCCGGGCGATCGAGCCCTTGGTGATCTTGGTACCGGCGTTGGTGACCCACAAGTCTCCGTCAGGGCCAGCCGTGATCCCGGCTGGATCGTCGATGTACGTACTGGTGTGGACGGTGATCTTCCCGCTGGTGCTGATCACGCCAACCGAGCCCGGGTTGTACGCGTCGGTGAACCAAAGAACATGGTCAGGGCCGTTCGTGATCCCAATCGGATTGGCCACTCCCGAGGCGGTGTAGCTGCTGATCTTGCCTCTCGTGGTGATCCGCCCGATCGAGTTACCCGCCGAGTTGGTGAACCAAAGGGCGGCGTCAGGCCCGACGGTGATCTCCGCGGGCGCATCGATGCCGCCACCGGTGTAGATGTTGACCTTTCCGTTAGTGGTGATCCGCCCGATCGAACCATGGTTCGTCTTGTTGCCCAGGTTGGTGAACCAAAGCGCTCCATCCGGCCCGGTCGTGATGTACGCCGGCACGCTGAGCGTCACGGCGGAGCCGGACGCAACACGACCGCTCTGGCTGATAGTGGCGCTCGCAACGGACCCGGCTACCAGCCCGTCGAACAGCAGTGCGAGGCAAGCAAGAGCTGACAGTGTGACCAGGCGCATGTGCAAGCCTCTCTCGTTAGGTCCCCTAGGTCCCGTTGAAAGCGGGCTGCTAGGCCCCGTGCCCCCCGGAGTGGCCGAGAAGCAAGGGAGGTAGCACAACTAGGTCTTGTCCCGATGCCCACGGCTAGTGGTGACGATCCTACAGGAGCGACCTCTTCGCTGTCGGGCTCGACTGCTTC
>Ga0326728_10002352_pt1 | contig 63399 bp, 50 predicted proteins | sample MB3enrmetagenome_FD_207602 | JGI IMG/M metagenome (GOLD analysis project Ga0326728, IMG submission 207602) | Lab enriched peat soil microbial communities from McLean, Ithaca, NY, United States - MB31MN | ecosystem: Environmental > Terrestrial > Soil > Wetlands > Peat | place: USA: New York...
GTGCCGGTGAAGAAAGTGTCGCATAACGGTGACTTTCCTGTTGGCGGCGACACGAGGGACATCCTGTGGATGATCCAGCATACTTCGGCGCCGAAGTCGGGGGCGGTATTCATAGGCTACTGAATGAATTTTTGCGAGATGAGAATTGCGGACGTCACGACGGCCAACACATGGTCTGTGGCGGCCAGGAAAGTTATTTTTACTGAGCGCTTTAGCGGGCAACTGTCGGAACCGGTCGCCGTTGCAGCCCGGCACGTTTTTGGAATGTATGTCCAGATAACTCGATAAACAACACAAACCCAGAGAAAGACAATGAAAACAAAACCAATAGCAACCAAACTCACGTCGGCCTTTTGGCTGATGACCTGTTCAGCCTGGCTGATGATGCCTGCCGCCTCCCGCGGACAAGTGGTCATAGGAAGCTGGCAAAACACAACCGGCGACGGATGGATCGATTGGGGAACAGGAGATTCCATCGTCAACCCCGCCGTCACCAACATCTACAGCTTTGTGCAGGGCGTCGTGCCCGGCTACGCGCAAAGTCTGCAAGTCAACAAAGCGGGATGGAACCAAACCATATCCATCAAACTGGAGTACCAGAGTGGTGCCGTAGCCGCCTTCACCAACAACAATTTGCTGAACTTTACGTTCTCGGTGCCGGCGTGGACGAACGGGGGCTATTCGCAGTTGAACGCGCTGTACGTCAACGCCTCTGGACTCGGGTGGTACGGTGTTCCTTTTAGCACCAACACCTGGTCGGCAACGGGCAACACCGGCAACAATAGCTCGGGTGGCATGCCCAACTTTTATTTTTCCAACGGCAGCCCCTTCCAGTCGCAAACCGTCATTTTTAACTATTCAAGCCTCTTGCCGTCGATTGTCACCAACCCCAACCCTTATATCGAGTTGATTTTCGCCTTCAACAACGGCGGTGGCGCTCCTTCCTACTGGTGGTTGAACAACGTCACCCTGTCCGGCTCGCCAACGCAGATCATCTACACTGTGGACGACTTTTCCACGAACGGCGTGGGTCCTGCAAACCCGACCAATTACGATTATTCTGCCACCCAGGAAATCTACTCCCAGGGAGATATTTCAAGCGTCTGGAGCGAGTGGTTCGGCAACGGAATCACCAGTGTTTCCTTCGATCCCAATATGAACGTCAGCGGCAATACAAACACACACGGAGCGATGGCTCTCGCAATGACCTGGAACGCGGCCACCGACGGATACCAGCAGTTTGTCCTCTGGCAAGGGAACGGTACTTACACGTATGTCCCGGGGGGAACGGTCGGCATCGGCTACCCACAGTACACGAATCTTGAGTGCGACGTGATGTTTGACCCCAGCTCGGCCGGGACAACGAACGCCAACGGCGTTCTCGGCGTCATACGGCTCGGTGTCCGGGGCTTTGGCGCATTTGGTCAGGACTGGATAAACGGCAGCTACACGACCATCTCCGACACCAACTGGCACCATATAAACGCGCCGCTAAATAGCTCCAACCCCGATTACGCCAATGTTGGCGCTGCGATAATTGGCGAAGACGTGACCGGCTACGTTGGTGGCGGAGGTCTAACCGGCAGTCAGATCCTGTACGTGGATAATATCAGATTCACCGGACCGCTGGTTAAGCCGAAAGTACCCCCGCCCATACTGGGGGCCCCGCAGCAGGCAAAACCGGGGCTGCGGATTTTCGCCGGATCGGCCGTCAATACGTATGATCGCGAGTTATTGTACACCGTTGACCAAAATCAGTCCTGGGTGGACTCGGGTGCGCATTTCCCGGTCACGTACTCATTCTCGCTCCAGGATTACAACCCCAACATCCTCCAAACGATGGTCGAACTGATAGGGGGCGGCACTACGCCGACCACATATGGTGAGTATGCCGATTATAGTGGGCCTACCATGCTTTGGCTGCAACTGAATCCGGCGGTGGGCGGCCAGGTCATGGCCAGCGTCCAGTGGAAGACCAATCTGCCGGGTGCGAATCCGAACGTTACGGCCACGCAATTCACCAACTCCACAGCCGTTGGCACGTGGTCGCTGGTGTTCACCGGTCCCAACACCGGGTATGTCAGCGGGCCAGGCCAAGTCATCCTTGGCTCGACGAACTTTACGATCGCGGACGGTACTGTTACGACCGACTTCGCCGATCCTGTGTTTGCCGCTTTCGGGCTGCAGGCGAATCAAACGGCGGGCGAAGGAGCGTATGAGGATTGGGGGATGATCTCGGTCACCGGTGTCTTGGACGGCAATGAGCTCGAAGACTTCACCAAGGAAGGCAGCGACATTAGCGCAAACCTCACCCCTTCGGGCTTCTTCAACAACAGTATGTCCGCGTTGCCCGCCAGTCTGATCATTCAGACGACCAACGACGCCTGGTGGGTGAACTGGTCGCAGCCGGCCAACAATTTCACCCTCGCCTCGAGCACCAATTTGGTAAATCCTCATTGGATCAATCCGGGGTACTACGGCGGCTACAGTGACACCAATGCGCCGAGGGTCATGCCCCTCACAACACCTTTCGCTAGCAAGTTCTGGGTCTTGTTGCCGAAGGACGATCTGCCTACCGTCGATGGCAAACCGGGCAGCGCTCCTTCGCCGCAGGCGTTCTTCCTCACCGCGACCAACGTAGTGTCGCCGTAATGATAATACGCTGGGGACAATGCCATGACATCACACAACGGTGCCGGGAAACCGGCACCGTTCCTTATGTAAACGTGAGGACCACAACTTGATTTTGCCACGCGCCCGAAGCATCATCATTACATAAGCCCCGGGTTGCCGGCTCCTCTCAGCGTCAGGCGTGTCCAGCGCCATGCGTGGCTTAACTTGCAGTCGCCGCGCAAACATCGTGATAAACTCATAAAGCAATTGAAATTCTCTCACTGGATTGCCCTAACAGCGCTTTCTTCATAGCCGGTTGCCAATCCGAGCGACAGAACAGATCGTCGCAAACTCAACCGCTGCCAAAGAAGGCGGCTGATTTGCTAATGGGCGACTAACATCACCGACGCCTTTGGCAAGAACGCGCCCCCGAATCCACGCCGGTTATTCGGCGGGCCTCGCCCTAGAAGAATGACAGCTTCCAGCGAAAGGCAGTTAGATGAACGGGAAACCTCCCGGCTATGCCGGGACGACTCCCAGAGTTTGACAGCTCCGGGAGTGACTTGAGAATCCGTGTTGTGAACCGCTCAAGGTCAACAACAGGAGACTCAAGAAATGAACGAATACGAAAGTCTTAATCATACGAAATGGGAATGCAAATACTGTCCAATCCACGAAACACAGCGCCCACCGCGGTCAGGCGTATTCCAAATCGGCAACAAGCGTAGAGCGGAGGCTGGAGGGGTCAAGTACTTTCTGAACGTTCGTCCCAGACGCGGACGCTCGCTGGGCCAGGACCAAGCGAACCAGCGGCTTGCGTTTCTCAGTTCGCCGCGCTCGGGGCGCAGAACTCCGCGGTTCGGGCGGGCCGAAACTTCCAGATTCTCGGCACTTACCCGACGCCGGCCCAACGCTGGGCGGACATCAGCGGGCTGTGCACTGCCGAATTCGGTGCGGTGCCGGTTGACAGGCGCCTCTTCGCTCAGGCCGGCACGGTGCTGGACGGAGTGGAGAGCTTGGCGCGTGAGTTCCAGGCCCGACTGCCTGCTTCCGCATCATCGTAAGCCAGGCTAATACAACTTGTAAAGGTATCCCTCAGTCAATGACAATGTTATATGTTCAGCCTTGCTTGATCGGGCTGTTGCGGTTCAATCCGGATTGGATGCGCAGCTTCCGAGCCATGGACTCGGGACCCAGACAAACAATTCGCAACCAAAGCGTGAACAGCGGAATATAACATTGTCATTGACTTCGTCACACGTTTTTGGAGCCGCTTGGACAAGCAGGTCACACCCACCTTCACGGTCAGGCCGCGAAGCGGAAACTGGGCTCCTCGCTATACTCGGTCGAATGGGCCCACGTGTTCGCGGTCGCCTGCTTGGTCCACCTTGGTCTCAAGAGAGAGAACCACCAGAACGCTTCTTCGCTGTTTCGGTGGAATGGGTGGAGTAGCGTCCCCTACCGCCCGCTCATACCTTTACACCACAGAGAACAACTCTGTAGCCCCACCGGAGGCTCACCGTAGTACCCTCGATCCAGATCGAGGGTACTACGGTGAGCCTCCGGTGCAGCCCACAGGACGGTCTGGTGCGGGGTTGGAGGAATGGGGGGCCGGAGACGCGGCTGTTTAGGGCGCCAAGCTGGGTTCGGACAGGTCGCCGAGACGCGAGCAACGGGCAAACGGCCAGAGCCGGGGCACCCGCTAGCGCCTGATCCCTCAGAGAAAAGCCCAGTAACCATTCCATCAGAAAGAGCGAAGAACCGAAATACTCTCCACAAGTGCCGTAACCGCAGAGGATTACGCAATCTACCTCGGGTACACATGCGGACTACGCCGGGATGCAACCGGCAAAAGACCGTCGGCACGGGCAGTACCTAGATGACGCAGCGCCGGATGGAGCGGGCTGGATAAGAGTGGCTGATCGAAAACGGGGGTTGGAGGGGGTTCTATGGTACCAGGGCATGTCCAGGGTTTGTCCAGGGTGCCCCTAGACTGTCCCGAGGGAATCGCAGAAGGCGAGTCGTAATCGCAAGCCTTATGGTGAACACCGTAGGTGGGCGCGGGAGCGGGGAGGTATAACGTCGAAGCGCAAGACCCGTCGAATCCTTGTAACCTTGCCGAGGCTTCCGCGGTCTGTATGAAAGTGGGGCGCTTCAGGATGCCCGCCCGTTGCGCGTCTGGGGTAGCCCTGTGCCCGACCCGGGAGCCAGGGGACAGAGTGAGGAGGAAAGCTTCAAACAAGCCTGCAACTTGCTTGCAACCCCGGATGCACTGTAGTGATGACCCAGTGTTGCAATATTACTGCTTTAGCTCCCTGGCATCTCTGGCGGCAGCCAGCGAGTTCAAAAACAGTTCCAACTCCGTATATCCCTCGGCGTTGAGGGTTTTGGCCACGTTCGGGTCGGTGAGCGACAGGCCATGGGCCTTTTTCCATTCATCGGGGATGCCGTCGCTGGCGGAGCAGGCTGGGGGTTCACCGGAGGCATAGGCGGGCCAGCCGCCGACCTCATTCTCGTTGTTGATGATCCGGCCGATGCCATTCCGCACTTCGGAGACTATGCGCGCGTCCACCACGTCCCGCCTGGGCAAGGTTGCGCCAGCTTTCTGGAGCACCAACTCGAGAGCCGCTTCGGCCGGCTGCGTCTGCACCGGCGGCGCGGAGAACGGCGTCGGGCTTTGCCAGGTGCGGTCGGCCTTCACCCCTTTCCAATTGTCCCGGCAGACATCGGGCAGGCCGTCCATGATGTTGCCGTCAAGGTATAGTGATGCGGGCAGGACGACTTTCGGGTCAATGATGAAGTAGGGCGGACGCTGCGTGGTGGAGGGGCCTTTGCGCACGTAATTGCTGACGTAGTTGAGGGTGCGGAGGTCGCCGTAGCCGCAGGTGTGGCCCCAGTCGTAGATGACGTTATTCCGGAAGTCGCATTGCACCGTGATGCCACCCCAGCGCGGCACGCGGCTCAACATGTGGGCGAAGAGGTTGTGGTGCCAGGTGCTGCGGTCGCCGCCCAGGATGGTGGCGAAGGCATGCCGCTGCTGGTTGTTGCCTTCCGAAGCGATGCACCACTGCACGGTGTAGCGGTCCACCGATCCGGAGGCGGACAGCGTTTCGGGGTTGCCCCAACTGCACGAGCAATGGTCCACGATGAAGTTTTCGCTGTCATAGACGCGGAAGCTGTCCCCGCGGTTCGCGGACTTGGCGGTGGTCTCTTCGCTGGTGTTGTTGCCGGCGCGAAAACGGAGGTAGCGGATAATTACGTCGTGCGTTCCCGAGAGATCGAACGCGTCGCCGCTGTCCTCGGACTTCTTGATGCAAATGCCGTCGCCGGGGGCGGTCTGGCCGGCGATCGTGATGTAGGGTTCGCGGACTACGAGGCCCTTCGTCTCGACCAGCCCTCCTACGCGGAAGAGCACCGTGCGCGGGCCCTTGGTCTCGACCGCCTCTCGGAGGCTGCCGGGGCCGGAGTCGTTTAGATTGGTTACGAAGAGAACCCTGCCCCCGCGCCCGCCTTTGGCGTAAGCGCCGTAGCCTTCCGCGCCGGGGAAGGCCAACGTGCCGCCGCCAAGCGGTGTTTCCTGAGTATCTGTCTGGCGGTAGAACCTTCGGTAAGCGTCTTCCACTAGGGCCCGGTCGAACCGGAACTCCTTCGCCGGTTTGCCAGCTATATACGGAACCATTTTCCCGCCAGGAGCCGCAACGCGCGGATTGGTCAGCATGATGTCGCACCGGTTCGGGCCGCCGTGGTAGGTCAGCTTCCACTCGTAAGCCTTGCCGTCAAACTCCGCCCGCACGGCGCCACCCTCGGCCAGGTCGGTAAAGGCGCCGTGACAGGCGTTCGCGCTGCCGATGAGTAGAATGTCGCCCGAAGGCGGCGCGGCCAGCAGATTGATCCGCAGCCGGCAGGACCCCACGCCGTTGCGCTGGGCATCAGGGACGGGGAAGTTGGCGCGGCCTTCGGTCTTACCCCATGTGAAGATGGGCGTCACGCCCTCGGCGTCGAGGTCGAAGATCAGCTCGGTGGTGCTGGGCGGCGGTTCTTTTTCCAGGCTCAAGTAGTTGTAAACGCCTATGCTCAGGCCGTCCTCCACGACGATGCCCGTCGCCTTGGAGCCGATAATGTGCAGGATGGAAGTGCAGCCGGCCGACATGCCCAACGCGATTTGTTTGGCGACCAGGCTGCCACTTTGGATTTCGATTATGCCACGGCCTCGCTGGCCCGGACCGCCGCCGCCGGAAAGGAAGGTATTCCCTGCGAACACATGGCCCGATGTCAGGACGAAGCGCCCCTCCGAGCCGGTGTATTTACCGACATCAAAGCTGCCGCTTACCGTCAGCGACGGACCATCCAGGACCATGGAAGCCGCGCTGTTGCCGCCGTCGGCGACGCTCAGGTGGTTCACCAGGACGTGCGCGTGCGCCAACGTCACCTGGCTGGGTTTGTCGTGCGTACCATTGACCCGGGCTTCACTCGTTCGCGACGGAAGCATGCCGCCCCACATGGCGGCGTCTTCCCAATTACCCTGGCCGCCCTTCCACTCGATCAAAGTCCCCGCCCGTGAAGCCGTTATACAGGGCACACTCAAGAGGCAGGCGCAAAGTCCGGTCAGCGTATGATTCGCGATCCGCTTTAGTGGACGATGCGACATTGGATTCCCATTATTGGGCGTAAAGCGGGAGAGTCATGCAATCCAGAGGGTCACCATCGCAGGCCGTCCTGGGAAGCTCATGGTTTGGAGGAGGCAGGCATGGGTTCCCCGTGAGGGGCTAGATCTTCGGGCAGCCTACGCGGTTACGGGCTCAGGATGGGCCCATGGGGCGCGGTAGGGCCGTTGCAGGAGGAGGTTGGCTTCCTCGTCCCCCACAACGCGGCCGGCCGCGGCATCCCAGGTCAGGCTCCGCTTCAATTGCAGCGAGAGGTTCGCAAGCACGCACATGCTCGTGGAGGTGCTCCCTTCAGCGATATCCGCCCGGGGATGGCCCCGGTTTGCGATGCACTGCAAAAGGTCCTTCATGTGCTCGCGGATGGCCGGGGCGACGTGATACTCGATGCCGTTCTCCGTTTTGTCTTCCGGGTATTTGTCGCTATCAACCGGGTACTTCGCTTTGGGGTCATTCCATTCGCGATGGATTGGGTCGCCGCCGTCCAACGGTATAAAGTCGAACATGAACACGCTGGCTTTGAGTGTGGCTTTTTCGCCATAGAAATTGGCGCCCCACCAGTATTTCGGGTCTGGTTGCTCGCCGAAATGGCGATGCTCCCAGGTGACTTGGAGGTCGCCATAGTCGAAGGTGGCGGTCTGCATATCGGGAATGTTCGGTTTACCCTCTTTATGGAAGTAGTTGCCGCCGGTAGAGGAAATCCGCTTGGGCCACCCTAAGCCCATCATCCAGCGCACCATGTCCACCATGTGAATGCCCATATCCCCAATGGTGCCGTTACCGTATTCCATATAGTCGCGCCAACTGCGGGGATGGATGCCGGAGTTGAACGGGCGCATCGGCGCGGGGCCAGTCCACATCTCGTAATCCAGGTATTCCGGGGGCGGTTGGTCGGGCGGGTTGCTGATGCCACGGCGGCCGTAGCAATACGTCTCGACGAGGCCAATCCGGCCCAAGCGGCCTTCCTGGACCAGGTCACGAGCCTCAAACAGGTGCGGCGTGCTGCGGCGCTGGGTGCCTACTTGGACCACCCGGCCGTACTTGCGCGCCGCAGCGACCATGGCCTGGCATTCCACCACGTCCACACCAATGGGTTTCTGCACATAGATATCGGCGCCCGCCTGCGCCGCCGCGATCATCGGCAGCGCATGCCAGTGATCTGGGGTAGCGATCAACACCACGTCCAGGTCCTTCTCCTTGAGCATGTCACGGTAATCACCGTAGGTGCGCGGCTTCTTCTTGGACAACTGGCGTCCGGCCACAATATCTGCTGCCTCAGCCAACATCCGTTTGTCCACGTCGCAGAGCGAGACCACCTCGACCGGGGCGACCTGGATCAGGCGCAACAAATCCACTTTGCCATACCAGCCGCTGCCGATCAGCCCGACCCTTTTCTTCTGGTCGGCAAAGTCAGCGGCATAGCTGCCGAGGGCCGACAACGCCAATCCAGCCGCACTTACTTGAAGGAATTTCCGGCGGTTCATGGGTCTCCTTCTAGGCCCGTGGCGTTCCAAACGCAAGTCCTGACTCCGGCCAGTGCTTCCAGCATGGTCGGGCCGATGGGGCGGGCCGGGTTGGCGAAGCGAAGGCTGGGTGCCAAGAAGCCGCCGGCGCCAAGGCGGCTCGCTGGTTCTAGCCCTGAACCAGAACGGCCTTATTGTCCTTAAGGTACCTCTCCACGTTCTCCTTATTGGAAAGCGACAAGGGGGTCCGCTTGGCCTGACCCCTGAAAAGCTTGTAGTGGACGAGGTGTTTGCCCACCCGCTCGATCTGGAGACGCGAATCTTCCATCCGCCAGATTTGACCGGTCTCGAGTGGCTTTAGAGGGAGTCGGTTTTTCGGATTCACGGATTCTGAATCGGAAGGATGGCAGAGCCTTTGACGCAGGGCAATGGGAATCGGACCGCCGCAAATCTGGTTGAAACCTGGCCTGCCTGTGTCCATGCTCCGGCCATGCAATCTGTTTTCACAGGACCAGTCTTTGTGGTGCGGGACAACGTTGACACCGACCAGATTATCCCGGCGCAATACCTGAATCTCGTGCCGACCATTCCGGAGGAGTACGAGAAGCTGGGCACGTACGCTCTCGCCGGCCTGCCCGAATCGGCCTATCCAATGCGCTATGTCAAGGCGGGCCAGCTCGACAGCGAGTATCCCATCGTGGTGGGAGGCCGCAATTTCGGCTGCGGTAGCTCACGCGAGCACGCGCCCATTGCGCTAGGTTCGGCGGGCTGCAAAGTCGTGCTGGCGGAGAGCTTCGCGCGCATCTTCTTCCGCAACTCAGTCGCCACGGGCGAGCTGTATCCTTGCGAATCAGAGGACCGCCTCTGCGAGGTGTTCAAGACTGGGGACGTGATTACGGTGGACCTGGACGCGGCTTCGGTCACCGCGCAGAGCACGGGTACGGTGTATAAGTTTAAGCCACTGGGCGATGTCCGCCCGGTGGTGGATGCGGGCGGGCTGTTCAATTACGCGCGCAAGACGGGAATGATCGCGAAGTAAGTTGAACCGCTTGAGCTAGGTGCCGCACCTCACTAATCGTTTGTTCAGGCGCCTCCCGGGACGTTGGGGCTCACGTTATGGCGATTGAGGATCTACGACGAGAATACAACCTGACCGGTCTGCGGCGAAAGGACCTGGAGGCAGACCCAATCGCGCAGTTCAAGAAGTGGTTCGATCAGGCAACGGGCGCGCGGGCGAGTGGGAAGGTGCGGAAGTTCTTCATCCGGCTTTACAAGGCGCTGCTGCTGGCGTCAGGAGCCGAACCGCTGGATTTGACGGCGATGACACTGGCGACCGCAGACAAACAAGGCCGGCCTTCAGCCCGGATTGTGTTGCTCAAGGGCGTGGACCAGCGCGGGTTCATCTTCTATACGAATTACAACAGCCGCAAGGGCCGGGAACTGGCCGAGAACTCGCAGGCGGCGCTGGTTTTTTATTGGCCGGATCAGGAACGGCAGGTCTGCATTGCCGGAACGGTCACGCAGTTGCCGCCGACAGAATCGGACGCTTATTTCCGGAGCCGACCGCGCGGGAGCCGCGTCGCAGCCTGGGCCTCGCAGCAGAGCGAGACCATTAAGGACCGGGTGACCCTCGAAGAGAGATGGAAGAAGATGGAAACGGAATATGCCGGCCAGGAAATCCCCCGGCCGCCCTTTTGGGGCGGATACCTGCTGTCCCCCGCTCGCGTGGAATTCTGGCAGGGCCGCCCGAATCGGCTCCACGACCGGTTCCGCTACACCCGGGAACCGGACGAGACTTGGCTCATCGAACGTTTGTCGCCTTAGGTCGCCTCAACTTTTCGCTTGCCTTTTTGTGTCCGGGGGGGAGGATATGGATAGTTGGGAAGGCCTTTGCGGACGAAGAGGGTATTCGGCACCGAGGGCTTTCCCTGGAACAGCCATGACGAGGACAAACGAAGGCGTTGCGCCGGCGGAAGCGAAAGCGGGCTGGTTGGTTGTGGTCGTGTACGAGGATGCCGTGGCGCGCGAACGCGCAGTGAGTTTCTGCGACCAATTGGTCAGTCGCTTTTGGGAGGGATTTGCATTCGACCTGGCATGGTGGGCGTTCGCCCAGCTCGAAGAGGCCAGCACCGCCAAGGAAGCCGCGGAAAAGGCAGCACGCGCTGATCTGCTGGTTTTCGCTGCCAGTCGCGAAGGTGATTTTTCTCAGACAATCAAGGGCTGGACTGAAGCCTGGCTCAGTCAACGGGGCGAACGCGAAGGCTTGCTCGTCGGCCTCCTTGAACCGGCCATAGGCACCGCCGGTTGGGAAGGGCAGAAGCACCATTATCTCCGCAAGGCCGCCCATCACGGCGCCCTGGATTACCTGACCGAAGTGCCGCAGGATATTACACATTCGTTCCCTGACTCGCTGGATTCCTATACGGAGCGGGCCGATCAGATCACCCACCTGCTGGACAACATTCTGCACCAGCAAACCCGGCCGCCAGCTCTGTTGACTTGAGCCTGGGATCGTAGAGCACCGCGGCGAGGGTTGGAGCAGGCATCAAAACATGAAGCACATCGCGCAACTAGTGTCGGGACTGCTCGTTGTTCTGAGTCCTCAACTTGCAGGAGCAAGCGGGGGCACCGGGGATAGCGCTCCTGCTGAAACATCCTCACTTGACCCATTCTTCGCCGGCGGCCGGTATGAGGCGGCCCTCACCAGCGGCGCGCTCTTTTCCTTCTCCGGTCCCAGTGAAAACCGCGCGCCAATTAATTACACCTTCACCGGCGTGCAGCTCGGCTACATGCTCGAGGACGTGAAAGGGGACAGTTGGTGGCGCGGGAATCTCGAGCTGGCCGGCGAAGGGTTCGGCAGCGCGATCTTCGGGGGAGACGGCAGTTACATTTCCGGCGGCACTCTGTGGCTGCGCTACAACTTCGTGCCGGAGAGCTCGCATAGGCTGGTTCCCTACGCCCAGGGCGGCGCCGGCTGCGTGTCCACCGACATCAATCATGGGATCGTCGGGCAGCCGTTCAACTTCAACCTCGATCTCGGGTTCGGTGTGCGTTGCCTCCTCGGCCGAAATTGGTCATTAAGCCTCGAATACCGCTATCAGCACATTTCCAACGCGGGCCTTAATAAACACAACCTCGGCATCAACGCGGATGGGCCGATTCTCGGCGTCTCGTACTTCTTCTGAACGGTTTCCTATTTGGCCCCTTCCTGCTCGGCAGCCGCGTCCTCCTGCTGTTCGCTGATGACAGGCGCGATGGCCTGCAGCTTGTCGCCTTCGGCGAGGTCAATGAGTTTGACGCCTTGCGTGTTGCGGCTGGTTTCACGGATGTCCTTCACGAACGTCCGCACCATCTGGCCTTTGACGGTGATGAGCATGAGTTCGTCCGCGTCGCGCACCGTGAGCGCACCTACCACACCGCCCGTCCTCTCGGTGACCTTCATGGTTATGCGTCCTTTTCCTCCGCGAGACTGCTTGCGAGACCCGCTTTCAGCCTGAACAAGATATTCCTCGAAAGGAGTGCGTTTCCCAATGCCATTCTCCCCGGCAACCAAAAGCATTGCATCAGGAACAACCACGGCAAGGGCGACGACTTGATCCCCCTTCTCCAAGGTGATTCCCTTTACACCGGCGGCAGACCGGCCCATCGAGCGCACGTCGGACTCGCTGAAACGAATACTCATGCCGTCACGCGTGATAAGCACCACGTCATCACCCGGGTCTTTTACCTCGTCCTGCTCCACAATGCTGCCGTGGGTGAGTCTAACGGCAATTAGTGTGTCGCCCGACTCGATGGTGATGGCGATAATGCCGCCTTTGCGGACGTTAGCGAATTCGCTAAGCGAAGTTTTCTTCACCGTGCCTTGCTGTGTGGCGAAGAAGAGTTCGCCCGGCTGTTCCCAGGTCACGTCTTCCTTGGTTGCATTCGTCTTGGAGAGGACGCGGATAAGGGCGGCGATGGTCTCCCCGCTTTTGAGTTCCAGCAGGTTGGCGATGCTGCGGCCTTTAGCAGCGCGTCCCATGTCCGGAATCTCATGCACCCGTTCCACATAGACGCGCCCGGTGTTCGTGAAGAACATGAGGTGATCATGCGTGCTGGCGGTAAAGAGATGCTCGATGAAATCCTTGTCCTCTTCGGTGGCGCCCTCGCGGGTGGCCATCCCGATCACCCCTTTGCCGCCGCGGCGCTGGGCGCGGTAGGAGCTGATGTTGGTCCGTTTGATCAGGCCGGCGTGGGTGAGAGTGATGATGACCCCTTCATTTGCGATCAGATCCTCGATCGCTATCTCGCCCTCGTCGGGCACCAGATCCGTCAGGCGCGGCGTGGCATACTTCTCTTTGATGGCCAGCAACTCGGCCTCGATGATGGCCAGGACCCGCGCTTCCTTTGCCAGGATATCGAGCAGGTCCTTGATCTGCTCCAACAGGTTGCGGTACTCGGCCCTGACTTTGTCAATTTCCAGGCCGGTCAACTGGTAGAGGCGCAGTTCCAGGATGGCGTTGGCCTGCGCTTCGCTGAACGAATAGCGCCCGCTGGTCAGCCGCGCTTCGTCACGAATGAGAATGCCAATTCTCTCCACCTGGGCGCGCGTGAAATCGAAGGCCAGGAGCTTGATCTTGGCTTCCTCGCGGGTAGCGGAACTGCGAATGATGCGAATGAATTCGTCCAGGTTGGAGAGGGCAATCAGATAACCTTCCAGGGTCTCGGCGCGTTCCTCGGCCTTGCGCAGCTCGAACTTCGTCCGGCGAATCACCACCTCCCGCCGGTGCTCGATGTAGCAGTTGATCAGCTCCTTCAACCCCAGGGTCTTGGGCCGGCCATGATCTATGGCCAGCGCATTGACCGCAAAACTCGTCTCCAGCGCGGTGTGCTGGTAAAGGTTGTTGATGACCACCTTGGGCACCGCGTCCCGCTTGATCTCGATGACGACGCGCGTGTTCTCATCCGATTCGTCCCGCACGGCGGTGATGTCCGTGATGACCTTCTCGTTCACCAACTCAGCAATTCGCTCCACCAGCAGGGCGCGGTTTACGTTGAAGGGGATTTCGGTGACGATGATCTGCTCGCGCCCGCCTTTGAGTTCCTCCAATCCGACCTTGCCGCGCACTTTTACGCTGCCGCGACCGTCCTTAAAATAGTTCTTAATACCCTCCAGCCCGCAGACCATGCAGCCGGTCGGGAAATCCGGCCCTTTGATGTGCTGCATCAGTTCTTTGAGTGTGATGTCCGGGTTATGAATCTGGGCGCAAATGCCGTCAATCACTTCCGCCAGGTTGTGCGGCGGCATGTTGGTCGCCATTCCGACGGCGATGCCCGTGCCGCCGTTAACCAGCAAGTTCGGGAAGGCGGCGGGGAACACGGTCGGCTCGGTGCGCGTTTCGTCGTAATTGGGGACGAAATCCACCGTCTCCTTATCCATGTCCTCCATGAGCACCGCGCCGAGCGGCGCCAGCCGGGCCTCGGTGTACCGCATGGAGGCGGGGGGATCGCCTTCCACGGAACCGAAGTTCCCCTGCCCGTCCACCAGCCGCTCGCGCATTGCCCAGGGCTGCGCCATGTGGACCAGCGTCGGATAAATCGCCTGGTCACCGTGCGGGTGGTAGTTGCCCATGGTCTCGCCGACGATCTTGGCGCACTTGAGGTGCTTGCGGTTGGGCATGACGCCCAGGTCGTTCATCGCATAGAGGATGCGGCGCTGCGACGGCTTGAGGCCATCGCGCACGTCGGGCAGCGCACGGGAGATGATCACGGACATCGAGTAATCCAGAAAGGAGTTCTTGATTTCCTCGGCGACGTTGATCTTGGTGAGCTTTTCGTTGGCGGCGTAGGCGGGCGCGGGGCTCGGCGGCAGATCGCTGGGGGGGGTGTCGTCAGGCATGGGGAGAATCAGAAGGGGGTGATGGAGTGGTGGAGAGATGGAATGTTGGCATCAAACGACGGGCGCATCAGGCTATGAGGTCGGCTCTTCGTTGAGTGAGAATGGGGCGCGTGACTGGCCTCGCAACTCTGCTATCCTTCGGTTCAGGCGGTCAAGATCTTCCAGCAGCCGCTTCTCGTATGGGGCGGTTTCTTCCGGTCTGAGGGACTTCGCTTTGCCGCCCTCCTCAACGACGAAATCGGTCCCGAACCGGCGGGCACGGCGAATAGCATCCAATGCGGCATTAGTTAGAGCGCGCTCGACCTGATAGTCCTCCGCATCCAGGAAGGATTCGTCCCAATTTTCAATCCTCGTGTTCATACCAACAATCCATTACTCCATGACTCCAACACTCCATCACTCCACTTCCTAAATGTCCAGGTTCCGCACGTTCAGCGCGTTGTCCTCGATGAACTGGCGGCGGGGCTCGACTTCCTCGCCCATCAGCTTGGTGAACATCTCTTCGGCTTCAATCGCATCGGTCAGGTCAATGCGCAGCAGCTTGCGGCGGGCCGGGTTCATCGTTGTTTCAAAGAGCTCCCTGGGGTTCATTTCACCCAACCCCTTGAAGCGCTTGATGCTGAGGCCGCGGCGGCCGACCTCCTTGACGCTGGAGAGAATCTCCGGGATCGAGAACAGCGGCTTGACCTGCTCTTTGTCGCCCTCGCCTTCGATCAGTTCGAACAGCGGCTTGTCCTGAGCCGAGTAGTGCTCGACACTCAAACCCTTCTTCGCCAGCTTGGCGAGCAGGTCCGCCACTGCCTTGCTCTCGTGCAACTCAACGTGTCGCGCCCGGCGTGTGTGGCCGTTCTTGGTCTTCTCGACCAAGCTGGTGTCGGATTCCTCTTCGCCGAAGAGGCGCAGATCGGGATTCTTGGAGCCGAATTCTTCCAGGTCCTCTTCGGTATGGAAATAGTGGACCGTCTCGTCATTCCCGTCGCGGACCTTGACGAGATGCCGGGGGAGTTCGTGCGTCTTAGGATGACGCTGTTCTACATACGTGGCGAAGTCGCCGCCGTGCCGGCGCAAGGCGTTGGCATACTTGTCGAGCGATTCGAGCAGCTCCAGGATTTCGGCAAGCTGCTTTTCCGTCAGCTCGTTGGCGTCGGACAGATTGCGCAGGCGCACCTCCTCCGTGCCCAACTCGATCAGGATTTTGTTCAGCCGGGCATCGTCGTCAACGTACTCGACCCGTTTCTTGCGGGCGATCTGGTAGAGCGGGGGCTGGGCGATATAGACGTTGCCGCGCCGGATGAGTTCCGGCATCTGCCGATAGAAGAACGTGAGCAGCAAGGTGCGGATGTGCGAGCCGTCCACGTCCGCATCGGTCATGATAATGATCTTGTGGTAGCGCAGGGCTTCCATGTTGAAGGCGCCCTCCCCTTCCCCGTCGCCGATGCCTGTGCCCACGGCGGTGATCATGGTGCGGATTTCATTATTCTGGAGCACCTTGTCCAAACGCGCCTTCTCGACGTTGATGAGTTTGCCGCGAATGGGCAGGATGGCCTGGAATTTCCGGTCGCGGCCCTGCTTCGCTGAGCCGCCGGCGGAATCGCCCTCGACGATATACAACTCGGTGTTGGCCGGGTCGCGGTCCGAACAATCAGCGAGCTTGCCGGGCAGGCCGCCGCCGGTGAGGGCGCTTTTGCGCACCGTCTCACGCGCCTTGCGCGCCGCCTCGCGTGCCCGCGCCGCCAGCAACCCCTTCTCAACCACCTTCTTGGCCACCGACGGGTTGGCGTCGAAGTGCGTCATCAGGCCGTCATAGATGACGGACGAGACCAGGCCGTCAATTTCGGTGTTGACGAGCTTGACCTTGGTCTGCGATTCGAAGCGCGGGTTGGGCAGCTTGACGCTCAGGACGCACACCAGCCCTTCGCGCACATCGTCGCCCGAGATGGCCGGGTCCTTTTCCTTGAGAAGATTATTCTGCTTGGCGTATTGGTTGATGGCACGGGTCAGCGCGGAACGGAAGCCCGTCAGGTGGGTGCCGCCGTCCGGGTTAGCGATCGAGTTGGCGAAGCAGAGAATCTGGTCGCTGTAACTGTCGGTGTATTGCATCACGCAATCCACGAAGACCTCGTCCTTCTGCCGACTGATCACAATCGGCTTGGGGTGCAGCACCTGTTTGGTCCGCCCTAGCTGCTTGACGAATTGCTCGATGCCGTCCTTGTAGAGGAAGGTCTCGGTTTTCTCGTCCCGCTCGTCGGTGAGGACGATCACGACGCCCGGATTAAGGAACGCCAGTTCGCGCAGGCGGTTGGCCAGGATGTCGAACTTGAACTCGGTCGTGATAGTGAAGATGGTCGGGTCGGGCTTGAAGGTAATGAGCGTGCCGGTGCCCTTGGACTTGCCGACAACGGTCAGCTTCTGCGTGGTGACGCCCCGCGCGAACTCCATGGAATAGACCTTGCCGTCGCGCGACACCTCGACCTTGAACCAGTCGGACAGCGCGTTTACGCATTTGGCGCCGACGCCGTGCAAGCCGCCGGAGTATTTGTAGGCGCCCTGCCCAAACTTGCCCCCCGCGTGCAGATTCGTCAGCACCAGTTCGACCGCCGGCATGTTCCATTTCGGATGCATATCCACGGGGATGCCGCGGCCGTTGTCGCGGATGGACACCGAGCCGTCTACGTGGACTGTGACCTCAATCTTGCTGCAAAAGCCGGCAAGGTGCTCATCAATCGAGTTATCCAGCACCTCGAATACGCTATGGTGCAAACCGCGCTCATCCGGGTCGCCGATGTACATTCCGGGGCGTTTGCGCACCGCTTCAAGCCCCTCCAGCTTGTCAATTTTCGACGCATCGTACTTCTCCGGTGCGCTGGGGGACACAGGCATCTTTTCCATCGTTTCTACCGCATTCTGCTCAGGCATAAAAATCGTCAAAACCAGGCCTCTTGGCCTTGAATTTCAGGTGCAGGAATTCTAGGAAAAACGGCCCCGGAACACAACTGCAATCTCGGACTTTTTGGGCCCAAAAACCACTATTAGTTGTGGAGTCGCCAGCCAGGGAATCCGATATATTGGGCTTCCTGGAAATGCTCTCCTGACTGATTTAATCTACAGTTTCAGGCCCTCAAAAGCAACCTGAGACTGCAGAAACTTGAAGGCCGCATCGCGTAGCGGTGCGCAAGGTTGCCAAATGGTTTAGGCCTACGACTTGATGTCCCGGGCTTGGAAAGCAGCGGTGCCGATGAGGAAGGTGGTGAGGTTCACGGCCAGCAACACGCACAACGATTGATCTATTTGCGCCCAAGGCATGGGCTGGACATAAACGTTGTGCCAGGAACGGAAGTGGTAGGTCAGCAGGTACTCCTGGTAGCGTTCGAAGAAGGGGATGCCTTCCATCACCAAGTTCACGAAGAGCAGCGACAGCGCGAGAATGGTGGCCGCGGCGGGTTTCATGTTGAAGCAGGAGAACATGAAGGCAATGCCCAGGATTACGCTCGCATTGAGCATCATGAACAGGTGGGACCAAAGATATAGCGTGAGACCATCGCCCGGACTCAGAACATTGAACACCTGTCCCGGCACAAAGACGAACATGCCCTTCCACGGAAACCAGAGGCGCGCAAATCCCAACGCCGTGCCTCCCAGGACCAGCACCAGCACCGCCGCAAAAATGACCCCCGCCACCCATTTCGCCAATAGCAGGCGGAACCGGGAGATCGGGCGCGACAAGATCATCCGCAACGTCCCGTCCTCCACCTCCTTGGCCACCAGGTCCCCACCGACCAGCGCTACATACAATGGCAGCAGCAGCACGACTTGGGGGATCAGCATGATCACCGCCACGGTAAGGGCCGAGACGTATTGCTGGGCCAGGTAGCCGTTGCCTTCCAGCATCCGCTCAATATCGGTCTGCCAGTGGGTGAAGCGGAACGTCAGCAGCATCGCATTCTGCGCCAGCAGGAACGCGCCGAAGCCGATGTACGTGCGCTTTTTGCCGAAGAGTTTCCAGAGTTCGTTGCGCAGATGGTGGTAAAACATGCTTACTTAGCTTCCTTCTGCCCATTCATGAGCGCGAGGTAGAAATCCTCCAGCGTCGGCTCCACCGGGGCGATTTCATAGACGGACATTCCGCGCTCGACCAGTAGGCGAACGACCTGGTCCGTGCCCGCGCCGGGGCTCAAGGAGATCAGGTGGCCGTCGCGCTCGTGGGTGATCAGTTGGGCCTGCCGCAACTCGCGCACCGCCAGGCCGAAATCTGCCGTCCGGAGGCGTATCCAGGCCTCGCACTGTTTCGTGGCGGCCAGGGAGCCTTCAAACACCATTCGGCCCCGGTTCAACACCGCAATGCGGGTGCAGATTTGTTCCACCTCATTCAGGAAATGGGAGGAGAGCAGTATGGTGAGGCCCAGCTCGCGATGCAGCCGCAGGATTGTCTGGCGCATTTCGTGGATGCCTTCCGGGTCGAGGCCGTCGCTCGGCTCGTCCAGGATCAGCAGCTCGGGGTGCGGCAAGAGGGCCTGGGCCAGCGCCAGCCGCGCTCTCATGCCGTGGGAGTAGGTCCTGACTTTCGAATTCTCCCGCCCGCTCAGGCCGACCCACTCGATAACCTCCTGGATCCTCTGGGGCGGGGTCCGGGCGGTGTAGGAACACAGGATTTCCAGGTTCCGTCGCCCGCTCAGGTAATCGTAGAAGGCCGGGCTTTCAAAGATGGCGCCCACCTTTTGCAGCGCCAGCCGCCGGTGGGCCATCACGTCGTGGCCGCAAATTCGCACGTCCCCGCTGGTCGGCCAGACCTGGCCGAGCATCATGCCGATGGCGGTGCTTTTGCCCGCGCCGTTGTGGCCGAGCAAGCCGTAGATTTCGCCGGGCGGCACCTGGAGGGTCAGGTCGTCCACCGCGCACTGCCGACCGAACTGCTTGCAGAGATGCTGGAGCTGGATCACTGGCCAGGTTTGATAGTCCCCGCGATAACGAGGAGGTTCTTGATGTGGCCATCAGCGTAAAGGAAGTTTCTAGCTTTGCCCTCGCCGCGAACGAGGTGGAACTTCTCCTTGTCGTACATCAAGGGGATTTGGTGCGGGTCGAACTTCAGCCCCAGCACAGAGAGTTGATCGGCATCCTGGCCGTTGAGGAGGGTATTCCAGGAGAAACTGGACCCCGTTTGATCGAAATAGGTTGCGGCTTTCTGCGGGTATGGCAGCGCCTTGTCCGCGGCCCACTTATCGGAGGGGCAGTAGAGCACCTTGAGGTTGCCGACCTGGCTGGCAAGGACGGTGTCCGGGCCGGGGAACTCATTGGTCACTCCGGGATAGATGTCGGACATGGAAGGGAGGCGATTGCGGTAGTCGCCGACATAGACCTGCAAGGCGATGCCAAGCTGGCGGAGGTTGCTCAGGCATACCGTCGCCCGCCCGCTCTCGCGGGCGCGGCTCAGGACCGGCAGTAGCAGGGCGGCCAGGATCGTAATGATGGAGATCACGACCAGTAACTCGATTAGCGTGAAGGCGCTGATAGCCAGCGTGTGCGGCCAGGAGGGGGAGATGGGGCCAAGGAAGGTACGACGGGGAAAACCCGAAGCCCGAAGCCCGAAATCCGAAAGAAGGCCGAAGGGCGAAGGGCGAAAAGGGTGCTTGCCGCAGCCTGCTCGTATCGGCCTGAGTCTCTGCCGCCGACTGCTCATCTTCCTCGGAATGGGCGGCCGCTTTCCATTACGCGCTGCAGCTCCTCCAGGACCGGGGCGAGTTCGGCTTTGGTCTGGGCGGAACTCTGGCTGTAGAAGGTCTTCAGCCCGATGGTTCTTACTTGCGCCTGCAATTCGGGGCTGAGCACCGGCGGCGAATTCGTGTCGCCGCCATTTCCGCCGCCCTGGCCACTCGCCAACTGGTCGCGCGCTTCCTTCAGCCGACGCAACGCGTCATCAATGGACTTGCGCCGCTTTTCTTCCGGGAGTTGCTCGAAGGAGGTCAGCATTTGCTTGAAGCCAGTGGGCATCGTTGCGTCAATGAACTCGGCCTTTTCCTCCTCCGTCATTTGACCGAACCAGGCCCAGGAGATGCGTTCCAGCCGCGCCCGTCGCCGTTCTTCTAGCGACAACGCATTGAGCTTGTCCTCCAGTTCGCGAATCGCCTTTGCGCGTGCCGCGCCTGAAAGCTTGCTGATGTCCACCGACTCGGCGTACGCCCTGACTTTCTCCGCTGTCATTTTGGCATTCTTGGCAATCCGGTATCCGGCCAATGCCACGAGCCAAATCGCGCACATCGCGAGCGCGCAAAAGAAAACTGGCCGCCAACGCTGACTTTGCATAAGGCCAGTTTACCGCGGCAAGCCTGTTACGCCATGAAAAACTGGACTGCGCGGTTTGGAATTCGCGATTATCCTGACTGCGACCCAAGTCCGAAGGCCGAAGGCCGAAACCCGAAAGAAACCCGAAGGCCGAAGGGCGAATCCAGAGGCAGGTCGCCCATTAAGTAGCCCGTTGGGTTGCGCCTTCTTCGGATTTCGGATTTCGGCCTTCGGGTTTCGGCCTTCGGATTTCAGGGCTGGAATCGTGTCCACTACTGCCCAGGGCTGGCCTTCGTGCGCGGCATCTTGCCTGGCCGCTGGCCCTCGCTCACCTTGCTTTTCGCGCGGCCACACACTACGCTGCACGCGATGACCGTTCCAACACACTCGCGAGGCACTTGCCATGAGTAAGCTGCCCACCAAACGACACCCCGCCGCGGCAGCCGGCGCCGTCAAGCCCCTTGCCCACAAAGCGGAGCTGGAGCAACTGCGCGTGCAAATTGATTCCATTGACCGGCGACTGGTGGAGCTGTTGGCCCAGCGACTTCAAGTCGTCCAACAGGTCACCAAGGTCAAACAGCAGCAGGACCTGCCCACTTTTCATCCCGCCCGCGAAGAGAACCTCATCTCCGCCCGCCGCGCCCAGGCCGCCGACGCCGGGCTGGACCCGGACTACGTAGAGGACCTGTTCCGGACGGTGCTCCGTCATTCGCGTGTGGGACAATTGGACACACTCGGGCGCCGCGGTGTCCGGCCCGGGGCCAAGGTCCTCATCATCGGCGGGCGCGGCCAAATGGGCCGCTTCTTCGCTGATTGGTTGCGCCGGTCGGACTACGAGGTCCGTATTCTGGACCGCGAGGATTGGGCTCGCGTCCGCTCGCTCACGAGGGGCATTGATCTCTGCCTGCTAGCGGTGCCGATTGACTTCACCCCTGAAGTTGCGGCGCAGGCTGGACCACATCTCCCGCCGGCATGTGTCCTGGCCGACATCACCAGCCTGAAACGCAAGCCGCTGGAAGCGATGCTCCGCAGCCACCGCGGGCCGGTCGTGGGGCTGCATCCGCTGTTCGGGCCGGCGACCACGACGATGGATAAGCAAATCGTGGTCGTTGCCCCTGGCCGGCAGATGGACCAGTGCCAGTGGGTGCTGGACCAACTGACCGTCTGGGGCAACGTGCTGGTTGAGACCCCGGCAGCGGAGCACGACGAGATCATGAGTGTGGTTCAGGCCCTGCGCCACTTCGCTACGTTCGCCTTTGGCCAATTCCTGCACTCGCGAGGCATCCCCATTCTGCGCACGCTCGAACTCTCGAGCCCGATCTACCGGTTGGAACTCGCCATGGTCGGTCGTCTCTTCGCCCAGGATCCCGAGCTTTACGCCGAGATCGTCTTCGCCACTCCCGAGCGCCTGGCTCTGTTGAAGGACTACATCCAGTCCATGCAGCACAATCTTGGCTTGGTCGAACGCGGCGATAAGGCCGAATTCGTCGCCCGTTTCCGTAAGGTTGCCGAATGGTTCGGCCCCTTCAGCGAACAGGCCATGCGCGAGAGCACGTTCCTGGTCGAGAAGCTCGTGCACCGTTTCTAAGGCGCTAACGCTCGCGCGCCGCCCCACCGTTCCCGCGTCCCGCGCGGAGTGGCTCGCACCGGGGTGTGCTGTCAGGGAGGCAATTGCGAGGGGTCTTGGAGGGGATAGCCAAATGCCCCGGAGGGCATCCGGTGGGTATCCGGTGGGTATCCGGTAGGTATCCGGTGGGTATGCTGTGTCCTTCTGGCGGCTTCAGCGCGCCCCGACAGCAGGACTTCTGCGGTCGCGCCCCGCGTTGCCGACGTTGCTGACAGCTATTATGGCACCTTCTCATCGCGTTGTCACGTATTCGGATTGGTTGCGGCACTGTTTGATTCTGGCGAGCAGTTCGACCGACGCGCCAGGCAGAGCAGCTTCGTTTGAGCGGGCCCCGATAATTCTGTTGCCGTGCCCATGACACGCCCTGAGACTTGGCCTGTGGCATCGGCTTCCAAACCAGTCTTCACTATTCAGGTGCGCGAGTTGGTGGAGTTCGCCCTCGCGCAGGGCGATCTGGGCCGGGGGCGCGATTTTGTGGGGCGGAACCGCGCCCTGGCGGGGACACGGGGTCACCAGAAGCTCCAGCGTTCCCGCCCGGCGGGCTATCAAAAGGAGGTGCGGCTCAGCCATGAGATCGAAACGGCCGAGTTCATCCTGCGCATACAGGGCCGGATTGATGGGCTGGTCGTCAGCGCGCAGGAGGTGCTGCTGGAGGAAATCAAGACGGTCCAGGGTGGCTGGGACCGGAAGGCGGACCCGCTGCATTGGGCGCAGGCCAGACTCTACGGGTTCATGTATGCCCAAGCCAACGCCCTTGAGCGTGTGGCCATCCAGTTGACTTACCTGGACCTCGACACTGGGGAGGTGACTGAGTTCCGCGAACGCGCATCCCTGGCCGAGCTGGCGGCGTTCTTTGAAGAAGGAACGGCGATTTACCTCGACTGGCTTCAGGCGCATCATCATTGGTGCCGACAGCGGGACGAGTCCATTCGCTCGGTGGCCTTCCCGTTTTTGGAATACCGTCCGGGCCAGCGCGAACTGGCCGTGGCGGCCTACCGCGTGCTCGCTCGGGGGGGGCGTCTCTTCCTCGAAGCCCCCACGGGCATCGGCAAGACTATCTCGGTGCTGTTCCCGGCGATCAAGGTCCTGGGGGAAGGCAAGCTGGAGCGCATTTTCTACCTCACGGCGCGCACTGTGGGGCGCACCGTGGCGCAAAAGGCACTGGCGGACCTGCGGCAGGCTGGGGTCCGCCTGCGCACCCTGACGCTGACCGCGAAGGAGAAGATCTGCGTTCAGGAAGGTCAACCCTGCGATCCGGCAGCCTGCCCGTTCGCTCGTGGCTACTACGACCGGTCCAAGACAGCCATGCGGGCGGCACTCGCGGGCGAAGACATCACACGGCCTGTTCTCGAAGGCATCAGCCGAGAGCATCAAGTCTGCCCTTTCGAACTTTCCCTTGACCTGTCGTTCTGGGTGGACGTCGTGGTGTGCGACTACAACTACGTGTTCGATCCCAAGGTCTATCTGCGCCGCCACTTCTCCGAGGAGCCGGGCGACTATGCCTTCCTGGTGGACGAAGCGCACAATCTGGTGGACCGCGCTCGGGAGATGTTCTCTGCCGACCTGGACACGCGGGAGATTCAGGATGTCCGCCGTGGGCTTAACGAAGCCGTCCCCCGTTGCGCAAAGGCCCTCAGCCGCCTGAGTTCAGCTATGAGAAAGTTATGCGGCAGCACGGCCCCACCGCCTGAGGGCTTGGAACCCAGCGATCCCGCCACTGAACTGAACCTATTCCCTGCTCAAAGCAAGAGAGGCGCTTCGTCGGCCCTCGGTCGCGGCTACCCCGTCCAAACTACCCGCGAGTTTCCGACCACTCTTACTCCCCTGCTCGAAGACGCCCTGAAGAAAGCGGAGACCTGGCTCGCCCGAAACGAGGCGGCGGACTACCGCGAGAGCCTGTTGGAACTCTACTTTCGACTCCATGCCTTCCAGCGCACCGCGGAACTCTACGACGAGCGCTTTGTGACGATCATAGAGTCCGGGGGCGCGGTGCAGGTTCGATTGTTCTGCCTCGACCCTTCTTGCCTGCTCCGGCAGGTGCTCGCCCGAGGCAAGGCGGCGGTCTTTTTCTCCGCCACGCTCACGCCGATTGACTATTACCGCGCGCTGCTGGGCGGCAGCGAAGAGGATCCTTTGTTGCAGTTGGCGTCGCCCTTTCCACCGCAGCACCTGGCCGTGCTGGTGCAGGATCGCATACGCACCCATCTCAAGGCGCGGGCGGAGACCCTGTCGGACGTGGTGGAGGCCATCGCCGCGCTGGTGGAAGGACGGCGCGGAAACTACATGGCCTACTTTCCATCCTACCAATACCTCACGGCGGTGCAGGAACAATTCCACGGCCAGCACCCGGGAGTCGCAATCCTCGTCCAGCGTCCCGCCATGAGCGAACCGGAACGCGATGCTTTCCTGGCCGCTTTTGCGGCGGAGCATGGGGAGACCCTCGTTGGCTTCGCAGTAATGGGCGGCGTGTTCGGCGAGGGCATTGACCTCGTCGGTGAACGTTTGATCGGCGCCATCATCGTTGGGGTTGGCCTGCCCCAGCTTTGCGTAGAGCGGGACCTGATCCGCGACTACTTCGAGGAAAAAACCGGGGCTGGGTTCGACTACGCCTACACGTTTCCCGGCATGAACCGCGTCCTTCAGGCCACTGGCCGTGTGATCCGGTCCGAGACTGACCGCGGTGTCGTGCTGCTGATTGACGCCCGGTTCGGGGAGCCGCGCTACTGCCGGCTGTTCCCTGACTGGTGGCTGACGGCGCGAGTCAGGAGCATCAGCGACATCCAGGAGGCGCTGCGTCAGTTTTGGGAGCCATCAGGCCCGTAAGACGGCCGCAGACCCAATGGCCAATTGCCAATGGCAGATGGCAGATGGTCAATGGCCAATGGGGAGCAGCGAGGTTGTTGCTCATGCGGCAAAGGGCCTCTCGCCTGCGGTTGACGCGGCGGACGACCGCGCATAATCTCGCTCTATGAGCGCTCCACTTGCTCGCAGCTTCCAGGCAGCCCAGAACCCGCACCGACTCGCTAGCAAGGCGATGAGGAACCCTCGGTTGATCCCTGATATTATGGAAGGGCTGACGGCAGACAAGGCCCGTATCAAGTACGGGTGTGCGAAAGCCCTCCGCATCATCAGCGGACTGCGCCCTGACTTACTCTACCCGCAGTTCGATTTCTTCGTCCGCCTGCTGGACCACGAGAACAAGATCTTCCAGTGGGACGCCGTATTCGTGCTGTCACACCTGGCGCGCGCGGACGGCGAGGACAAATTCGCTGCGGTGTTTGATAAGTACTTCTCCCCCATTCCAGGTCCGGTGATGATTACGGCCGCGAATGTCGTCCAAGGTGGCGCGCGAATCGCCCAAGCCAAGCCGCATCTGGCCGACCGCATAGCCGCCCAGATGGTCAAGGTTGGCAGGGCTCGCTATAGAACCCCCGAGTGCCGCAACGTGGCTATCGGCCACGCTATTGTCGCGCTGGGGAAACTCCTGCCGCTACTGCGCGATCCAGCAGAGGCGGTGCAATTCGTCCGCAAGCAGACCAGGAACCGGCGCCCTGCTACCCGCAGGAAGGCCGAACAATTCCTGGAGTCGCAGCGTCGCGCTGCTGTGCATTGAAGAGGGCCGTTGCGAACTTGACCTAACACCCATGCCGCGCAACCATTCAATCGGTATGGAAATCAAACTCACCGCAATTCAGATCGAGAAGCCTGAGCCCATTAACTTCATCCTCGGTCAGACCCACTTCATCAAGTCGGTGGAGGACATACACGAGACGCTGGTCACTGCCGTGCCCGGCATCCAGTTCGGTCTCGCCTTCTGCGAATCGTCCGGCAAATGCCTCGTGCGCTGGACCGGCACGGACCCGGCCATGAGCGAGCTGGCCAGGAAGAACGCCCTGGGCATCGGCGCCGGGCACAGCTTCATTCTGTTCCTCGGCGAGGGCTTTTATCCTGTCAACGTGCTCAATGCCCTGAAGATGGTTCCAGAGGTCTGCCGGATTTACTGCGCTACCGCTAACCCGGCCCAAGTGCTTGTCGCCGAGACTGCGCAGGGACGTGGCATCGTGGGCGTCGTGGACGGCCTCCCGCCCAAGGGAGTGGAAGGGGAGACGGACATCGAGTGGCGCAAGAAGTTCCTGCGGCAGATTGGCTACAAACTCTAGGGGCAGCTCTGCTGCAAATTCTTGGGCCGGCTTTGATCCAACGCGACTTCGAGTTGCGTCTTGAAATCGGGCTTCATGACGCAATTAATGTGGCCCGCAGCATGGATGACATGTTCGGGCCAGTCTGGTCGCACGCGCCGTAGAGGTTCGACATAAAGGCGCCGGCAGGGATCGCGCTCACCGACGATAATCGTGACGGGCACGTGTACTGCCTCGAGCTCATTTTCAGTGACGGCGAGCTTGGCAATAGCACGCACGCAAGCGGTTGGCACTTTGGCGCTGCGGCGTCCTTTAACCTCCTCCCAGAAATGCTGCAAAGGGCTGTCGTCACGCGGGACAGCGTGAATCCAGCCGCCAGAGCCCCGCGGCGTTCGCGATTTCGACGGCGCGGCCAAACTCAGCGCGAGAGAGACGCCGGTTGGTGGCGGCGAACTGCGGCTCGGTTTCGGCCTTATGCGCCGGGCGATACTGATCCATCAAGTTCAGGTAGGTGTCGGGTGACAGCTCCGTCGCCAACCAACGCAGAATCGCCTGAGTATCCTCCAGCATTCCTGGCATCACCAAGTGCCGCACAAGCAAACCGCGCAACGCCAGGCCGTCCTCGTCCAGACGCAGCACGCCTACCTGTTCGTGCATGACTTTGATGGCGGCACGCGCGGCTTCGGCATAATCGCGGGCGCGGAGGTACTTGGCGCAGCGCTGTGAGTCCCATAGCCTGAAGTCAATCACTCACCGGTCCTCTTACGACTTGTTCCCGATGCAATAAAGCCGGCCGGCGCTCCGGATAAGCAGGCGGTCGCCGGCCACGGCTGGCGTAGCCAAGCACATATCATCCTCGGCCAGCTTATTCGTCTGCAACAGCTCGAATCGGTCACCGGCCCGCACTACGAAGGTCACGCCATCTTCGTTCAGGCAGAACACCCGCCCGTTGGCCGCCCACGGAGATGCCGTGAAATGCAGGCCCTGCGGCAGTTTCTGGCGATCGTACAGCAGTTCGCCCGTGCGCGCGTTGAAGGCGCTTAGCTCGCCGAGGTCGCGCAGCACGTAAAGCCGCCCGTCGTGAACGAGTGTCGTCGGGTTGTAAGGGGCCGCCAAGGGCTGGCACCAGACGATGCTGGAGTTGTTCGTTTGGCCGGGCGGCAGGGAAAGGTCGCCGCTTCCCCCCGGGCGAATGGCATAGACCGGCCTAGATCTATCCACGATAAAGCCCGAACTGACATACAACAGTCCCCCGTCCGCATACGGCGTGGCAATGGTAATACTCGACATGCCTTTGAACCACCAGAGCAGCTTGCCGTCGAGATCGTAAGAGCGGACTTTGCCACTGCCCGCCGTCACAATTTCGCAGCGCTGGTCGTTCTCCCAGACATAGGGCGTTGACCAGTTGCTCTTCTCGTCCCGGTCCACGCGCCAGATTTCCTTGCCGGAGCGCTTATCCAACGCCAGAAGATGGGATTTCTCTTCGTTGTCGCTGACCAGGTAGAGCCGGTCGCCATGCAACACGGGCGACGCGGCCGTGCCCCAGCCGCCTCGCATCTTGTGAGGCTCCAGCGGCTTCGACCAGACGACGCGGCCCGCAAAATCCAGACAGAACAGGCCCACGCCGCCGACGCACGTATAGACGCGCTCGCCATCGGTCACCGGTGTCTCCGAGGCATAGCTGTTCTTGAGGTGAGTCGGCCCGGTCGGCGGCCCGCGATGCACCACCTGCTCCCACCGCACTTTGCCTGAAGCCAAATCGAGGCATATCACTTTCCACTCATGCTCCGGGCGCGGCGCATTTGGCCGTTCGCCACCGAGGTAGAGTCCTTTCTTCGGCGGCTCGGAAACGCCCGAGTTTACTGCGGTGGTCAGAAACACCCGGTCGCCCCACACGATCGGAGATGACCAACCGCGCCCGGGAATCTCCGCTTTCCAAGCCACGTTGTCGGTGGCGGACCAGTGCTCGGGCAGGTTGGCGTTGGGAGAAGTGCCTTGCGCATTAGGTCCGCGAAACCGCGGCCAGTTGGCCTCCGTCGCAGGGGCGCCCGCAGCGCTCAAGCGCACCGAGAACACCGCCGTCAATACCAGAGTCCAAAGGCTTACGCTTCGCTTCAAAGCTGCCAGGCAGTCAAGTAGAGTCATCCCTGTAATGATACCGGCACGCGCCCGGCAGACAAGCCCGCCACGCTGCCATGCTTTTAGACTCGCCACTACGTAGTGGCGTAAGCCTCCGGCTTGCGTAGTCCCAACAAGCCTCCGGCTTGCCGGGCTTGCCCGCGCGCCTGCCGCTTAATCCGCCAACTCAGAGCGCTGGCGCCCTTGGCAAGCCGGACGCTTACCCTACCACGCGTTGTGGCGGGGCCGAAATCTCACTTGATTTGCCAGCGGCCAACCTTACTTTCCCCGGATGCCGGTCACGGACGTGCCCAACCAGGATTTGACCATGCCGCGGAACGCCACTTTAGCAGTGGATTCCGCCAGCACCACTTTGCCCCCTCACCCAGACCAATTCCCGCGCCGCCATATCGGGCCGGGCTCCGAAGAGACACGGGAAATGCTGAGCGTCCTGGGTTATGCGAGCCTCGATGCGCTGGTGGATGACGCGGTGCCCCCTCAAATCCGGCTCAAGCGGCCGCTTCAACTGCCTGCTGCTCGAAGCGAGCACGAGGCACTGGCGGCCTTAAAGGAAATTGCGTCGCAGAACCAAGTGTTCCGCTCCTATATCGGGATGGGTTACTACGACTGCATCACCCCGGCGGTCATCCAACGCAACATCCTGGAAAACCCGGGCTGGTACACCCCCTACACGCCCTACCAAGCGGAGATTGCGCAGGGACGACTCGAAGCGCTGCTGAACTTCCAGACAATGGTCATTGATCTGACGGGGTTGGAGGTGGCCAATGCCTCGCTGCTCGATGAAGCCACCGCCGCCGCGGAAGCGATGCACCTGTGCCACTCGCTCAAAGAGGACCGAAACCTCTTTTTCGTCTCGGCAGCATGCCATCCCCAGACGATTGACGTGGTGAAGACCCGGGCCGCGGCCCTGGGCATCGAAGTGGTGACCGGGGACCACCAGACCTTTCAATTCAGCGAACGGGTATTCGGCGCGCTAGTCCAGTATCCAAACACTTTCGGCGAGGTGTCCGACTACTCCGGTTTCGTCGAGCAGGCGCATGCGGCCGGGGCCCTGGTGGCAGTGGTGGCGGACCTCCTGAGCCTGACAGTCCTCCGGCCACCGGGAGAATTCGGCGCGGATGTCGCCCTCGGCAGCGCGCAGCGGTTTGGCGTACCGCTAGGCTACGGCGGGCCGCACGCTGCCTTCTTCGCCACGCGCGACGCCTTCAAACGCAGCATGCCAGGCCGCATTGTGGGCGTTTCCAAGGACTCCCGCGGCTGCCCTGCCCTGCGCCTCGCCCTCCAGACCCGCGAGCAGCACATCCGCCGCGAGAAGGCCACCAGCAACATCTGCACAGCCCAGGCGTTGCTGGCCAGCATGGCCGCCATGTATGCCTGCTACCATGGACCCGACGGCTTGCGGCAGATTGCACGGCGCATTCATTCGCTAGCGGTAGTTCTGGCCCGAGGGCTGGAACGGATGGGCTACCAGATCAGGCCGAAGACGTTCTTCGACACCATCCCTGTCGGACTCGGCGACAAGCACGCGGAGGAAATTCTCAAGGCTGCCGAAACCCAGCAAATGAATCTCCGCCCTATCAACGAGCATACGGTGGGCATCTCAGTAAATGAGACGACGACCGAAAAGGACCTGGGGGATATTTGGCGGGTCTTTAACGGCGGCGACATACCCGGCTTCACCGCGGCTGAACTGGCGGCGGGGCTCGACCTGGAATTTAGCGCTCCCCATGCGCGCACGAGCAAGTATCTCACCCAACTAGTCTTCAACCGTTACCATTCCGAGACGGAGATGATGCGCTACCTCAAGCGGCTGGAATCGCGCGACCTGTCGCTGACGACTTCCATGATCCCGCTTGGCTCCTGCACCATGAAGCTCAACGCCGCGGCGGAAATGATGCCCATCACTTGGCCTGAGTTCAGCCGCCTGCATCCGTTCGCGCCGCTCCGGCAGGCGCGCGGCTACCAGCTCATGTTCCAACAATTGGAGGACTGGCTGGCCGAGATAACCGGGTTCGCCGGCATCTCCTTGCAGCCCAACGCAGGCGCGCAAGGCGAGTACACGGGGCTACTGGTCATTCGCGCCTGGCACCTCAATCGTTGCGAAGGCCACCGCAACATCTGCCTTATTCCCACCTCCGCCCACGGCACCAATCCCGCCAGCGCCGTCATGGCGGGACTGAAAGTCGTCGCAGTGGCCTGCGACAACGAAGGCAACATTGACATCGCCGACCTGCGCGCCAAAGCCGAGGCGCACAAAGAGCATTTGGCCGCTTTGATGGTGACGTATCCCTCCACGCATGGCGTGTTCGAGCAATCCATCCGGGAGCTGTGCGAGATCGTCCACGCCAACGGCGGGCAGGTCTATATGGACGGCGCCAACCTGAACGCGCAGGTCGGCCTTTGCCGGCCAGCGGACATCGGGGCGGATGTGTGCCACATGAATCTGCACAAGACGTTCTGCATCCCCCACGGCGGCGGCGGCCCGGGCGTGGGGCCGATTGGCGTGGCGGACCACCTGGTGGAGTTCCTGCCCGGCCATTCAGTGGTGAATCTCGGCGGCGAAAACCCGGTGGGCGCCGTTGCTGCGGCACCCTGGGGCAGCGCCAGCATTCTCCCGATCCCCTGGGTCTATATCGCGGCTATGGGCGGCCCCGGCCTGACAAAGGCGACACAGTATGCCATTCTCAACGCGAACTACGTCGCCCGCCGGCTGCAAGCCTACTTCCCCGTCCTCTACCGCGGCCACGGCAACCTCGTCGCCCACGAGTGCATCCTCGACCTCCGCCAGTTCAAAGACGTCACGGTCGAAGACGTGGCCAAGCGTCTCATGGATTACGGCTTCCACGCGCCGACCATTTCCTGGCCCGTGCCCGGCACCATGATGGTCGAACCCACGGAAAGCGAGTCCAAGGAAGAGATCGATCGATTCTGCGAGGCGCTGATCAGCATCCATGCGGAGATCAAGGCCATTGAATCCGGGCAAGCCGACAAGAAGAACAATGTCTTGAAGAACGCGCCGCACACGGCCGACATGCTTGCCCTCGATCCCTGGAACCGCCCCTACCCTCGCCAGCAAGCCTGTTTCCCGGCCAAATGGTTGCACGACCACAAGTTCTGGCCCGCCGTGGGCCGCATTGACAACGTGTTTGGCGACCGGAACCTTGTCTGCTCCTGCCTCGGCATGGAGGCGTATGTCGGACGGGGAATGCAGAAGGAGCAATGAAGAACGCAGAACCCTGGCCTTGCGTGGGCCTTGGAGTGCCGTTTCCGAGCATTCTGCATTCTGCATTCTTCATTCTGCCTTCTCTCCGGGGTGGCTTTAGGGTGGCTTTAGGGTCGCAATCGGTTGGCTATCAACAGGCTTTGGGGTGGCTTTGATGTCGCATTGAGGTGGCTTTGGATGGCTTCGCCCGGCCTTTCATGGCGAAACCCGCCCCAGACCTATAAGAAACCTGAATCCATCCGCCCCATTTCCCCCGACTCGGGGTGCCCTCCCACTGGTCTGGTACCACCCTGGACATACCCTATACCCATAGAACCCCCGCCCAACGCCTTTTTCGATCAGGTCAGCTTATCCAAACCACTTTCCTGCGGCATTTCTGCGGCGGAAAGATTCCGGTGCGCGGCAGACCTCTAGCCGGCGCGTGCAGGGAGCCTCCGGCTCGGTGGACGACCTTGTGGCACTAAGCCTGACCTTTGGTCGCCTGTGGCCCGTCTTTCAGTACTCTGCATTCTGCGCTCTTCGCCCCTGGGTGGCTTTGGCGTGGCTTTGGGGTGGCTCTGTAGATTTGTTGTAGATGGCTCTATGGTGGCCTGGGTTGGCTTCAGGCCGCTCGAAATCCCCGACAGTCGTGCATGGAAAACTCGGGTATTCCAGGCGAGTTGTCCATTACGTGCGCCACAACTTGTCCCGGGGCCAGTCTTTCCATCTTTAATTCGCAATCCGCTATCCTCTTTGGCTGCCAGGCCGATATTCGTCTCCGGGGCGGCAAGCTGCCTGGGCCTGGTGGCGTGCGCGTGGTGACCGCCGGGGATTCTCGTGGCAATCCCGCCGGTCCAACGGCCCGTGGAAGGACGAAAGCCGGCCAAGACGCAATCCCGTTCGGACTGGAAGTTGGAAGGCTTAAGCGCGGAATTCGAGGGGGGGCCAACGGTGCCCTAGCCTCTGGCGAACCACACGGAGCAAATCAAGCGGCAGAGGTAGTGGTTGTAGTTTCTTGGGGCTTCGGATCCAATGGCTCCAGGTTGCGCCAGCGCTCATACCGGTCAAGCTCCGGGACTTTGCTCTCATCGAGACAAGCCAAGGCCAGGGCCTTTGCGTATTCAAACTCTTCCGATGAAAGCTTCATTTCCGCCTGTTTGAGCATGCGGTCAAAGCTCCACGGAGACCGCTTGAAACCTTGTTGAATGAGAAACTTGAAACACCGCTCCCAGTGCTCAGCGTTGTGCTCCTGCAACCGTGAGACGAGCCAGAGGGAAAAGCACACTTCGGCCGTTTCACCGGGCTCGGTAGTGCCGTGGCGTTCAAACGAGGAAAGAAGTTTCCTCTCTCCATCGGGCAAGCGCCCCAGTGCTGCAAGCAACTGTCCGTAGTTGCCGAGAGTGGTGGCGCGCTTCGGGTCGGCCTCGAGTGCTCGCTTGTAGAACACCTCGGCGGCGTCCAGGTCCCCGCGCCGGTTCATGAGGAAAACCGCGTAGAAACCGAGGACGTAGGCGTTCTTGGGATCGGCCTCAATCGCTCGCTTGCAGAACGCCTCGGCGGCGTCCATATTTCCGCGCCGCCTCACCAGGAACACCGCGTAGTTACCGAGGCTGTAGGCGTTCTTGGGATCGGCCTCGATCGCCCGTTTATAGAACGCCTCAGCGGCGTCCATGTCCCCGCGCTGGTTCTCCAGGAACAGCGCGTAGTTACCGAGGTTGTTGACCTGCTTGGGATCGGTCTCGATCGCCCGCCTGTAGAACGCCTCGGCGGCGTCCATATCCCCGCGCCGGTTGAGGAAAAGTGCATACCTTCCGAGGCGGCGGGCATCCTTCGGATCGGCTTCAATCGCCCGCGGGTAATACTCCACTGCGGCGTTTATGTCCTTGCGCTGCTTTTCTAGGAAATCCGCGTAGTTCCAGAGGTTCCTGGCACGCTTGGGATCGGCCTCAATCGCCCGTTTGTAAAATACTTCTGCAACGTCAAGGTAACCGTCGCTTTCGAAGGAGACCGCGTAGTTGCCTAGTGTATCGGCATCGTTCTGCGCGAATTCAAGGATGCGCTTCAAAAGCCGATCTCCGAATTCGGGAGAACTTCGTTTCAATCGCTCCAACAGTCGCCTAGTGGGCCAATCCCTCTCACCTAGTGAGAGCCTGTCCACGATGAACTCCATCACAGTTCGGCCACCCACATCTTTGAGGAGTGTGCCGATCGACACCGGCTCTTGGGACGGTTCGGCGTCCGACCTTCGCCGTCCTTCGCGTGGGCGCATCAACTCGTCCACCAGCCTGGATAAGTTATCATCTCCCCGATTCAGCCGGATCATGTGGCGCAAGTCCCGAAGCGCCGTGTCATAGTCCTTCGTATCGAGCGATTCTATAATTCGTTGACGGAAAGTCTGCGCAACATGACCCAGCGCCTGGAGCATGCTCGCCTCGATGGCCCGATAGGCTTCAAACAAATATCCTCGGCGGCGGCGAAAGATGTGCGGTTCCTCCGTCAGAGCGAGCTGCGGGTGGTAGGGAATCTCCAACGAGAGATCCACTGCAGCGCCCCACGCGCCTTGAAAGGCTTCCTCCGCTACGGTCCTGCGCTCATCCAGCAACTTGTCCTCTCCGTTCGGCATCGGGCTGAGGATGATCTGGAACTTCTTTTTGCCTTCCGTCGCAGTACGGAATTCCCTGAGGAATTCGCAGGTGCCTTCCACATTCTGGCGGTTCAGGCCACTCAGAATCATGACGTGATCCGCCAGATCGCGCGTGCAGATGCCGGCCCCCTCTGACATCCCGGTCCGGCTATCCACGAGCACATAGTCGTAGAGACCGGCCTCGGCGAACTTCTTCTTGAAAGCGCGGATCAGGGGCTCGCCCAGTCCTTCACGGTAAAGCGCACTGAGGCTCAAGGCATCGAGGCGCTGCGCGTAGTTGCAGTCGAATAGACCGGCGGGCATGATGCGTAAGGAGCCGTCCGGAATCTGGCGCAGGCTATCTGGAATCTTGATTTGCTGGGTGTAGCGCGCGTCGATCTTGGCCGCGGGGAGCGCAAACAAGTCGGCCTCCTGTCCGCGCTCTTTCACGTCGCTGAACAAATCCACAAACCCGGGTTGCAGGGGGAGTTGCCGTTGCGCTTGTGCTGGCGACACATCGGGTAACTCCGGGTCAAGGTAGGAAAGCCCAGGTGCTTCCAGGTCAAGGTCGAGGACCAGCACGCGGAAACCACGTTGACCGGCGAGGATCCCGGCGGTGTTGATCAACGCCATGCTCCGCCCAACGCCTCCTTTGAAGGAGTAGAACGTGATGAAGGTCGCTTTGGCTGTCTCTTGGCTCATGGGCTAGGCAGCGACCAACTCCCGGCGGGGACAGAGCCTTGAATAGAATACCTTCGGGGCATTCTCCTCGCCGAGAGCGTTCGCCAACGCGGCCGCAAGGCCTGAGTACGTATTGGCCGGGCGAGATGTTTGCTTGGCGCTGACCCAAGCCCCGACAAAGCCGGCAAAACGGGGACCACAGCGGCCGAGCACCTGACCAACAGCCTGGATGACTTGGAAGCGTTTGTCTGGGGCCAGAGTATCCCAGGCGAGGTCGAGTTTGAGGGTGGCCGCTTGCCCCGAGCGTTCGGTATCCGGCATGGCACGAAGCATTTGGATTGCTTGAGCTGGATTGGTCGCGAGCACGCCGGAGAGGGCCAAAGCGGCATACTTTTCGGGGTCCTGCTTGAGGATTTCATCCCAGAACAGCGGAGGCTGGGGCGGGGGCGTGTCCACGAGCGTTGCCAGGACCGCGAGCCGAATCTCAGGAGAAAGCTGTGGCAACTTCGGGAACCTGCTGGCCAATTCAGCCAGCATTGCGACCGTCTCGGGATCCCTAAAGGCTGAGGCAAGGCCGAGTAGTTGTTCCAGAAAGGCTGGCTCCCCATGTCCCTGAGCGCAGAAGCCGGCGATCAATTCACGACAGACGTCCCAGAGAGACTCGCGGGCGGGTGGCTTGAGTTCCTTCTGCAGACGCAGTACACCCAGGTAGGGCGACTCGTCCGGGGTGGCCAGCGGCAAAGATTCGCGCCCGAGCAGTGCGCTTTCCAGCCAAGCCCGGATTTCAGTGTGGCTCAGGCCGTTGAGAAAAGTCGCTGCTTTCATGGCGGGAAAATTCTACGCTCGAATGACTCGAAAGGGAAGCCGTAATCCCTTACTGGTCGTTACAGGCATGACCAACTCCGGCTGGGGCTGGAGTCCGCCCGAATTGGGCGGCAGCGGGCACGTAAAGCCCCAAAGGGCCGAGGCATCGGGGTGCGGTCGGTAGTATGGGTTCACCTCGGCGTCAGCCACTGTGGGGCGATGGAGGGGCGGCGAGCCGCAACCAATGTGACTCCAGACGAGGAGGATGAGAGTTGCACGTCCCCATCCGCCCAACCCCAACGCCGTGCAGATCCCACCATGGGAGGTGGGAAGGTGGTCGAAAGGGTCGGTTGCTGGGTTGCTGGTATCAAATGTGGCCCAAACGAGGTAGTTACCCAAGGGCGCGAGGCGCATAAAAGACTCCAGTGCGAGCGCAACTGGTCCCCCAGCGTGTTTTAGAAGCAATCTCTTGGCCTCTGCGGGTGTTAGGGCACCACCGGAACCCTTGGCGACGGAATTGGCGTGGTCGTCCAGACTCCTCGCCCTGCCTAGAATCGACGGACAGTCCGGGTCTGGGAGCTTACGACCTCTCCGCTTATGAGCGCGACACGCTGCTATCCACGAATCTTTGGAGGATGAGCCGCCGGCGAGCTCGGTGGCGAATGAACCAAGCAGCTTCTCAAAATCATCAACCGCGAGAGCCGTTTCGTCGGAGATGTTTTGGCCCACTTGGCTGAGGTCTGGATCCCCCACCCAAGTATTGAGCGCAACCTGAATTGCTGTTATCGAGCCCGACGGCAGCACAGCCAGAGCTTCCTGGTATTGCGACATCGGCATGAGGGAATGGAATACAAGGAGCGGATGAAAGTCAACGCATCAGATTCACATTTCCAGGCAGCTAGGACAGTGGTGCTCCGCATGATGGACGAGCCCAAACCGCAGCCGCCGCAGATCGTTGAGCCGGCAAACGTTCTGGCGTGGGTCCGTGCGGAATTGGTGATGCAACCGCTTTCAAGGTTGGAGATGGTTCGGGCGGGTTGACCCAGGGTGGAAGCGCCTCCCCTGAACCCTGGCGCTTCGACCCTGGGCTGGAGTATGAAACCCCATTCGGGGTAATCGAGCGAACGCGACGGAAGGCGGCCGTTGCCAGGGCTCGGAGTCGCCTTATGGCGTGACACCCAAAGCCGGCTTATTGAACTTCACGCCCTTGCGGACCGCGTGATCCACCATATCCGCAACATAGCGTCGGCGTTGGGCGAGCGGCAGGAAATTGACGCGCGCCATCTCCTCGCTAAAGGCACGGACGTGGAAGTCGTATTCCACCCGCTTGAGATGCCTGAGGATCGCCGGCGTAAGCCAAGCAGGTCGTGGCTTTGCTGCCTTCATTCTGACAAACCTATAAAGCATCCCCGCACGTCCGGCAACCACTTAACTTCAGAGTTCCGCCTCCCACGGCGAACTGCCCCGCGGTGCGACTCCGAAGATGTCGAGATATGCTTGCGCGCCCGCGGCATCCCAGACGAAGTGGCTGGTCCACCCGCCACGCAGCCAGCGTGCGTCCAATGGCGGGCTGAGATGGCCCCGGTAGCTGGGCAGATGGCCCCGCAGACTCGCCTCCTCCAGCAGGCTGAGGAACTTTCCGGCGGCATCGGGAGCGCAGAGCAAGTCGCAATCTTGCGTCGCCTGAGCCACTCCGTATGCCACGCACGCCATGCCGCTGGTAATGGCGCAGACAATCCCCCGGCGCCGGGCCCGAGCGACGAGGCCCTCGTAGAACTCTTCCAGTTCGGCGTAGCGCAAAGGCATGGCTTTCCTTTACTGCCCCAGGTTTACGGCGTCGAGAGCCAAAGTTGACCCAGGGTGGAAGCGCCTCCCTGAACCGAGGCGCTTCGATCCTCGGCTGAATTATGAAACCCCATTCGGGGTAACAGATCGCGCGGGGCAAAGCCAGTGATAGCGTCCACACCTGGAGGCGGTGACCCCCTGCTGTAAGTTTTAGCCTCGACAAGGATAACAGGCGGTGAGTGAATGCCTGTGTTGGCCATGAAAACAAACCCTTTCTCCCTTTGGGAAGAGTTGCCTGTCAGGCGTGCGGGCACGCGGCAGCTTCGAAACAGGCCAGGTTAACATGAAAGGCAAATGGATAAAGGTGGCTCTGGCGGTAGCGGTTTGTTTCTGCTTTCTTCCGGCTTGGCCCCAGCAGACGAATACGGTCGAACCCGCGTTTCCGGACGAGCCGGCGGCACACCAGCTCTACAGGGACATGGTCGAGGCCATGCGCAAGGCGACGACCTTGTCCTGGACCGGCGAGCACCGGTGGAAGTGGCAGGGGAAGTTTGTCACCGTCGCCAATTATCGGATCTGGCTCAAGAAGCCCAATTATGCCCGAGTCGAGATGACGCGGGTGGGCCAGAAGGAACCCAGCGGGATTCTGGTCGGGGATGGGGATTATTTCTGGATATACTGGCCGCAGGGGAAGATCCGCTACGGGTGGGAAAAGAGTGGTAAATATGCCGAGGAATACGAAAAGTATCAGCGGAAATTTTTCATGAAGAAGCGCACTCCCGTGGGGATGCACTCCATCGGGCACGAGGTTTTTGGCTACCTGGGGCTGATGACCATCATAGATCCGAGCACGTTCCACGGATACACCGATTCGCTCCAGGCCTACATAGATGGAGTCCGCAGCCTGGGCACGAACACGATTGGGGGGGAGGTGTGTGATGGCATCGAGGTGAGCTTCATGAAGCATCAGCGGAGCTGGGAGTTTTGGCTGGCGAGGAAAGACCGGTTGCCACGCAAATTGAAGCAGGTTCTCCAGATCTCGGTAGAGGCCATTTGGGACCAAACGTGGTCGGAAGTGGCGGTCAATGCCGAGATCCCCAATGACCGGTTCGCCTGGTCCCCACCCAAGGACTGGAAGGAGTGGAAGGAGCCAGCCATCGAGGAGAGCCTGTTGAAACCGGGCACGATGGCCCCGGACCCCGAATTGGCTGCCCTGAACGGGGGCAAGCTTAAGCTGTCCAGCTTCCGGGGCCAGATCGTGTGGCTCAACAAATGGCGGTGTGGCTGACCCGCCTGCCGCGAGGAGACAGGGAGTCTCCAGAAACTGTACGAGAAATATCATGACAAGGGGCTGGTCGTCCTGGGGGTCAACGTGGCGGACGATCGCAAGATCGCCCTGGATTACCTCAAGGCAAATCACGTGACCTTCCCGATTATCCTCGATACCTCCCCCGCTGCGAGGCGGGCGATGGCCCAGTATGAAGCCCTGCCCGATCTGGGGGCCGACCCCATGACCTACGTCATTGGCCGCGACGGCAAGATCCTGGATGCCTGGTTCGGCTACGATAGCCGCAGGACGCAAGCGGCACTTGAGAAGCTGGGTTTGTAAGTCTGGCAGTGTGCGTGGTGGCTATAGGAATCCCGCTCCTCCGGAGCTTGAGCCCAGTCGCCAACCCCTCTGAAGCCACCCTCAGGCCACCCTCAGGCCACCCTGAAGCCACCCTCAGGCCCTCTGGTAGCCAACCGGTAGCCACCCTGAAGCCACCCTGAGGCTACCCCGAGGCCACCCTGAGGCTACCCCGAGGCTCCCCCAAGGGGCTCCCCCCCAAGGCTCCGGTACCGCGCTCCCACAGTCGGCTCGTCTCGTCAACGGTGTGCGTAACAACGTGGAGCGGCACCGGCACTTCTGTGCTCAGCACTCCGGTGACCGTGGCTACCGCGGGCTACATACATAAGCAGAGCTCAAGACACTCTAACAGGCCGGCGGAACGAGAGCCTGGCAGCCTGGGTTAAAGTCTCACAACATGAGGTTGCCATCTCCACCGGTGGATGATCCAGCCGGCAGTTAGCCCAACCGAGCGGGTGAGTGTCGGTCAGCCCGGTTGGGGGGATAGCGTCTGACTACAGCTTATTCTATGATTTCGGCACAGGGGAGTCCAGATGCCGAATCCAGGTGAGCGGCTCTTTCAGCCCCCCTTCGGCGCAATCCCGGATCATGTCCGCCTCCGGAACCTCCAGGGCCTGTTTGAACCAGGCGACGGCTTGCTCCCGGTTCGTGGACCGGTCCGCAATGTAGCCCAGATAGACATAGACGTAACAGAGCGACCCGGGCTGAAGGGTTGCCTTGTCCTTTTCCAGAATCTCCAGGAGCAGCTTTTGGGCTCGAGCTGTGTCCTTCGGCACGCTCCGCAGCGCCGCGCGCGCCACCTCCAGCTTGTTCTCGCCGGGTGAGCTGGGGACAGGCAGGCGCGACAAGACAATTGACCCATTCTCCACCTGGTAGCGAAGGCCGACCGGTTTGAGAATCTGGTCCAGTGCTTCGCGGCAGGACTTCCCGTTGATAGCCACATCGTTCACCCAACGCCGGCAGAGTGGATCGGTTTGGTAGAAGGATTTCGGCCAGTCGTAGGCCAGGCCAACCTGTTGTGCCAGGTCCTGGGCAATGTCCTGCACACTGGCTTGCGCAGCGGCATAGGTCACCTGCCTCTCCAAACGGCGCTGATCGGCGCCGCGGAGCAGGAACCAACCCGCCGCGGGCAGCGCCAAGGCCACCACTGCGGCTATTGCGAGGTTCCGGGCGCGCCGGCTGGTGGGGCGCTTGATGGTTTGGCTGTTCGCGGGCGGAACGGCCGGCGAGCGGCGGTTAGCCGGTTGGGCGGCAATGGTCTCGACATCCGTTTTCACTTTGCTGGCTTGCTGGTAACGGCGCTCCGGTTCTTTTTCCAGGGCCTTCAACACTACCTCATCCAGGCGCACATCGATGTTCATTCCGCGCAGGCGAGACGAGGGCGCCGGGAACCGGCCCAGAGGCAATTCGCCCGTCAGCATTTCATAGAAGACCACACCGAGCGAATAGATATCTGCCCGGTGGTCCACTGTTCGCGGGTGCTCGACCTGCTCGGGTGCCATGTAGTGCGGGGTGCCCACGACCTGCCCGCCGGCGGTCAGGGCCTGGCCTTCGCTCTGCGGGCCGAGAATCTTGGCGATGCCGAAGTCGGCAATCTTCACCCGGCCTTGTTTGTTGATGAGGATATTCTCCGGTTTGATGTCCCGGTGCACGATGCCCTGGTCGTGCGCGTATTGCAGCGCCTCGCAGATGTGCGGCACGATGGCCAGAGCTTCCGCCGGCGCCATCCGCCGAGCCCGCAGCAACTGCCGCAAGGTCAGGCCATCCACGAACTCCATTAGCAGATAATAGTGCCCCTGCACCTCGCCAAAATCATACACCGCGACAATCTCCGAGTGATTGAGCCGGGCCAGGGCTCGCGCCTCGCGCTCGAATCGCTCGGCGAATTGGGCATCACCCTGCTTTTCCGGCGACAGAATCTTCAGCGCCACCAGCCGATCCAGCCGCGGCTGGCGCGCCTTATAAACCGAGCCCATGCCGCCGCGACCGAGAAAGCCAATGATCTCGAGGTGGGGGAAAAGCTTCGACACCTCGGCCAAGGGAAGCGGGGGGGCCGGCGGCCGTTTGGTGACGACCGTGCCGTCCGGCCCGAGTTCGCTGGTCTCGATATTGGTTTCCACGGACAAGTTCAAGGCCATGAGGCAGCGGGGGCATAAACCCTCCGGCGCGCCGGGAGGCAGGCTGCCGCCGCACTGACTGCACTTAGGCGATGGTGTATTCAGCTCGTCCATTGCTCTTTACATAAGGGGAATCTCTCTGCCGTTACAGGATGTGCCCCCGCTCCACTAATCTGCCGGTAGAGCTCATTCGTTCAACGCGGCCAACAGGTGCCGGAATTCTTCCTCGACATCCTCGGCGCTAGCGACCGTGTGTCCGATTTCCTCACGGAACAACTCGCGAAAGCGTTTGCGCAGCCGATGCACCGTCACGCGCAAGGCACCCTCGCTCACGCCCAGCCCGGCCGCCGCCGCCGCATAGGGGATGTCCTGTTTGCCGACGGTCAGAAATGATTTGAGCTGCTCGAACTCGGCGGGCTTGCCGGCCTGCTCGAACTCCGCGCGCAGCCGGGCCATGGTCTGCGCCAGCAGCGCCAGCGCCCAGCGCCGCTCATACATCCGGTCCGCCGGGAAGTCCGCCACTTCAGCCTGGTAGCGCTGCTCTGCCACCTCCCGGTCCAGCGGCGCCAGGGCCAGGCCGCCGCCGCGTTTCCGGGCCCGGGCACGGTCCCACTCGTTGGCCAGAAAGCGTTTGAGGGCCATCAACAGGAAGGTGCGGAACCGGCCCCGCTCGCGTTCGGCGGCCTCGAGGTAGTTCTTTTGCAGCAGGCGTGCGAAGAACTCCTGCGTGAGGTCCTCGGCATCGTGCGGGCTGTTGCCCAGCCAGCGCACGTGGGCGTAAAGCGGGTACCAATAAGCCCGGCACAGCTTTTCGAGCGCTGCCGCGGACTGCGGCGACGACTTGTCCCGGGCGGAGAGCACTACCGACCAATGGGTAGTAACGAACGCAGCCGAGTGCGCGGGTTCCGGGGACGAGACTTCCGTTGGCGAACAACTGGCAGTGTCTGAAGTCATGCTCACGGATGCGAGTGTAAGGAAACCGTAGGGAACAGCAAGGCGGTTGTCTCAACCGGACACTTCATTGTAACGCCGCACCGGAATTGCTTATGGAAGGGTGCAAATGAAAACAAAGTGCGGTTTCTTAAGGACCGCCTGGGCCAAATTCATGCGAGCGAACCAGCTTCCCCCAGGCAATCAGGCCCAGACATGGGCCGTTTACCCACGAGCGCTCCTGCCGTGCGTCACGACCCTGTTACTGGCCCAGGCGGCATTAACGCAGGCTCTCGGAACTGGTGCCGACGGCTCTTCACCGCCAGCCTCGGCTTCGGCCGGCGGCGAAAACGGCGAGCAGAAACTCGAGGCGGCGCGGGCGGCGCTGCACGGCCCGCGCAAGGACACCGCCAAAGCTAAGAAGCTGCTCCTCGAAGTCCTGGAGCAAGACAAGGCCACCCTGCAACCCGGGTCGCTCTGTTACGTTTATGTCTATCTGGGTTACATCGAGGACCGGGCGACGAACCGCACCCAGGCCATCGCCTGGTACAAGCAGGCCCTGGCACTCAAGGAAGGGGATGCGATCCGGGGATGCGCCCAGCTTGGCTTGAAGGAGCCCATGACCTGGATTCGCCATCTGGACGCCGACGCCGGACCGGCGCGCCAAATCGGGTCCTCCACCAGTCTAACCAACGCCGCCGCCAGCGATCCCCGCCTGAAGACGAAAGTGAAGTTCGCCGCCAACCAAGCCAGTGTACAAGACATCGTCCAAGCCCTCGCCCTGCAGGCTGGCCTCGGCTACGAGTGGCAGAAGTCCTTCTCCCAAACCGATCCCCTCTGCCGGCGCTGGGTCAACAACGTTGCCATCGAAGGCAAATCCTGCGGCGAAGCGCTGGACCAGATTCTCAAGCCGGTCGGCCTTCGCTACCAAGTGGAAGATGGCGCCATTGTCCTGTACCGGGAGTGAGATGAGAGCCCAGAACATTATTGTTCTGGCGGTTGCGCTGGGCCTCTCCGTCGGCTACGCGGCGAACCGCCACGTCCAGCCGGGCGCAGAGGTTCCGCTCCGCTTGGCTCTTCTAGACGGCAAACCAGAGTTGGCCGCCGAACCGACTGGCGAGATGAAGCTGCAGGAGGTCCGGGAGGCACTGCACGGCCCGTCCAAGGATGCGGCCCGAGCCAAGAAGTTGCTGTTGGAGATCGTCGGGCAGGCCAAAGACACGCTTGAAGCTACGGAACTCTGCCATGCTTACGTCTATTTGGGCTACCTCGAAGACCGCGCGGGGAATCGGGACCAGGCCATCCCCTGGTATCACAAGGCCCTGGGAATCCGGGATGCGAATCAGTGGATCCTGGATTGCGCGAGCCGCGGCCTGGAGCGCCCCCTCACGTGGATTCGACACTTGGACGAGGGCTCAGCGCCTGCCGCTTCGGCGAACCCGCCCGTCAAGACGCTGGACCTCGGGAAGGCCTATGTGACTACCGAGCAGCCGCCCGCGGGGCTGGTTCCCGCCAGAGCGCTGTCGCCCGAAGAACGACAGGAGAACTTCGACCTCCTCTGGGAGGCCATAGACAAGACCTATGCCTGCTTCGAGCTGAAGTCCATCAACTGGCCCGAGGTCCGTCTGCGCTATCAGGCACGGCTCGACCAGGCCGCCACAGCCAATGCCTTTTACCTACTGCTGTTCGGATTGGTCAATGAGCTAAAGGACACCCACTCGTGGTTTCAGAACTACCGTCCTCCCTGCCCGACGCACGGGCCAGGCCTGTCGCTGGAGCTGTTCAACTGGAGGCCGTTCGTGGTGGCCGTGGAATCCGGCTCGGAGGCCGCTGGCAAGGGAGTGAAGCCCGGCGCGGAAATCGTCGAGGTCGATGGGTCTGCGGTCGAGGAAAAGATGGAGCGACTGCGGCCGTGTCTCCCGGGTCGTTCTTCGGAGCGGGCCTCTCGGCGTGAAGCCTGCCGTTATCTCCTGGCCGGCGAGAAAGGTAGTACGGTGACTGTGAAGTTGCGCTCCTCCGACGGTCGAACGAGCGAGACGCTCGCGCTCAAGCGCAGTTTTGGGTTGGGTCGCCGGGCAGACCGTGCCTGTCCCTTCGAGTTGACGCGGCAGCGGTTTGTTCACTTCGGTCGCCACCCTTCGGGGCTGGGATACATGCGGATCGAGTCCTTCAACGGACGGGGGGAGGTGGCCGACGAGTTCGACCGGGCCCTGGAAGCGCTGCGCACCACGCCGGGCCTCATCCTCGACATTCGCGACAACCCTGGTGGGTTCGGCCAGCCGCGCATCGTCGGCCGGTTGCTTCAGCAACGCGCCCTGGTGGCCATAAGCTATTGCAAGAACGGGCCCGGCCACAAGGACCTCCAAAGAGTCGAGGAACATTTGGAGCCGGGTGGGCCTTGGCAATACACCGAGCCGGCGGCCCTGTTGGTGAATGATGTCACCGGCAGCGCCGCCGACCTGTTCGCCTGCTGGCTGCGCAGCGCCGGGCGAGTAGTAACCATCGGCTCGACTACGCATGGCAATCTGTCCGGTGTGGCGGCCTTTGCCGTGCTGCCCTGCGGCCTGGTGGCGAGGATTTCCAACGGCTACATCTGCGACGCCAAGGACCGGCCCGTCGAGGGCCACGGCAACGAACCCGATGTAAGCGTCAGCCCAACCGTCGCGGAGGTCCTGAATGGCAAAGACCCGGTACTGGACAAAGCCGTGTCGCTGCTCTGCGCCAAGAACCAGCAGCATTGAACTCACGTCGCGGTTGACGCTTCCCGGGTGAACTGATCGAGTTGCTTTATGCCGTGCCGCCGGTTTATTGACACCGCGCGGGCGATAGCTTTATGAAGCGCTTCAGCAGGTTCCTGGTCGTGGGAAGGGCGGCGGTTTTTACTAGCCATCTGGACGCCGCTCCGGCGCACTCAATCCGAGTCGTTCTGCCCTCAGGAGCCGATGGGTTGACGAAGTACGCGGGAGAGGTGTTGACCCGGCAGATCGCCAAGCGATGCGATGTCGCGGTGAGGCCCGACGGCGCGGCCGATCTGCCCATTGAGCTGACCATTGAAAAGGGCATCCCACCGGAGTGGTATCGCATCTCCCAGGCGCAGCAATCAACGCTGACAGGAAGCGAGGTTAGTTGCGTGCCGGCCGGCGGGCACGAGGTCTTCGGCTACCTGGGCGTGATGACCATCGTAGATCCGAGCACGTTCCACGGATACACCGATTCGCTCCAGGCATACATTGATGGAGTTCGTAGCCTTGGGCACGAATACCATTGGAGGTGAGGTGTGTGACGGCATCGAGGTGAGCTTCATGAAGCATCAGCGTACCTTAAAGCAAACCACGTGACGTTCCCGATCATCCTCGATACGTCGCCGGCTGCGAGGCGAGCGATGGCCCAGTATGAAGCCGTGCCCGATCTGGGGGCCGATCCCATGACCTACATCATTGACCGCGACGGCAAGATCCTGGATGCCTGGTTCGGCTACGATAGCCGCAGGACGCAGGCGGCCGTAGAGAAGCTGGGTTTGTGAGACGAAGGGCTTCTGCCCAGGTTTTGATGCTGCACGGCTGAAAGGCTCTCAACGCCGAAAACACGCGATCCGATAGCCTCTGCCTGCCGGCTACACGGGCGGCATCGCATCCACAGGGCAGCTAATGTCTTGTGAAACGGTCAAACACACTGAGCACGGGCAGCGCGTTGCCGTCATCATCGAAGAAACCGCGGCTACGAAGCCCGCCTGTCACCGCCGGCTCCCACCAAAAGACACCGATCCCGCGGTTGTCGGGCGTGCTCAAAACCAGGCGGTTGACCTCATCCAGGAATTGTCGCTGGCCTTCAGGGGTCTCAGCAGAAGGCCCGGGCCTCTGCTTGTATTCCGTCGGGCGCCAGCAGTAGGCCACTTCCACCAGGATGATGTCCTTGTGATATTCGTTCGCCATGAAGATCAGGTTCTCCCGCAAATCCAGCAACGTGCCGTGCCACCAGGGATAGTAAGATTGGCCGATCACGTCGTACGGCACGCCATACGTGTTGAGCTTGTCGAAGAAGTGCTTGGTGCCGGCTTTGTCTCCGCCCCGGTCTATGTGGATCATGATCCGAGGGTGCTTATTGGTGCCGGCTCCCGCCTCGACGCCTTTGATGCCGGCCTTGAGCAACTCCGCGAAGTTCTGCCAATGGTCCGGCAGTCTGCCGTCGGGCCAAAGCATGCCCGGGGTGATCTCATTGCCCACTTGCACCATGTCCGGTAACGCACCCGCGTCCCGAAAGGCGCCGATCGTGTCGCGGGTGTATTCGAAGACGGCGTCCACCAGTTCCGTATGCGACTTCCCCTGCCACGCTTTGGGGATAGTCTGCTTGCCCGGATCGGCCCAGGTATCGGAGTAATGGTAGTTCAGGAGGAACTTGAATCCTCGCTCCCGGGCTTCCTTGGCTAGCGCAAGGGTGTATTCCAGGTTGTTTGGCAGCCGATTGGGAGTATGAAACAACCGCAACCGAATCCAATTGTAGCCGTGGTCGCGGAAGATTTCGAGCCCCGGCTTCGCCTGTCCGTTGTCCTTGAACACGGCGCCTTGCGCCTCGGCCTGCTTCAGGAAAGAGAGGTCGGCCCCGACTGCGTAATCAGCCGCTTTCGCCTCACCGCTGAAAAGGAACTGGACAGAGAGAACGAACGGCAGCAGCCCGGCACAGTTGGTAGTCTTCATTTCGCGGAGCGGTTTAACGCTCAAGCCTGCGGCGAGCAAGGCGCAGGAGGACTTCCACTCAACCGCAGTATCGGCCCCGAACGCCTATGGGGGCGGCGGATGAGGGGGATTCAGGAGCGAGCCCAACCGAGCGGGCGAGCCTCGGCCCGCCCGGTTGAGGGATGGAGCCTCACTACAGCTTCTTCTTCGCGTCATCGGGCACTTCGATCTTTGTCGAGCCGATGTCTTTGACTTCGATCGTGGTGGTGCGGTCAACGTCACGGTCGTTGCCGTTGAAGCTGACCGTGCCCTGCACCTTGACTTCATACTTGGACAGCACGCCGTCCTTGATCCAGAACTTCACGGAGCCTTTGGCCCCGCTGATCTCAGGGCCGTTGCCGCCGCCGCGGCCACCGAACATGAGCTGCGACTTCGCGCCCTCCGCCGTGAGTTCGCCGGAATAGACGTCCCCGTCCTGCTTGAGCTCCTTGACCTGACCGGCGAGAGCCTCAGCTTGGGCGGCAGGCGCCTTAAAGCTCTGCAGCCTGCGCGCGGCGAACGTGGCTGGACCCGGGTCACCGCTGGTGGCCTCGCTGAGCGACTGCCAGCCATCCTGGGTCTTGATGGCGCCCTTGTCGCCCTTCTTCACTGCCTCGATGGTGTTGTCCCGCATGCTCATCGAGAGCCAGAGGTAGCCGTCTTTCTCGATCTTCCCTTCGGAGGTCCCGCCACCGAATCCGCCTCCGCCGGCGTTCTCCGTCTTCTGTTTCCAGGCGTAGTTGTCTTTGTCCGCGAGCTTCTTGGCCGCGGCGGTAACGTCATCCTTGGGGGCGGCGTTCGCTGCAACCAGCGAGCCCGCCAGCAAGGCCAGCGTGCCGAACAGGATGTTTCTTTTCATACTTTGTCTTGCGTTTGGTTTGTTGTTGACTGCGTTTACTGCTCGAACCGATCCATTGTTAGATGGCCGGAATGTTGGCGCACGCGCAACTAGCTTGCTGCGTCCGCCAGCGAATGAACCTATATCGAGAGTGTTCTAACCCTCAAGCCGGTGAAGTGCAAGTCGCAAGCAACGCTTCAAACGCCGGAAGTTGAAGCGTCTCCAAGCAGGAATTTGCTTTTTGGCGGTGCGCCCAGCGTCCAGGCCACGGAACCGTGAGCCTCGTAATTTGAGTTTGCGCCACGCGTGGTTTCGGCGAAGCTGCCGCGATGGAACAGAAGCCATTGCCGGTCCTCAGGGTTGACGAAACCAGCAACGGCCAGACGCTGGAGGCCGCGCTCGGTCAAACCGTGGAAATCTGCCTCGAAGAAAACCCCACCACGGGCTTTCGCTGGCGGATGGCGCAGGCGGGCGGGCGGGTGGGCACGCTCTTGCGCGACGCTTTTGAGCCAGGGCGCCAGGCGCCGGGTCAGCCGGGATTCCATCGCTGGCAGTTCAAAGTCGTGGCCCCAGGCAGCGGGCCAGTGCGATTCGTTTATCGTCGTTCCTGGGAGGATGACGCTGCCGCCGCGCGAGTCTTCACCGTCATTCTGAGTGTTAAGAACTAGGCCGCGGCGATTCTCATGAATCGCCGCGTCGGGTTGGAGGATGGGGCCGGTTGGGATTAAACGAGCCGGATTGTCCAGAAGTCATCGGCCAAATGCGGATCCGTCACATAGGCGTAAGGCAACGTGAAGTAGCCTTTCAGGCCCCAGGTCGTGCCCCACGAGTTACGCACGATGAACCACTGCTTGCTGTCGTCGAAGCCCACGGCCATCACGGCATGGCCGCCGATCACCGCTTCGCCCGGCGCCGGCATCGGCGCATGGCTTGACTTCGCCACCGCGGGCGACTCGAAGCTGTCATAGACGGTGAAGCCAAACACGAACGGATACCCCGAGGCGAGGCACCCTTTAAGTTGATTGAGCGTCGGCACGAGGCGCTGATAGAGAGACACCTTGTGCTTCAGCGCCTCGACGTAGCATGGCTTGGGCGGCTTGGTCTTGAACTTGGCAATCACGTAAGGCCACATGGGTTCGGGGCACACGCCCTGCTGGGCCACGGACTTGATGCCATCGCGAATCTGCGCGCCGCTGTCTGTGCCGACGGTGCCCTCCATAGCCCGTTCATTGTAGTAAATGAACAGCCGCGAGGGCATGAAATCGGCCAGCTTCTGCTTGAGCAGCTCGAACTCGAAGGCCGCGCCGATGGCGTTGGCCGTGCAACTGCCCAACTGGCCCTGGTCGTACACTGACGGACATTGTGAAGTGAGATCCACTTTCGGCGGCATGGCCTGCAAAGCGGCGACCGGTGCGGAGTAAAGCTGGTCACGAAGGTCCGGCAAGTCGGGAACCCAGCCGTAGCGTTGAATTTTGTGCGCCATGATGTTCTCCTGATCGTTATGAGTTTCGTTCTTTGGTGTTTTGGCTCCGGCGAGCATCTCGTAAGAAGCTCGACTGCTGGGGAAGATTAAGATAGTGCCGGCTGGAGGTCAAGAGCGGACACGATAGGTTTGCATTGGAACCTAAGGACAATCTGCGGGCCAGAGTTGTGCCACGCGGAGGAAAGAATGCGGGTGAAGCGGACGAAGCCGAGACTTCGCTCAAAAACAAGAAGTTCAGGACAGGAACCTAAAGCCCCTGCCCTGAACGAATTGACTCACCTGCCGATTGAGAAGCAGGCCGGAGCGAGCTATGCCGGTGGGCCGCCGGCGTTGCCAGGCACAACCTCGATCGTCTGGCCTGAGATACGGATCGTTCCCTGCAGGATCAGGAGATTCCCGGCGCTGTCGCCGGTGCCCGAAACATCTGCACTCAATTCGCTGCGGGGACCCGGGATCGCAGGGAGCGAAAAGTCCTCGACTCCCACGCCGCTTACAACGTAATGCAAGGCCATCGGCTGATATCCGGCCACGTCCTGCAAGGTGAATTCCTGGAAACTATAGTTGCTGCCGCTGGATTTTCCGGTCTTGCTGTTGACCGTGGACTTGCCCACCACATCGCTCAGATAGTTATGGACGAAGAAGCCGGAGACATCCACCGAATTACCGCCATCGCGAACGGCGATGGTAGCCGAGCCACTGGGCAGCGGGGTGATGACCACCAATTGGGCCGCCGGCGAAAAGCTGTTTCCGGTGGCCGTGGCGAGTGCATTGATGACGTCGGCGGTTTCCACCTGCACTTTGTCCACGGTAGTGGTGGTGACGTTCTTGGTGGTTGTGGTCCCCCCCTGTTGGTAGCCCACAAGCCGAATGTCCAGGCTCCGCACCAGGTTGGTTTGATCCGCCCAGGCGTATGCTGCGGTCAAGCTCAACGCCGTGGCCATGATTGCGATCTTCATTGTATTCTTCATTTGTATTACCTCTCTGTATATTCTTTGTTTACGCTCAGTCTATACTCAGACCCGATTGTGGACAGAGTGTGCAGTTTCTGTACCATCCCGCCGGAGGCCGGCCAGGAATGGGCCAATTCTCGAATCGCTCTGTCCTGAATCTAAACAGCCGCCCGCTCTGGGCTGTCTCCCGCCAAGGAGTGTCTCGCGCCCTGTCCAATTCTGTGAAATGTGTCCAAGGTCGGGACAGAGAAGACGCCCGGGCGGACAAACCGGCTGGGGCCCGCAGTCTTGCCGCCGAAAATCATATTCCGCGGCGCGAGGCTGCGTTCATTTAGTACGCTGGGTGGGTGAGAAAATACCCGCTCCGGTAGCCTCCGGTTCCAGGGCCACCTCCCGGAACCACAGAGGCAAGGTGCTACCCATTAAGTACCCATTAAGTAGTTGATCTTTTCTCGTGCGGTTTTGGTCTTCGGCGCACATTACATATATGAGCGACGATGGATACTGATAATCAACTGCTGGCAGGTTACGCGCGCCATCATTCGGAACGCGCCTTCCGGGAACTGGTTGAACGGCACATCAACCTGGTGCATTCGGCGGCCCTGCGCGAATCCAGGGGCAACGCTTCCCTGGCAGAGGAAATCACGCAGGCGGTCTTTACCGAACTGGCCCGCCGCGCCGCTGAGCTGGTCCGGCACCCGGCGTTGGCGGGCTGGCTCTATACCTGCGTGCGCCGAATGGCCGCCAACTCCCGCCGGGCCGAAGACCGGCGGCAACGCCGTGAACAGGAAGCTCTGACCATGAACGAACTGCTTGGCCCCGACCCCACCGACCAACTTTGGCACCAGGTGCGACCCGTGCTGGACGATGCCATGCACGAACTCAACGAGTCTGATCGCGCCGCGGTCGTCCTGCGCTTTTTTGAAGGCCGAAGTCTCAAGGAGGTGGGGCTGGCCCTCGGGCTTACGGAGAATGCCGCCCGCATGAAGGTGGAGCGGTCGCTGGAAAAACTGCACGGCCTGCTTTCACGGCGGGGCGTCACCTCCACGGCGTCCACTCTGGCCGGGGTGCTCGTCGTCGGCGCCGCCATGACAGCCCCCGCCGCACTAGCATCAACCGTCGCCACTGGCGCCTTGAAGACGATCGCGGCGGGTGGTTCGGCCACTCTCACCGCGACGAAACTCATGACCCTGGCCAGCGCCAAGACCGCAGCCATGGGCGCGTTGGTGATCCTGGGGGCCGCCGTCGTCCTGTGGCATTACGTTCGCGCGGGCCGTCCGATCCCTGAGGGGGCGGCACCGTCGCCGCCTGCGGTTTCAGCCCCCGCCATCGTTGCCGGCGATTCAGAGCAGAATAATCCCTCTGTCCAGGTTCCCGCCCCGACCAATGCTGCCGCTGCCTCCCCAATGGCCTTGCGGCTTGTGGAAGCAGAAACCGGGCAGCCGCTGGCCAATGCGAAGCTCCATCTCTTTTACCTGCTGGCGGATGGGCGAGGCAAGGTCGTGAAGGCCGCCACGGACGCGTATGGCAAGTTGGCAGTGGACCAGCCCCAAGTGCCCTACCGGGCTCTGAACCTGTTCGTGGCCGCCGGTGGGCATGTCCCAAAGGTCACGAGCTGGGGCTTCACACGTGCCATGCCCACGGAATATACAATGAAACTGGAACGGGGCCTCAGCATCGGCGGAATCGTCGTTGATGAAGCCGGGCAGCCCATTGCCGGCGCCGAGGTTGGATTCGATGGCCCAGGAAACGACCATTCCCTGGCGGAAAACATCCAATTCGGCCCTGATACGACGACGACTACGGATGCCAATGGCCGCTGGTCTTGCAACATGGTTCCAAAGGAGTATGAGCGGATTTCCGTTGTGGTCACGCACCCGGACCACGCCGAGACCAGCGCCGCCATCCGGCCGGCAGCGCCGGATGCGAATAACTGCGTCATCACCATGCCCGCCGGTTTCTCCGTGGCCGGCACTGTCAAGAATTCCTTCGACCATCCCGTTCAGGGGGCGACAGTCCGCGAAGTGCGCATGAACTCGGAGGGCGAGCATTCCAAAACGACGGATGCCTGGGGGACGTTTGAATTCAAGAGCATGAAGGCGGGGGAACTACTGCTGGCCGTCCAGGCAGAAGGGTATGCGCCCTCCGTGCAGACTCTCCAGGTCACGGGCAGCCTGGCGGCGGTTCGATTCACGCTTGGTCCGGGCCACCTCCTGCGCGGTCACGTCACCGATGAAGCGGGCAATCCCATTACCAACGCCTTCGTAGAGACCACCAGGCGGGGTATTGATAAGATCAAATGGTCCGCCATGACGGACGCCGAGGGCCGGTTCGAGTGGACCTCCGCCCCCCAGGAACCCCTGCTCTACTCGATTCTGGCGGAAGGATTCAATCGAGCTTACGCGCTCCAGCTTGAGGCGGATGGCACCGACCACACAGTCAAACTCACGCGCCACAACCCGGACAAAGACACCATCCAGATCACGGGAACTGCTGTGGACGCGGAGACCGGTCTGCCGCTGGATGGGTTCAAGGTGATGATAGGGGAGTTTGACCTAGATTGGGCTTATCCCCTTCGCTTCGGCGCTGCTGGCAAAGATGGTCAATTCAGCTTATCGCTTCCCACCGGCTCCAGCCACCCTTACTACCAGCTTCAGATCGAGAAGGACGGATACCTGCCGGGGGTGACGGAGAACTTCGTGAAAAAGGGCGGCAGCAAGACCTTCGATCTCAAAATGCAGAGGGGCTCTGGACCTGCAGGCGTGGTGCTTCTTGCGGGTGGTGAACCTGCCGCCGACGCGGCCGTCTTGCTCTGCACAACTCGGGGTGGAGTCATCATTGATGGTCCCGCTCACGTTGAGAAAGGTCTCAATACAACGACCTACCGCACCGAAACGGACGCGGCTGGGAAGTTTTCGCTGCCCGCCGCCAGCGCTCCCCAAGGCATCATCGTGATCCATGACCAAGGCTACGCGGCACTCTCCCTAGCCGAGTTCGCAGCCGCAGGCAAGGTAACGCTCCAGCCCTGGGGCCGCGTGGAAGGCAAGCTAATCCTCGATTCACGGCCCGCTGCAAACGAGCGGGTGGTGGCCTGCAACGAAGTTGCGCGCTACGACGAGGCGGGCCACCGCTTCGGCTTCATGGGTTTCCGCCTGGAAGCTAACACCGATTCCGCTGGGAGGTTTTCCTTCGACAAGGTGCCTCCAGGACAATGCAAGGTCTTTCGAGAGGACTTGCGACCGCCATCGCCCATCGGCTTCGAGTCGTATGAGACTTCTGTTGAGGTCAAGGCAGGCACTGTGACCGAAGTGCTGGTTGGCGGGACGGGCAGGCCCATTATCGGAAAGGCTGTTTTGGTGGGGGCCGCTGGGCCGATTGACTGGCAAGCTGTGGGGGTTCACTTCACATTGAAATCGGCTATTGACCTTGGTACACCTCCCAAAAGGGGGGATTTCTCTTCTCGTGATGCCTATGTTGAAGCCATGGATCGCTTCTCCGAGGCAGCACATGCCCAACGACACTTCCGCGTTTTCTGCAATAGCGACGGTTCCTTTCGCCTGCCGGACATTCCTGCCGGGACGTATAAGCTGGAGATAAGGGTCCAGGACTCGAAGCTCGATTCGGTCAGCCCGCACGATGCATCGGATCAGGCAGGGGAAATCGCCTCTCTGGTCCGCGAGATAACCGTCCCCGAGGCTCCCGGTGGCCACAGTGACGAAGCGTTGGACTTGGGACTCTTGGAGTTGATAGCGAGCCAGGACGCTGCCTCTGCCAAGTGATAAGGGAGCAGCCTGGCGCACTGACGGATTCCTTTCTTAACTGCCGGTAACTGAGCGATGGCATGAATGCAGGCGGTTGCGCAGCTAACCTGCTACGTGAAGGTCCATCGCCTGACCACACTTCCAGAAAACCAACTCAAAGAAGGAAGTTGACGCGCTCAGGCATGCGTCCGATCAACTCCCGGTAGATGCTGTCGTCCACGGGGAACCCCCTGTGCCTGAATACCGGCCGCTCGTCGGTGTTGAACCCGTAGGAGAGCGCCGCCACCATGAAGGTGCCGCGAAATGCCTCGCTGTCGTGCGCCTGGAATCGCCGATGGTCCCGCTCATTGAAGGTCTGCAAGAGCGCCATCATGCGCTGAAGGGGCTTCCTGAAATCGCGCCGTTCATCGGCCATCCTCACAAACTCATAAGCGACCGCCATGAACGTGCCGAAAGTGCGGTCTGGCTCGCCCGACTCGCCACTCTGAACCGTCGCGTAGGGGCAGCCCTTCGCCACATACTCACGGTAGGCGCGGGAGGTCACACCGAACGCTTCCTGGGCGCTTCGCTTAACGGCCTCTGTGACGTCGGCCGGAAGTCCGTACTGGCCGGGGTGGTTGAGCAGCTCGTAGGCCGTGGCATGCTGCATGATCTGAGCCAGCGTCTCCGAGACGATGGTGCTCATCGGGCCGTCCGTCTTGCCGCCAAACCGGTACCGCGCCGGTGAGTTGAGGGTGATGTTGTGGCCCATCTCGTGAAAGAGCGAGCCGATGCCCGAAGGGTCCGATAGATAGGCCGGGTTGGCGGCTGTGGACACCGGTTTGGTGAACCAGAGCGAGCACGCGCCGCCGAACCCCGGCTGGCTGAGCACGACCTGGCCCAGCCCGCCACGTGTATCAACGTCCCGGTTGCAGAAGTCCATCTGCAATGCGTGGCCGATGTCCAGGACGTACTCGACCAGCTCCCTCGGCAGGGACAGGTCTGCGTCGGCAAAGCCCAGGAGGTTGGTTGGTGGTTCGTAGCCCGGCATCGTGGACTGGAGCCGGACGGGCGCTGAGGCAACCGTTACCCGTCGGGGAATCGTCGCGTCGCGCTTGAATGCGGAAGCCGGCCTGACAAACTTCGCGGTCACACAGACCTTCCACTCACCGGTGGGATAGTGCGCCGTGGTCGTCACGGTGTAGTTTCGTCCCGTGTCTGCGTAAGTGTGCGTCGCCGGAAAGAACGCCTCGGAGCGCGAACCCTCACCCCAGTCGAACGTGAACGGCGTTGAGGGCCGCCGCGAGTCGCTTCCGTTCAGGGTGACCGTTGCGCCCCGGACCGCGGGCGCCTGGACCGTCAGGCTGATCTCAGGGCCGCCGCGGTTCTCGAAGAAGCTAAAAGGTTTCGTGTCGCCAGCATCTGCTCGCGCTCCTCCCACCAGGACGACTCCAGCCAAGATGAGAGGGAGGACACGGACATTCACAAGCCAAGTACTAACGCTCGAGCCTGCGCAGAGCAAGTCGCCAGCAACGCTTCAGCGTAACGCCAGGTTACTTACGTGGCGGCGCACCGAATGCGGCGACGACTTCCTTTTCCTGCAAGGCTGCTCCTTGAAAGAAGTTGATGTAGTTGGCGTTCCAACGCACCAGCAACCGGGCGTTCTGGGCCGGGCCGGCAAACCCGAAGAAAACGTCCCCGGGGCTCAGATCCGACGCCTCGGGGCTGTCCACCTGCCGGATGGTGGATTGGAAAAGTTCGCTGGCGTTCGCGACCAGGCCGTCCACATTCACGGTTTGGCCCCACCGGACGGCGGCGGCTTGCTGCGGGCTCAGCGGAGTCAGGGGCTGGAGCGGCTTAAAGAGCCACCAATCCCCCGCTCCCGGCTTTGAGCCGCGAACCAGGAGCGCCTTGGTTCCTTCGTCATCGGACAGGAGGTATTCATGGCGGTCGAATTTCCGCCCCACCACGGCCATCTCGACCAGCAGATGACTCTGCAACTGGAAGTGCGCTCCCCTCAAGCTGCCGGCCTTTCCGACTGCCAAAGGAGACGCGGGAGCTTCCGTCCTCACGATGGCCGGCGAGCGCCGACCCGACGTGAAAGAGCGAGAGCCGACGACTATAGAAATCACCAGCACCAGGGCCCCTATCAGCCCCGCCACGAGCCCTGGCAGCCGGCTGCGCCCACCCGGCGCCCGGAACAAGCGGCTGAAATCAACGAGCTGCACGTTAAACGCGGAGGACACCGTCGTTGGCGACAGGTCGAGACCCTTATAGAACTCGACTTCCTCGCCCGTCCAGCTCACGACGATCATGTTGTTGCCCGAGACCGCGTTGAAGTAGTGCGCCTCCTCGCCGACCTCGACCCCTTCGGGCGCTTTGCCCTCAATGTGATAGACGCGCGACTTGGACACCAGCCGGACGAACAAGTGCATGCCCTCCAGATCCAGCGCGTCGCCCTCGCGCTTGGTGGCGGCGTCTTTCGCGGTCATCGGGCAAGCCGGCTCGAACAGGTGGAACAGCCGCCATTCGCCGCCGCGCTCGGTTTCCTCATATACCAGCGTGGCCACCTCGCCGCCATCGCTTTCCAAATTGAACTCGTTCCAGTAATAAGTTCCGCCCTCTTCCTGCTCGCCCAGCACCGCCCGGCCCACCACGCGATATTGCGTGCCGGCAAGATTCCCGGTCATGCCGAGGCGGATGGGTGTGGGGTTGCTGTAGCTCACGGCGCAGGACGGTTAGGGTGCCTCCCCTTCATCCTGATCTTAATCTTCATCCTAATCTTAATCTTAATCCTAATCTCCCAGGACAAGCAGCTCATAGCATAGGGCGGTTGGAGTGGCTCACCGGAAATAATGCGGTACGAACCGGCTCAGGTTTCCCGTGATCCGGCGCGTGTCTTCGCGAATGCCCAGGCCGGCCGCCTCGTGGTCCACCACCCAGACGCCGAAAACCGGGCGGTGCCCCTCGAATTCGGGCAGCGCCGCCGGCGCCTGATAGACGTGCCCCTCGTGGCCATAATCGCCGCTAGTTTCCTCAAGCACTACGCCGCCTTCGACCCACGTTACGTTGCTGCCCTCGCGACTGAGTTTGGGTTTGCGGACGTAGCGACCGCCCAGCGGCTCGGCCAAGTCGAAGGCGGGCAGGAGGTTCGGGTGATCGGGAAAGAGTTCCCACAGGATGGGCAGCAGGCCCTTGTTGCTCAGCAGCATCTTCCAGGCGGGCTCGATGAATCGGATGTGGTCCTTCGCGAGGTGGGCTCCGAATTCCTCGTGCCAGAGCCATTCCCAGGGGTAGAGCTTGAAACAGTGCTCGATGCGGCGGTTCTCCAGGTCCACAAAACAATTCTGGCGCGGGTCCCAGCCCACGTCCTCGATATGGACCGGCAGGGTCCGGCGGCCAGCCTGCTCGCAGGTGTCCCGCAGATAGAGCACCGTCTGCTCGTCCTCCGGGTTCTCTTTGATGCTGCTGAAGTGGATGCTGGTGGCCGGGCATCGCTCCCACGCCGCAATGAGCCGCTCGTGAATCGAGTTGAACTGGTCCGCGCCAGGGTGGAGGTCTTGCAGCCAGAACCATTGCGCCACCGACGCCTCTACCAGCGCCGTCGGCGTGTCCGCGTTGTATTCCAACAGCTTGGGCGGCGTGCGCCCGTCGAAGCTCAAGTCGAACCGTCCGTAGAGGCTGAAGTCGTCGCGCTCCCAGGAGCCTAAAATGCTGAGGATAGCCAACTCGGGAATGCCCAGCCGGGTCCACCATTCGTTCTTGATGACCCCCTCGGCCGCCTCGATGCAAAGGTAGTGCAGCGTGTTGGCAGCGGCTTCGAGCGCATCCACCTCTTTCGCGCTCAACTCGTAGGCGGCGGATTCGTCCCAGTACGGCCCGGCTTCATGCGAATGATAGGTGAGGCCGATCTCCTCGACTCTCTCGCGCCAGTGGGGCCTGGGAATGGAATGATGCCGTCGCATCACGAAGCGACCCAGTACGAACTGCCAGTTCTGCCGAACCCGCCGCGCACCACATCGGTGCGTTGCGCCTCCGCCTGCTGGACGATGCCGGGGGCCGGCGCCGAGATGTTCGTGATGCTCTGACAGGCCGTCGCCGACCACTGGCCGCCGAAGAAATACCGCTGCGTTTGGGGATCAAAGTGATTGTACGGCAGGGCGTACCAGGCCCGAAACGGCGCGTGATAGTAGCCCACGCCGGGCACGTAATAGTTGTTGGTATAGACCGCCTCGGAACTGAGCGGCGGCGGCTGGGTTGGTCCGCAGCCGGCCAGCGCTCCGGCAGACAGGCCGCCGATCAGCACCAGGCGTATGCTCCGGCTTCGTTTCACGGGCGCTTAACGCCTTCAGCCCAACATCGAGGCGGCGATAATGATGCACACCCCAAGGATCACCGCCGCCGCGATGATGGCCGCGGCGACATTGCGGTGCTCCAGGATCTCCGTGTTGAGATGGCCGGGCGTGCATTTGTCGAATATCTTGTAACCGGCAATTGCCGCCACGATGCCGACCCCCGCGAAGAGCAGCATATAAGCGAGCGCCTGGCCCAGAGATTGGGCGTGCCAGGTGGGAGCCGGCGCGGTTTCCGCCGCATGCAGCAAGGCCGGGGTGAGGAGAATGCCTAGGGCCGGAAGCCGGAATAGAGCATGGGTTGTCATAAACAATACACTGATAGACGGCATGGATGTTGGCGGACGCGCAACGATGTTGCTACGTCGAACAGCGAATGAAAACATGTCGAGAGCGTTCTAACGCTCAAACCTGCGGAGCGCAAGCCGCAAGCAAGGCTCGAGTCAACCGCCAGACGGAATCAATGAATCGTAGCCGCCAACGTCAGTTGGCGCCGATGCCGGCTGCGATGTAAAGGTCACTGGGCTCCTCCAACCCTGCACCAGACCGTCCTGCGGACCGCGCCGGAGCCTCCCGGGAGGCTCCGGTGGGGGTATGGAGGCATGAGCGTGCGGTAGGGGACGCTACTCCATCCATTAGCCCGAAAACAGCGGAGAACCGGTGTTCATTCTTGAGGTTTCCTGGCTGACTGCATTGTCCGGAAGGCTCCAGCCCTTTGGCAGGCTGGAAGCAGGCGCAAACTGGACGTGACATTTCCCTCGCCGAGGAGTTTACTGTCTCCGTCGGGCGCGGTGGCCTCGGAATGCGACACGAAAGCTGCCACCAGTGGACCGTGCATAGCGCGTAGCTAATAGCCAATGAGCGGGACAGTCATAAGCAATCATGGGCGGCAGGACAATTCATTTGCCCTTGTGACTTCCACGCTGGCGTTGGGCTCGCTGCTCGCCCTCTTCCTCCTTCTTCCAGCCCTCCCCGGCAGAGGGCAATCCATTGTGGGCTCCCAGCCGTCGCCTGCGGCCCCCGTCGCCCACCTGCAATACCGCGAAGTGGATTTTGCGCCGCTCGCCTGGGAGGTAGGCGTCGAGAGCACCGCACGCTTCAGCAAAGAGCCGGTGTATTCCGGGCCAGGTGTGTTTCGGGGCGTGCTGCGGCTGGGGAGTGACACGAACGCCTTCGTGCCCTTCGCCTGGGATGAGCGCCAGCAGCGGCTTTACGTTGACCTCAATCGCAATCGGGACCTCACGGATGATCCCGCCGGCATATTCACCGCCGCAGACGGGGGCCTGCAGCTCTTTCGCGGCATTCCCCTCCAGTTCGTCTCCCCACAGGGCCCCTACCAAGTCAAGGTGGACGCGCATGTTTTCGGGCAGGGCGGATCAGGCGGTGAGGTCCGTGTCTTCCTGTACGTCCGCTCGCTCTGGGACGGCGCTATCGAACTGAACGGCAAGAAATGGTATGTGGCGATCATTGACCGGCCGGATGGCCGGATCGGCCCTGCGCTTGGGGCCAAAGAGATTTGCGACCGGATGGTCCTTCGGCCTTGGGAGCAGCGGGACAAACCCTTCCTGTGGTGGCACGCCTCCCTGGCCCACATGCACGACCTCAGCCATGTTAAACTGGTCACCTTCTCCTATCGCTATGCCGGTAATTCCGAGGTCTTCGACGCCTTTAACCTCCCCTCCAACCTCTTCCTCGGAGGCCAGGCTTATCGGCTGGATTGCCGGGTCGAGCGCACCGGCGCCCAAGCGGGCCTGGCGATGAGCTTCCAGCGGTTCCAACCCCCGCTCGGCAAGCTGCAGCTCGGCGGCGACTTTATCCAACGAATCGTGCTCGAAGGCGGCACCTCGCCGGACGGCATTACCGCCCTGCTCAATGCTCTGGCTGCCGATGTGGAAGTGCCGGTGGGGGTTTATCCGCGACAGCTCGTGCTGCTGCATCGCCCCGGAGGCACCAACACCGCCGTCGGCCTCGGCACCAACCGGCTGGCGGTTACGGCCACCAACGAGGCCCGTCTGGATGCGGGCGGGCCTTTGCAGAATACGGTGGAGATTGCCAGCGCCTCCGGCGGCATGGTCTCCCTGGAGTACCGGCTGGCAAGCGCCGGCAACATTGGCTTCCGCCTGGCCATTCACGATGAGAAGGCACCGCCGCAATTGACCATTCGGCAGGGGGACGCTGTGGTGGGCCATGGCAAGTTCGAGTTTGGCTGAGGTGGCAACTGCGCGCACTCGTGGCGAGTGCCGGCCAATCTCAAAGGCGAGGTTGCCATGACCGTCCGGACCGAACTAGACGGTTTAGGCCCTGCCGACGGCCCGGTCTTCACCTGGAAAGTGCCGGCGGGCTTCGCCCAGGCACAGCCTCCAATGGCCCTCCCCGTTGGCGTCACACCTTGGCCCGTGTCCTCAGGCACGAAGGCGACCGACTGGGGCTCGTGGCTGGGGCTTGCCTGCCTGCTGCTGGTGGTTGTCCTATTGCTGAGCCGCACAAGATCCAAGGGCCCGTTGCGCTGACATCGCTCAGCCTCCCGTGGCGGCAAACCAACCGGCAGGCACACGCGCGTTGGCCGCACCGCACCGCGAGCGCTCGAGAGCGAGGATGCCTATGCGACGCTTCTGATGGCCGCCGCATACCAGCGGCAATAAATAGATGGTGCCATTTCGTGTTTTCTGCTAAGCCTCTGTTCGCAACTACCGAACCGCTGTGACAATGAAGATTACGGAAGCTCTATTCGCCGAACATCTGGTGTTCCACAATATGTTCGATCACATCGAGGCCACGGTTCCCAAATTGAAGACGCTGGCCGAGGTGAAGTCGCTGGCGGCGTTGATGGAGTCCCTGTTGAAAGCCCATTCGGATACCGAGGACGAGTTGTTCATTGGGCCGCTGGAGCACTGCTTCGAGCAAATCGGCCAGCGGGACGCGTTTCTGGAGGAGCACCAGGAGATTGACGACAGCCTGAGGACGTTGCGGCAGATCAAGCAGTTGAAGAAAGCGCGGCTGCTGTTGCTCGCCGCCGTGAGCTATTCGCGCAAGCATTTCGACAAGGAGGAACGCATCGTGTTCCCCATGGCCGAGCGTGTCCTGAAGATGAAGACGCTGACGGCCTTGGGGCAAACCTGGATGGAGCAACGGCACAACGTTGCGCCGGCAAGCGGCGGTTAGGGGTTGCCTGGAGAGTCCGCCGCGACCGCTCTCCCTTCGTTCCCGTCCTCGTCCTCGTCCTAGTAATCGGGTCTCCACCCGGTTCGAAAACGATTACGATTACGAGGACGACGACGAGGAGGAGGAATGAAAGGCTACGTCTTTTGAACAGCTTCCAGCGCAGTGGTAACGGCGGTGACCAACGCGGTGACGCGCACCGGGAGCGGAAAGTCCGACGGGGCTTCCAGCGTGTAGGAAAGCCGCGCCTTGTGCGTGATCAGGAAGAACGCTTCGGCCCATTGCGGACGGGTCCGCGGATCGAGGTTGGGGCGGATGATGCCGTTTTGCGCTGGGCGGCCTTCGATGATTTCCGAACGGTCAATCGGACATACCTGGGCCACGCGAGCGATGATGGCCTCCGCGAGCGACGGGCGGTGGTCAGGATTCAGCTCATAGAGGTAGAATCCATGCGATTCCCAATCTTCGTGGAGGCACAGGCAGAGATCGAAGCCCGGCTGGCGCCTCAGCCAGGCAATGTGCGCCACGGTTTCCGCGGCCTCCGGGGCGCGGTATTGGCGGTTGAGGTCGAGGCCCTCAGCATTCTCCCGGCGGTTCAGAACAAAGCCCGTCGGATTCAAGCAAGGGCAGAGCCAAACATCCAAGCCTGGCGGCCAAGCATCTTCCTGGAGCAGGCGACGAATTGTCAGCGGCCCGGCGGGCTCGTCGCCGTGGATGCCAGTGGAGATGTAGAGGCGTGTTGCGTGGTGCGTAGTGCCTGTTGCGCGACGCACGAACCCCAGGATTAGCTTTGGGGCGGGGTGGATTTCCTCGGCGGTCCATCCGTGCGCCTGAGCGGTGGCGATGCAGTCACGCTGGATCGCGCCGATGTCAATCGTCTCGCCGGAGTAGCCTTTGATATTCTTAGCGAGCTGCTGCACAGAGCCGCCTTTTGACCTCTTTGCCCGACGTTTGATTAAGGCACCCTGGGTTGGTTCAGCGCGAACGCCAGTTCACGTCGGTCATCATGGGAAGGAGGGGAGCCACCCGGAGAGCATTGAGTTTCCTGCCCCGTCCGTGGGAACGGGCGCGCCGTACGGCGCCGTCAGGCCGCTGGGGCCGGGCGGTGAACTCGGGAGGGTCGTGCAGCCACGTCCGGCAGGACGATTTCATACTTCTCGTCTTCAAACTTCAGCACGATTTGGACCCCGTCGAGCTTGTTTGCCGCACAGAACTCCAGGGCCTGCGTGGAACTGACAAAGTCCATGCCTTCTGAAGCGTCCGCGATCCAGGAGTCAATGTCACTAAAGTACAAGCTGGTATCCCTCTGCTGGAGAAGTATTCGCATTCGTTGCATACGACATCATCTTGCTTGCCTCGGGCGCCCCGCCTGAAGGGCTGGAACGGTTTTGCCCGTCACGGCCACGCCAGCTCGAGTTCGTTGCAGTGAGTTTGCACAAACCCCCGGGCGGGTGCAAGCAGGAAAAACAAGCCACTGCAAGTCAGACAGTGGGGGAGGGGTCGCGGGCTTGCTCTGAGCGGACGGGGGAGAATCTCGCGAGGGTGCGGAGCGGCGGTGGCAATGGGCAGCGGTCCACCTGATGGCGGCAGCCGCCGGGCC
>Ga0326728_10002353_pt1 | contig 63370 bp, 53 predicted proteins | sample MB3enrmetagenome_FD_207602 | JGI IMG/M metagenome (GOLD analysis project Ga0326728, IMG submission 207602) | Lab enriched peat soil microbial communities from McLean, Ithaca, NY, United States - MB31MN | ecosystem: Environmental > Terrestrial > Soil > Wetlands > Peat | place: USA: New York...
CCTTAGCTCTCCAATCCACCGCCACCTCCATCCTGGGCACAGCCCAAGACAGAGTAGTCGGCCCGCCGTTCCAGGTGGGGCCAAATCAGACGATCAAAAGGGGCCAATTCAGAGTATCGAAATCACATGAGAGTCCTCCAGACACCGGACGCGATGAGATACGCCGACGATGCCGCACGGTATTATGCCTTGAATCTCACGTGGTTGAGGGGGATTCTGTTTGGCGGTCTCGGCGAGGGCAGGTGACGAACCGCAGCTAACACATCATGCAGTTCCCTGTCGCGCGCGCGGCGCCGGATGAACGAACGCGTATTTGACGGAAGAACCGCTGAGTCTCTGAGAAACGACCGTCGGCGCTAGCCACTTCAGCAGGTGCGCTACGGTCGGTTGATGGTGGCGATCTCCAACACGCGCATCAAGAGGCTTGCCAGGGCCAAGTAGTCGTGCGCCCGATGGGGGTCATTGAACAGTGTATTGCTATGCGCCTTCGAGTTGCGCAGTCCCACGATCCCCTTGAACAAGAACAAGAATCCCCTTTGCTCGTCCCGCTCGGCATCTGTTTGCAGACCGTTAAACTTGATCACCGGCGTTTGGTTGTCGCAGCCGAATGCCCGGTTCATCAAGGTGTCCCCATCCAGGTTCAGGCCTGACTTCCGCTTCACCTCGTCAATCACGCGAATGTAGGCACTAAGAGCCGCTTCGCGGTAGTGACCATCGCGGAATAGGTCCCCGCTCACTTGTTCGATTTCAGCGTGAAACCGGTACTGGTGGGGGGCGACCTGAGCCGCAGGCGGGGCCAGTATCTGAAGCTGCTCGATGATGGACTCCAAGATCGCCTTTCTTCTTTCTGTACGACGTGCGTGATTTGCCTGAAGCTGCCCGCTCGTCGGATTCATGTAGGCGGGCCCACCAGCACAGTGGGCGAATTCCGAGGTGTTTTGGTGCTTTTCGCCATCTGGCTTGCCGAAAGCTGCATCCAGAATACTCTCAGTTGTCAGCACCCACTTGCGCATCCTCGGGTCGTCGTACCGCATATTTGTGATTTCGTCGATCTGGCCAAGCTGCTGCGTTAGGAGTTCAATTGCCCGGTGGGGCGTCAGCGTTGGCGAGACCGATTCTCTTGTTGGCTGGGTTCTTCTCGGCATATGCCTCCTAATGTTCGCCTCGGAATGCCCTGTCCAGGACCGAAGGCAACAGGGCGTCGAGTTCGGCGGCGGTTTCGGCCTGGAGGCGCTTGAGCGCGTCCACCTTGGCCTGAAGGTTGTCCAGGTAGGCGACGATGCGACGCTGCTCGGGCAGCGCAGGCACAGGAACGCCGATGTCCTTTATTCGCCCAACACTCAGGTTGAAGAGGCCGCTTGTGGTTCTACTGCGCTCCAGCATTTGGCTCTGACCGATTGCACTATTCAAATACGTGTTTAGGTATTCCGGGAGTAGCTTCCGCTGATCTGGCCTCACCCGAATCACGTGGTTCTGATGAACACAATCTGGAATTTCCCCCCGAAAAAGGGCGGCTCTACCGATTTGGTCCGCGCTTCCGTTGCCTTCGATGACCAAGACGTCGCCCGGAAGTAGGCGCCACCCTTGGAACTCAGCGTCGGAAACCTCAAAGAACCGGGGGTCGGTCGTGTCGATGCGATTCCTCTGAACATGCGCAACAGTAATGTACCTCCTAGGGTTGGCACCGGGCAGTCTGGCGCTGGATTTCTGGATTCCCCCGCGTACCTCGCAGAGTTCCTCGATACGGGGCCGAGGCTCGTCGCCGTTCGGTGCTAGAAGCACGGCCCCGGCGGCCGAAAAAAGCAGGTCCGCTTCGTCACCTGCCTTCCCGCGGAGACGATGCGCTTCCTGGATTCTGGCGGCGAGTTGCTCGATGTGCGCCACGATCCGCCGTTGTTCGTCGAGTGGGGGGAGGGGGATTTCAAGGGCGGAGAAAAACGCCTCCTTGAATCGGTTGCGAGTCAGCGGGGTACTCCCGGTGCAATCCGCTTCCACCCTTGTAAGTGTCGTCGGCAGACGAAACCACAAGCGCACAAATTCAACGTCCATGCAACCGGAGACTGGCTGGAACGTCGGAAACTCACCAGAAACGTAACAATCGTCGAACTCGCGCGGGATTACTCCAAAAGCGCCGCGCCATGCGAAAAGACGGCTGTAAATGAAATCACCCGCGCTGACCCAGAATAACCTCTTGGTACCGATTTGTGACCCTTGTTTCGTTTCCCGAAGGAAAGGCCCAGCACCGTCCAGGCGGACTCCGAGGCACCTGTACTCTTTCATTGGGTCGACCGTTTCAGGACGAGAGACAGGCTTAAGAACTTCCCGGAGTGCTACAAGTCGCCAGGGGTTGGGCATGGGGTTGCGTCGGTAGGGGCGGATCGCGAACCGCCCCTACAATAATTGTCTGATTTCGGCCAGCAATTCAGCAATGCGTTGTTCTTTCTTCAAAATATCGTCCGCCAATTGTTCGGGCGGAAGGTGCTCGAGATCCTGCTTGGCGCTTGGATTCTTGATATCCAAATTGACGGAAACCAAACTCCCCGCCTCATCGTATTTGAGCACATCGCTCGCCTGAATTTTCCACGCCCGTTCGTTGGCCTTGCGCTTTTTCCACCATGCGAGGCACGCGGCGAATTCCTCGAACTGCAGGGGGTGCGTCTTGGTGTAGTTCTTGCGCCCTTCGGGCAAGGGCTGTTCGTAATACCAAATCTCCTTCGTCGGCCCCGAACGGTCAAAGAAAAGCAGATTCGTGGGGATGCTGGTGTAAGGCGCAAAGACGCCATTGGGCAGGCGCACGATGGTATGCAAGTTGAATTCTTTCAGCAATTCTTCCTTGATGCGTGCGCACACGCCGTCCCCAAACAGTACACCGTTGGGTACGACCATTCCGCAGCGGCCCGGCTTGCCACCGCGCTCCGGCCGACGCAGGCGACGCATAATCAACTGCAAAAAGAGCAAGGCGGTTTCGGCCGTCTGCTTGTCCTCGGGAAAATTCCCCAGGATGCCGCGCTCTTCCTCGCCGCCAAAAGGAGGATTCGTCATGATCACGTCTACTCGGTCCTTATCACCCATCTCCCGCAACGGCCTGTCCAGGGCGTTGCGCGATTCGATCTCCGGGTATTCCAGGCCATGCAAAAGCAGGTTCATCTGGCAAAGCAGATAAGGCAGCGGCTTGGGCTCGATGCCTGACAGCGTGCCACGCTGCAAGGCCACGTATTCCTCCGTGGTCTTGGCTTGTTTTCGCAAGTGCTCGTAGGCTTCCACCAAAAAACCGCCCGTACCCGCCGCCGGGTCAAGGACGGTTTCGCCAAGCTGTGGGTCGGCCACAGACACAATGAACTTCACGAGCGGTCGAGGCGTGTAGAACTCACCCGAATCGCCCGCCGCGTCGCGCATCTCCTTGAGCATGGACTCATAGAGCAAGCCGAGGGTGTGGATTTCATCACGGGAGGTAAAGTGAATCTCATTTACCTTATTGAGCACATCGCGCAGCAGGTAGCCGCTCACCATGCGGTTGACCGTGCCTTCAAAGACTTTGGCAATCACGTCCCGGCGGTCGCCATTCGAAGTTTGCAGGCCGCGCAGGTACGCAAACAACCCCGCTCCTCGCTTGCCGTCCGGACGGATGGCTTCGTCCTGGTTGATAAATGCGAGTAGCTCATTTCCGGTAATCCCCTGTGGATTCGCGGCCCAATCGCGCCAGCGGTAAGGCGGATCGATAGCACGGCGGAACTTCTTGCCTTCGAGCTTCGCCTCTTCCTCACGCACCCGCTCCATGTCATCCAGGAATTTCAGGAACATGACCCAGGTGAGCATGGGCAGGCGGTCAAGGTCGCCATTCAGGCCTTTATCCTTGCGCATGATGTCTCGGCAAGATTTGATGAGGCTCGAGAGTTGCTGGGCGGTGGATTGGGGAGTTTCAGATTTGGATTTGGTTCGCGCCATGATGATTCCGCGTAGGGGCGGTTCGCGAACCGCCCCTACATGTTTTCGGGATCGGAGCCCCATCGTAGTGGGTTCGTCCGAATGTATTCCCGGATTTTGTTCAATTCATCCTTGTTGCGGATGATGTGATCGTAGAGATCCCTTTGCCACAAAGGCGCGCCTGGGGTCCCACGCTGCTGATTGTACCAATCAGTAGATGCGGTTTTGAACGCGCCAACCAATCGCCCGAGCGGTTTCCGTTTGGTAGGGGCGGTTCGCGAACCGCCCATACCGTTGGTGATAACCAGGATTCCGTGCAAGTGATTGGGCATTACAATCCATTCGTCTAATTCCACGTAAGCGTAGCGCTGCGCCAACCATTTCCAACATAATGCCACGTAATCGCCCAGTTCATTTCGGCGCATCTCGCCCTCAACGACCTGGCCGAATAAATGGTCCTTATTCTCCGTACAAATGGTGACGCTATATTCTCCCGGCTGGGAATAATCATAGCCGGGCAGGCGATGGGAGCGCCGGTGATGAATTTTCGGGTCGTAGGGCATTTTGATTCCCCGTAGGGGCGGTTCGCGAACCGCCCCTACGCATACAACAATGTTTGCATCTCTCCCACGGCGCTGCGCAAGTTCTCCGCCCCGTTGAAAAGTGCTGCAATCTCAGGGACGGTGCCGCGCTCGGAAATCGGCGGAAGCTTCAGAATATCCGGCACCTTGAACTGGCCTGGCCCATATTGGACGTACTTGTCCAGGATATCGTTCAAGACTTGTCTTGCCGGTTCGCTGTAGCGCGCAAAGAAGTCTTTGTTATCCCGCCGCAATTGCTCCGCACGCTCCCGACGGCTACGGAGCGGAGCGCTGTACGCGAGGTGGCACAGCAAGTCAAACGGGTCAGCCTCGGCCTGCTTGGGTGCTTTAGCCAGCTCGTCCAGGGATATGCCATGCTGTTCCAAAGATTCCAAGATGGCGGCGCGTTCTTGTGCGTTCGACCATTTGGACCGCAACTCGGCGGCCGAGGTGTACATGCTCCGGACCTTTTCCGCGGCATAGTCCGTGAGCTTCACCACGCGCAGTTGCTTCCCCTCCGCGTCCAGTTCGTGCACCATCTCGGCGACAATCTCGACCACGCCTCCATCTACGTAGAACTTGCGCGGCTCTTTTTCACCGCCATCCTCCGGCGGAAGTATTGGGGGCGGTTCGGACGGAGGCTCGACAATGACTTCGCCCTCGTCCTGCTCCGGCGTAACTTCGTTCTCGGTTACGGTTTCGCCCGACTCGTTCATCTCCTCTTCGGTCAGCAAGGCAGGCTCGCCGTCGAAGTCGGGATCGGCGAAAAGTCGCGTGGCGCTGCCCGTGTAGTCGAGGATATTGAAATAGAATTTGTCGTGGTCGTCGCGAACCCTCGTCCCTCGCCCGATGATCTGCTTAAACTCGGTCATGGAATTAATGACGCGCGCAATCACGACATTCTTGCAGGTGGGTACATCCACGCCTGTGGTTAGAAGCTGGGAAGTGGTCAGGATTGCCGGAACGGTGGTCTCCAGTTCCATGAAGCGGTCGAGGAACCCGCGCCCGACCTTGCCCTCGTCCGCCGTGACGCGGACGACGTAGTTGTGGTTTTTCTGGACTAGGTCGAGATTGTAATTGTTCAGCGCCTTGCGCATCTCCTCCGCGTGCTCCTGGTCCACGCAAAAGACGATGGTCTTGCCGTAGCGGTCCGTCCTTTTGAGAAAGTCCGTAATGTTACGGGCGATGGCTTCGGTACGCATCTTGAGCGCGACGAGCCGCTCGAAATCCCTGGTGCTGTATTCGCCGTCCGGAATTTCGCGGCCGTAGCGGTCGATCTCACCCTTGCTGGGACGCCAGCCCGCCGCGTCCACGCTGGTGACGATGCGGTGAACGCGATAGGGCGCCAGGAAGCCATCTTCAATGCCCTGCCGAAGGCTGTAGGTGTAAACGGGATTCCCGAAGTAGCGGTAAGTGTCGCGATTGTCCTGGCGCAGGGGAGTAGCCGTCATACCGAGCTGAAAGGCTGACTCGAAGTAAGTCAATATCTCGCGCCAATTGCTCTTGTCCTTCGCGCTGCCCCGGCGGCACTCGTCCACAACGACCAGATCGAAGAAGTCCGAAGGGAATTCTCTATAAAGTCCGGGCCGACGCTCGTCCTGGGCGATGGACTGATAGGTCGAGAAGTACATCTCCCGGCCCATTACGGCTTCACCTTCGATCTTGTGGCGGGCATCGCCGAATGGAGCAAAGATCTTGGCCATCGGGTCGTCCACTAGGACGTTTCTGTCAGCAAGGTAAAGAATCCTGGGGCGGCGATATTCGCCGGTTCTGTTCCAGCGGGAACTCCAGAGCTTCCAGCAGATCTGGAAGGCCACGATGGTTTTCCCGGTGCCAGTCGCCATAGTGAGAAGAACCCGATGGTTGCCCTGGAGGATCGCCTGCACCACCCGGTTGATGGCGATTTCCTGATAGTAACGAGGCGATTTGCCGGAAAGGTGGCAGTACGGCGTGAGGAGTTGGGTGGCAGCTGCGGTAGACATGCCTTCCCGGGTGCGCAGGCGTCTCCAAAGGTCCTCGGGGCTCGGGAATAGCGCTGCGTCGCTCTCCTGTCCCGTCTGGAAGTCGTGTTCCACAGTTCCGTGACCGTTGGTTGAGTAAGCAAATTTCAGCCCGAGGATGTCCGCGTATTCCTTGGCCTGCTGAAGTCCGTCGCCAGGTTTCTTATATGAGGCTTTGGCTTCAACAACCGCGATGGGGAAATCGCGAGTGTAACGGAGTATATAATCGGCACGCTTCTGCGGCCGGCGAGTGACCTTGCTCCCGACCACAACAATGCGCCCGTCAGTGAAGGTCCGCTGCTCGTTGATCTGGTCGTCAGTCCAGCCAGCAGCGTAGAGCTTGGGCAGGATGTATTTCCGGCAGGTGTCAGCTTCCGTGTTCGAAGCCATCTGGACCATAGCGGACCTTACAAATGGTCGCTGCGTGGCACTTCTCGGGTTTCCCCTTCAATGGGAGATGTTACCACAAACCCCGAGGACAAGGTTGAGGGGCGATAGGTGCGGACCCGCCTCCTCGGTGACAGCGGAGCCCCTGGCAGCGACAAGATCACTGACAAGAACGGGCGGCAATGGCGTTGTCCCCACGCGCGTGGGGGTGAGCCGTAGTCGGAGATTCCAGATTTCAGATTTGAGAACTTGTCCCCGTACGGGTGGGGGGCGCGGATCGAAGCAAATGGTAGAGGGGAGGCGGCGCCTCGCCCCTACGTTCGCGCCCGCGCGGACGCCGGCATCGTCGCGACGGACCGTCGCGGTGTTTATCCTTGCAATTTGTGCTATGGCGGGCTTTCTAGCGTGTTCTCGACGGCCAGCCCGGACTTCTCACCAACGTGAGGCGGTCGGCCTGGGGCACCAGAAGGGCGGGGCTAAAGAGGCTGCGGGAAAACCCCATATGACGTGGTAATCGATCTGGGTTGGGAACCCCTCACCCGGCCCGCTCCGGCTGGTAAAGGCGCCGGCAGCGGGCCACCCTCTCCCCTCGGGAGAGGGCTGAGCTATCATACACACTATGGCCCGGTCCTTCACCGCGGGGGTGAGAAATCCGGGCTGGAGGGCGCGCCACTTACGGTTAAATGTCGTAATAGAGCGCGAACTCGTAGGGGTGCGGCCTCATATTGACGGCCTGCACCTCATTCTTCATCTTGTAATCGATCCAGGTCTCCAAAAGTTCCTCGCTGAAGACATCGCCTTTGAGCAAGAAATCGTGATCTTTCTCCAGAGCGCGGAGGGATTCTTCGAGCGAGCCGGGGAGGGTCGGGACCTTTTTCAACTCCTCTGGACCCAAATCGTAAATATCCTTGTCTAAGGGCTCGCCGGGGTCGATCTTGTTTTCGATTCCATCCAGACCCGCCATCATCATCGCGGCGAACGCCATGTAAGGGTTGCAGGATGGGTCGGGGGGACGGTACTCCACCCTCTTGGCCTTGGGGTTTGGAGAGTACATGGGGATGCGGCAACAGGCGCTGCGATTGCGCCGCGAGTAAGCGAGGTTGACGGGCGCTTCGAAGCCCGGCACCAGGCGTTTGTAAGAGTTCGTGGTGGGCGCAATCAGCCCCGCCAGGGCTGGCGAGTGCTTGAGCAGGCCGCCAATGTACCATAACCCGAGTTGGCTGAATCCCGCGTACTTGTCCCCCGCAAAGAGCGGCTTGCCGTCTTTCCACAGACTCTGATGCGTGTGCATGCCTGAGCCATTGTCCTGGAAAATTGGCTTGGGCATGAAGGTCACCGTTTTGCCGTACTGATAGGCAACATTGCGGATGATGTACTTGTACAACATCATTCCGTCGGCCGATTTCACCAGGGAATTGAATCTCTGGTCAATCTCGGCTTGGCCGCCGGTGGCGACCTCGTGGTGGTGACACTCGATTTCCAGCCCGGCCTTTTCCATCGTCAAAACCATTTCGCTGCGCAGGTCCTGGTAATGGTCGGTGGGGGGGACGGGGAAATAGCCTTCCTTGTAGCGCGGCCGGTAGCCCAGGTTATCCTTCTCCCGGCCGGAGTTCCAGCGCCCCTCTTCCGCGTCAATAAAGTAGAAACCGTGTTGCTGGGCCTGATCGAACCGGATGTTGTCAAAGATGAAGAATTCGGCCTCCGCGCCGAAATACGCTGTGTCAGCGATTCCGGTATAGACCAGATAATTCTCCGCCTTCTTAGCGATGTGGCGAGGGTCCTTGAGGTAGTGTTGCCTGGTGACAGGGTCGACGATATCCCCGATCATGGCTAAAGTGGGTGTTTCGTTGAACGGGTCGAGCATGTACCAGCTCGGATCGGGTACCAGGAGCATGTCGCTCTCGTGAATCGCCGCCCAGCCGCGGATGCTCGAGCCGTCCATGCCGAAGCCATCTTCGAAAGAACTCTCTTCCAATTCGTGAATGGGGAATGACACGTGTTGCCACAAACCCGGAAGGTCAGTGAAACGGATATCCACGATCTTCACGTTGTTCACGGCAGCGAACTCCAAGACTGCCTTCGGATTCATAGATCCTCCAGAGGATAGTTTCCCGCTAGCGATTAAGGGTTTAACTGCAGGTTATTTTGCCGAATACCGCACCATAGCGTGAGCGGAGGATTAAGTCAAGGGGTGCAAGTATCAATAGTTTTTATAATTTAGAAACTCTGGAGCTTCTCTTAAGGGCTGATCTTTACCCCACGGCGGTCCAGATTACCGACTCACGCCAGCGCTCAGAGCGGCTCCGCCGCCCCGACTTGCGGAAAGCCTCCGGCTTTCCGGCCAATCCTGTACCGTTCGTCCTCCTCCGCGCAGGCTGGAAGGCTCAGCCTCCCCGCCTGCGCGGAGGGGGTTTGTTCGGGTCAGGGGCCTCTCGGAAAGGCAGAGCCTTTCCGCAAGTCAGGCGGCGGAGCCGCAAGTCAGTAACGAGCACAATACGGACAAGCGTGATTTTTGCCCGTGTCTTTTGCCTTACACTGGGCATCAGAATTGCATTGACACTTTTCTTTCCTTTTTGTTAGCTTACAACATTCCTGGCCATATCCCAAAATGGAGTCTTCCAGGGCTGTCTTCGTCGCGACGCCACCCGGCTAACGGAAAGCGGTCGCTGACGAGAAGGTGGGGGGCCGAATGTTCGTAGCCAAGCGCATGTTTTTCACCAAGGGAGTCGGGAAACACCGCGAAAAGCTCACCAGTTTCGAGTTAGCACTAAGGTCCGCCGGGATCGCTGCCTGTAACCTGGTCCGAGTCTCCAGCATATTCCCGCCCCGCTGCAAGCTTGTTTCCCGGGCAGAGGGCGTGAAGGAACTCCGGCCGGGGCAAGTGACTTTTGTGGTAATGAGCGAGAATTCAACGCGGGAGCCGCATCGTTTGATTGCCGCTTCGGTGGGCGTCGCGATTCCCTCTGACCGGAATACCTTTGGCTACCTCTCGGAGCACCATTCCTTCGGCGAAACGGAAGAAGTGGCTGGCGAGTACGCAGAAGAGTTGGCGGCGGAAATGCTTGCCACGACGCTCGGGGTGGAGTTTGATCCTGACCGGAGTTGGGACGAGAAAAAGGAAATTTACCGAATTTCCAGCAAAATCGTCCGCACCATGAATGTCACCCAATCGGCCATTGGCGATAAACGAGGCCTCTGGACCACTGTGCTGGCCGCGGCAATCTTGCTTGGAGTCGATGAGTAGCAGAAGCAAGAATCAAGAAGCAAGAATCGAGAAGCAAGAATCGAGAAGCAAGAATCAGGAAGCAAGAATCAAGAAGCAAGAATCAGGAAGCAAGAATCAGGAAGCAAGAATCAGGAAGCAAGAATCAAGAAGCAAGAAGCAACAAGCAGCGGTCGCGGAACAAAGGGCAGAAGTAGGAAGCAGCGATGCTCGAACGACAAACAGCTAAGACATTTCAAGATCTGCTGGTCTGGCAGAGGGCGCATGCCTTTGTCCTGGCGGTTTACAGACGGACTGCAGCCTTTCCGAGCCGAGAGACATACGGACTGACGAGCCAAATGAGGAGAGCTGCCATCTCAATTGCCGCCAATATCGCCGAGGGGTTTGCAAAACGTGGCAAGGCGGATAAGGTACGGTATATGAATATTGCGGAAGGCTCCCTCGAAGAGAGTCGTTACTACCTCATCTTGTCGCAGGATCTCGGCTACGGTAGCGCGGGAGAGCTAAGGGAGCTGCTCAACGAGGTCGGACGCTTGCTCAAAGGTTATTCGCGAGCCATTCTTGCTTCTTGATTCTTGCTTCTTGATTCTTATGCCCGAATCCTGAATTCTGGCTCTTACCATGCGCAAAAAAGAGATTCTCGCACACCCGACCCATCCGCTGGCCATTGATAGCCGAAAAAGCGTCTCGGCCCTGCTCGAGAAAATGCAAGGAATATCCTTTCAGGGGCGGGCGCTGGCTAGAGCTTACCAGATCTGGAAAAAGATGCTGGGCGACCGGGTCATGATCATGATGGGGATGTCCGGAGCGATGGTCCCCGCCGGCCTGCGCCGGCTTGTGGTCTTTATGCTCGAGAACCGCCTGATCGATTGCCTGGTTTCGACAGGCGCCAACTTCTTCCACGACATCCATGAAACCCTCGGCCGGTTCCACTACCAGTCCTCGCCCTTCGTCGATGACGTGCTTTTGCAAAAAAACCTTATTGACCGCATTTACGATACGCTTGCGGATGAAGAAGAATTTCGGCAAGCAGACGAGATGATCGGCAAGTTCACTGCCTCCCTCGACCAATCGCGGGCCTACACGACGCGGGAGTTCCTGTATCTGCTGGGCCGGCACTTAACGAAAAACGCGAAGCAGGACGGCATCGTCACGGCGGCGGCGAAAGCCCGCGTGCCGCTCTACTGCCCTGCCATTGGAGATTCCTCCATCGGCATCGGGATCGCGGAAAACCGTTTCCTGGGGCAGAACCACTTCACCTTCGATGTGGTCGGTGACGTGCTCGAGACGGCGCACCTAGCGGCTGATTCCCCTGCCAGCGGGGTCATCTATTTCGGCGGGGGCACTCCCAAAAATTTTGTCAATCAGACCGAGGTGACGGCGACGTTCCTGCGTCAGTCGCATAACGGCCATAAGTATGCCGTCCAGATCATCACTGATGCCGCCCACTGGGGTGGTCTTTCCGGCTGCACGTTCCAAGAAGCCCAGAGTTGGGGAAAGATCGCGCACGACGCCAGCATGGTGGACGTTCACTGCGATTCCACCATCGCCTTGCCGATGCTGGTCACGGCGCTTTCGGAGAATATGGGCTTGGTTCGAAAGCGGAAAAAGCCCGCCTTCGATATGGGGCGTGAGCTCAAGTTCACTTTTCCGCGGTAGGGACGCCCTTGTGGCCGCCCGCAGGCAGGATGTCATTCCGAGCGTCCATGGACCTGCGGCCCGCTCATAGAATTGGAAGTCGACTTTCGTCATCACCGCGCAAGCGGGGGTGCAGCTCAGTGGATTCCCGCTTGCGCGGGAATGACATGATTTTCGACGGGCAGAGTGAGATTCCTCGCTTCGCCCGGCATGACGATGAATCTCTCGGTTGTTCTTCCTTGTTAGATTCTTCGGGAGGAGAACCCCTTGCGCGTAATCTTCTTAATATTGATCAACGCCTCGTTCCTGCTGGCCGGGGAGATGCCGGTGGCCTTTGTCAGGCATGGCGACCAAATCGATGTGAGCATCGGAGGAAAACCTTTCACGACTTACTATTTCGGCCCCGAAACGCCCAAGCCCTACCTCTACCCGTTGCGTTCGCCTGAAGGCATCATCGTCACACGCGGGTACCCCATGGTGAAGAATATGCCGGGCGAGAGCAGGGACCATCCTCACCACCGCGCCATGTTCTTCGCCCACGGCGATATTAACGGTGTCGATTTCTGGGGCGAGGCGCAATTCGCAGCGAAAGCGCCTGTGCACGTAGGCGGGGAGACCTACACCTCGGAGGAACTCCCCAAGGGCCGCACGGTATTCACCAAACTCGAAGAATCGAAGGGCGGGCCTGACTCCGGAACGCTTCGGGCGGTCTTCAGTCTCCTCGGCCCGGATGGCCGGGTGATGGGCAGCGAGACACAGGAATATACTTTTCGAGGCGATGAAAAGACCCGCACCATCGACAGTTCGTTTACTATCACGGCAGACCACGGAACGCCCCTGAAAATGGGTGATACGAAGGAGGGAAGCTTCGCCATTCGGGTGGTCAAGAGCCTGCAAGAGCCTGCCGTGAAAATGATGAACTCCAATGGCGCCGTAGGTGAAAAGAACATCTGGGGTAAGCGAGCTGATTGGGTTGATTACTCCGGGGTGGTGGGAGGGGAAAGAGTTGGAATTGCCATTTTCGATTATCCCGGCAACATCAAGCATCCCACTTACTGGCACGCCCGTGGCTACGGCTTGTTCGCTGTGAATCCCTTCGGCGAGCACGACTTCTATAATGACCCCAAGCGCGACGGAAGCGTGACCATCCCCGTCGGCGGCTCGCTGACCTTGCGATATCGGGTGCTGATTCATGACGGTGACGCTGCCGAAGCCAAGGTAGGTGAGGCCTACACAACATATGCGGAAGGCAAGTAGGCAGTAGTCAGTAGCCATTGCTTTGGAAGCTATGCAGAAACCCTCCTTCACCCTGCCCCACCTTCGCTGGATCATCTGTGCCCTGCTGTTCCTTGCCTCCACAATCAACTATATCGACCGGCAGGCCATCTCCGTCCTGAAGGCGCACCTGCAAGGCGTCCTGCACTTTTCGGAGAGCGATTACGGCTGGATAGTGTTCGCGTTTCAACTCGCCTATGCCCTCTTGTTTCCGGTGGCCGGCCTGGTGATCGATTGGCTGGGGACGAGGCTGGGATACGCGCTCTCCATCACTTGGTGGTCCCTTGCCGCTATGGCTCAGGGGCTGGCGCGCGACGCGCTTTCCTTCGGTGCCGCACTCTTCCTTCTGGGGGTGGGCGAAGCGGGAAACTTCCCCGCCGCCATTAAGGCCGTTGCCGAATGGTTTCCGAAAAGAGAGCGCGCGCTGGCCACCGGCGTCTTCAACGCCGGGCCCACCGTGGGCGCTGTGATCGCCCCTCCGCTGGTCGTTTGGCTGACCCTGCGCTGGGGCTGGCGAGCGGCGTTCATCTTCACCGGGGCTTTGGGACTCGTTTGGTTGGTCCTTTGGCTAGCTCTCTACCGCCTTCCCCGTGAACATCCGTGGATTACTCCCGGCGAACTGGAGTTCATCGAAGGCGAGGAGGGTGAGGAAGAAACCGCAACGGGGACTCGAATCCCCTGGCAGAGGATCCTCGCCTATCGGCAAACGTGGGGTTTCATCCTGGCCAAGTTCATGACCGACCCCATCTGGTGGTTCTACATTTTCTGGCTTCCTTCCTACCTCCAGCAAAGCCGCGGCTTCACCCTCGTGGAAATCCGCCGTTTCGCGTGGATTCCGTTTCTCGTTTCGGGGGTGGGGAGCGTGGCCGGCGGGTGGCTTTCGGGATTCTTCCTCCAGCGCGGCTGGGCGCTAAGCCGGGCGCGCAAGACGGCGATGGCTATTTGCGCGTTTTGCATGCCCTCTGGCATCGCGGCCGTTTTCGCGCCCAATTTCCAGTGGGCGCTGGCTTTCATTTCTCTTTCCCTGGCCGCGCACCAGGGATGGTCGGCGAATGTTTTCACCCTCGCCTCCGACATGTTCCCCAAACGCGATGTGGGCTCGGTCACAGGCCTGGGCGGAACAGGCGGGGCCGTCGGCGGCATGATCATTTCACTGGTCGCCGGTTACACCCTCCAGTGGTTCCACACTTACGTTCCTCTCTTCATCATGGCCGGCATCATGCACCCCCTCGCTTTCGGCCTGGTGCATTGGATGATCCCCAAGATCGCGCCCGTCGGAATTATGAAAAGTGAATAGTGAATGGTGAATTGCGACTCAACGACGGTGACTGAGGAATTCTTCTGTGGTCATCCCTGCTTGCCTGATGATCGTCCGCAGGGTGCCTTTCGGGACTGTCCTGGAGAAGTGGATGGGGACTGTAAGGGCACGGCGGGAAGCTCTTTAGACATGCGCAGGGCTCACGTGAACAGTCGTTGTGAAGACTTGGACGGTTTCGTTCCCTGACGGAACGGGTTCGTTGTGGGCAACGAGGTTCTCAAGGTGCAGTTCGATGGCCTCTCGAGCCTTGGCCGTGGCCTCCTCGATAGTCCTCCCGTAAGAGATGCAGCCTGGAAGCAAAGGGACTACCACCGTGTATCCGCCTTCTTCATCGGGAATCAAATCGACCTGGTAGGAGTATTCCTTCTTTCTTTTTCTCATAGTCACATTATCCCCGATCTCTGGGAAATAGCAAGGGTGATGTTATCAACCGTTCAACCGACTTTCAGCGCGGCGTGCTATATTTGTCGAGAGGGTAAAAGAAGGCTTCACGTGCCCGAGGGCCGCATGGAGGGTAGTAATTGGTGAAGTGCCGCCGCACGGTTCGCTTTGCGCGTTGCGTCCAGGACCACCCATCATTCACAATTTATCATTTACTATTCACTATTTACTATTTATAGCTTATGGCAACAAACATTGAGACGGGCGATGGAGGCTGGGGTGTGCTGCTGCTGGCGCATGGCGCGCCGGACCGGCTGGAGGACATCCCCGACTTCCTGCTCCACGTGCGCGAGGGGCGGAAGCTGCCCGAGGCTGCGGTCAACGAAATCATCCGCCGCTACGGCCTGATTGGCGGCTCGCCTTTGCTGCGCCTGACCACTTTGCAGGCGCAGGGCTTGGCGATGCTTCTTGGCCGCCCGGTCTACGTGGGGATGCGCAACTGGAAGCCATTTATCTCCGAAGCGATTCGGCAGATCAACGCAGACGGCGTCGAACGCATCGTCGCGCTTTGCCTGGCCCCCCAGAATTCCCGCACCAGCATTGGGCTCTACAAGACGCATTTGTTCGAAGATGTCGAACGCCTCGCGCCCAATGTGCGGGTGGATTTCATCGAAAACTGGCACGATCATCCATGGCTGGTGGAAGCATTTCGCAATCGAGTTGCAGCGGCATTGGCGCATGTTCAATCCGAGGCCAGCGGCCCGGTTCCTGTAATCTTCACGGCACACAGTGTTCCCGAAAGGACCATTCAGGGGGGCGATCCTTACGAGCAGCAGGTAAGGGAAACTGCCGCGCTGGTGGCTAAGGCTTTGGGTCTCGAGGAATACGGCGTGGCTTTTCAAAGCCAAGGAATGACCAATGAACCGTGGATCGGGCCGACTGTGGAATCGCTCATCGACCACTCGGCCGCGCAGGGCCGGCGGCACGTGCTGCTGGCGCCGGTGGGCTTTGTCTGCGACCACGTCGAGATCCTATACGATATTGACGTAATGTTCCGCGAATACGGAAGAGCTAGGGGCGTCACCGTACACCGCACCGAGTCGTTGAACGACAGCCCGCTCTTCATCCAAGCCCTGGCAGCCATTGTCCGCGAGCGGATAGAGGCAGTGCGCAGTAAGCAGTCAGCAGTAGGCAGTAGGCAATAGGCAGGGGGCAAGGGCAGTGCGACAAAGCAGCCCTCTCCCTTGGGGAGTCTGCGTGATAACCCTGCCTAGGCTGTCATTCCGATCCCGCAGTCGCGGGAGAGGAATCTCGCTCTGAGTATTTTCAAGACAGTGCGAGATTCCTCGCCCTGCGGCCCAAAGCCTTCGGGCGACGGGTCGTCGTCCGCCAATAAGGATGGCGGACTCCTCGGAATGACACGCAAACTGGGCTTTTCACACTGACTCCAAGGGGGAGGGGGAGGGCCCATGCCCCCAACTAGCTGCCTACCGCTCGCCGCTCACCCCTGCGTTTCAGAATCATACTGATGACGACCCCGCTGCCATCCCGAAAGCGCGTAGCCGTTCTAGGCGGAGGCATTACAGGGCTTGCCGCAGCTTACACTCTGGCTTGCGCGCGCCGCTCTGGCGCACCGGTTGAAGAGCTGCTCATCGAGGGAAGGGACCGCCTGGGCGGAGTGATTCGCACGGAACGCCTCGAGGGTTTCGTCATCGAAGCCGGGCCGGACAGTTTCCTCGCCGAAAAACCTGAGGCGGCGGCCCTGGCGCGCGAATTGGGCCTTGGTGATTCACTCATAGGCTCGAACGACAAGCAGCGTCGTACGTACATCCTTCATCGGGGGCGTCTGGTCCCGCTTCCGGACGGGCTGCTGTTCCTGGTTCCGACTCGCCTGTGGCCTATGGTGACGACTTCCCTGCTGCCGCTCTCCAGCAAGCTGGCACTGGCCGCCGAATTGTTTACCACCCCGCCGGCCTCCATCCCGGATTCAGACGAATCCGTGGCGAGTTTCGTGCGCAGGCACTTCGGGGACGCCATGCTGGAGAACGTCGCGGACCCTTTGCTTGCCGGGGTTTACGGGGGAGATTCAGGAGCCCTGAGTGTCCGCTCGGTGCTGCCGCGCTTCTGGGAAATGGAGCGGAAGCACGGCAGCCTGACTCGCACCACCCTGCGGGCGATGCGCCAGCGCCGTAAAGCCAGAGCCAACTCGAGTGGGACTGAGCAGCCTGATTCCGCCGGCACCGGCACCGCGCCTCGTGGCGCCTTACCACTCTTCATGACGCTAAAGGACGGACTCGAGCAGCTCACAGCGAAGCTGGCGCAACATCTGGACAAGACTCGCGTTCATCTCGCCCGGCGCGTTGCCGGTATCCAGCTTGCCCGAGGCGGACCAAGCGGGGCAGCAGACAAGCGCAGCCGGCGGTATGAGATCTTCTGCGAGAGAGGCCCGGCGTTCGACGCGGATGCAATCATCCTTGCCATGCCCACCCACGAATGCAGCCGGCTACTTTCCCCCCTCCACCCCACGTTGGGCGGCTTGCTCGGCCAAATCCCCTACAGTTCCTCGATGACGGTCTCGCTTGGATACGCCGAGGGGACGATCGGGCACCTGCCCCCCGGCTTTGGATATCTGGTTCCGCGCCAAGAAAACCGCAGAATGCTGGCCTGCACCTTCGTGCATCGCAAGTTCAACCATCGCGCTCCGGAAGGGAAGGCGCTACTTCGCTGTTTCCTGGGCGGCTCGCGCGACCCGGAAGCGTTGAATCTTCCCGACGAAGAAGTGGTCTCCCTGGTCCGGGAAGAGTTGAAGGAAATCCTGAGTTTTTCATTCGATCCGCTGTTCTGCCGGATTCACCGCTGGCCCGCCTCCATGGCGCAGTACCCCGTGGGGCACGCCGAGCGCATCAGGAGAATTCGAAGCCAGCTCGAGGACCTTCCCGGCATTTACCTTGCCGGCAACGCCTATTCGGGCATCGGCATTTCAGATTGCATCCGCACCGGTAAGGCTGCGGCGCAAAACGCGATGGGCAGGGTTTAGCCCGAATTCCGAAGTTACAAGGCTCGATTGGAAGAAACCCCTCACCCGGCTCTCCCGCGCCTGCGGGATCGCCAGGGTGAGGGGTCAGTTTTGAAGAAACTAAACACCAGTTCTGCTCTTCGGCCCGTCAACGCAAGCAATTCAGATTCAACGAGTTGGCCCAGGGGCGCGAAGTGATAAAATGTCCGTTTTAGCCCCTAGCTCATTCTCCCCTCGCTTGCTCCTCACACCTCAATACGAATCAGATATTGTTTCATAAGTTAGGAATCCTTTTCGCCGAACGCGAATCTAACTTACTCAGAGTGGTCTGAAGAAAGGGCACGGCAACCAAAAAATGCTTACGTACTTTGGCATCCTGTTGGGTCACTTAATGACGTGGCTTGCGGTCGCAGCCGGAGCCCTCTACGCGGCGTTGGTCTTGATGAGGTATCGGACGGACGGACCACGCTACCGCTTTAAGCTCAGCCTTCACGACCCCGCGAGGTCGATTCAGCATTTGGTGATCTGGCTGGGTGTGAAAGTTCTGGCGGGCTGCGTCTGGATTGCAAAGCCCATCTTGAACATGCTTCTAGAAGCCTCTGCTGAGGTCGGGGAGTGGTTTATACGTCGCAGCCCCGCCGTGCAAGAAAGCATCCGCTCCCGCTTCCTCGTGTGACGCCATCCAGCCAGCGCCTGAGTGATTCAGGTCAGAACTAGGAAGGTATCAAAGCAGGATCCAGCGCCAGCGTAAACCCTCGCCAGTTCGTTCTTCCTCCTCTCCTTTCCAAGCAGTGGCACACGCCTTTACTCGGCAAGGCAGATCGCGTACTCTGCTCTTCCAATCGCCGGGCACCCCAGGAGGGCAGGGCATGGACTACGGAATTCCCCTTGAACAGCTCGAGGCGCGAATTGACGACGCCTCCTTCGACCTCGACCCCGAACTGATGCGCCGGGCGGGCTACCAGGTTGTGGACTGGATCGTCGGGCGTCTACAAAATCTTCGCGCCAGCCCGCTCGGTCGCGAGCTTGATCGCGAACAGACGGAAGCGCTGCTGCGCGAGCCAATGCCAGAGGAAGGCCATTCCTTCGATGAGGTCTTTGCGGAGTACGCACAGAAGGTAGCGCCTAACGCTTTCAATCTCGACCACCCGCGCTTTTTCGCTTTTATCCCGAGCGCCCCTAATTTCGTCAGCATTCTGGCGGACGCGTTGGCGGCGGGCGCGAACGTTTTTGCGGGCACCTGGGTCGAATCGTGCGGGCCAAGCCAAGTCGAGCTCGTGGTCATGGACTGGTTCAAGGAGATGCTCGGGCTGCCGGATATAGCGGCTGGGCTGTTGGTGAGCGGGGGGTCGGTGGCCTCTCTGACCGCGCTCGCCGTCGCGCGGCGCGCCGTGTTAAACGATGAAACCCGCGATGCCCGCGTGTATCTTTCGAACCAGACCCACGCCTCGATTGACCGCGCGCTGCGTATCCTGGGGATTTCCGCCGCACAGCTCCGGCGCATTCCGACCGACGCGAGTTTTCGTATGGACACGGCCGAACTCGCGCGCGCGATCCAACGTGACCTCGAGGCCGGGCTCAAACCCTTCGCCGTGGTAGCCAACGCCGGAACCACCAACACCGGGGCCGTCGATCCCCTCGCCTCCATCGCCGAGATCGCACGCGCCCACTCGCTTTGGTTTCATGTCGACGCAGCCTACGGAGGCTTCGCGGCGTTTACCGAGCGCGGGCGACGCTGCCTGAGCGGGATCGAACAGGCCGACTCACTCGTGCTCGATCCGCACAAGTGGCTCTATTGCCCCTTCGAGGCAGGTTGCGTGCTGGTGCGCAACGGGGGCTTGATGCGCGAAACTTTCCGCATTATGCCGGAGTATATGGTCGATGTAGCGCGGCAGGACCGGGAGGTGAATTTCTGCGATTACGGTTTGCAGTTGACACGCAGCTTTCGCGCCCTGAAGATCTGGATGGCGCTCAAAACCTACGGCGCGCGCCGCTTCCGCCAAGTCATTGACCGTTGTATCGACCTGACGGAATACGCCGCCCGTTGGTTCGAGCGCTCACCAAGAATCGAGCTGACGACCCCGCCCCAGCTCGGCATCTTTACTTTCCGCTATGTGCCCGAGCGCCTCCCGTCCGCCGACACCCAGGCCTACCTCAACCGGGTGAACGAGAAACTCGTGGCCAAGATCACCGCCAGCGGCAAGCTTATGCTCTCTTCCACACGCCTCGGGCCGCGCACCGTCCTTCGCCTCTGCGTGCTGAACCACCGCACCCACAAGGAAGACATCAAAGAAGCCTTGAGCCTCATCGAGCAACTAGGGCGCGAAGCCGAGCTTGGATAACTCTGCCGGGCAATCGTAGGGGCGGATGGCAATGCGCCCCTACCACCCAGGACACTTATCCCGCGAGGCGGAGGACGCCATGTCGAAGCTACCCATCTATGACAACTAACGTCGCTGCCTAATGCGGCTCTGCCGCCCCGACTTGCGGAAAGCCTCTGGCTTTCCGGCCAGAGGCGCACCCCTCGTCTTCTACGCGCAGGCTGGAAGGCTAAGCCTTCCAGCCTGCGCTGAGGAGGTTGTTCAATTCGGCGTCCTTCGGAAAGGCACAGCCTTTCCGCATGTCAGGCGGCGGAGCCGCGGGTTGTCACCGAGTGTAGCGAAGCCAATTTCGACGCCACGCGCGCGACGCCGCCCGCTTCGTGGGCTCAATCGTTCCTAATACTGCTGTCAAAACTCAGTCTCACGCTTTGGGATGGGTTTTGTCGTATACGTCGATCAACTGCTTGATCGAGACCTGCGTGTATTTCTGCGTAGTGGCCAGGCTGGTGTGCCCCAGCATTTCCTGGATGGCCCTCAAGTCCGCCCCCTCGGTGAGAAGGTGAGAGGCAAAAGCATGGCGTAGCGAATGCGGGCTAACCTTTACGGCCGGCCCGTAGTCCCGGACGTATTTTTTCACCAACCGGCCCACGGACCGTGTCGTGAGCCGCTCGCCCCAAACGTTCAAAAACAGGGCCTGCTGGCTGGTCTTTTTTCTTTCTTGGAGAATTCTTTGCCGGAGTGGGAGGTAATCCTCGATGGCCTGCTTGGCCTTCGAGCCGAACGGCACGATCCTCTCCTTTTGGCCTTTGCCGCGGACCAGCACGATGCCGTCTCCGAAGTTCACGCTGCGGAGGTCCAGGCCCACCAATTCGCTCACGCGCAGGCCTGAGGCGTAGAGCAGCTCAAGCAGGGCGCGGTCGCGCCGCATCGCAGGCTCCCCAGTCTTAGTGGCTTCTGCCATCCGGTCGAGGAAAGTGTTCATCTCTTCTTCCGTCATGATTCTGGGAAGGGTCTTGTCCTGCTTGGGAGTCGAGACAGTTGTGGAAGGATTCTCAGCCAGCACTCCCTCACGCTTCAAAAACTTAAAGAACGCCCGCACCGCCGAAAGTTTCCGGGCGATCGAGGACTTCTTTTCCTGCTTCTCGAAGAGAAGGCCGAGGAAGCCGCGAATGCGCAAGGCGTCCACCGAGCTGACATCGACACCCTCGGTGGCGCGGCCCTTCGCCAAGTAATCCCGGAACTGGAGAAGGTCGCTACGGTAGTTGCGCACCGTGTGCGGGGAGGCGTTGCGCTCGTACCGAAGGTAGTTGACGTACCGCTCGATGAGTTCATCCATGCTGTGCAATTCTATTACAATGCTCAGGTGATTCCCCCCTTTTTCTGGACAGCATCCCACTCCACCCTTGAGACTCTGCGTGATAGCTTGGCCCTCTCCCCTTGGGAGTTTGTGTGATAACCCCAGTTTGCGTGTCATTCCGAGGAGTCCCGATCTGATCGGGACGACGAGGAATCTCGCACTGCCTTGAAAATACTCCGAGCGAGATTCCTCGCTCCGCTCGGAATGACAGTTTAGACAGGGTTATCACACAGACTCCTTGGGGGAGAGGGTGGACCGCGGCGTTTTCACCAGCCCGTCAGCTGACGGAGCCGGGTGAGGGGGTCGTTCACGCTTCGGCGCGCAGTTCTCGAATCCAAGGCTCGAGCTCCGCCAGCGCCCTCTCACATTGTCGCGCGCGCCGGGCGCGGCGGTCACGCGCCATATTCCTTGGCAAGTCCTCCAGGGGCGGCAGCAAATCGAAAGAAATGTTGGCAGGCTGGTAGTTGCCGGGGTCGGCATGCGAAACATAGTGAATCAACGACCCGAGCGCCGTCGCGCGTGGGGGCGCCGTAAAGTCAGCCCCTGCCGCTTGCTGGGCCAACGCCACTCCCGCAAGGAAACCCGTGGCGATGCACTCCACGTACCCCTCGACACCGCAAAGCTGGCCGGCGATGAAGACGTTGGGCGCGGCGCGAAGACGAAGGTCGGCCTCGAGCAGTCTGGGCGCATTGAGGTAAGTGTTGCGATGAATCTGCCCGAAGCGCAAGAACTCGGCCTGCTCGAGCCCGGGAATCTTGCGCAGGATGCGGGCCTGCTCGGGAAACTTGAGGTGGTTTTGGAATCCCACCAGGTTGTAGCTTGAAAAACGGAGGTTTTCGGCCCGGAGCTGCACTACGGCGAATGGCTGCTTGCCGGTCCGCGGGTCGACCAGGCCCACGGGCTTCATGGGGCCGAAGCGAAGCGTGTCGTACCCGCGCCGTGCCAATTCTTCGATGGGCAGGCAGGCCTCGAAGTAATTCAGATTTTCGAACACGTGCGCCTGCACAGTCTCCGCGCCGCGCAGTGCGTCATAGAAAGCGCGGTATTCCGCTTCGTTCAGCGAGCAGTTCAGGTAGTCATCGCCGCCACCCTTTCCGTATCGCGAGGCAGCGAAGACGCGCTCGTGGTTCACCGTTTCCGCATCCACGATGGGACTGATAGCATCGTAGAACGCCAGGTTTTCAGAGCCGGTAAGCGATTGAAGGGAGCGAGCTAAAGCGTCCGAGGTGAGTGGGCCCGTGGCAATCAACATAAGACCGTCTGAGGGAATTTCCCCCAGTTCGGCCCGGCGTATGGTGATGAACGGATGCTCGCTAAGGGCCTGGGTCACGGACTCCGAGAATCGCTCGCGGTCCACGGCCAGCGCCGCGCCTCCTGGAACCGCGCACTCGCCCGCAAGCTTGATCAGGAGAGAGCCGCAGCAGCGCAACTCTTCCTTCAGGAGCCACGGGGCGCTGCCCGGCATGTTCGACTTCAGCGAGTTGCTGCAAACCAATTCTGCCAGGCGGTCCGTCTTGTGGGCGGGCGTCGACCGCACAGGGCGCATCTCATACAAGGTCACGCGAATGCCCCGGGCAGCAAGTTGCCACGCGGCCTCGCTGCCTGCCAGCCCGCCCCCCGCAATCGTAACAGGTCCCATTTATTGCCCTCGCTCCACGAAATTATATCAGTAGGGCCGATTCGCGAACCGCCTCGGCACGGGATGAACGCGGACAGGGCACGGCACACCGTCCCCCCTGCATACTGCGGCGGAGGGCCCCACTTGCCCACTCTCGACTCTTGACTTTCGACTGTTCTTACGCCACTGCCTGCTCGTACTTGCAGCTTTCATTGGGGCAGTAGCGGAGGGGAGGGGAGTCCCTCTTGTGCTTCTCGAGCAGGAGAGGATAGCCACAATTGGGGCAGGGTTCGTTGACAGGTCTGTCCCAGGCGGTGAACTTGCACTCCGGATAGCGGCTACAGCCGTAAAAGGTCTTGCCTTTGCGTGTGTGGCGAGCCACCAGTTCGCCCGTGCAGCCTTTTTCCGGACAGGGAATCCCCAGCGTCTGTCGTTTCACGTATTTGCACTCCGGGTAATTGCTGCACGCCGTGAACTGGCCGTAGCGGCCGTGCTTGAGCACCAGGTTATTGCCGCATTCCGGACATTTTTCTTCCAGCACCGTGTCGCTGACCGCCGTCGCTGCACCCTCCTTCACCACGATTCTCTTGGTGTTGCGGCATTCCGGATAACCCGTGCACGCCAGGAAAAATCCAAACCGGCCCCGCTTGACGGCCATCGCCTTGCCGCATTTTTCGCACGTTTGCTCCGGAACTTCCGGCGCGGGTGGCGCCCCACTGCTGTATTTCGCCGCCAGCTCGGGCGGCAGGTCGCTGGTCCCATCGCACTCAGGGTAGCCTGTACAGGACAGGAAGGCGCCATTGCGCCCCAGCCGAATCACCATGGGCTTGCCGCACTTGTCACACTTCACCTCGGTGGGGATGCCTTCGCCTTTAATGTCCTCCATCTCCCGTTCCGCCACCCGCAGATCCTTCTTGAACTTCTTGTAAAACTCCTGAAGAGCTTCCGTCCAGGTGAGTTTCCCTTCCTCGACTTCGTCCAGCTCTTCTTCCATGCGGGCGGTGTAAGCCACCTCGAAGATGTCACTGAAGTTCTTCACCAACATATCGCTCACCAACATGCCGAGTTGGGTGGGATAGAAGCGGCCCTGATGTTTCTCCACGTACTCCCGCCCTTGTATGATCGAAAGGATGGTGGCGTAGGTAGAAGGCCTGCCGATGCCTTTTTCCTCCAGCGCCTTCACCAGCGTGGCTTCGTTGAAGCGCGGAGGAGGCTCGGTGAAGTGCTGTTCCGGCAGAATCTTTCGCAGCTTGAGCCTTTCGCCTTGCTCGACCTTGGGCAGGCTGAGCTTCAGTTCCTCATCTTCCGCCATCTCCGCCTTCTCATCCTTGCCCTCCTGGTAAACAGCCTGGAAGCCGTTGAATTTCTCCACCGAACCGGTAGCTCGCAGCAAGTAGTCGCCGGCCGTGATGTCGATGGTTGTCTGGTCGAAGACCGCCGGATTCATTTGCGAGGCCACAAAACGCTGCCAGATGAGCTTATACAATTTGAACTCGTCCGGGCTGAGGTACTTCTGGATGGACTCGGGCGTGAGGGTCACGTCGGTTGGCCGGATAGCTTCGTGGGCATCCTGCGCGTCCTTCTTGCTCTTATAGCGGATGGGCTCAGGGGGAAGATAATCTCTCCCAAACGTCTTCAGGATGTGGTCGCGCACCGCGCTCAGGGCGACCTCCGCCACACGCGTCGAGTCTGTGCGCATGTAGGTGATGAGGCCGACCGCGCCTTCCTCACCAATCTCCAGGCCTTCGTAGAGGCGCTGGGCCAGCAGCATGGTTTTTTTGGCAGGAAAGCGCAGCTTGCGCACGGCTTCCTGCTGAAGCTTGCTGGTGATGAACGGCGGCACCGGATACTTGCGTTTCTCCGTGGTGGTCACCGACTCCACCACCAGGTTCGCTTTCTTAATCGCCGCTACAATTTGTTCGGCATTCGCCTGGTCGGGAATTTCCAGATCTTTGCCCTGGAACTTCACCAGACGCGCGTCGAATGGGGGAGGGTTCCTGCCCTCCACGCGGGCGCTGATGGTCCAGTATTCCTTCTTCTGGAAAGCCTGGATCTCCCGCTCCCGCTCGACAATCACCCGCAAGGCCACGGTTTGCACGCGCCCCGCAGATATTCCCCGCTTCACCTTGTCCCAAAGCAGCGGGCTTACCTGGTAGCCCACCAGGCGGTCCAGAATGCGCCGCGCTTGTTGCGCGTCCACCAGTCTCGAGTCAATCTCACCCGGCGTCTCGAACGCTCGGCGAATGGCGTCTCGAGTGATCTCGTTGAAAAGGACGCGATAGAACTTTCGCTTCTTGCCCTCCAGCAGCTCGCGCAAGTGCGCGCAAATGGCTTCGCCTTCCCGGTCCGGGTCGGCAGCCAGGTAAACGGCATCGGATTTTGCCGCCGCCGACTTCAACTCCGAAATCACAGCCTTCCTGGCCGGAATCGTGATGTACGTTGGTTTGAAATCGTGGGCGAGGTCCACGCCCAGATCCCTCTTGGGCAGATCCAACACGTGCCCCATCGAAGCCTTCACCAAGTAGTTCGGCCCTAGGTACTTGTTGATGGTTCGCGCCTTGGCCGGCGATTCGACAATGACCAGCGATTTACCCATAGAAGACTTTCCGGAAACCTGAGAAATCGCTCTCGCCTGTCATTCCGAGCGAAGCGAGGAATGACAATTTTCACAGGGCATCCTCAGTATCCCCCTACAGCTTACGGATAAAGTTCTTTCCCGGCAACTGCCGGATCACTCCCGCCATCTCGAGCTCCAGAAGCGCCGTCATCACGCGCGGCTGCGGGATCGGCACGGAAACGAGTATGGCATCTACAAACAAGGGCGCGTCGGCTCGCAACACTCCGAACACCACTTTCTGATCCGGCGTGAAAGACTGTTCAAAAAGCGAACCCGCCTGAGGTTTCGCCGCTGCTTCTTCCGATGCTTCTGCCGGGGGAAGCAGTTGCATGCGAATTTCCGGCGGGAACTCTTCGATGACGTCCATCCATTCATCCACGAGCTTTGCGCCCTGCTTTATCAGATGATTGGGACCGAAGCTCTGGGCCGAGGTGATGTTCCCCGGCACCGCAAAGACTTCGCGATTCTGCTCGACGGCCAAGCGGGCGGTGATCAGCGAGCCGCTGTATTCCGCCGCCTCCACCACCACCACACCCAACGAAAGTCCACTGATGGTGCGGTTGCGAATGGGAAAATTCTCGGGCGAGGGCGAAGTGCCAGGCGGGAATTCCGAAATCACGGCGCCCGACGCCGCAACTTGTTCGGCCAGCCGCTTGTTTTCGCGGGGATAGATCACGTCAATCCCTGACCCGAGAACCGCCACCGTCTTCCCCCCGGCTTCCAGGGCCCCGCGATGCGCCGCAGAGTCGATCCCCCGAGCCAACCCGCTCACGATAACCAACTGCCTTTGCGCCAGGTCATAAGCCAGCCGCTGCGCCACCTGGCTGCCGTAAGCCGTGGGCCGGCGCGTGCCCACGATGGCCACGGCATGGCCGGAAAGCACCTTGACATCTCCGCGAACGTAGAGAACCAAGGCCGGGTCAGGGGTTTGTTTGAGCAACGGAGGATAATCGTTGCTCGAGTACGCCACCACCTGGAAGCCAGCTTTGGCCGAAGCCTCAAGGTCGCGGGCGGCTTCCTTCAATCCCGCCTGAGCGAATATCGACTGCGCCACGGGCGCCGGAATGCCGCAGCTTTCAAGCTCCGTCAGGGAGGCCATGTAGGCGGCCTGCGGCGAACCGAAGTGCTCCACCAACCCGTGCGCGCCGCGTACGCCCAAGCCTTCGAGCTTCGTCAGCCCCAGCCAGAATTGTGTATCTTCCTCGCTCAAGGTCCCTCACGCCCCTCTAAAATCGCAGAACATGAGATGCAGAGGCAAGAAGAAAGTTTTGTGGCGTCGGCATGTGGTAGATAGTAGGTTGCATATGGGGCATACCCGTTGTCTGCTGCGCCGCCCTCTCGCAATCAGAAAGACCGCCCTCTCCCAAGGGAGAGGGTGGCTCGCGAGGGCGCTTTCACCAGCGGTCGCGGGCTGGGTGAGGGGTCAGTTGCATCCCGTTGGATGTATAATCGCTCCCGGCTTTAAAGACGAATTGAACACACATGGAACCTTATGTCGAATCTCAGAATCTCCGTTGTTCAGTATCTGAATAGTGTGCCGTTGATTTGGGGCATGCTCCACGGCCCGCAGCAGGGCAAGTACGAACTCCAGTTTGCCACGCCCGCCCATTGCGCTGACGCGGTGCGTGACGGGATGGCCGATGTGGGCATCATCCCCGCCATCGAGTACCACCGCATCGAACACCTCCAGATTATCTCCGGCATCGCCATCGCTTCCAAATCGCGCGTCCGCAGTGTACTTCTTTTGAGCAGGGTTCCGATCGAGAGAATTCAAAGCGTGGCCGTAGACACCTCTTCCCGAACTTCCGCGGCCTTTCTTCGTATTCTGCTGGGCAAGTTCTATTCCCGCAAGGTCAGCCTGATCCCTTCCGCGCCTAACCCGGACGAGATGTTGAAGAGCGCTGATTCGGCGCTGGTGATCGGCGATCCGGCGCTCACTTATCGCGGCCGGGCGGAGATTTATGACCTTGCTGCGGAATGGAAAAAGTTTACCGGGTTGCCGTTTGTTTTCGCCTTCTGGGCGGGCCATGCGGACAAGAACCTCTCTCTGTACCGGAAAGACTTCGAGCAATCACGGGAGTTTGGCTTGGCTCACGTTGATGACATCGCGGCTGAATACGCGTTAAAGCTCAATATGGAACCTGCCGACGTGAAGGTTTACTTGACCGAAAATATCGATTATTCTCTGGATGAGGAGAATCGCAGGGGGTTGCGTCTCTTTTTTAAGCTGGCGCGCGAGGCGGGCATCATTCCGGTGGAAAAGGAGTTGCGGTTCGTGTAGCGCGGACCCCCGTATGATTGACTGCCCTCTACCCCGGGGAGTTTGTGTGATAACCCGAGTTTGCGTGTCATTCCGAGGAGTCCCGATCTGATCGGGACGACGAGGAATCTCGCACTGGCTTGAAAATACTCCGAGCGAGATTCCTCGCTTCGCTCGGAATGACAGCTTAGGAGAAACATTTTGCGATGGCAATGACTCCACTCCAAGCCCTCGAAATGCTGAAGTCCGATGATTTGCTGGGCCTCGGCCTCGCAGCGGACGCGGTGCGCAAGCGGCTTCATCCGGAGGGCGTGGTCACCTACATCGTTGACCGCAACATCAACTACACCAACATTTGCACGGAATACTGCTCGTTTTGCGCCTTCTATCGCCCCGTCGGTTCGCCCGAAGGATACATCCAACCGCTCGGATCGATCTTCCAGAAGATCGATGAAACGCTCGCGCTGGGCGGCACGGGAATCCTGATGCAGGGGGGCCTTCACCCTGACCTCAAGATCGACTATTACGAGAGCCTGCTCTCCAGCATCAAGCAGCGTTACCCTTCCCTCCATTTACACTGCTTTTCGTCCCCGGAAATTCTGAACATTGCCGAAGTCTCCGGCTTGGATGTTCGCGACACTATTTTGCGCCTCATGGATGCCGGGCTCGATTCCATCCCCGGCGGCGGAGCGGAAATCCTGGACGACGAGGTGCGCCGGCGCATCGCGCGCCTCAAGTGCACTACGGAGGAGTGGTTTCTGGTGCACCGTACCGCCCACCAGCTCGGCCTGCGCACCACCGCTACCATGATGTTCGGCTGCGGCGAGACGCTCGAGCATCGCATCAAGCACCTCGAGCGCGTCCGCCAATTACAAGAAGAGACCGGAGGCTTCACCGCCTTCATCCCCTGGCTCTTCCAGCGCGAAAACACCTCGCTCGGCAACTTCGTGAAGGAAGAAGCCACTGCCGTCGATTACCTGAAGACGCTGGCCGTCTCCCGCATTTACCTGGACAACATTCTCAACGTCCAGGCCTCCTGGCTCACGCCGGGCCACAAAATCTGCCAGATCGCTCTGCGCTTCGGCGGCAACGACGTGGGCAGCATCCTTATCGAGGAAAACGTGGTTCGAGCCGCCGGGGTCACCCGCACTTCCAGTGAGGAGCTGCTCCGCCGCATGATTGAAGAGGCGGGTTTCCGTCCCGTCAAGCGTGACACGCTGTACCGCACCTACTTCCTGAACTAATTGCGGGATTCCCCGTCTGCTTTGGCGCCCCCCGCGCGTCCCACACCTCGAAAAGAAACGACTCTCGCTTTGAGTCCCTTTGCGCCCTGGCGCCTTTGCGAGAGCCGTTTCGATTTTTTCACAGCTTGTTGCGCCCGGCGCTAGAATATTTCGTCCCTGCCGGGGCTACAAACGCGGCCAGGAACCAGAGTCGAGCTTATGATCTCCGAGAGGATCATCGTAGTCGAGGGTGACATCACAAAACAGCGCGTGGACGCGATCGTAAATGCGGCGAATACCACGCTGCTGGGGGGCGGAGGCGTGGATGGGGCAATCCATCGGGCTGCCGGGCCTCGGCTGGTTGAGGAATGCAGGACGCTGGGAGGCTGCCCCACTGGCCAGGCAAAGATAACCAATGGCCACAACTTGTCGGCGAAGTGGGTGATTCACACTGTCGGGCCGGTTTGGCGCGGTGGCGAGGGGCGTGAAGACGAGATGCTGGCGAGTTGTTACCGGGCGTCGCTCGAGTTGGCGGTCGAAAAGGGTGTTCGGACCATTGCCTTTCCTGCCATTAGCACGGGTGTGTACGGCTTCCCCCTCGAGCGCGCCACCGCGATCGCGGTGAGCGAGGTGAAAAGCTTCCTGGAAAAGAACCTCTCTCTCGAGAAGGTGGTTTTTGTGTGCTTCGGAAAACGCGCGTACGAATGCTATTTGAGTAATGTCCGAGCTTGACGTGGCGGCGGCTTTAGGCCGCCACATGGCGCCCCGCAGAGGCGGAATCGCCGTCACAACTATTTGACTTTCCTTTACTCCTAAGGTAATTTCAAGGACGGGGCTAGTAGCTCCACCCGCGGCATATGACTTCTGAACCCAGCGTTGTGGAAGTGACTCTTGAGAGTGATCTCAAGAACCTCGAGGTGGCGGAAGAGATCGTGCGAAGGGTCGCCGGAACAGCAGGCTTCGGCGAGGAGTCAGAGCACCAGATTGAAATGGCCCTGCACGAATCGATGATCAATGCCATCTGGCATGGAAATAAGAACGACGCGAGCAAGCGTGTATGGCTGCGGTTCGAGATTTACAAGGACCGGCTCGAGATCCATATTCGGGACCAGGGTGTCGGTTTCAATATTTCAGAAGTTCCCGATCCTTGCTCCCAAGATAACCTGCTGAAGGTTTCCGGGCGAGGGATATTCTTGATCCGCACTTTTATGGACGAATTCCACGTGAAATACCTTCCCGGGTCGGGGACCGAAGTAACCCTGGTGAAACGAATTGATCCGGCACAACAACCTAAATAAGGAGGAACCGACCGTGAGCATGAAAGCCACAATTCGACAAGTTGATTCGGTGATGGTCGTTGACATTAGCGGCAGAATCACTCTGGGAGAAGGCTGCGCGCAATTGCGCGAGCTTATCCGTGACCAGTTAGGCAAGGGAAACAAACGGGTATTGCTTAACCTTGCGGATGTTACCTACATCGATAGTTCCGGCATTGGTGAACTGGTCAGCGCCTTCACGGCGGTTTCAAACCAGGGGGGACAGTTGAAGCTCCTGAATCTCACCAAGAAGGTTCACGACCTGCTACAGATTACCAAGCTCTACACCGTTTTCGACATCCACGACGACGAGGCCCAGGCCATCAGCAGTTTCCAAAAAGCCTAGCACGGCTGAACGGGCAGCGCACCTTCCGTCTTGGTGTCCGCGGTTTGCCCACCGGCCTAAGAAAAAACCGGGGGCCACAAACCGCGGGTGCGCGCTGCCGTGCTCCCGCCATTTCGTTCTAAGCGAAGAATCTCGGCAGTGGCTTCCCTCGAACTCCTGAAAACACAAAAATCCCTCGTTTCGCCTGGAATGACACACCTCTCCTTCAGGTCATGCGTTCGGGCGTTTGATGCCGAACTTCTCCAGCCGATATTGTAGCGTGCGGAAGGTCATCCCCAACAGTTGGGCGGCGCGGGTGATGTTCCAGTTCGCGCGCTGGAGCGCCTCCAGGATCTTAGCTTTCTCGTGTTCCTCCCAGGAGCCCTCGGGAATGATGGGTGGAGGTGTCTCGTCGGTAGGTTGGGCTGGGGCGGCAGCCACAGCCGGGGCTTGTTGAAGGACTTCCGGCGGAAGGTCACGAAGTTCCACACAATCCGTCTCCCCCAGGACCACAGCACGCTCCATGGCCCATTCGAGCTGTCGGATGTTTCCGGGCCAGGAGTAATTCCGTAGTGCCTGAAAGGCTTCCGGCGAAATCCTCTCCACCCTACGCCCGTCGACAAAGGCTGCCTTCCTCATGAAATGGTAAGCCAGGGTATCAATGTCCTCGCCCCGTTCCCGCAGAGGTGGACAGAGGATGGGGATAACGTTCAATCGGTAGTAGAGGTCCTCGCGAAACTTACCCTCTTTGACGTTTTGTTCGAGGTTCTTGTTGGTGGCAGCGATGATGCGTGCGTCCGTCTTGAGGGCCTCAGTGCCGCCCACCCGTATGAACTCGCGTTCCTGTAACACCCGGAGTATCTTGGCCTGCATGCCCAGGCTGGTGTCCCCGATTTCGTCCAGGAACAAAGTGGATTGATGCGCCCTTTCGAACAGCCCCTTTTTTTGCTGGTGGGCGTCCGTGAAGGCGCCTTTCTCATGACCGAAGAGCTCGCTTTCCAAAAGGGTCTCAGTGAGCGCCGCGCAGTTGATGGCCAGGAATGGGCGTTGGGCCCGCGAGCTATTGCGATGAATCTCGCGCGCCACCAGTTCCTTACCCGTCCCGCTTTCTCCCAGGATCAGGACCGTGTGGGAGGTGGGAGCGACCTTCAAAATCATGCGCATCATGGCCTTGGTGGCGGGCGAGTCGCCCAGAATGGCGCGCTTGAGTGTCGCCAAGTGGTCAAAAACCTCCGCCACTACTCTCAGCAGTTCGGCGCGGTCGACGGGCTTCTCGAGATACTGGTAAACGCCCCGGCGGGTTGCTTCCACTGCCGACTGGATGGAAGGATAACCGGTGATGATGATGACGGCAACCGTCGGATCCTCGGCCACGATTTCGCCAAGCAAATCTATGCCCGTCATGCCGATGAGGTTCAAATCGGTGATGACCAAATCGAAGCGACGATGTGCAAGCTGCTCGAGAGCCGCCTCACCGCTGGGAGCGGTGTCGGTGGTGTAGCCCTCATCTTGCAAGATGTCGTTATAGATTTCGCGTTGCCGCTGCTCGTCGTCGACTACGAGGATACTTCCGGAGGGCATGGGGCATTATCCTTACGCTGCTGAGGAGGCGGCAAGGGCGGCGGGCTCAGGCCGCGAGGGCCGAGGAAATGGAAGTTGGACCACCAAATCCGTGCCAGGGTTATCGCCGGTGTCGACGAAGACCCGGCCCCCGTGGTCCTCAACGACCTTCTTGGCGATGGCCAGCCCTAAGCCAAAGCCGGTAGCTTTGGTCGAGTAAAACGGGGCAAAAACCTTCTCCCGTTCGGCAGGGGGAATGCCGGGCCCGGTGTCGGCAAAGTGCAACTGGAGGTCCCCTGCGCCGTTGAGCTGCGTGTTGGTAAGCGCAAAAATGCGGAGTTGGCCTCCGCCCGGCATGGCCTGGATCGCATTGGTCAGGATATTCAAGAAACAGGTCTTCATCTGGGCTGAATCCAACTGGAAAAGCGGTAGGTCCAGGGCCAGGTCCAGTTTGACTTGGATGCCCTGGTTGCGCGCTTGCCGCCCAACCAATGCCAGTGCCTCGGTCAGTGTAGCCTTCAGGTCACAAGGCGCCAGCGTGGGCGGAGCCTGACGTCCGGAGGCCAGCACGTCATTAACAAGGTGATTCAGACGGCTGATTTCGTCTTTGATGTTAACCAGGTTTCGCTGCAGGTCGCGCGCCGGGCGGTCGTCGCTGCCCTGATGCTTGGCGCGGATCTGGTCGATGGTGAGGTTAATGAAGTTCAGTGAGTTGCGAACCTCGTGCGCCACCGTAGCCGCAAACCGGCCCAACAAGGAGAGTTTTTCCGCCTCGTTCAACCGCTTCTGGAGCTCCCGGTTCTCCCGCAACCGTTCCACCATCTGGTTAAACGTCTGGGCCAAGCGGCCGATTTCGTCCGGCCCGCTTGAGGGAAGCGAAACATACAGGTTGCCGGCGGCCACTTGCCGTGCCCCTTGCACCAGCTGGTCCACCGGCTTGGTGAAACGAAAAGCCAGGTAAAGCACAACACCCAATGCCGCCAACATTGTTCCCAGAATCCAGGTGAGCCGCTGCCTGTACCATATGCGGGAGAGGGCGGCAACCTGGTCGCTCTCGCCTTTGATCACTGCATACCCGATCACCTTGTCCCCGAGCACCAGAGGATATTGAATGGTAAAGGCTGTTTGCTCGTTCGAGGGAAACGCTTCGAGCTCCGGAAACTCTGCGGGAAGACGAACCGGGTCTTTCTTGGTTTCAAGATGCCTCTTCTTGATGGGGATCTTCTTTCCAACCTGCCCGGGATTCGTGCTTGCTACCACCTTGCCTTCTGTGGAGGTGGTGGAAACACTGGAGAGCCCCAGATCCTCCAGTTTCTTTTGGTAAATCCTCAGCGCGTCATCAACGCTCGTTTTTGCGGGAATTTGAGTCTGAGCTAGCTGGCTGACGGTCAGTAACCGTGACGTCTCTCCCGCCACATAATTCAGAATCTCGTGACGATGCTTGACGTAATTCCAGGTCAGAATCGCCCCGGTGCAGGTCATGGTGACAAACATCACCAGCGCCAGTCGCGTGCGGAAGCGGAGATTGAGGTGTACGGACTTCAAAACCGGTCTCTCGCGATCTCCTTATTTTTGAACCCACATTCTATCCGAATGGTTGCACGGCGTCAATTGTAGAGGGCTTTGGGCCTAGACTGCGGCAGCGGGCTTTGCGAAGCGGCGCCCTAATGGCCACAGGCTAAAGGCTAAAGTCTAAAGGGTGGAGGGGTGGCTTTACCCTTTACCCTTTACACTTTACCCTTTAGACTTTAACCTTTACTCATATACGGCTCAAGGCGGCACCCTTCCAGCCCCGTGCCGCATCCTAAAGAAGGCTGGCGGGCCTTTCAGGGGATTTCGAGTCAGGCTTGCAGTCTCCAGCGGCGCACAACGTATGCGCGAAACGCCCAATCTGGCGGGGCAGGGTGCAATGTCCGTCGTTCTGCTTGTCGCGGTCGGGGCTGCGTCTCCCTGCCGGGCCGTAGCCATACTCTCCTCCTCAAGCCCGCTCGATCTAGGGTTCCGCCAAATGTACAATCTCCAGTTCGAGGAGGCGCACAGGACTTTCAACGAGTGGGAGCAAATGCATCCCGATGATCCGCTGGGGGCTACGTCGGACGCGGCGGCTTACCTCTTTTCGGAACTCGACCGCCTTGGCGTCCTGCAATGGCAGTTGTTTTTAGACGATGAGGAATTCAAGCAGAGCAAGAGGCTGGCTCCCAACCCCGTGACCAAACAAGACTTTGATAAAGCGCTGGCGAGAAGCGAACGGGTGGCGAACGCTATTCTCGCGCGTTCACCACAGGACAGGAACGCCCTGTTAGCCAAGGTCATGGACCTCGGCCTGCTCTCGGATTACCTGGCCCTAATCGAGAAGAGATATCTTGCCTCCCTTGGATATATGAAGAGTGCCGGCATTCTTGCTCAGAAGTTGCTCAGCATTGACCCGTCTTGTTACGATGCCTATCTGGCGATCGGCGTGGAGAATTACATCCTGAGCTTGAAGCCTGCACCGGTGCGCTGGGTGTTGAGGATCTACGGGGCGCAGACCGATAAGGATCAGGGTATCCAAAAACTCCGGCTCGCGGCGGAGAAAGGACACTACCTGCTCCCGTTGGCGCAACTTTTGCTTGCCGTAGCTGCCCTAAGGGACAAGGACAGCAATCAGGCAAGGGAGCTGCTCAGAGGGCTGGCGCAGCAGTTTCCCAACAACCGACTCTATCAGAGAGAACTCAATCGGCTACGCTAGTCACTGGATTTTGCAGCCATTGTATTGTAGGAGCCGCGGAGCGGCGGCAGAAAATGGCCCACGGCGCGAGCCGTGGGCTACAGTCTGTCGGCCCTCCGGGCCTTCCCCATGCAAAAATTCGACCACCCTCCTTATGAGAGGAGTCGTGGTCAGGTCTGGCGGTAACTATGAGAATCGCGGCCGTGGCAAGCGCATTTCCTGAGCATCATTACCCGCAGAAAGTTCTGGTTGAAGCGCTCCAGAAGTATTTTGGGGAAAAGCTCGCAAATCCGCAGCGCCTGGAACGGATCTATTCCCACATGGGCGTAGAGGGGCGCTATCTCACGCTTCCCCTCAGCGCTTACTATGAGATCGCCACCTGGGGCGAGGCGAATGACGCCTTTATCGAGACCGCTCAGGTGTTAGGCGAGCAATCCCTTTGCCGAGCACTGAGGCGGGCGGGACTGGGTGCAGGTGAGATCGCTACTCTTATTGTCGTGTCGGTTACAGGCATTGCGAGCCCCTCGGTGGATGCGCGGTTAGTCAATCGCATGGGGCTTTCGCCGAATATCAAGCGGGTGCCCATCTTCGGCTTGGGGTGCGTGGCGGGTGCGGCGGGCATTGCCCGCGCTGCCGACTACGTGCGCGCCTATCCCAGCCAGGTGGCGGCGCTGCTGGCTGTCGAGCTTTGCTCGCTCACCATCCAACGGGATGACCTTTCCATAGCAAACCTGATTTCCGCCGCCTTGTTTGGAGATGGAGCAGCGGCGGTGTTGGTGACCGGCTCGGAGAGGGAGGCGGAAGGACCGGAAATCCTGGCTACACGCTCAGTGTTCTATCCGCAAACCGAGCACGTCATGGGTTGGGACATTTCTGAAAAGGGCTTCACCATCGTCTTGTCACCTGAGGTGCCCGCCATGGTGGAGCGCCATTGGGCGCACGATGTGGATGAGTTTTTGGGGGACATGGGTCTGGGCCGAAAGGATATTGGAAGCTGGATTCTGCACTCAGGTGGCCCCAAGGTACTCGAGGCGATGGCGGCCACGCTCAAGCTTCCTGACGGGGCCCTTGATGCCTCCTGGGAATGCCTCCGCCGAGTGGGCAATATCTCCTCCGTATCGGTCCTTCTGGTGCTCGAAGAAGTGATGCATCATCATCACCCGGCCCCGGGAACGTTCGGCTTGCTGGGGGCGATGGGGCCGGGCTTCTGCTCGGAACTGGTATTACTCCGCTGGACGTAATGGGCCAGATTTGAGCTTACGAAACACTCTCGCTTGGGCCGCCGCTGCCTTTGCCTTTGCCGTTCCTGCCTCCGTGCCTGCGCAGGAGATCGTGTTGGTACTCGACCCGGCACAGACACGCATCGAATACACCCTACCCGAGGTTCTTCGCACCATGCATGGGACTTTCAGACTCAAGAGCGGGACCATCCATTTCGACCCCGCTACAGGCAAGGCTGGTGGCCTCGTGGTGGTGGACGTGACGAGCGAGCACAGTGACAACGTTTCATTGGACCGCAAAATTCAGAAGGATGTTCTGGAAACCCGCAAGTACCCGGAGGCGACTTTCACCCCCATACAAATCGATGGGCGCCTCGCGGGGCAAGGAGAGTCGCCGCTTCAACTGAGCGGCACTCTCAAGGTGCACAGAATAGAACACGATCTCATGGTTGCAACCACGGTAACCAAGAGCGGCGACCGGTTCAGCGCCAGCACGCATTTCCTGATTCCCTACGTGGATTGGGGTTTGAAGAATCCAGGCGGCTTGCTCTTGCGTGTAGGCAACCAGATCGAGTTCAATATCGAGACTGTCGGCCGCTTCACCCTGCCGACCGGGGCTCGCTAAGACTCGCAGTGCGGCAGCGGAGCCTGCGGAGTTGGCACCTTGGAGCACCTGCAGGCTTTCCCAGTTTCTTCCTCGCCGACATGATCGCGCCTCGACGTCGATGGCATCAGAATCAACTTGACAATCCCTCCTGGGGCGGGTAATCTTTTAGATTAAATTAATGACTGACCGTTCAGTCATTAAAGGCGGTCAGGAATGCGCACAAAAAGTCTGACGCGACGGAATCCTGGGAAAGCACCGCGGCGGGGGCGGAGGCGCAAGGAAGAACGCCCCCAAGAGATCCTTGCGGCCGCATTCGAGGAATTTGCCGCCCACGGCTATGCCGCAACTCGCCTCGAGGACGTGGCCAAGCGGGCGGGAATAGCCAAGGGAACGATCTATCTCTATTTCAAAGATAAGCAAGGGCTCTTTCGGGCCGTAGTCCGCAGTTTGATTCATCCGGTTTTGGGAACACTCGCTGCCTCCGTCAGGGCTTTTCGGGGCTCCGCTGAAGAACTGCTTCGCGAGCTGCTTTCAAGGCACTATGCCCAAGTGGTGAGAAAGAAAAGGGCCCGAGCCATCCTTCGTTTGTTGATTGCCGAGAGTGGAAAGTTTCCTCAACTTTCCGACATTTTTCATCGGGAGATCATCGCGCCGGGCGTGACTGCTTTGCGCCTGGTGCTGGAGAAGGGTGAGGCATCAGGCGAATTTCGGAAGACGAAGATCAGGGATTTTCCGCAGATTCTGATTGCTCCCGGGGTTCTGGCGACGCTTTGGATTTTGACTCATGGTGAGCGACATCGGCTCAACCTGAGCGCCTTCATGAGCGCGCACATGGAGTTCGTGTTTAACGCCCTACGAAAGAACAATGTAGGCGAACGGCTGGCCGTCCCCTCGTCTGAAGGTCGGGAGGCTGGACGCGACGCCCGCGCCACCTCGGGCAGCAGAGGAGAACATTCATGAGGCTGAATCGAGGAGGGGCCGCGCGGCTCGTGGCGCTGTTGCTGGCGTCAGGTATCTCTGCGAGTGCGCAACAGGCGCTGCCGCAGCGCCTGACGCTAAGAGAGGCGATTGAGCTGGCTTTGAAAAAGAACCTTAGTGTGCGGGTGGCCGGCACAGAAGTGGACGAATTGAAAGGGACGCGCGAGCGCCGGTTTGCTCCGCTGCTCCCGCATGTATCCGGGGACTTGCTGGCCAACCGGGAGAACCTCAACCTGGCCGCTTTGGGTTTTTCTATTCCCTCCATCCCGATCCCGAAAGTCATTAGTGCTTTCAATCATTACGATTCCCGTGTTTTCGCGAGCCAGACCCTGATCGACCGCCAAGCCTACCACAACTGGAAAGCCAGCGAGAAGCAAGTGCAAGCCTCGGAGCTCAGTTATCAGGACATGCGGGACCTGGTCGTGCGCGAAACAGCAGGGCTTTACCTGGACGCCCAAGCCGGCGCCGCAGAGGTCGAAGCGGCCGAATCCCGCGTGACCACATCGGGGACGCTTGAAAAACTGGCGCGCGACCAACACGACCAGGGGCTGGCAACCGCCCTGGACGTCGTTCGCGCCCAGGTGCAACTGGCGCGTGACCGGCAGAACCTGCTTGTGGCGCGTGACACTTACCAGACGTCGCTGCTCACCCTGGCGCGTTTTCTCGGATTGAGTCCGGGAACGCCCCTGGAATTGGCCGAGCAGTTGCGATTCCGCCGCGTGCCGGCGCCTGACATCGACCAAGCGCTCTACACAGCGCTCGAGGCGCGCTCTGACTACCGCTCGCTTCTCGTCCAGCGTGAAGCCCTCATCGAGCAGCAGAAGGCCTCGCGGGCGCGCTACTTGCCCAAGCTGTCGATCAACGGTGATTACGGGGCGTTGGGCACCGTCCACACCATGGCCGGAATCGGCGAAATCCAAGGCACGGTCACTATCACATTGTTCGACCTGGACCGCAACGGGGAACGAAAGGAACTGGACAGTCGGGTGCAACGCCTGAGCCAGCAGATTGACGACCTTACCCGAGGCATCGAACAGGATCTGCGCAAGGCCCTGCTCGACCTCGATTCCGCCGATAACCAGGTGGGCGTCACGGAATCCGCCCTCGCCCTCGCGCAGCGCGAACTGACGCTGGCCCAGGACCGCTTCCGCAATGGCGTCACTGACAACATTGAGGTCGTGACGGCGCAGGACATGCTGGCGAGCGCCCAGGATGATCGCATCCTGGCCCTGGCGCGCCATGCCGATGCGGCAATGGCCTTGGCGCGCGCCCTCGGCGCCACGGAAAAGATTTACCCGGCGTACCTCAGCGAGCCGTGAGCGGGCGGCGAACACAGATGAAGGTAAAACACCCATGAAACGCATAATTCCATTCCTGGTGCTGGCGGCTGCGGCCGTGGCGGCAGTCCATTATTATCCTCGGTGGTTTGGCAAACGACCCACCCAGAATTTGCTCAAGCTCTCGGGCAACATTGAAGCGCACGAAAGCCTGGTCAGCTTCAAGGTGAGCGGGCGCATTGTCGCTTTGCCGGTCGATGAGGGCATGACCGTCAAAACGGGAGCCCTGTTGGCGCGGGTCGATAATGACGACTACCGGCAGCAAGTTGCTCTGAACCAGGCCACGACCAGCGTGCGCGATCGGCAGCTCGCCCTCGGCCTGGCAGGCAGCCGCAGGCAGGATATCGAGGCTGCCGAGCAAACTGTTAATGACACCCGGGCCGACCTCGAGCAAAAGAAGAAGGATTATGCGCGCTACCAGGCGCTTTATGAAAAGGACGAGATTCCCGGCCAGACGCGCGACCAGGCGGCCACCAACGTCACCCGCGCCCAAGCTGCCTACGACCGGGCGCAACAGATCTACAACGAGTTGGTGGAGGGAACGCGCAAGGAAGAACTGGCCGTCGAACGCGCAGATGTCCGTCAGGCAGATCAAAGCCTGCGCCTGTCCCAGATCGAACTCACCTATACGGTGCTGCGCGCGCCCTTCAGTGGAGTGGTTTTGGTGCGCCAAGCGGAGTTGGGTGAAGTGGTCTCGCCCGGCACGCCCATCGTGACCCTGGCCGATCTGGACCACATCTGGCTCCGCATCTATGTGCCGGAAACAGATCTCGGCAAAGTGCATTGGGGCCAGGACGTTGAGGTGCGGACTGACACCTATCCTGACAAGGCTTATCGCGGCCGCATCTCAGTGATTTCCTCGGAGGCGGAATTCACCCCCAAGAGCGTCCAGACGGAAAAGGAGCGCGTCACGTTGGTCTACCGCGTCAAAGTGGATGTCGAGAACCCGAACTACGAGCTGAAGCCCGGAATGCCGGCCGATGCGTACATCAGGTTCAAGTAGCGCGGGCTGCCCGCGCTACCCGGCTTCGTCGCGTAGGGGGTGTCATGAGTTCCTCTCCGGCCATCATCGTTTCCGCCCTCAGCAAGCGCTTCGGCGAACTGCGCGCCGTCGACCAGCTCAGCTTTGACGTGCATGCGGGAGAAATCTTTGGCCTGGTGGGGCCGGACGGCGCGGGAAAGACCACGACGCTTCGCATGCTTGCCGGCGTGCTGGCGGCGGATTCCGGCTCGGCGATGGTGGCCGGTTACGACGTGGTGCGCGATCCGGAGGGGGCCAAGCACCACCTCAGCTACATGTCTCAGCGCTTCGGCCTTTACGAAGACTTGACGGTGGCGGAAAACATCCGCTTTTACGCGGATCTGTTCGGCGTCACCCGCAGCACGCGCGAGCCACGAGCCACCGAGTTGCTGGCGGCCGCGGGCCTGAGCGATTTCCGCCGCCGCCTGGCGGGCAACCTTTCCGGCGGGATGAAACAGAAGCTCGGCTTGGTCTGCGCCTTGATTCATACTCCCAAGGTAATCCTTCTCGACGAGCCGACCAACGGCGTCGATCCGGTGTCGCGACGCGATTTTTGGCGCATCCTCTATTCTCTGCTAGCCGGAGGCGTCGCCATTCTCACCTCCACCTCCTATCTCGACGAAGCGGAGCGCTGTCATCGTGTCGGACTCCTGTACCAGGGGCACCTCCTCTTCTGCGATCGGCCCGAAGCCTTGAAGAGGAGATTCCCCGGCGAGATTCTTGCCGTCCATGCCTCCGAGCCGACCCGCGTGCGGGATACGCTTTCCATGGCCCCCGGGGTGCGCAGCGCGCTACTGGTGGGGGACCACGTCCACCTGTTCGTGGACAACGCGGCTCGCCGGCTTCCGGAATTGCGCGCTCGTCTGGAGGCCGCTGGGGTTTCCTACGATTCCATTGGCCCGGTCCAGCCGAGCATCGAAGACCTTTTCGTCTCCGCGCTAGAAGACCAGCCGGGAGGCCAGAGTGTGGACGCCGGGAGTCGAAGTCATTTCCGCGAAAGCGGGAATGACGAGGCTGTCGGAGGAACAAAGCCTTCATGATTCGCAACGATCCATCGGTCGTGGTCGAGAATCTAACCAAGCGATTTGGCTCTTTCACCGCGGTGGACCGCATCAGCTTCCAGGCCCACCGCGGTGAGATATTCGGTTTTCTTGGCCCCAACGGCGCAGGCAAATCCACCACGATACGCATCCTGTGCGGCCTGCTGCGGCCTACCTCCGGCCGCGCGCTGGTGGCAGGGATTGACGTTGCGGCCTCCCCTGAGGCGGTTCGCCAGCAGATCGGCTACATGTCCCAGAGATTCTCCCTCTACAACGATCTCAGGGTCGTTGAGAACCTGCGCTTTTTCGCGGGGTTATACAGCGTACCGGCCAGGGATGTTCCGGAGCGCTTGGCGTGGGCGCTTCAGATGGCGGGACTCAAGGGGCGCGAGCAATCACCGACGCGCGCCCTTGCCGTAGGCTGGAAGCAGCGCCTGGCCCTAGGCTGCGCCGTGCTCCACCGTCCCCCGATTGTCTTTCTCGACGAGCCGACCTCGGGTGTCGACCCCGTCTCGCGCCGCAAATTCTGGGAATTGATCCACCAGATGGTCGCCGAGGGCATCACGGTGTTCGTCACCACTCACTACATGGACGAGGCGGAGTACTGCAATCGCCTGGTCCTGATCGATCGCGGGCGCGTTGTGGCGATGGGCACCCCCACGGAACTGAAGGGCCGATATATGAAGGGCCAGCTTTTGCTGGTAGAGTGCGAGCCGCTCGGGCGGGGGCTCGAAGCCCTGCGAGAAGCTCCCGGCGTGCTCGATGCCGCGGTCTTCGGGAGCAGCCTGCATGCGGTCGTCTCCGATGCTCAGGCTGCTTTGCCCAAGGTTCGAGAAGCCCTCGAGGCCAATCACCTTCACGTGGGACGGCTGGAGCAGATTCCGCCCAGCCTCGAAGACGTCTTCGTCTCCCTGACCAGGTGGCAACCGGAGGAACCCGTATGAGCCTGCGCCGTATCCTGGCCATGACGCGAAAAGAAGTTATTCAGATCTGGCGTGATCCCCTGAGTCTTATGATCATCATTCTCATGCCGCTGATCCAGCTCCTGATCTTCGGTTATGGCGTGAACCTGGATATCAAGCACATTCCGCTTTGCGTATACGACCGCGACGGCACGCAAACCAGCCAGGACCTGCTCAAACGCTTCCAGGCCACCGACTACTTCAACATCGTTCATCTCTCGGACAGCTACCGCGACGTGGTGCGGCAGATTGACTACGGCGTGTGCACGTGTGCGGTGGTGGTGCCGCCGCAATTCGCCGAAACACTTCGCTCCAGCGGCCAAGCCCGCGTGCAGGCGCTGCTCGACGCCAGCGACAGTAATACGGCGAGTATCGGCATGGGCTATGCGCTTAGCATCGTGGAGGCCTATTCCTCGCAAGTGCAAATCGACTGGCGCGAGCGCCACGGGCTGGCCGGAGTTGCCCCGGTCGTCACCTACCAGCCCCGGACTTGGTTCAACGAGAACCTGGAAAGCATGGCGAACATCGTGCCCGGAGTGGTGGCCATGGTGATGGCTGTGGTTGGCGCATTTCTGACCTCGCTGACCATCGCGCGCGAATGGGAGCGCGGCACCATGGAGCAGCTCATCTCCACGCCCGTGGGCAAATTGGAGATCCAGATTGGTAAGCTGGCCCCTTATTTCGTCATTGGGATGGCGGATACGGCCGGTTGCTCCGCCGTGGCGGTGTGGTGGTTCGGCGTTCCCTTCCGCGGCAACTGGACGGTTCTGTTCGCTTGTTCGGTGCTGTTTCTGGTTGTGGTTTTGTCGCTCGGTTATCTGATTTCGGTGATTGCTAAGTCCCAACTCGGGGCCAGCCAAATGGCCATGCTGGCAACTTTCCTGCCCACCTTTCTCTTGTCGGGCTTCCTTTTTCCCATCGACCAGATGCCGGTCGTAGTGCAGTGGATCACGATCGTGCTGCCTGCTCGTTATTACGTCTTCATCCTGCGCAACGTTTTCTTGAAGGGCACCGCGGTTCGGTTAATGGCGGGGCAGCTCGTTGCTTTGGCGATCATTGCTGTGGTGCTGATTACGCTGGCCACACGAGCTTTTCACAAGAGGCTGGAGTGAGTTTCTTGAATCTTGAATTTTGAATCTTGAATCCTCGGGCAAGGGGCTGGAATGAAATTCCTGCAATCCATTAGGCGCGTCGGGTACATGCTGTGGAAGGAGTTCATCCAGACGCTGCGCGACCCGCACACCCGCTTCCTCCTCATTGGCCCGCCCGTAATCCAGATGTTTGTTTTCGGCTACGCGGCCACGCTGGAAGTGAAGCACGTGGGGCTGGCCGTGCTCGATCTGGACAACACCCAGGAGAGCCGCGAACTCGTCGCCCATTTTTCCGCTAGCCGCTATTTCGATATCAAGAAATATGCCGTGCGCCGCGATGAGCTCCGCGAAGGCATCGACCGCGGCGACTTTCTCATGGCCTTGGAAATCGATTCCAGCTTCGCACAGCGTCTGCGCAATGGCCAGGGTGCCTCGGTGCAGGTGCTGGTGGACTCTTCCAACTCGAATATGGCGCTGGTGGGGTTGGGCTACCTCAGCCAAGTCGGCGCGCAGTTCGGCCGCGACTACGAGACCGACCGGCTGCGCCGCGCCGCGCCGCAACTGGCTTCGTTCCTGCCCCAGGTCGAGCTCGAGACTCGGCCCTGGTTCAACGAAGGGCTCAATAGCCAATGGTTTTTCGTTCCCGGCGTCATTGGCAATGTGATGCTGATCATGGTCATGATGCTGACGGCCTTTGCGGTGGTGCGGGAGCGGGAGATCGGCACGCTCGAGCAGGTTATGGTCACGCCTATTCGCCGCTGGGAGTTCATCCTCGGCAAGACTCTTCCCTTCTTCCTCATCGGCTGCTTCGATGCCACCATGATTTCGCTCATTGGCACCTTGTGGTTTGGCGTGCCCCTGCGCGGAAAAGTCGCCGTGCTGGCCCTCGGGTTGACGACTTACATGCTCGCAGCGCTGGGGCTAGGACTCTTCCTTTCGACCCTTTCCGCCACCCAGCAGCAGGCCATGATCGCCTCGTTCTTCTTCATCATGCCGATGATCACGCTATCCGGCTTCGGCAACCCCATCAGCAGCATGCCGCTGTTCTTCCAGAAGCTGAGCTATGTCAACCCCGTGACCTATGCTATGGTGGTCCTGCGCGGCGTGTTCCTCAAAGGCGTCGGGCTCGAAGTGCTCTGGCCAAGCATCGCCGCTATGGCTGCTCTTGCCGCCCTCTTGTTGGGCTTCAGCGTACTGCGCTTCCATAAGTCACTCGAATAACCTATAATGAGGTGGGCGCTCGCGGAAACCCGGCAAAACTAATCCGTAGGGGCGGGCCTTGTGGCTGCTCGTGGGCGACCACCCGCCAGCCGGCGGATTGCCCCTATCACGCACTTATGAAGCTGGGACTGGGACTCTACCGACATATGCTAACGCGCGAGAATTACGCTTTCGCGCGCCAGGCGGGTTGTACGCACGTCGTAATCCATCTGGTGGATTACTTCAAACAGGGTTCCGCGAACCCCCGCGAGAATCAGCCCACGGGCGGCAAGCTTGAGCCTTGGGGGATCGCCGGCGATCCTGAGAAGCTCTGGACCGTCGACGAGTTGCAGAGAATTCGGCGCGAAATCGAGGACTCCGGGCTTATCCTCGCCGCGATCGAGAATCTCGATCCTGCTCACTGGCACGACATCCTGCTGGACGGTCCGCAACGCTCCCGCCACATTCAGAACGTCAAGACGATTGTTCGTCGTATGGGTGAGGTGGGGATTCCGGTCTTGGGATACAACTTCAGCCTGGCGGGGGTCTGCGGCCGTGTCAGTGGCCCCTTTGGACGTGGCGGCGCCCTCTCGGTAGGGATGGATGGGCCTGTGGATGAGCCCGTCCCCAACGGAGTAGTGTGGAACATGGTTTATGATCGGGCGGCCCCTCCCGGCACACTTCTACCCATTTCCAGCGAGGAGTTGTGGCGTAGATTGCAACGGTTTTTGGAGGAGATTATTCCTGTTGCTGAGCAAGCCGGTGTCCAGCTCGCCGCCCACCCTGACGATCCTCCCTTGCCGACCTTGCGCCGGCAACCGCGCCTTGTCTATCAGCCCTACATGTATCAAAGACTGATCGATCTGGTGCCCAGCAAAAGTAACGCTTTGGAACTGTGCGTCGGAACGCTGGGCGAGATGACCGAAGGGGATGTTTACGAGGCGATTGAGCAATACAGCAGGCAAGGCAAGATCGCCTATATCCATCTCCGAAACGTAGTTGGAAAAGCGCCCCATTATAGGGAAACCTTCATCGACGAAGGCGACGTGGACATGATTCGAGTCCTGTCGATCCTGAAGCGCAACGCTTTCTCAGGAGTGATCATTCCCGACCACACACCCCAGATGAGCTGCGCTGCTCCCTGGCATGCGGGAATGGCCCACACGCTTGGCTTCCTCCTGGGTGCACTGGCTAGGACTCATCATGTATGATTGGTGATTTGTGATTGGTGATTGCCACTGATTGAAGTCAAAAAAGCGGACTGGTAACCAAGAATGAGCCAAGTGGATGAGGTAAGGGCGGCGGCGGATATCGTCAAAGTGGTGGGCGATTACGTGAAGCTGCGCAAAGCGGGAGCGAATTACATGGGTCTTTGCCCATTCCACCAGGAGAAGACTCCGTCGTTCGCCGTCCACCCGGCAAAGCAGATCTTCCATTGCTTCGGCTGCGGAGTGGGCGGGGACGTCTTCAAGTTCGTCATGATGATTGACAATCTGACGTTCCCCGAGGCATTGCGCCGGCTGGGGGAAAAGGTGGGCATCACGGTCTCGGAGACTTTCGGCGATGCCACGTACGACGCCAACGCGCAAGTGCGCGCGGCGCTTTACAAATTGCACGAAGCCGCGGCCAAGTTCTTTGCCAGCCAACTCGGTGGCACAGCGGAAGGCCGTCTGGCGCGGGCCTACCTCGAGGACCGCGGGCTGACCGACGAGGTGGTCGGCCGCTTCCGATTGGGCTATGCGCCCGGCGATGGCCAAGCCCTGACCCGGCACCTCAGCGGTGGATACGAGTCCGAATTACTGGAGAAGAGCGGGCTGGTGGTGCGCGATTCAGAAAGAGGCCGGCACTACGACCGCTTCCGGCGGCGCATAGTTTTTCCTATTGCCAACGATAGTGGGAAAGTCGTGGCGTTTGCAGGGCGCGCGTTGGGGGACGAGCAGCCCAAGTACCTCAACTCTCCGGAAACTCCCATCTTCACCAAAGGGAGAGTGCTTTACCACCTCGACCGCGCCGCCCAGGCTATCCGCAAGCTCGACTACGCCATTCTGGTTGAGGGGTATATGGACTGCATTGCAGTGGCCTCGAGCGGCATCGAGAACGTCGTAGCTTCCTGCGGGACAAGCCTGACAGAGGGCCAGATTCGCTTGCTGGCACGCTACACACGCCGCGTGGTGGTGAACTACGATCCGGACTCGGCCGGAGTGGCGGCAACCGAACGCTCGCTAGGGTTACTGCTCGAGGAAGGCTTCGAGGCCAAAGTGCTGGCCCTGCCCGGGGGACTCGACCCCGACTCCTTCGTTCGAAAAGAAGGCAGCGGTCGCTACCGCGAGCTTCTGGCAGGGGCGCCGAGTTACATTGACTATCTGACCGATCGAGCCGTGGCCACCCACGGCGTCAGCACGCCGGAGGGCAAGGTTGGAGCGGCCAATGTTGTCATGCCTTATCTCGCCCGGGTTCCTAACCCCATGCTGCGAGCGGAACTGGCGAATCGGCTTGCCGAGCGCTTGCATCTGGATCAGCGGCTGCTGCAAGAGGAGCTCTGGCGGGCGGCGGGGACGGCGCGTTCGGAAATACGCATTCTGCCGGAATCGGCTGTCCCCAAGGTGACCACGGCGGAGAAGGAATTGCTCCGGGCGTTTATGGAAGACCAGGGCCTGGCGGATGAACTGCTGCCACGGATGGTGGAGCAGGGCATACTGGAGGGTTTGGAGACCGAGCCGATATTCAAGCGCTTCCTAGAGTTGCGCCGGCGCGGCGAGAGCGCTGAACCTGTAGCCCTGGAAGAACCGCTTAGCGCTGAGGCACGGCGGGTACTTTATGAAAGCCTGTTTTGGGCGGTCGAGCCCCCAGACAAAGGACGAATAGAGCATCACCTTCGGGCATTGCGGTCTCGCCGGGCGAGGCGCCTTCTCGACAAATTGCCCGAAGCCATCCAGCAGGCTAGACGCGCCAATGATCTCGCCAAGCTGGCAGAGCTCGACCAACTTAAGTTGAGCCTGCAGAACGAGCTTCGGGGCCTTGAGCAGGGCAGAAAAATATCCATCCACTGACAAACGAATTCGTGTATATTACATCTAATACGATGGAGCCGGTGAAGTTTGACGGCTTGTCATAACGACGACGGAGATGTGCTGAAGGCGGCACCGCCGGGACGAAGGTGGGGTGTCGCCGTACTTTTTTTCGTGCAGAATTAACCCTTCTCACCTCATAGGGGGCCGCAGCCTTGGCGTTCGACGACAAGTTTGATCAAGTCAACAAGCTCATTTCTTTAGGCAAAGAGAAAGGTTACCTCCTTTACGATGAGGTAAACGAACTTCTGCCTTCCGACGTCCATTCGGCGGAAGATCTCGACGACCTTCTCTCCATGTTTGACAACGCCGGCATCGAGGTGCTGGATTCTCCCAAAGTCAAATCGGCCGAGGGCATGGGGCTGGAAAAGGTCGATGAGCTCAAAGGGGACGAGATTGGGGAGGACGTTGAGCTGGATTTGACGCCGGGCGCGCTGGACAAGACCAACGACCCGGTGCGCATGTATCTCCGCGAGATGGGAACCGTCCCTCTCCTCACCCGCGAGGGCGAAGTTGAAATTGCCAAACGCATCGAGCGCGGGCAACTCGAGGTGCTGAAAGTCCTTTCGCGTTCACCCATTGTCATTCAGGCGCTTTTCGCCCTGCGCGAAGAACTGAAGGGCGGCGACAGGACCATCAAGGAGGTGGTGGTTTTTGACGACGACGAGCTCACCGAGGAGAAAGTCTCGGAACGGGCCAGGGATGTTGTTGCCTGCATTGATGAGGTCGAGCGGCTGTCCAAGAAGCTGATGCAGCTTCGGGCCAAGCGGGACTCCATTCCCCGCACCCGGCGGCCGAGGGATTTCCGGCGCTACAACTGGGCCGTAGGCCGCCATCGGGTCCTGATCTCGGTGCTCTTTCGTTCCATCCTGTTCACCCACAGCATGCGGAATGCGCTGATCGAAAAAATCCGACAGGCCATCGACGACCTGCGCCCGCTGGAGCGCGAGTTGAACAAGGCGGAGAAGAAAATGGAGGGCTCGCGCGCCAATGGCAACAAGGACCTGAGGAAGGAGTTGCGGCAACTCCGCCAGCGGCTGGCGGACTTCGAGCAGCGGACGCAATCTTCCGCCGTGGAGCTCCGCCGGAGCTGCCAGAACATCATCAGCGGCGAGGAGCAGGCGGAAGCGGCCAAGCGCGATCTGATCGAGGCCAACTTGCGGCTGGTGGTTTCCATCGCCAAGAAGTACACAAATCGAGGCCTTCAATTTCTGGATCTCATTCAAGAAGGGAATATCGGATTAATGAAGGCCGTGGATAAGTTCGAGTACCGCCGCGGCTATAAGTTCTCCACTTACGCCACCTGGTGGATCCGGCAGGCCATTACCCGCGCCATCGCCGATCAGGCGCGCACCATCCGCATTCCCGTGCACATGATCGAGACCATCAACAAGCTGATTCGCACCTCGCGGCTTCTGGTGCAGGAATACGGGCGCGAGCCGACCTCGGAAGAGATCGCCAAGCGGATGGAGATTCCCGTGATCAAGGTCCGCAAGGTGTTGAAGATCGCCCAGGAGCCCATCTCGCTCGAGACCCCCATTGGAGAGGAGGAAGATTCACACCTGGGTGACTTCATCGAGGATCGGGGCGTGATCTCCCCTGCCGAGGCGGTCATTAACATCAACCTGAAAGAGCAGACGGAATCCGTGCTCAAGACCCTCACGCCGCGCGAAGAGAAAGTCATCAAGATGCGGTTCGGCCTCGACGATGGCAGCGAGCACACGCTCGAAGAAGTGGGCCAGAGTTTTGCCGTGACCCGGGAACGTATCCGCCAGATTGAGGCCAAAGCCCTGCGCAAGCTGCGCCATCCCTCGCGCAGCCGCAAGCTGCGGGCCTTCCTGGATGCCGAGGTGCGCGAGTAATTGACGATTGTCGATTCTCGATTGCCGATTTTCGAGTTTAGATTTCCGATTAAAAGAGTTTGCCGCCCGCCCCGGAGCTAAGCTTTCCTGTAACGACTCTGTCATTCCGAGCGAGGAATCTCGCTCTGGTCCGAGAACAATGCCAGACCCCTCGCTCCCATGGGGATGAGCCCCCTCCGCGGCAATCGTCTGCCGACATCGCCCGGCAACTGACAATCGATGATCGACAATCATCAATCGGCGGCGTGTTGTCTGCTCGACCGCGACTTGATATGATGCTAGGCGTCCACGGTAGTTCGACCTAGCCTTTCGCAGAAGCATTTCTTTTTGCCGTCGGGGGGGACGGGCTCCGTAGGGACTAGCCTGCTTAAGCATATTGCGTGGGTGCTCAACATCTCAGTCAACGGAGGTCGTAGTTATGGGTGATGCTGTCATGAAGCCTGCGGAGCCGGATGCTCCGGCACTATCGTTTCCGGAGCGACTGATTGGTATTTTTATCTCGCCGGGGGAGACTCTCGAAGATGTGGCGCGCAAGCCCGATTTTTGGGCCCCATTAATAGTCATCGTGCTTGGCTCGGTCGCCGTCATCGAGTGCATGGTTTGGAAGATTGGTATTGAGCGCTTGGTGCGCATGGGGATCGAACAGAGCGGCCGGGCGTCCAGCATGAGTCCTGAACAAATGGACCAAGCGGTCAACCAAGGCGCGAAGATTACTGGGGTTATTATGCATATCGCTGGTTTGTTGGGTCCGCCGATTGTTCTGTTGATCATCGCCGCCGTGGGACTTCTGATCGTGAACGTAATCTTCGGAGCGCGGATGGGATTTAAAACCGCCTTTTCCTTGGTTTGTTACGCAGATCTCATATCGCTCCTTGGTGTGATAATGGCCGTGGCGATGATCCTCCTTGGTGACCCCGACCATTTCAACCCCCAGAATCCCGTCCCCGGCAATATCGGTTTTTTCCTCAATCCGCACGAGGTTTCCAAACCCCTGTACGCGCTGGCGTCCTCGGCTGACATCTTCACCATTTGGCTTCTGATCCTGCTCGCGGTGGGTTTCTCGAAGGGAACGGGGGGTAAGGTCAAGCCCCTGCCGATCTTCCTGGCATACACAGGCGTATGGATTCTTTTGGTCCTGGCCAAAGTCGGCTTCGCGATGATCTAATGCGACCCCAGGCTCTGTAGCGCAGGACGGGGGTCCACGCGGGCTACCGGTAAGTCATGGCATTGCGATTCGAGATTGTCGCAGAGGACAGGGCAACGGGAGCGAGGGCAGGCCTTCTTCACACTCCTCACGGAATCGTGGAGACGCCGGTCTTCATGCCGGTAGGAACGGCAGGCACCGTCAAAGGGATGACGCAGGGGCAACTGGAAGAGCTGGGAGTTCAGATTCTTCTGGCCAACACTTATCATCTCTATTTGCGTCCCGGTTACGAGATCATCCGCGAACTCGGGGGGCTGCACCGCTTCATGGGCTGGCCTCACCCGATCCTCACGGACAGCGGGGGGTTTCAGGTGTTGAGCCTGAAATCTCTTGGCCGGGTTACCGAGGACGGAGTCTGGTTCAAATCCCACCTGGATGGTTCTTCCCACTTCCTTTCTCCCGAGCGCGCCATCGAGGTCCAGCAGGCGCTGGGAGCAGACATAATCATGACGCTGGACGAATGCGTTGCTTACCCGGCCAGCCGGGAAGCCGTTCAACGCGCCGTCAAGTTGACGGGGCGCTGGGCGAGGCGGGCGAAAGAGAAGCTCTCAGCTCTCAGCTCTCAGCCATCAGCGAGCGGAGGGACTGGGGGCTGGGGGCTAGGGACTGGGGAAACGCCTTTGGTCGCCAACACTCAGCCACCAGCAGGTGAAACGCAGGCCAGCAAGCAATCACCAATCACAGATCACCAATCACCTATCCCCACCCCCCAGCCCCTAGCCCCTTCTTTGTTCGGCATTGTGCAGGGTGGCGTTGACAAGGATCTTCGGCGCGAAAGTGTCGAGGCCTTGCTGGAATTGGAATTCGAAGGCTACGCCCTGGGCGGGCTTTCGGTGGGTGAGCCCAAGGCGGAAATGTACGAAGTTGCCGAATACACCGCCCAACTATTGCCTCGCCACCGGCCGCGCTACTTGATGGGAGTAGGGACACCCGAAGACTTAGTGGAATGTGTGGCGCGAGGAATCGACATGTTCGATTGCGTCATGCCGACCCGGAATGCACGCAACGGTAGCGTGTTCGCTTCGCAGGGCAAGGTGATAATCAAAAACACGAAGTACGCTCGGGACGAATCGCCGCTTGATCCGGCTTGTGCGTGCCCGGTTTGCCGGCGCTATTCTCGAAGCTACATTCGCCACTTGTTTGTAACGGGGGAGATGCTGGGGGCCATTTTGACCACCCAGCACAACCTCCACTTTTACATTGACAGGATGCGCAAAATCAGGCAGTCTTTGCTTTTTGGAGCGTTCGCGGAGTTTCATTCTAGGGCGCGCGCGGAACCTTAGGCGCGCAAACTACCTCTGAGACGAATCCGGAAAGCCCGAGCCCCGCTAAGCACGTTCCTCGCGGGCGGGTAGCAGATTCCAAATTCCTTAGCTTATCGGCTCGACCTTGATCGAGGGCGTTTTTGCGAATTCATTGCTTTTGGCGGCCGACCCGGGTGCGGGTGGGGCGCTAAGCCAGTTCCTTATTCTTTTCGCGCCCTTGTTCGCCATCTGGTATTTCCTGGTCATCCGCCCTCAACAACAACAGCGGCGCAAGTTGCAAGCGATGCTCGCCAATCTCAAGACCGGTGACCGCGTCGTGACGAGCGGAGGGATTTACGGAACGATTGTTTCCTTCAGAAATGGAGTGGTTCAACTCCAGATTGCCAGCCAGGTTAGGGTTGACGTGTCACGGTCAGCGATCACAGGATTGGTTACGGAAGAGACGGGCGGGGAGTCGAAGCAGGAGCCGGGGAGCAAGCAGAAGAAATGACTGAGCGCCCTGGGCTCCGGCGGCCCACGCGCGTTGCCCTCACCCCGGCAAAGACGGGGGTCCAGGTTCGGAAAATGCTGGGTCCGCGCTTTCGCGGGAATGACGTGAGAGAAGAGGGTAAGGCATGGAACTGAAGATCAAAAATCGGGCGATTTTTATCGGCGTGGTGATGGTGGCTTGCATCCTGGGAATAATCGGCCTTCCAAAGAATTTCCAGGAACTGAAGGATAACGTCCGCAATCGCATTCACCTGGGACTTGACCTGAAAGGCGGCACCCACCTGGTTTTGCAGGTCCATGTGGAGGACGCGGTGAACGTTACCGCCGACCAGGCGATGGAGCGACTCACCGATGAGCTGAAGGCCAAGAACATTCCCTACGCCGACGTTCAGAAAGCCGATGATACGCACGCTCAGCCCCCCCTACACCGGATTCTTATCAAGGGCATTGCCCAGGAAAGGGCCGTCGATCTGCAAACCTTAGCCAGCCAACAATTCTCGGACTGGGACCTTTCCCACATGCCGGGCGATGCCACGAGTTGGATGTTGGCGTTGAAGCCTTCTGCCGCCGCAACCATTCGCAATCAGGCTCGGATGCAGTCCATGAACACTATCAACAACCGCGTGAACCAGTTAGGGGTCACGGAGGCAACCATTGCCGAGTACGGGCAAGGGGACAATGAACTGGTGGTCCAACTTCCCGGAGTGGACGACCCGACGCGCGTCAAGGATATTATGCAGTCCACGGCGATGCTGGAGCTGAAGCTGGTCCAGGATGGACCTTTTCCGAGTCGCGAGGCGGCGCTGGCGGCCCACGGCGGAGTGCTTCCTCCCGATACGGAGTTGCTGCCGGGACTCGCAGGACCGAATGGGGAGACTTGGTACGTGGTCAATCGTGTGGCGGCGGTCACCGGGCGGGACCTGAGCGGGGCCGAGCCGTCTCACGATGTCAACGGGCGTCCGGACGTGAATTTCACTCTGACGCGCGATGGGGCGGCGCGGTTTGGGCGGGTGACGGGGGCCAATGTCGGCAAACTACTGGGCGTGGTCCTCGATAATCGGGTTTATGAGGCGGCGACTATCCAAAGCCAGATTACTGACCGCGGGGAAATCATAGGTCCGTTTAGCGAGCAAAAAGTGCAGGATTTGGCTCTGGTCCTTCGCACCGGCGCCTTGCCGGCCACCATCACGTATCTCTCTGAAGAGACGATTGGCCCTTCGCTGGGGGCCGATTCGATTCGCCACGGAGTCGTCGCTTGCATCGTGGGCTTTGTGGCGATTATGACCTTCATGCTCATTTATTATCGCGGCGCGGGCATTAACGCCGACTTGGCGCTCTTGATGAATCTGGTTATCCTGGTCGCGGCACTGGGCTACATTGGGGCAGTCTTGACCTTGCCCGGCATCGCGGGTGTCATCCTGACGGTCGGTATGGGGGTTGACTCGAACGTGTTGATCTTTGAGCGTATACGAGAGGAATTAAGGTTGGGCAAGGCGGTGGGAGCAGCCGTAGCGGGCGGCTTCGAGCACGCCTTTGTGACCATCATTGATACGCACGTAACCACCATCGTCTCCGCGGCCATTTTGTTTACTTTCGGAACCGGCCCTATACGTGGCTTTGCAGTTACGTTAACCATCGGTTTACTGGCTAACCTTTTCACTTCCGTTTTTGTGTCCCGTGTGATATTTGATTATGTCCTTTCCAGGCGAGAGAAAGGCGCGGCACTTAGCATCTAGCGTAGCCCTGACCCGCGGGCATGGGGTCGGCGCGACGAACAGAAATTAGGGGAACTTCGAGTTGGTGTTCGGTGTCATAAATAAAGGCGAGGTCTGGGATTAGGCTATGGAGTTTTTTCACGAACCAAAGATCGACTGGATGGGGATCAAGTGGTACTTTATTGCCTTGTCTCTCGCGCTAGCCAGTGCCGGTATCATTTCCATGGTGGTCAAGAAGGGGCTTGCCTATGGGATTGATTTCCGGGGTGGGACTGATGTCACGGTGAAATTTGCCAAGCCACCCGACCTGGATGCCATCCGCCATGAGCTCGACCGAATGAACCTGCGCGGCGCGACCATCACCAGCATCGGTGCACCCAGCGAACACCAAGTCATTATTGGGCTGGATCTTAAGACCACGACCTCCAGCCAAGCCCTGGACCAAGGGAAGCGGGCCATCGTGAGCGCCTTGTCCAGTATGTTCGGGCAGGGAGAGGCGAACAAACTGGATTTCAACAACTCCAGTCCCCAAACCGTCGCCGAACACCTGCTGGCTGCCGACCCTCTGGCGCTTGCCTCAAAGGGGTTCGACACCGCCAGCAAGTCGTACCAGGATTTGGCGGGAGCAATGGTCAGTTTCAGGAACTCCCCGCCGAGGGATGGGCTTATTGCGGATTTCCAGGAATTGACCTCGGTCCCGGGTGCAAACGCAGGGGTGATCGCCACCCTTCGAAACGACTTCTACCTCTCCAGCTTCGCCATCAAGAACACCCAGATCGTGGGGCCCAAGGTTGGCAAGGATCTTCGCCGGCAGGCTCTTTACGTTACGCTGGCTGGACTGGGCGCCATGCTGGTTTACATCTGGTTCCGTTTTGAGCTATCATACGGCGTCGCTGCGGTGGTCGCTACTTTTCATGACGTCATTATCACGCTCGGTTTCTTCTCCTTGCTCAATAAAGAAATCACCTTGACGGTGATCGCCGCCCTCCTGACCCTGGTTGGTTATTCGATGAACGATACCATTGTGGTCTTCGATCGCATCCGGGAAAACACCCGGCTCAACAAGCGCGAGAACTTTGTGGATCTGGTCAACCGCAGCATCAACCAGACCCTGAGCCGGACGATTTTGACTTCCGGTTTGACCTTCCTGGCCGTGCTCTCTTTGTTCCTGTTTGGCGGCGAGGTCATCCACGGTTTCTCTTTTACGCTCGTCGTGGGAGTGATTGTTGGGACTTACTCTTCGATCTTCATCGCCAGTCCCATTGTGGTCTACTTTCAGAAGAGATTAGTAGGAAGTGCGGCAGCGGCCAAGTCCAAGAGTTATTCCCGCGAGGCGGTCGGCGCTCGCCGCTAGTTATTATGAGTGGGCGGCCGGGTTCGTTTTCCCCGGCTGTCCTTGGAATATTAGGAGGCGGTAGCCATGTTCGACGACACTCTACTTGAATCTTCTCCCTCGCGTGTGCCGGTTCTCCGGGGTAAGCATTGGCTCATTTCCTTGGCCATCGGTGTGGTGGTTTTTCTAGTGCTCTTTTTTAGCTTACCCGTATTGGTATTCGGGGCTGAGACGAAGGTGGTTGTGGCACAAGCCATCATCGGCGGCGTGGTGGCTTTCGCCTACGCGCTCATGTGTTGCTATGTGTGGGCGGATGCGCGTCATCTGAAGCTCAACGCGACTGTTTGGTTCGTCATCACGCTGCTCTTCAACGTCGTCGGTTTCATCGCCTATTTGATCTACTCCGCGATAAAGACCGACAACTGGAAGCGGGCGACGATCCCGATCGCTTACATAATTGAGGGTGTCATTGTCGGCTTGTTGGTGCTGGTTCCCTTGATCTACACGGAGGCTCTGCCCTCAGCTCAGTTAATGACCTTTTTGGCAGCGCCGCCGCCTCCCCCGCCCCCGCCGCCTCCCCCTGCAGCGGCGGCGCCGGTGAGAGTGGTCAAGCGGGTGACGGTGGAGGACATCATGAAGGCCCCCACGGTCATTCCCAAGACAGTAAAGATGATCAAGGATGCGCCTGAACCAGTGGACACCGGGGCCGTAGGCGTGGTGGGTGGCGTACCCGGCGGGGTGCCGGGAGGTCAAATGGGCGGGGTTCTCGGCGGCGTGCTTGGTGGAGTCCTTTCCACGGCTTCTGCTCCTCCTCCCCCGCCGCCACCGAAGGCAGCCACACCGAAACGGATCCGAGTGGGTGGCCAGGTGGAAAGCGCCAGGCTCATCTTTCAGCCCAAGCCTGAGTATCCCCAGTTGGCGAAAATGGCCCGCATCCAGGGGGTAGTCCGCTTGGAGGCCATTATCAGCAAGGACGGCACGATTCAGGATTTGAAAGTCGTTAGCGGGCACCCGTTGCTAGTGAAGTCGGCCTTGGAGGCTGTGCAGCGCTGGCGCTACCAGCCTACGCTGCTGAACGGGGAACCGGTCGAGGTTATTACCGAGATTGACGTGAACTTCACACTGGCTGAATAGGTCAGTGTAAAGGAAAATCTTTCAGGAGGATACAAAAGACTATGCTAGGTGTGAATCTATTTACCCTGAGCTTGTTGCTTTTTCAGGAAGGTGAAGCCACGATTGGATTCGACCCCATATCCATGTGGCGTTCGATGGCGTGGCCGGCCCGGTCCGTGGTCATAGTGCTGTTGATCATGTCTTGCTGGTCGATCGGCGTCATGATTGACCGCTGGATCGCCTACAGCGCGGCGCGCAAGCAATCCCGGCTTTTTGCTCCCGCCGTGGCAGGCGCCTTGAAGGACGGCAAGATTGATGAGGCGATCTCCATTGCGGAACAGAATAAGCGGAGCCACTTGGCCAAAGTGGTGACGGCTGGCCTGCAAGAGTTCCAAGCTCATCAGGTTTCCGCTGAAATATCGGGTGAGAGCATCGAGGCTTCCAAGCGAGCCCTGGAGCGGGCTGCCGCCATCGTGCACGCCGAGCTCAAGCGCGGCGTCTCCTCGCTTGCAACAACTGGCTCCACGGCCCCCTTCGTCGGGCTGTTCGGGACGGTGCTTGGCATCATTAACGCGTTCCGAGGAATTGCCGGGGCCAAATCCACCGGCCTGGCCGCGGTGGCAGGCGGTATTTCCGAAGCCCTGGTGACCACGGCGGTTGGTCTGTTTGTGGCCATTCCTGCGGTGTGGGCTTACAATTATTTCGCCGGAAAAATCGAGTCTTTCGACGTGGAAATGGACAACTCCTCGTCCGAGTTGATCGACTACTTTATCAAGAGAACGTCACGGGGGAAGAAATAATGGCTGTCAAACCGCAACCGCCTGGAGCTGTCTCGGATATCAACGTGACGCCACTGGTCGACGTGATGCTGGTGCTGTTGATCATCTTTATGGTGATCACCCCCATGCTACAGAAAGGGGTAAGCGTCGACATGGCTCGCGTCCACAACCCACGCGTGATGCAGGCCGCAGACAAGGAAGACGCAACAGTCTTGGCCATCACGCGCGATGGCAAGGTCTACCTGGGCGCGGATCCCATCGCCATTGACAAGATTACCGCCAAGGTTAAAGACCGGGTCGCGGACAAGCTCGATAGGACTGTTTACATCAAGAGCGATGCTCGGGCCAAGTATGGTGATGTGGTCACGGTCGTGGACGCAGTGCGGGCGGCAGGCGTGGATGCCGTCGGGCTACTGGCCGAAAAGGTCCAGACTCGAGGGGCCGCCGCCGCTACGCCTGCGGAGGCTCAGTAACGTCGATTTCAGTTCGTTATAGAAGCAGGAGGGTAGTACTATGGCTATGGCCGTAGGGGGGAGTAAGAAGGGTCCCATGGTGGACATGAATGTGACCCCATTAATTGACGTCTTACTGGTATTGCTCATCATCTTTATGGTGATCACACCTTTGACGCCGAAGGGCCTGGACGCGCTGGTGCCTCAACCCAGCCCTAAGAATGAGAAAGTCGATCCGGATGTCCTGGCCCGAACCATCGTGGTGTCTATAGATGCCGACCGTCGGGTTAAGATCAATCAGGACCCCATCGACATCCGTATGCTGGGTTCGCGCCTGGAAGACATTTTTAAGACGCGCAGCGACCGGGTAATGTTCGTGAAGGGCGATCCCACATTGCCCTTTGCCGATGTGGCAGAAGTTATCGACATCGCCAAGGGCGCTGGGATTGATAAGATCGGCCTCGTCACTAAGGCCTTGGAAGAGGGCCAGTAGTCCCCCACCTATGCTCACGTCGAGGGAGGAATTCCAATGAAGGCATATAAGTTTGTCCTGCTGGGGGTGGTGTTGCTGTTGCTGGTTTTCAGCAGCGGATGCCGAAAACTCAGAGCTCGGGACCAGCTCAATAAGGGCGTTCAGGCTTACCGCAACGCGCAGTTCCAAGTTGCCATTGTGCATTTCAAGAACGCGGTGGCCTTGGACCCCACCCTGTTGAATGCCAAGCTCTACCTCGCGACTGCCTATGCCCAGCAGTATATCCCTGGTGGAGAATCCCCGGAGAACTTGAAGATCGCCCAGCAGGCGATCGATGCTTTTGATGACGTCTTGAAGATGGATCCCAACAACACTACGGCCATGGCCAGCGTCGCCCAGATCTATTACAACATGAGGAAGTTTGACAGGGCCAAGGAATACCAGCGGCGTTGGCTCCAGGTTGAACCGAATAATCCCGTCCCGTATTATTGGATCGGCGTGCTGGATTGGGCCGTCTGTTTTCCTCATACGCAGCAGATGAGGAAGGATCTGAAGATCGAGTTTCCGAAGGATCCCAAGGACCCCGGCAGCTTGCCGCCTTTTCCCCCCAAGGCCCGCGCGGAGTTGGAAGAGCAAAATGGCCCGCTGGTCAAAGAAGGGGTGGAGGTTCTGGAGAAAGCCATTGAGCTTAAGCCGAACGACTTCGATACGATGGCTTACTTGAACCTGATGTACCGGCAAAAAGCTGATTTGGAGTCCGACCCTGCGGCGCGCCAAGCTGATCTGAAACAGGCTGAAGACTGGGTCGACAAGGCTTTAGCCGTGAAGAAAGCGGGCGGGACATAGCGCGCTCCCCAGCTCCCCAAACCGTTCCTGAATAGTTGTCCAATTACGAACCCAGCCCTGCGCCAGGGCTGGGGTGTCGTTGTAGCGGCGACATCAGGTCGCCCTTCGTGGACGCCGGCATAAACCCGCCGCCGCATCCTCTGGATTTCAGCCCCCGAAAGTCGCTTATCCCGTTACTTGTCGGGGCCGCCCTTGTGGCCGTCCTGCTGCAGCGGGAGTAGCCATCCGCCTGCTGGCGGATTGCCCCTCCACTTCCATCATAACTGTTGCCGACTCGTGGCCTCGGCGGCCCGGTAATCGGCAAGGTTACTCGCATCAATGACGGCCGTCCCAGTGTCTACACGAGTAGGCAGGGGTGACACGGGCGCCGTCTTCCAGTCTTTGAACTCGTGGACGATGTTGTGGTGCAGGTCATCCAGGAAACGCAGCCCGTAGAAAGCCATCGTGTAAGGTTTCTGCACCACGGTAGCGGCTATGACCCCGTCCGCGATGAAGTCGAGCGTCTCGGGAGCGTTATCCATCGCCACGATGGGGATCTTGCCGCCGAGGTTCAATCGGTGCAGCGCTTCCGCGGCGCCGGGGCCGCCCGTGGCTTCCACGCACACGATACCATCAACCTTTTCCTTTGCCTCCAAAAGGGCGGAAATCTGGTCATTGGCGGAGCGCGAGTCGCCTTTGTTATCCAGGGTGCGAAGGATCTTGATTTCCGGATACTGCCTGAGCGCCTCGGTGACTCCGCGCACTCGCTCATCCACGTTGAGTTGTCCGGGTATGGTGATCACCACTAGCTGACCTTTGCCGTGCATCAATTCGCCAATGCGCCTCCCGCTGATGAGCCCTGCATGATAGTTATCCGTGCCGCTGAACAAGATGCGGTGCGACTCCGGCGCATCAGAATCGACGCAGATGACCGGTATCCCCGACTTTACGGCGTTATTAATAGCGTCGTTGAAAACCTCCGGCCGGGCGGGCGAGATCGCTATGCCGGAAGGGTGCTCGTCGACCGCCTTTTGAAAGGCCTCGAGCTCTTCCTGCGGAGAATAGGTGTCCGGGCCGGTAAACTCGGCTTTCACGCCCAGTCCACGTGCGGCATCCATGAATCCGGCTTTGGCTTCCTGCCAATAGGGGAGACTTGTATTCGCGGCAACCAGAATATAGCGCTCGGTCTCCTCATGAAAAGGTTTCTGACACGAGCTGAAGACTCCAACCGCGGCAAGCAGCGCCGTCGCTGAAACCTCCCATGTGGCGTGTTTCATATGCCCTCCTTTGCGCCGCCTGTGACCGGCGACTCACGCTGGCTTTTGGCAGGCCTGTTTCGACCATCCCTCCAATGATCCATGAAGCCTACCACAAAAATGCAATGGCGGGAAGAGTGGCAGCGGATGCAGCGCGGGCGTCTCGTGCGCTGTCATAGGGTTTGCGGCATAGAAGGGGCGGCCCTTGTGGCCATCCCCCCTTCAGCGGGAGCAACCACCATGGTTGCTCCTACAACTCCGCAGGCAAGACGACGGCTCTACCTGAAACGCTTGAACCAGCCGCGCTGGCTGGCCTAGAATGCAAAGTGGAGCCATGCTTCACTTTGAGGAGATCGCTGCAACGGTTCGGGCCTATCGCCCGGGGGAAGACCTGACGCCTCTGCGCAGAGCCTATGACTTCTGCGCCCTCCGCCATTCCGACCAGAAACGTCTTTCCGGCGAACCCTTCATCTCCCATCCGCTCGAAGTCGTCCAGATCCTGGCGGAGATGAAGCTGGATCTCGTGTGTCTGACGGCCGGCATGTTGCACGACGTGGTGGAGGATACGGGCACCACCAGTGGAGCAATCGAGAGCGAATTTGGTCCCGAAGTGGCGCGAATCGTGGATGGGGTGACCAAAATCGGCCGCATCAAGTTCATGAGCCGGGAGGAGCAGCAGGCCGAGAACTTCCGCAAGATGGTCCTTGCCATGGTCGATGACATCCGGGTGGTTCTGGTAAAGCTCGCTGACCGGCTGCACAACATGCGCACCCTCGAGTACCTGCCGCCCGAGAAGCAGGAACGCATCGCTCGAGAAACGCTGGATATCTATGCGCCCATCGCCCATCGCTTGGGAATGGGAAAAGTCCGGGGCGAATTGGAAGATCTGGCCTTCAAGTTTCTCGAACCCGAGTCCTATCTGGAAGTCAAAAAGGCGGTGGAAAGCCGCCGCAAGGTAAGCGAGGGTTTTCTTGCAGAGGTGCGTGGTCAAGTGGACGCCAAAATGAAGGAGCTCTCCATCCCGGCGCGCGTGGAAGGCCGTATCAAGCGCCTCTACAGCATCCGGCAGAAACTTCTGAAACAGCACGTCCCCCTGGAGCAGGTTTACGACCTCCTGGCCGTCAGGATTATTACGGACAGTGTTAAGAACTGCTATGCTGCCCTGGGGGTCATTCACAACACTTGGAGGCCCGTGCCGGGCCGCATCAAGGACTTCATCGCCATCCCCAGGCCCAATCTTTACCAGTCTTTGCACACTTCCGTTATTGGCCCTCACGGCCAGCCCTTCGAAGTTCAGATTCGCACGGAAGAGATGCACCGGCTTGCCGAAGAAGGCATCGCCGCTCACTGGAAATACAAGGACGGCAGCGCCCTCGCGCCCAAAGAGGAGGAGCGTTTTGCCTGGCTGCGGCACCTGGTGGAATGGCAGCAGGAAATGGGCGACCCGGGCGAGTTCCTTTCCACGCTGAAAATCGATCTTTACCCGGAAGAGGTATATACCTTTACTCCCAAAGGCAAGGTGATCGTGTTACCCCGTGACGCGACCCCCATCGATTTCGCGTACGCCATCCATAGCGAGGTGGGCCACCATTGCGTGGGTGCGAAGGTCAATGGGCGCATCGTTCCCCTGAAATCGAAATTGCGGAACGGCGATATTGTGGAAATTGTGACCCAAGCGCATCACACCCCCAGCCGGGACTGGCTTGCCCTCGTCAAGACCTCGCGGGCGCGCAACAAGATTAAGCATTGGGTCAATGTAGCGCAAAGGGGGCAAGCCGTGGAAATCGGCAAGCGCTTGCTGGAAAAGGAAGCGCGCAAATACGACGTGACACTGAAAAAGATAGGGGAAGAAGACTACCTGCGGGTGGCGGCGGATAACGGCTGCACGCAGGTGGATGACCTGCTTGCGGGGATCGGATATGGTAAGTTCTCGGCGCGCCAGGTGCTCGCCAGGCTTGTTCCCTCGGCTCAGCTCGAGACGGCCCATCCTTCCCGTCTTACCAGCGTGAAACGAGCCCTGGGTATCTCCGGCGATGCGGCTATACAAGTGCACGGCCACGGCGACCTGATGGTCTATCGCGCCAAATGTTGTAGTCCCATCCGGGGGGAGGAAATCACCGGCTATATAACCCGCGGGAAAGGAATTGCGGTGCACGCCAGAAGCTGCCCTAACGTTCAGAATCTGCTTTACGATGCGGACCGGCGAATTGAGGTGGAGTGGGTAGGGCCCAAGTACAGCCTTTATCCCGTCAAGCTTACCCTCTTCTCTCGCGACCGCCAGGGCCTTTTGGCCGACGTGACGGGGGCGATCGCTGACGTTCATTCAAACATCGAAAACATTGAAGTGCGCACGGATGACAACCAGGCGCATATCGATGTGACATTGGATATCGTGGATGTGGATCATTTGGAAAAGATCCTATCTTCGCTGCGCAAGATCGAGGGGGTTTATCAGGTTGAACGATTGGCGCATTGAAGGGAGCCATGCAGAACCGTAAACGAATCGCGCAAGGTCTCGTGGCTCTCGGCAGCCTCGCCTTGCTCGTCTGCGCCGCCCTCCACGGAATCGCTGGCTACCACGCCGTGTTTGGCGCGCTGCAGGGGACGGACGTCCCGCCTCGATTAATTCCCGCGTTCAAAGCTGTCTGGCTGTTCGTTTCCTGGCACTGGATTGCCGTGGACATATTCGCACTGATCGCCGCCTATGGACAAACATCGCCACGCCGCACGATTCTCCTGCTATGCGGATTGGTTCCATTGGTGGATGCGGCCGGCGCTTACTACGCCATCGGTCTCTTTATCGGCGATGAACTCCTCGCTGTTGCTGCTCTCGCGTTCCTCGCCAGCGCCGCCCTGTTTCCCCCGCCGCCTACCCAACACTAGGACTTATTTCGAAACCCCGTTCAGATTTCTACGTTTAACCGGCCAATCACCCTGGTCACGCCCCAGAAAGCCGAAGCTGAGATGGGTTATTCTCTTCCAGTTGGGATTTTTCCTTCAGACGGAGAGGGCTCCGCTCCGGGCTCAGGTCTTG